>Ga0209061_1000078_pt1 | contig 336034 bp, 288 predicted proteins | sample Coa_R1_10_FD_187157 | JGI IMG/M metagenome (GOLD analysis project Ga0209061, IMG submission 187157) | Surface soil microbial communities from Centralia Pennsylvania, which are recovering from an underground coalmine fire - Coalmine... | ecosystem: Environmental > Terrestrial > Soil >... | reverse complement strand
AGGCTCGCCACTGGTCGCTCCGGCTCAGCCCTCCGGGCTTCGCCTCCACGACCAGTGCCCAGCGAGATCCCTGTCCAGGGTGAGACGCATGTCTCGACTCACCAGAGACCTATCACCTGGGACATATGTCTTGAACCCACACACCGCCCTCTCCGTTCCGCATCTCCGGTGCTGAGGTCGAGATGCGGCGCAGGCGGCCCTCGCCGAGTCCGCCGCGGCGGGCCCGCGTGCCGCAAGCAGCCGCATCTTCGCGGGCGCCCCGAGGCATGCCGGCGAGACGTGCTGCGTGTGCGCCGGTCCTCACAGCAGCGCATACCGCCCGACGGGATCGCGACGCCGCTGGAGCGGCTAGGCGGCGGCCAGGGGGCGAGCGCTGTAAAATGGGTGGCAGGCGGAGATCAGAGGCGGGGTCTGCGGTGCGCAGGATAGGTACCGATGAGCTCAAACAGGACAAACCGCAACAGACTCCGCAAGCGAGCGGCCGGCTCCCCTGTCCGGAGCCGTGGCGGCGGTGTCAATCGCCCGCTGGCCGGTGGCGCAAAGCCGGAGAGTGGGCATCTGCCACGTCTGACCTACCGCACCGCGAGGGTGCTCAGCGCGATCGCCGAGCAGCCGGGCGCGCCCAATCGGCGCATCGCATCACTTGCTGAGATCAGCGACGAAGGGCAGACCTCCAAGCTGCTACAGCGCTTGGAGCGCGCTGAGCTGATCTACCGGCGCGGCGAGCGTCAGATGGGCGGTGCGAACGCCTGGTTCCTGACGGCCAGAGGCGTCGAGGTCGAGCGTGCGGGTGCCAGGGAGCTCGATCGGCTGCCGCGGCGAGTAGTTCGCAAGGGCGCTGCGCGGCGAACGCCCTAGAGGGCGCGCGCAGAGATGCCAAGAGCGAGGTCTTCGGAGCGCTCGCGCGCGCTGGCGTCGGCCTCGGCCAGCGCCGCGGCAAGGTCCGCGCTCTGGCGCAGCGTGAGACGTTCGGAGAGCGGCTGCAGCAACCCGCGCAGCGCATAGGCGCCTGCTGCCCAGCGGGGCGCGAAGACGCGCGCCGCACGTGCCTCGATGCCCTGCTCGATCGCATCGATGGCGCAGGAGAGCGGTGCCGGCCCGCGCAGGAAGGAGGGCATGCGCCGGTTCATCCGCTCCGCCGCCGGGTGGGCGTAGGAGGCGCGGACGATGTCGGTGTCGATGAAGCCGAAGTAGGCTGCGCCAACACGCGCGCCGCTCGGCGCAAGCTCCATCCGCAGTGCGTCCGAGAGAGCGTCTACGCCCGCCTTGGCGGTCGTGTATGCGCCCATCAGCGGCGCGTGCAGGATCGCAGAGAGCGAGGAGATGTTGAGGATGTAGCCTTGGCGCTCGATGATCTGCGCAGCGACAGCTCGATCGGTCCGCCAGACGCCGAGCAGGTTGACCGCCAGCGTGCGCTCGATCTGCTCGATCGGCGAGTGGGCAAGCGAGCCCACAAAGGCGATGCCGGCGTTCGCGATCGCGATGTCGATGCCCCCAAAGCGCTCGACCGTCTGCGCGACCGCCGCCTCCAAGGCGCCGCTGTCGGTGACGTCGCACTCCAGGGCAATTGCGCGCTCCTGCCCCAGCCGCTGCACATGGGCGCTTAAGCGCTCGGGCTCCAGGCCGACCAGCGCGACGTTCACGCCGCGAGCGTGCAGGCGCTCTGCCGTCGCGGCGCCGATCCCGCGCGCGGCGCCTGTGATGAAGGCGGTCTTGCCGCTGAGAGCAAACAGCGGCTGCCTCGATCTCCTGCCTGCCACCAGCGCAGCCTAGCGACGGCGGCGCTGCCGCGTCGGCTGTGTGCTCAGGCGCGCCTGCTGATCTCAGGGAGGGCGCTTGCTGTCACGACAGCGTTGCCGCCCTCGTGCTTGGCTTCATAGAGGGCGTTGTCGGCGGCCTTGAAGAGGGGGTCGAACGCGACCTCCTCGCCGACCGCCACCGCCACTCCGATCGAGATCGTCACGCGCAGGCCGGTCGGGCGCATCTCGGAGATCGACGCACGGATGCGCTCCGCGATCTCCTGGCCCCGGCGCTGGCCGACGCCTGGCAGCACCACCAGGAACTCCTCCCCGCCGAGGCGGTAGATCAGCTCGAAGGAGCGCAGCTGCTTGCGCAGCTGATAGGAGATTTCCTGAAGGACTGCATCGCCGCGATCGTGGCCGTAGGAGTCGTTGATCTCCTTGAAGGCGTCGATGTCGCACATCAGCAGGCACACCGGACGCCTGGTCAGGTGCGCCTGGGAGGCGATCTCGCGGAAGCGGCTCATCAGCGAGGAGCGGTTGAGCAGCGCGGTGAGCGGGTCCAGCACGGCGGCGTCGCGATGGTGGAGCTCCGCAGACTGGATCGCCCAGATGATCGAGACGAAGCTCACCAGCAGGCCAAGCGTGGCGATGACCGCAACCGGGTGGTCCGCTGCCTGGGTGGTGTCGACGCCGAAGGTCGCGGCGAGGATCGCGACCACGGTCAGGGCAAGGCCGGCGATGACGACCTGCGGGCGGAAGCGCGCGGCGGTCGCCCCCAGGGGCAGCACCAGCCAGGGAAGCGCCGGGCTGCGCGAGCCGCCGTTGATCGCTACGCCGCCGGCGAGCACGCCGAGGGTGATCAGCATCGCTCCGGCGCTGATCAGCTCGGGGCGCTGTACGCGGCGGATGGTCAGGTCGACGGCGCCGAAGGTGATAGCCACCGGCAGCGCGAGGATCGGGTAGGTCCAGCCCTGCCAGGGGGCAGAGACCAGCAGCGCGACCACCGCTGCGCCGAGGCTGATCATGCGCAGGTTGCGCACGCGCACGTTCGCGTCGACCACACGGGCGCGGTCGAGCTCGGTGGGGCACAGCCAGGAGGTGCGACGTCTTTTGAGCAACCCGGGTTCGTTTGTGGTGGAACTGTGAGTGGCATAGAGAGCTTCGGCAGAAGCGGTGCCGTTCTTGACCGGCCGGGGTCTCATTTGCGGTGCGCATTGCGCGAGCCTCTGCAAGACTGCTCAGAGCGAGGCAAACAACCACGAACATCTGGAGGCCGCGATGTCCGAGAACAGCTTTGGAGCTCTGTCCACCCTCGAAGTGGGGGGCCGCGAGCATCGGATCTACCGCCTCGACGCGCTCGCGGATCGCTTCGATGTGGCACATCTTCCCTATGCGCTGAAGATCCTGCTTGAGAACCTGCTGCGCTGCGAGGGTCGGGGCACGGTCACTGCCGCCGACGTGGAGGCGCTTGCGGGGTGGTCGCCTGCGGCGAGCCCCGCGCGCGAGATCACCTTCACGCCTGCGCGAGTGCTGATGCAGGACTTCACGGGCGTGCCCGCGGTCGTCGATCTGGCGGCGATGCGCGAGGCGATGGCCGCGCTCGGCGGCGACCCGGGACGCATCAACCCGCTGGTGCCGGTGGAGCTGGTGATCGACCACTCGGTGCAGGTCGATGCGTTCGGCAGCCCTGCCGCCTTCCAGATCAACGCGGAGCGGGAGTTCGAGCGCAATCGCGAGCGCTATGCGTTCCTCCGCTTCGCTCAGGACGCCTTCGACAACTTCGCGGTCGTACCGCCCGACACCGGCATCTGCCACCAGGTCAACCTCGAGTACCTGGGACGGGTCGTGTTCGGCTCGCTTGAGGGGCCGGACGGCCAGGAGGCGTATCCGGACACGCTGGTGGGCACCGACTCGCACACGACGATGATCAACGGCCTGGGCGTGCTCGGCTGGGGCGTCGGCGGCATCGAGGCGGAGGCGGCGATGCTCGGACAGCCGATTCCGATGCTCATCCCGCAGGTGATCGGCGTGCGCCTGCACGGTCGTCTGCGCGCTGGCGCAACCGCGACCGACCTCGTATTGACCGTCACGGAGCGGCTGCGCGAGCGGGGCGTGGTGGGCAAGTTCGTCGAGTTCTTCGGCGCGGGGCTGGCGGGGCTGCCGATCGCCGATCGCGCGACGATCGGGAACATGTCGCCCGAGTTCGGCTGCACCTGCGCGATCTTCCCCGTCGACGCAGAGACGCTGCGCTACCTCGAGCTGACGGGTCGGCCGCGCGCGCGCGTCGAGCTGGTCGACGCCTACTGCCGCGAGCAGGGCCTCTTCCACGAAGAGGGCAGCCCCGACCCCCGCTACAGCGAGGTCCTCGAGCTTGACCTGGGGACCGTCAGCCCCTCGCTGGCCGGACCCAAGCGCCCCCAGGACCGGATCGCGCTCGATGACTCCAAAGAGGCTTTCCAGAGGGCGCTCGCAGCGATCCTCGGCAGTGCGGGCGCTGGCGCGCAGGGCGGCTCCTCGGAGCTGCACGGCCACGATGAGGCGGTGGCCGAGTCCTATCCGGCCTCCGACCCGCCCGCCAACGGCGCCCCCGGCCACGAGCCCGTCGCCGAGGGCGAGGCGGAAGAGGGATCCAACGGCGCGCCGCCGGCGACGCTTGCGCCGGCGCGTGCGGCGCAGCTGGAGCTCGATGGCGACCGCGTGGAGCTCAAGGACGGCTCGGTCGTGATCGCCGCGATCACCTCGTGCACGAACACCTCCAACCCCTCTGTGATGGTCGCCGCCGGGCTGCTTGCCCGCAACGCGGTCGCGCGCGGCCTTGCGCGCAAGCCATGGGTCAAGACCTCGCTTGCGCCCGGCTCGCGGGTCGTCACCGACTACCTGCAGCGGGCGGGCCTGATCGAGCCTCTGGAGGCGCTCGGCTTCAACCTGGTGGGCTACGGATGCACGACCTGCATCGGCAACTCCGGGCCGCTGCCGGAGCCGATCTCAGAAGCCGTGGCCGAGCGCGACCTTGCTGTGGTCTCGGTGCTCTCTGGCAACCGCAACTTCGAGGGGCGGATCAACCCTGACGTGCGGATGAACTACCTTGCCTCGCCACCGCTGTGCGTCGCATACGCGATCGCGGGGACGATGGACATCGACATCGCACGCGAGCCGTTGGGCGTGGACAGCGAGGGCACCGAGGTGCACCTGCGGGACATCTGGCCGAGCGAGCAGGAGGTCGCGCAGACCGTCGCCGAGGCACTCCAGGCAGACATGTTCCGCAAGGACTACGCGGACCTCTACGCCGGCGACGAGCGCTGGCGCGAGCTGGCACGCGAGCTCGAGCAGCGCGCGCCCGCTGCCGAGCAGGGGGGCGGTGCGCCCCGCTTTGCCTGGGAAGGGAGCTCCACCTACGTCCGCCGCCCACCCTTCTTCGATGCGATCGAGCCTGAGCCTGCGCCGCTCACCGACATCGCCTCCGCGCGCGTGCTGGCGCTGCTCGGCGACTCCGTCACCACCGACCACATCTCGCCTGCGGGGGCGATCAAGCGCGACTCCCCGGCAGGGCGCTATCTGATCGAGCACGGAGTGTCGGTGCGCGACTTCAACTCCTACGGCTCGCGCCGGGGCAATCACGAGGTGATGATGCGCGGGACATTCGCAAACGTGCGCCTGCGCAACCTGATCGGGGGCGGCGATCCGCTCCCCGAGGGCGGCTACACCCGTCATTTTGGCGCCGGCGGCCCTGAGCAGATGACGATCTACGACGCCGCGATGGCCTACGCCTCAGAAGGGGTGCCGTTGGTGGTGATCGCCGGGAGCGAGTACGGCTCGGGCTCCTCGCGCGACTGGGCTGCAAAGGGCACGCGGCTGCTTGGCGTGCGAGCGGTCATCGCACGCTCGTTCGAGCGCATCCACCGCTCGAACTTGATCGGCATGGGCGTGCTGCCGCTGCAGCTGCCCGAGGGAGCGGACGCTCAAGGGCTTGGCATAACCGGCGAGGAGGAGATCTCGATCAGCGGGATACCCGCGGCGGTGGCCAGGGCCGGAAGTGATCTCCAGCATGTGCATGTGCGCGCGCTGCGCCCCGATCAGGATGGGCGGCAGGTGATCGAGCTCGATGCGCTGGTGCGCATCGACACACCGCGCGAGGCGGAGTACTTCCGCCATGGCGGCATTCTGCAGTACGTGCTGCGCAGCCTGCGCTAGCGCTGAGGCGGCCCGGGCGCCGGCCGAATCCGACGCCCGGGCGGATCTCGCCCCTCAGGGGGCGGTCACCGTGTACTCACCGCCGACCCACGGTTCGCCTGCAGCTTTCACTGCCCAGTAGAGCGCCACGCCCGGCGAGGGACTTGAGAAGCCTTCCGAGACGGTCGAGTAGCCGTATCCCGGTTCGACGTCATTGACGACGAAGTCATAGAGGCAGAGATAGCCGCGTTCGGCCCTGCCGACCCCAGGGCAGTGCGGGGCGCTCGTCGCCGGCCTCTGGACATCGATGATGTGGGTTGGTTCGATCGCGGTCGCAAGCGGCTGGGTGTAGGTGATGCCTGTGCCGATGTAGCCGAAGAATCCCGAAGACCCCGGGTCCCAGCCGCCCGCGGCGGCGAAGCCGCCGGACTCCGACTGGCCTGAGGGCAGCGTCGTCTCGGCGGTGAGGTTCTGCCCGGCGGCACCCTGCGGGCCGGTGGCTCCCTGCGGGCCGGCGGCACCCTGCGGGCCGGCGGCTCCCTGCGAGCCGGTGGCTCCCTGCGGGCCGGTCGGGCCGCGGTGTGCGCCGCTGCCGCGCAGCGCGCGCAGCACCTTGGGGCTGATCTGATGGGTGGAGGTGATCAGGTAGTGGTGGGCGGCGAGCGCTGCTCCGCTCATTGAGAACAGGAGCGCAGCGGTTGCTGCGACGCTTGGATAGCTGTGGCGCAGGCGAGCACGCAGGCCGCCACGGCGATGATTGAGCACGAGAGTGATCCTCCTTGCGGTCGTGGTTGTCGTGTCGAGCAGGAAGCGTCGCGAGGCCCGCGCTCGCTCGCATCGGGGAGGAGGCCCTGATCTTTGGCGGCGCGCGGCGGATGCGGGCTCAGGGTGCTGAGCGCTCGCTTGAGCGCGGGCGCGTCGGAATCGAAAATCCGCGGGCCCCGCTTGCCTGTGCGGCGCGCCGGCGCTAACGTCCCTTGCGTCATGCCAACGCGCTTCCTGGATATCGAGCAGCACCTGATGCTGCTCGAGCTCGATGCTCCCTTTGACAAGCGCGCAGTGCAGCTTGCGCGCCGCCGCATGGCCAAGCGCTGGCATCCCGACATCGCGCCGGCGGGCAAGCGCCACGAGCACGAGGCGCACCTGAAGGCCATCAACGAGGCCGCCGACCAGCTCGAGCGCCTTGCGGAGGGCTCGCGCGGCGGGCGCGTCTCGGCAAGCGCGGTGCGGGCCTCTGCTGCTGCCGCGCGCAAGGCGCGCGCCGAGGAGGGCCGCCGCGCCTATGAAGCCGAGCAGCGCGAGCGCGAGCGCGCCGCCGAACGCGAGCGCCACGACCCCTTTGGCGACCGCGTGCCCGACCACTCGGTCGTGCACCGCTACGCCCGCTGCCTCGCCTATCCGGAGTGGGGGGTCGGCACGGTTACAGGCATCTACTTCTCAGAGCAGGAGGGGCGCACGCAGCAGTGGGCACGGGTCTCCTTTGCGCACGGCGTGCGCACTGTCCCCGCAGGCTCGATGCGCTTCGTTGACTTCTCCAAGCCCGACCCTGCTGCCGAGCGCGCAGAGCGCTTCATGGTTGCCGCGCGCCGGGCGATGGCCGAGGGCGACTACGCGCTTGCCGGCCAGCGTCTTATCTACGCCCGCGACGCCGAACCGCAGAGCGTCGCGATCCTGCGCTTGATGACGATCGCCTTCTGGCGTGCCGGCGACCTGGAGGCCGCAGCGCGGTGCGCGCGCGAGTGGTCGCGTGTGGACTCCTCCTCGCGCGGTGCGCTGCGCTTCATGGCGCGCATCTACAAGCGCATGGGCGCCGCCGACCTTGCCGCGGAAGCGCTCGGGCGGGTCGCGGCATAGCGCGCAGCGCGAGCGCGGCGTCTGTGTGGCGCCAAGCTCCGGCAACCCCATCTATAAAGTGGGAGGAAGAAGCAACCCGTGCGGCGCGGAGCCGGCAGAAGGCCCGGTTTCCACCGACGGCAAGGGGCCTTCGAGTGAGCAACGCGGGTCAAAGCAACGGATCGTCAAAGAAGGCGCAGGCGCCCCAGCGCCAGCTTGCCGTCGGTGGCGGCGGCTCGGCGCGCGCACTCGAGGAGCGCGTGCGGCTGGCACCGCTGCTGCGCGACGAAGATCGCGGTCGTCTGCCTGCGCCGTTGCGCCTGCGCTCGGGACGCTCGACGCGCGCGGCGTGGGGCTACCAGCGTGTGCGCCTCTTCCTGGCGATGGTGCGGGCCGTCCACGAGCACGGCTATCGCGACGCGAGCGTGGACGAGCTCTGCCGGCTTGCGGGGGTCTCAACGCGAACCCTCTACGAGCGCTTTCCCGGCGGCAAGCAGGCGTGCTTCCTGGCGATCTTCGACCTTGTCACTGACGTCGCCGCCCGCCGCGTCTTTCGAGCGCGCGAGTCGGAGCTGGCCTGGCGCGAGCGGCTCGAGATGATCGTGGGCGCGTTCGCCCGGCAGGTCGCCGAGGAGCCGGAGGCCGCGCAGCTGGCGCTGGTGGACTCCTTCGTGGCAGGTGAGGCGGCGCGGGCGGAGATCGACCAAATTCGCGCCCGCTTCGAGGCGTTCGTCGCAGCGTGCTTTGACGAAGCCCCCGACGACATCGGGCTCGAGCCGCTCATCGTCAAGGCGATCGTCGCGGGAATCGCTCATCTTGCGCGCTCGATGCTGATCGCCGGCCGAGCCAGCGAGCTGCCCGACGAGGTGCCGACGATCGTTCGTTGGATGCTCTCCTACCGTGCGGATGCCGCGCGCCCGGTCGTGCTCCCCGGATCGCTGGCGATCGCGCCGGATCAGCAAGGGCCGGTTGCCTCGAGCTGCGCCGCCCAGCTGGAGGCGCTTGGCACGCGCGGGCGGATCATGGCCGCAGCGGTGAGGATCGCCGCGCGCGAGGGCGCGGGCGCACTCGCGGGCGAACGGGTAGCCAAGGCGGCGGAGGTCTCGCGCTGGACGGTTGCACGTCATTTCGCAAGCATCGAGGAGTGCCTGCTGACGGCGATAGAGGCCCTCGTGGAGGCGGAGCTCGCGGCGATCGCGCGGGCGGCTGCAGCGCACTCCGACTGGGGCCAGAGCGTCTGCGCGGCAACCGTGCGGATGCTTGCGCGCGTGGCCAGCGACGAGGAGTACGCGCGCGTCGCGTACGTCGAGGTGATGGCGCTCGGGGCGCCGGGGATGCGACTGCGCGACCGCCTGCTCGCCGACGCCGGCCGCATCTTTGCGCGCTCGATGCCCGCGCAGGCACGCCTGCCGGCAAGCGCCGCGGCCGCCTCCGCAGGCGCGGTCTGGGGGCTGATCTTCCAAGCGAGCGAGCGCGGCGAAGCGCACAAGCTCGTCGACTACGCGGGCCTGTTCTCGTTCCTGGTGCTTGCGCCGACGCTCGGCGCCGACGCGGCGCTGCGCTCGATCGCCCCAGCGCACGGGTCTGACGCCCGTTCGTGATCGCGGCCATGCTCGACCGATCGCCGGAGGGCCCGGATGCCTTGCGGTGTCGTGTCTGGCGCCGAGCCGGGCTTGGCCTGAGCAGTCCCACGCGCGCCCGGACACGCTGAGCCCGCCGCAGCCGGCGTGCGCTCCGAAAAACGACTGGTGCAAAAGGCCCTTGTCGGCGTCTGCGGCCGCTAGATCGTGGATGGGCGCAGCAGTGAGACCGAGCACCGAGACAGCGCACGAGCTCGAAAGGTTCGAGCGAATGATCGCCGCCGCAAGGGCCGGCGTCGGCACGCCGCGGCCGGGCGTCGAGCGCCGGCGCGCAGGGCGTGACCAGCGCGATCGACTGCACTACGCGCTGCTCGAGCTGGTGGCCGACCGCGGGCTTCAGGGTGTCTCCGTGCGCGCGCTCTGCGCCCGTGCAGGCGTCTCGACGCGCTCGCTCTACTCCCTCTACGGCGGCAACGGCGAGGAAGCAAAGGAGAGCTGCTTTCTGGCCAGCTACGACCGCATCGTGCGCGAGACGGTGTCGCGGATGTACGCGGCGCGGATCGCGAGCCGCGACTGGCGAGAGGGCATGCGGGGCGTGGTGCAGGCGCTTGCGGTCGCGGTGTCAAGCCGCCCGGAGCGGGCGCGCATCGTGCTCGTGGAGCCCTACGGCGCCGGCGAGCCGGCGCTGCGCCGTCTTGCGGATACGCATCGCCAGTTTGAGGGGCTGCTTGCCCAGCGCTTCGCAAGCGGTCCGCAGGGCGTGCGCCTGCCGCCGCTGCTGCTGAAGGGGATCGTCGGCGGCCTGGCGCGGGTTGCGCGCAGGGCGCTCGTCGAGGGCACGACCGCCGAGCTGCCCGACCACGTCGATGAGCTGCTGGCCTGGATGCTGAGCTTCGGCGACCCCTGCAGTGAGCGCGTCGGCGAGCTCGCCTGGCTTGAGGGCTCGCCGCTGCTCGCTCAGCGGGTGCCGGCGAGCCGCCAGCCTGTCGCGCCGCGCGAGCGCCTGCTGCTCGCCGCTGCGCAGATCGCAGCGGCGGGCGGCTACGAGAGCCTGAGCGAGGGCGCGCTGCTGGCGCGTGCGCAGGTGCCGCGCGCGGCGTTTGTCGAGTCGTTCGCAGGGGTCGAGGACTGCTTCATCCAGGCGGTCTGCCTGCGGGTGGCGCAGACGATCGCATACGCGTCGATGGCCGCGCGGGCGGGCGCCCCCGGGACGGAGGCGGTCTACCGGGCCACGCAGGCGCTGTGCACGCGCATCGCCGGCTCGCCGGCGCTCGCGCGCCTCTCCTTCGTCGAGATCTTTCGCGTCGGCGCCGCCGGCGTCGATGCGCGCGAGCGCCTGATCGGGGCGCTCGCGCGTCTCTTCTTCGAGCAGCTGAGCGCGGCGGAGCGACCGGGCGAGTACGCGGCGCAGGCAAGCGTCGGGGCGCTGTGGCGGATCGCGCACGACCACGTCGTCGGCGAGCGCGCCCGGTCGCTCCCGGCGCTCTCCGGGCCGCTCGCCTACCTGCTGCTGACTCCTGCGATCGGTGCGGAGCGGGCCTTCGCTGAGATCCGTGCCGCCCAGGCGAGGATGCGCGGGCCGGCGCGCAAGGCACCTGAGCCGGCCGGCCGCCAAAAGCCATAAAACACGTGTAAAACGCCACTTGAACCGACGCCTGCCGGCCGCCATCGTTTGGGGCGAGATCTCTCACCCGGCTGAGCCCGAGCGTTGCCGCAGCGCTCTGCGGTTGCAGCTTGAGCGGCCGGGAGGGAGGGAGAAGGTCGCAAGCGTTGGCTTCGGGAACTGCAGAGAGAACGCAGCAGGGCAGCGCCGCGGCGCCCCGGGCGCCGCGGCGCCAGGGGGCGCTCTTCCCGCGCCTGCACCCGGGCCCCTCGCCGAGGCCGGGCCACGTCGCCCACCACCAGCGCATGCGCCTCTGCGGCGCGCTGATCGAGGCGCTTGCCGCAACCCCCTACGACAGGCTGAGCGTGCGCGAGCTCTGTGCGCTTGCGGGCGTCTCCACCCGCACCTTCTATGTCCACTTTCGCGGCAAGCACGAGTGCTTTCTGGCCGCGCACGACCTCGCCTGCACACAGGCGCTGCAGGGAGCGCTCGCCGCCGGCGGCAGGGTCGTCCGGGGGCGCTCGCTCGAGCGCGAGCTGGCGGCCTTTCTGACGCTGCTTGCCGAGAACGAGCACGCCGCGCGCTTCTGCGCGCTCGAGAGCTTCAGCGCGGGCGCGCTCGGCGCGCAGGCCGCCCGGCGCTCGGCCGCCGCCCTCGCGGCGGCGGTGGCGCAGCTGCGCCAGCAGGCTGGGCTGTCCTGCGGCCCGCCCTGGATGGCGGAGGCGCTGGTGGCGGGCGTCTGGCGCGTGGTCGCAAACCGCCTCGGCGCCGGGCGCGCTGCGGAGCTGCCCGCGCTGGCGGTCCCGCTGGCGCGCTGGCTGGCGACACCCTGTGCGGCGGGGCCGAGCTCCGACCTCGGGGCGGCCACGCCGGGCGCGCGCGGGCGCTACGGCGCGCGCGCCCTGGTCGGCGCCGATCCCGCGCTTGGCGGCAGGCGCCTTGCCGCCTTCCAGCTCTCGCCCCGGCGGGCGCTGATGGCCGCCGCCCTCGATCTCGGCTGCCGACGCGGCGCGGGGGCGTTGTGCGAGCGGGCGGTGGCGCAGGCGGCGGCGCTGCCCGTGAGGCGCTTGCGCGAGCACTTCGAGAGCCCGGCACAGTGCCTGGCCGAGGCGCTGACGCTGGCCTGGGAGGAGCTGGTGCAGAGGCTGCTCGTGCTCGAGCGCGCAGGCGGCGCTCAGGCGCGCATCGCGGCGCTGATCGACGCGCTTGCGCAGGACGCGCCCTTCGCGCAGCTTGGCCTCGAGGAGGTGGTGGCGTTCGGCCCGGCGGGCGTGCGAGCGCGCGAGCGGATGATGTGCGGCATCGAGCGGCTGCTTGAGCCCGACCTGCCCGCGCAGCTCGAGCGCCCGCTCGCAATCGAGGCGGGCGCCGGCGCGATCTGGGGCGCTCTCGGCGCCTGCCGGCGCGCCGGCAGGCTTGGCGCCTCCCCCTCGCTCGTCCCGGCCCTGCTCGCCCTCACCTCCCCCGAAGCCATAAAACAGGTGTAAAACGCCTCTTGCCAGGCACGCCCACGGGCGTTAGTGTCGCTTCACACCACAGCCGGAGCGGCTCCTCCCCAAGCCGCCCGGCACTGGAGGACACCCGCAGTTGGCAGCCCAGGAGGAAGCTGCACCCACAAGGCAACCGGCCGCGCCCGACGGCGCCCTCTCGCTGCTCGGCCAGGAGGGCCTGCGCGGCGTGCTGCACGCGCTCGCCCAGGGCCCGCGCAGCCGCGCGCAGCTCTCCCGCGCCCTCGGCGTCAGCGAGCGCACGATCGCCACCAGGCTGCGCCTGCTGCAGGAGCGCGGGGCGCTCACTGGCGCCGCCTCGGGCGGGCGCAATGGCTGCCGACTGTTTCTCCTCGCCCCCGCCGGGCGCCAGGCGCTTGCGATCGACGCCGAGCTCTCCCGCGCCTACGGGCGCATGGTCGCCGAGGGGATCGACGCCGCCGGCCTGCAGACCCTGGCGCAGGGGGGCGTGCAGGCGCGCCGCCTGGGACGGGCGCTGCTCGAGCGCCCGGCGACCTTCAGCGAGCTGGCCGCGCGCCTGCCCGAGATCCCCCGCTCGACGCTCTCGCGCACCCTGGCGCTGATGGTCCGGAGCGGCCTTGTGCGCCGCGAGGGGACGGGCAGGCGCAACGCCCGCTACAGCCCGGCGCCGCAGCTGCACCACCTTGCGCGCGCGGCGGTCATGCTCGCGGCCTGGCGCTGGCGACACCGCCCCGGCCAGGCGCTTGCGCTGCAGGGCGACCTGCACGGCCTGCTCTGCCTGCTGGCCTCCCGCCTGCGCCCGCCCGCCGGGCTTGTCGGCCTCTGCCGCCTCTCCCAGCCCCCCGCGGGCGGGCGCAGCTGGCCCGATGTGCTTGTCGCGCTCGGCGGCGGGCGCGCGCAGGTGGTCTCGGTCGCCTTCGCCCCGGCGCGCGAGGCGCACCTGCACGGCACCGGCCTTGCCTGGTGCCAGGCGCTGCTGGAGGGCGCAGGGCCGCTCACGATCGAGGGCGACCGCGAGCTTGCGCGGGGGCTGCTCGGCGCGCTGGCAGCGGCGCTGCAGCCCCAGCCGGGCGCAGACGTCGATTAGGAGTCCGTTAGCGATTCAGGAAGCCGTCTGGACGATCCCCCAGCCCGCCCGCCGCACCGAGCAGGACCCGACCGCCGCAGATGGCCCGCGCGGCAGGACGCGGGCGCTCCCGAGCAGGGCCGATCCACGCCCCGCAGCGGGCCGCGGGCGCCCGCCGCAGCGCGCTCCCGGAGCCGGGCGCCGGAAGCGCGCTGGAACAAGCGCGCACAAGGCGCCTCCAAGGCGCATTGCGATCGCCGCCACCAGCTGCTATAGCGATCTGCGCGCTGTGCGCCAGCGCAGGCACATCCCAAGGTGCCACTTGCACACGACCCCGGCGGCGGCGCACGCAGCGCCGCCGCCAGTGGGTCGCCAGACAAATGAGCCGAGAAAGGGGCTCAAGGAGATCCTACCGGAGCCGGGCGGCCGCGCAGGCGCGCCGCCCGGCCAGGTGGGGGCTGGTGCAAGACCAAACAGACAAACAGAGAGAAAGGAGCTCACGGAGATGAGCATCAAGCATTCACTGAGAGCAACCGGCCCGCTTGCCGCGGTGGCGCTGCTGATGGCGGCGGCGCCGGCGGCGGCGCAGGCCAAGAGGTTCCAGGCCGAAGCCTACCCGGCAACCATCCACGCCGTGCAGGAAGGGATCAGCGAGGCCACGATCGAAGGCTCGCCGGCGGTGGAATGCGAAACGGCCGAATACAACGGCACCCTGGCGGAAGCCTCCGAATGGCTGAAGATCACCCCGACCTACGGCAAGTGCAAGACGTTCGGCTTTGCCTCGACGGTCACCTTCAACGGCTGCCAGTACGAATTCCACACCAACGGCAGCGTCGACATCATCTGCCCCACCGGCAAGAAGATCGTGATCGAAGTCACCGAAGGGTTCGGAAAAGGCTGCAAGGTTGAAATCGGCGAACAGAAGGGGCTTGAAACGATCACCTACGAAAACATCGCCGGCGGCAAGGTGAGGGTCACCGCCAACGTCGGGCACGTTGCCTACCACAGCAACGAAGTCGGGTTCGGCTGCCCGGCCAACGGCAAGGAAGCGAAGTACGAAGGCAAGGTGGTCGCCGAAGGCAAGAGCGAACTGGGAGAACCTGACCCGATCAAGGTCGAATAGCGCGCGCTGCTGCGGGTCGCGCGGGGTCCACAGCCCAGCGCGGGCGCGCACGGAGGCCGGGGAGATAGAAAACATTTTCGCTCGGGCTCCGTCGCTGCCCTCGCTCCGCTGCTACCTTCGCACTGCATGGCCCTCGGGCTGTGCAGGAAGGGCCGACCGTGGCCCGGCCGCCCAGCGGCGGCGCGGGCCGGGGGCGGCGCAGAACAGACAAACAGAGAGAAAGGAGCTCATGAAAATGAGCATCAAGCATTCACTGAGAGCAACCGGCCTGCTTGCCGCGGTGGCGCTGCTGATGGCGGCGGCGCCGGCGGTGGCGCAGGCCAAGAAGTTCCAGGCCGAAGTCTACCCGGCATCCATCCACGGCGTGCAGGAAGGGATCAACAAGTTCACGGTCGAAGGCGCGCCGGCGGTGGAATGCGAAACGGCCGAATTCAACGGCACTCTGACGGAAGCCTCCGAATGGCTGAAGATCACCCCGACCTACGGCAAGTGCAAGGCGTTCGGCTTTGCCTCCACGGTCACCTTCAACGGCTGCCAGTACGAATTCCACACCAACGGCAGCGTCGACGTGCTCTGCCCGAGCGGCAAGAAGATCGTGATCGAAGTCACCGAAGGGCTCGCAAAGGGCTGCAAGGTTGAAATCGGCGAACAGAAGGGGCTTGAATCGGTCAAATACGAAAACATCGCCGGCGGCAAGGTAAGGGTCACCGCCAACGTCAAGCACGTTGCCTACCGCAGCAACGAAGTCGGGTTCGGCTGCCCGGCCAACGGCAAGGAAGCAACGTACGAAGGCAAGGTGGTCGCCGAAGGCAAGAACGAACTGGGAGAACCTGACTCGATCAAGGTCGAATAGCAACAGATCGGTGGGCGCCGCCTCCGGCGGCGCCCACCGCCCACAGGCTCGGGCGCGCTCCCGAAGGGCGCCTCCGGGCGCAGGACACCAAGAGAGAAGGAGAGATCGCTGAGATGAGAGAGCAGGCAGGCGCAGGAGGGATCAGCCGTGGCGCGACACGGTGGGCGCGTCCAAGGGCAAGAAGGATCGCGCTGGCGGCGCTCTGCCTGCTGGGCGCAGCGGGCGGGGGGGCGCTTGGCGCCGCCGAGGCCGGCGCGCTTGGCGCCCTGCCCTTCCTCGGGGTCTTCGGCAGCTACGGCGCCGGCGCCGGGCAGATGGAGAACCCGCGCGGCATCGCCGTCCACCAGGGCGCGAGCGGTCCGATCGTCTACATCGCCGATCAGCTGAACGAGCGCATCGACGCCCTCGATGCGGCCGGCAAGTTCGTGCTGACCTTCGGCGCCAAGGTCAACGCGACCAAGGTCAAGGAAGCCGAAGCGGGCAAGGCGGTCTCGCCCGAAGAAGAGAACGTCTGCACCGCGGCCTCCGGCGACCTCTGCCAGGCCGCGGAATCCGGGGCGGCCGGCGGCCAGATGAAGGCACCTATCGGCGTGGCGGCAGACCCGAGCAGCGGGGACGTCTACGTGGAGTCGTTTTCAAACCATCGCATCGAAAAGTACACGCCTGAAGGGAAGTTCCTGCTTGCCTTCGGCGGCAAGGTCAACAAGAAGAAGAGCGAAGAAGCAAAGCCCGCAGCAGAAGAGGACCTCTGCCTAGCCGGCGAAGAATGCCAGGCCGGGGTGACCGCCGCCGCCGGCACCGCGGGCGAAGGCACCTTCCACGCCTGGGCGATCGGGCCGCTGCTTGCGGTGGGCAGCGAAGGCACGGTCTACGTCGGCGATGAAAACGAAGTCCAGAAGCTCAGCTCCGAAGGCCACTACCTGGGCCGCGTCGAACTTGCCGGCGCCGGCAAGGTGAGCGCGCTTGCGGTCGGGCCCGAAGGCAACCTCTTTGTCAAGAGCACCGCCAAGGCGGGCGTGCGCGAGTACAGCGCAAGCGGCAGCGAAGTTCGTGCCCTTGACAGTGAAAGCACCACCGTGCGCGGGATCGCCGTCAGCGCCGGCGGCGACGTCTACATCGTCGACCAGAGCCCCAGCGCCCACGTGCTGGTCTACGGGCCCTCCGGCGAACTGCTCAAGGAAGGCGGCGCGGGCAGGATCGAAGACGAAGCGGAGGGGATCGCGCTTGCCAGCACCGGCAAGGCGCCTGCCACGACGGTCTACGTCACAAGCATGATTTCGGACAGCGCAGCTCACCTCTCGCTGCTTGGCGAAGCGCCGAGCGAAGGGCTGCCGGCCCCGGAAGTTGCCGCGCAGGCGGTGGCGGTCGATGAGCCCCAGAGCGCCACGCTGGCGGCGGAGATCAACCCCTACTTCGGGACGGCGAGCTGGTACGTGCAGTACGGCAGGACGACCGCCTACGAAGGCGGCAGCCTGCCGGCCCCGCCCGGCAGCGCGCTTGGCCCGCCGATCTTCGGCAACGAGGAAGCGCGCCTGGCGATCACGGGGCTTGCGCCGAGCACCCTCTACCACTACCGCTTCGTGGCGGTGGACAGCGCCGGCACCACCTACGGCCCCGACGCCACGCTGCAGACGCTCCCGCTGGGGCAGCTCGGCCTGCCCGACGGCCGCGGCTACGAACAGGTCTCGCCCATGCTGAAGAGCGGCAACAACGCCGGCGCCTCGCCGCGCGAACCTAGAACGCAGCTTATGTACGCGCACGCCTCGCCCGAAGGCAACCGCCTGCTCTACTGGGCAAGCGGCCCGCTGGCCGGCGCCGAAGTCTTCTCGGGCGCCGAGGAATACTACGTGGCCACGCGCGGTGCGGGGGGCTGGAGCAGCCGCGGCGCGCTGCCGCCCGGCTACGGGGTCGACTCGCAACTCCTACCGGTTGAGCGCCCTATGGAGCTGCTGCCCTCCGAAGATGACTCCGCCGTCGCCTTTGCCGCTCCCGGCTCCTTTGTCGCGGCCAACCCGATCCACGGCACCGGCTTCTTCTCGCAGGGCATCTACCTGGCAGGCGAAGACACCGCGATCGAACCCGCCTGGCTGACCGCTCCGCAGATCGCAAGCCCCATCCCGCCGCCGGGCGAACTTTACCGCACCACAGAAGGCTACATCGCCGGCGCGGCCGCCGACCTCAGCCGCATCTACTTCAGCTACCGCGGCACGCTGCTGCCCGAAGACGCCTCGCGCGAACCGTACCTGCGCGAAGAACCGCTTACCGCCCCCCCCGGCTTCTACGAATGGCAGGGCGGCCATCTCAGCAACGCCGGCGAGAAGCCGGCCGGCGTCGCCGAAGGGCCCTACGACCCCTACGGCGCGGTTCCCGCGGGGCTGGCCGAAGACCCTTCGATCTCGACGGTCGAAGCGGTGCGCCCGGGGTGGCTCAACAACGAGGTCTCCGAAAGCGGCGCGCAGGCGTTCTTCCTGAGCCCGGAGCCGGAGTTCTGCAGCACGGCTGCGCACGACGCGCTTGCGCACTGCAACGTCGAAGCGTCCACCAAGAGCTATGAAGAATGCAAGAGCAGCGGCTGCAAGCTCTCCGAACAGCCGGCCTTCAAGGACCCGGTCGAGCTCTACGTGCGCGTGGACGGCAGGCCGCTGCTGGTCTCGCGCGACCTGCTCGACGGCGGCGCGCCGGCGCCCGGGTACGCCGAACCCAGCGGTAACCCTGGTGGCACCGTCGCGGTCACGCAGTTTTCAACCGAAGGGGCGCTCCCCGGAAAGGAAAGCCCCACCTACATCTACGCCACCCCCGATGGCTCACGCGTCTTCTTCGTCAGCCGCGACCGGCTGACCGCCGAAGCGCCCGCGCCCGGCGCCCAAGAAGAAGAACCGCTTGGCACCGCCGCCAAGGCCGCCCCCAAGCTCTACGAATTCGACGTTGAAACGCAGACGCTGCGCTACGTGGCAAGCGCCGAAGCGGGCGAAGTGGAAGGCAAGCGCGTCTACGCTCCGATCGGCGCGATCCTCGCCTCCTCGGCCGACGGCTCGCGCCTCGTGCAGCTGCGCTACGCGCCCGGGCAGTTCTACGCCAGCGGCCTGCTCTACTGGCAGGAAGGCAAGCCCACGCCGATCGCCACCTGGCCGGAAGGCAACCTGACAACGATCGTGACGGCCGTGCACACGACCGCCAGCGGCGGCGTGGTTGCGTTCAACTCCAACGCCGTGCTCTCGCCCGGCGAAGGGGCGGACACCTTCAACAACGCGCCCGCGCACATGGAGGTCTACCGCTACGACGCGGCCGAAGGGCAGCTGCGCTGCCTCTCCTGCGCGCCGGCAGGCGTGCCGCCAAGCGGCGAAGCCTTCCTCTCCAACGACAACGGGCACGAAACGCAAGCCTATGTGGGCCGCTACGTCGAAAGCCGCGGTCTCTCGGCCAACGGCAACCGCGTCTTCTTCGACACCTCCCAGCGGCTGCTCCCGCAGGTCCAGGAAGGCCAGCGTGCGGTCTACGAGTGGGAGGCGCAGGGCGAAGGCAGCTGCGCGCAGGCCGGCGGCTGCCTCTACCTGCTCTCGCCCCCCTCCGCGCAGGGCCCCTCCTACTACCTTGACAGCGATGCCGCCGGCAACAACGTCTTCATCGCCACGCAGGCGCAGCTGGCCGAAGGCGACACGGGCTCAAGCTACAACGTCTTCGACGTGCGAGTGGGCGCCACCAGCAGCAGCCACGCAACGCCCGCGCCCTGCCTTGAAGACTGCCAGCAGTCCAGCGCCGGAGCCGCGCAGCTGCTCTCCGGCGCGATCCTCAGCGGCGTGAGCGAGGCCAGCGGCAACCTGGTCAGCGTGATCGCGCCCCAGCCGGCAAAGCATAAGAGCAAGCCAAAGAAGGCCAAGAAGGGCAAGAAGGGCAAGAAGAAGCGCAGGGGCGCAGGGCACCGGCGCAGGAAGCGCGCGCGCCGCGCGCGCTGCGCGGCACGGCGCTCCGCACGCTGCCGTGCGCCGCGTCGTGCCCATCAGGCCCGCCGCGGGGGTGCAGGACGATGAGCAAGAGACAAGGAAAGGATGGTGCAGCGGTGAGAGGAGCCTCTCTTGATCGCATGCGGGCGGCGGCGCTCGCGCTCGGCCTCAGCGTGGCGTTCTGCGTTGGCGCGGCGCTTGCGCCGGCGGCGCGCGCCGAAGCGCCGACGCCGCAGTGGCACCTGATGATCGTGCCGCAGCCGACCGATCTTGCGCCGGGCAGCAGCGGCGATCGCTACCTGATCCTGGCGATCAACACCGGCTCGGCCGAAGCCAGCGGGACGATCACGGTCAGCGACCGCCTGCCGGCGGGCGTGAGCGCAAGCGCCATCAGCGGGCGCTACCTGACCGAAGTCCACGGCGGCCCCGCGCTTGAATGCACGCCCCCGGCGGAAGCGCTGAAGTGCTCCTACCAGGGCTCGGTGCTCCCCGGCATGGCGCTGATCGTTGAAGTCGAAGTGAGCGTCGGCGCCGCGGCGAGCGGGCCGCTGGTCGATGAAGCCGAAGTCGCCGGCGGCGGCGCGCCCGAAGTGCGCGCGAGCCAGACGGCTTCGCTCAGCAGCGAACCTGCCCCCTACGGCCTCTCGCCGGGCAGCTTCTTCTCGCAGCTCTCAAGCGCGCAGGCCGGCGGCCATCCCAACCTCACGACCGGCTTTGCGCTCAGCGAGCGCGCGGTGGCGGTCAACTCCGGCGCGCCCAGGGACTTTGAAGTGGAACTCCCGGTCGGCCTGGTCGGCAACCCGACCGCCGTGCCGCGCTGCACCGTCGCCGAGCTGCAGGCCGAAGACTGCCCGGCCGACAGCGCGGTCGGCTCGTTTGTCCTCGCCATCGCCGAAGCTGGAAGCACAAAGCTGACCGAGGCGCCGGGGCTGGTCTACAACCTGGTGCCCGAAGCCGGCGAGCCGGCTGCGCTGGGCTTTGACGCCGGCGCTGGCATTGGCATGACGCGGCTTGACACCGCGGTGCGCTCGGCGGGCCCCTACAACGTCCACGTCTCGATCAGGGACGTCTCCGAGGGCGCGGCGATTGTCATCTCAAGCCTCACTCTGTGGGGCGTGCCCTCCCGCTACAACGGCCCGGGGCCGCTGAAGGCGCTTGACGGCGCGGGAGGGCTCCCCTTCGGCGGGCCAAGCCAGGAGGCAAGGGTCCCCTACATGGTCAACGGCAGCGAGTGCGGCGCCGGCGGGGAAGTGAGCATCGCCACCGACTCCTGGGAGCAGCCGGGCCTCTTCACGCCCACGCTCTCCTCGCCGCTGGGCGCGCTGAGCGGCTGCGAAGCGCTCGGCTTTGCGCCGAGCATCGCCGCCGCGCCGGCGACGAGCACGGCCGGCGCGCCCGCCGGCTACCAGGTCGGCATCACCGTGCCCCAGGACCAGTCGCCCGAAGGGCTCGCCACGCCCGACGTGCGCAGCGTCAAGCTGACACTGCCCGAAGGCACGGTGGTCTCCCCCGCGGCGGCCAACGGCCTGCAGGCGTGCAGCACCGCGGCCGAAGCCGGGCTGCCCGAAGGGCAGTTCGGCCTGCACTCCGGGCGCCCGGGCGACTGCCCGCAGAGCTCGAAGATCGGCACCGTGAAGATCGAAACGCCGCTGCTGGCGACCCCGCTGGAAGGCTCGGTGTACGTCGCCCAGCCCGAATGCAGCCCCTGCACCTCGGCGCAGGCGGCCGAAGGCAAGCTCGTGCGGCTGCTGATCGAAGCGCAGGGCTCGGGCGTTCTGGTCAAGCTTGCCGGACGCACGCAGATCGACCAGCAGACCGGCACGCTGACGACGGTCTTTGAAGAAAACCCCCAGCTGCCCTTCGACCAGCTGACGCTGAGCCTCAAGGGGGGCCCCGACGCCCCGCTCGTCAACCCCGGGAGCTGCGGGGCGGTCCGGGCGAGCGCGAGCATCACGCCCTGGAGCAGCCTGACCGCCACCCAGGTGAGCGCCCCGCCGGTGACGATCGAAGGCTGCTCGGCCCCTGCGTTCAGCCCGACGATCCGCGCCGGGATGACCGCGAGCGCGGCCGGGGGCTCCTTCAGCCCCTTTGCCTTCGAACTGGCCAAGCCCGCCGCCGATCAGGCGCTCTCGACGATCACGCTGTCCACGCCGCCCGGCCTCTCGGGGATCATCGCCGGGATCCCGCGCTGCGAAGAAGCGCAGGCCAACGCCGGCAGCTGCCCGGCCGCATCGCAGATCGGGACGGTCAGCGCCCAGATCGGGCCGAGCTCTGACCCCTACACCGTCGAAGGCGGCGGCGTCTACCTCACCGACGCCTACGGCGGCGGCCCCTTCGGCCTCTCGATCGTCGTTCCCGCCAAGGCGGGGCCCTTCACGCTCGCCGGCGTGAGCGGCACCGGGTCCACCGGCAGCGGCGACGTGGTCACCCGTGCGGCGATCGATGTCAATCCGACGACCGCGGCGCTGACGATCCGCGCCAACCCGCTGCCGAGCGTGCTCGACGGCATCCCGCTGGACATCCAGCGGGTGATGGTGGACATCAGCCGCAGCGGCTTCATGTTCAACCCGACCGACTGCAACCCGCTGCAGGTGGCATCGACGATCACAAGCGCAGGCGGCCTGAGCGCGGGCCCGACCTACCCCTTCCAGTCGGTCAACTGCGCCACGCTGCCCTTCAAGCCCGGCTTTGCCGCGAGCAGCGCGGCGCGCATCAGCCGGCAGGAGGGCGCCTCGCTGACCGTGTCGGTCTCCTCCCACGGCGGCCCCACCGCCCCGGGCGAGGAAGCGAACATCGCCAAGGTCGAAGTGCAGCTGCCAAAGAAGCTGCCCTCGCGCCTCTCGACGCTCAACCGCGCTTGCACCCAGGCTCAGTTCGCCGCCAACCCCTACGGCTGCCCGCCGGCCTCCTTCGTGGGCGGCGCCGAAGCGCGCACGCCGCTGCTTGCAGCGCCGTTGAAGGGCCCGGCGATCTTCGTCTCGCGCGGCGCGCAGTTCCCCAACCTGGAAGTGCTCCTGGAAGGGGAAGGGGTGAAGATCGACCTCGAAGGCCACACTCAGATCAAGGACGGCATCACCTACTCGCGCTTTGAAGGTGTGCCCGACGCGCCGATCTCCTCCTTCACGCTGAGCCTGCCCGAGGGCGAACACTCCGCGCTTGGGTCCAACGGCTCGCTCTGCGTGAGGCGCACGGTCAAGCGCATCCGCCGGCGCGTCCACGGCCGGCTGATCTTCCGCCGGCGCGCGGTGCTCCATGCGGTCAAGCTCACGATGCCCACGACGATCACCGCCCAGAACGGCGCGGTGGAGCGGCAGACGACGGTCATCGACGTGCTCGGCTGCCCGAAGCTCAAGGCGCACGCCCAGGCGAAGAAGAGCAAGAAGAGCGTCAGGAGACGACCAAGGCGCGCGCCCGTGCGCCTTGGTCGGCGGCGCTGAGCCGCCCGCCCAGGCAGGGCGGAGGGAGGCGCGCCGACCCGCTCGAGCGCTGGGTGCGGTGGCGCAGCGCGGCCGCCTGGTCGGGTCGCCTCTCGTTCGCGCTCGTGAGGCCGCTCTGGGATGCGCAGGTCGATGTCCTGGCGAGCAACCTGCTGACGCAGGCGCCGCAGCGCGACTACGTGGCGCAGCTCGGGCGCCCGCTCGCAATCGAGGCGGGCGCCGGCGCGATCTGGGGCGCTCTCGGCGCCTGCCGGCGCGCCGGCAGGCTTGGCGCCTCCCCCTCGCTCGTCCCGGCCCTGCTCGCCCTCACCTCCCCCGAAGCCATAAAACAGGTGTAAAACGCCTCTTGCCAGGCACGCCCACGGGCGTTAGTGTCGCTTCACACCACAGCCGGAGCGGCTCCTCCCCAAGCCGCCCGGCACTGGAGGACACCCGCAGTTGGCAGCCCAGGAGGAAGCTGCACCCACAAGGCAACCGGCCGCGCCCGACGGCGCCCTCTCGCTGCTCGGCCAGGAGGGCCTGCGCGGCGTGCTGCACGCGCTCGCCCAGGGCCCGCGCAGCCGCGCGCAGCTCTCCCGCGCCCTCGGCGTCAGCGAGCGCACGATCGCCACCAGGCTGCGCCTGCTGCAGGAGCGCGGGGCGCTCACTGGCGCCGCCTCGGGCGGGCGCAATGGCTGCCGACTGTTTCTCCTCGCCCCCGCCGGGCGCCAGGCGCTTGCGATCGACGCCGAGCTCTCCCGCGCCTACGGGCGCATGGTCGCCGAGGGGATCGACGCCGCCGGCCTGCAGACCCTGGCGCAGGGGGGCGTGCAGGCGCGCCGCCTGGGACGGGCGCTGCTCGAGCGCCCGGCGACCTTCAGCGAGCTGGCCGCGCGCCTGCCCGAGATCCCCCGCTCGACGCTCTCGCGCACCCTGGCGCTGATGGTCCGGAGCGGCCTTGTGCGCCGCGAGGGGACGGGCAGGCGCAACGCCCGCTACAGCCCGGCGCCGCAGCTGCACCACCTTGCGCGCGCGGCGGTCATGCTCGCGGCCTGGCGCTGGCGACACCGCCCCGGCCAGGCGCTTGCGCTGCAGGGCGACCTGCACGGCCTGCTCTGCCTGCTGGCCTCCCGCCTGCGCCCGCCCGCCGGGCTTGTCGGCCTCTGCCGCCTCTCCCAGCCCCCCGCGGGCGGGCGCAGCTGGCCCGATGTGCTTGTCGCGCTCGGCGGCGGGCGCGCGCAGGTGGTCTCGGTCGCCTTCGCCCCGGCGCGCGAGGCGCACCTGCACGGCACCGGCCTTGCCTGGTGCCAGGCGCTGCTGGAGGGCGCAGGGCCGCTCACGATCGAGGGCGACCGCGAGCTTGCGCGGGGGCTGCTCGGCGCGCTGGCAGCGGCGCTGCAGCCCCAGCCGGGCGCAGACGTCGATTAGGAGTCCGTTAGCGATTCAGGAAGCCGTCTGGACGATCCCCCAGCCCGCCCGCCGCACCGAGCAGGACCCGACCGCCGCAGATGGCCCGCGCGGCAGGACGCGGGCGCTCCCGAGCAGGGCCGATCCACGCCCCGCAGCGGGCCGCGGGCGCCCGCCGCAGCGCGCTCCCGGAGCCGGGCGCCGGAAGCGCGCTGGAACAAGCGCGCACAAGGCGCCTCCAAGGCGCATTGCGATCGCCGCCACCAGCTGCTATAGCGATCTGCGCGCTGTGCGCCAGCGCAGGCACATCCCAAGGTGCCACTTGCACACGACCCCGGCGGCGGCGCACGCAGCGCCGCCGCCAGTGGGTCGCCAGACAAATGAGCCGAGAAAGGGGCTCAAGGAGATCCTACCGGAGCCGGGCGGCCGCGCAGGCGCGCCGCCCGGCCCGGTGGGGGGCGGCTGGGGCCGGTCCTTGGCTGCAATGAGAGAGGGCGACCGTAAAACATGGCGAAAACGGCGCTTGCGCTATTGGCGCCCGGCGCCGATCATGGAGGCGCATCATCGAAGTTCCCCTCCTCCCAGTACACAGAGGCCGGCGGCTTGCCGCCGGCCTCTGCTTTCAGCTTGATGCGCCTGCCAGGCGGGGGCGCCGGGTATCGGGCAAGCCCCGGCTAGACGGCCAATGGCTCGCCGTGACGCCGCGCGGCGGGCGCCGCCGCGGTCTGGACGCAATTGCCCCCTGCGCGCTTGGCGCGGTAGAGCGCCGCGTCCGCCTCGGCAAACAGGCGCTGGAAGTCAAAGCGCTCGCCCGCCGGCGCGGCGGCGATGCCGACTGAGACGGTGGTCTCGACGCCGGCCAGCGGCCGGTCGGCGATCACCGCGCGCAGGCGCTCGGCGAGCTGCTCGGCCTGCTGCAGGGATGCCTCCTCCAGCAGCACAACAAGCTCCTCGCCGCCGATGCGGTAGGCGGGCTCGAAGGCACGCAGAGCCATGCGCACGCGCGTCCCCAGCTCGCGCAGGACAGCATCGCCACAGGCATGTCCGAAGCGGTCGTTGATCGCCTTGAAGCGATCCACGTCGGCCACCAGCACCGCTCCGCCGCTCACGCCGCGCTCCTGGAGCTCGCCGACGCGGCGCATCAGCGCCGCGCGGCTGAAGAGCCCGGTCAGCTCATCGGCGACCGTGAGGTCGCGGTAGGCGCTGGTGGAGCGCCCAAGCTCGATCCCCAGCAGCGCTGCGAGCGCCAGCAGCGCAAGGTCACCGGCGACGATCGCGGGCTCGACACCTTGCGGCAGGCCCGCGCCGAGCGCAAGGCCGACGATCATCGCCGCGGTTCCCGCCGTGCCGATCAGGGCGGTGCGCTCGGGCAGCACAGCCGCCGAGCCGATCACCGGCAGCACGAGGATCGGCAGCGCGTAGATCATCGGGTGGCTTGCCAGCAGCCCGCTTGCAAGCAGCGAGCCCTCCAGCCCCAGCCAGCCCGCCGCGAGCACGAGCTCAGGGTGCTTCGCGCGCTGCGCGCGACGGCGCGTGAGCAGGTAGGCGATCGTGGCAAGCAGCGGTGGCACGAGGATCAGCGCGCCGTCATAGAGGGCGCTCACGCCGCCCAGGGCGAAGGCGACCACGAACGCCGGCTTCGCGCGCTCGCGCAGGCGGGCGTTGAGCTCGCGCAGCTGTCGGCGCTCCGCTTCGCCATCGCCCAGCTGTGGGTGCGGGGCGCGTGCAGAGCCGCGTAGTCGCCGGCCGCGGCTCGGCGCACGTGCGCCCTCCTCGCCAGACGACAGCGGCCGGCCCTTCGCGTACAGCTCGACGCGGTCTCCGCCCGCGCGCTTGGCCGCGTAGAGCGCGGCATCAGCGCGCTCGAAGAGCTCTGCGAAGTGGAATGGCTCTCCAGCCCGCGTCGCCGCCACGCCAAGGGATACCGTCAGCCGCGCGCCAGCGAGCGGGCGCTGCGCCACGGCCGCGCGAATCGCCTCTGCAAGGCTGGCGCCGCGCTCCAGCTCCGCGTCGGGGATGAGCACCACGAACTCCTCGCCGCCTGGACGGCAGGCGGTTGCCCCGTCGATCAGCGCGGCGCGCAGGCGCTCGCCCAGCTCGCGCAGGACAGCGTCGCCGCGGGCGTGCCCGAAGCGGTCGTTGATCGCCTTGAAGCGGTCCATGTCTGCGACGATCAGGGCGACCGGGCGCCCGCAGACGCGGGCGACATGCTCCAGCTCCGCGACGTGCGCGCGCAGCGCTATGCGGTTCGGCAGCCCCGTCAGCTGATCGACCGTGGCAAATGCGCGCACGTCGATGTCCAGGGAGGCGACGATCGTCGCGATGCCGGCGCCGCAGACGAGCGTCGCCAGCGGGAAGAGCAGGAGCGGCGGCAGCGCCCGCACTGCCCCGAAGCCGAGCGCGAGCGCGAGGCCGATCATCAGCTGCGCCGCGGCGCTCGCCGCAACGGCGGCGAGGCGCGGCGGGAAGAGCGCTCCTGCCACCAGCGCCGGCCCGATCAGCGCCGGCAGGAGGAGCAGGCGATCGCCGCGGGCGAGCGCGATGGAGCCCGCCAGCCCGCCCTCGAGCAGCGCAAGGGCGAGTATCAGCGCCAGCTCAGGCCGGCGCATTCGCGACAGACGGCCGCCGAGCGCCAGCAGCGCAGCGAGCCCCGGCAGCAGCGGCAGCGGCAGCGCCCAGCCGAGCTCGAGCGCTGCAAGCGCGCCCACGCTGGCCGTGAGCGCGCTGCCCCAGAGCAGCAGCGGACGCAGTCGCCGGACGATGTCAAGCAGCCGCCCGCGTGCTGCATCGTCGCGTGGAGAGGCGAGCAACACAGGGCGCCGATCGTCTGCCTCGGCGACCAGCTTTAGCTCACGGCATGCGATCCGACGGATTGACGTTTGACAACTGGAGCCGGAAAACAGGGGTAAAACGACGCTTGGCGATCTGGCCTCCCGCTGCGACGATCCAGATGCGAGCGCATGTGAGCGTCAACGACGGCAACGGGGGTGCGCCGAGGCGGGATGAGTCCCCCGCCGCGGCTGGCTCTGGGCGCTCCCCCGAGCATGGCGGCGGCGAAGGGTCGTCGCAGCTGCGCCCGCGGCGCGGGAAGATGAGCCGTCGCGAGGTGCGCGAGCACCAGCGCGCGCGTCTGCACGCCGCGCTGCTCGCGGGGATCGCAGAGGACGGCTACGAGGCGCTCACCGCGCGCTCGCTCTGCGCGCGCGCTGGCGTCTCAAGCCGCACCCTCTACGAGCTCTACGGTGGCAAGGAGCGCCTCTTTCTAGCCGTCCACGCCGAGCTTTCGGAGCGGGCGGCCCGGCGCGCCGAAGTGGCCTGGGCGCGCGACCCGACCTGGCCCGCGGGGCTGCGCTTCGCGCTCGCCGACTGGCTGGAGGCGATCGCCGCCGACCCGCTGCCCGCGCGCGTCATCCTGCTCGAGCCCTACGCCGTCGGGGCGAGCGCGCTCGCGGCGCTCGAGCGCATGCACGCGCGCTTTGCGACGCTGATGGCGCGCGCGCTCGAGGGTCGCTCCGCGCGGCTCACGCTGCCGTCGGTGCTGCCGATGGCGCTGCAGGCCGGGATCGCGCGGGTGATCGGCGCTGCGCTCGCAGCCGAGCACAGCGCCGCCCTGCCGGCGCTGGCGGAGCCGCTCTGCGCCTGGGCCGACTGCTACGTGCACGCCGACCTTGCGCAGCTGCAGACGCTGCTGCGCCAGGATCTCGGCTCGGGAGCGTCGCAGGAGCACTGGCGCGGCCAGGAGCCCGAGCGCGAGCGTCTGCTCAGCGCGACCGTCGCGCTTGCCGGGACGCGCGGCTACCACGGCCTCACCGTGGAGGCGATCTGCGCGCTGGCCGAGACCTCGAGCGGCGTCTTCCATCGACACTTCGCCGACCTTGAGGAGTGCTTCCTTGCCGCCTATGAGCAGGTCGCGCTGCGTGCGCTGCTGATGGCCTCCGCCACTGCCCGCGGCGCCGAGAGCTGGCCCGGCGTCGTGCATCGGGCGATCTTCGGGCTGGCGCGGCACTTCGCGCGCGGAGGCGCGGAGGCGCGCGTGGCGTTCGTCGAGGTCTTCGCCGCCGGGCGCGCGGGCCTGGCGGTGCGCGACCGCCTGCTGGGCCCGATCGGTGATCTCCTCAGCGGCCTGATCCCGCCCGAGCGCCGCCCCGGAGATGTCGCGCTGCAGGCGACGATCGGCGCCGCCTGGGGACTCGCCCAGGGCCGTGTCCTCGCCCGGCGCGCCGATGAGCTGACCGCGCTCGTTCCCTGCTTCTCCTTTCTCGCCCTTGCGCCTGTGCTCGGGGCTGGCTCCGCGCTCTCTGAGATCCGTGCCGAGCACGCGGCGCTGTGCGCCGCCGAGCCGGCGCCCGCAGCGAGCGCGCTTGCGGAGGAGCCCGACGGCGCCGCCGACGACAGCGAGCGGGACGCTCCCGAGGGGCTGTAAAACAGGTGTAAGACGGTCGTTGACCGACCGCCGACCGACCGGCATGATTGGGGTGTGAGTGGCCGAAGCGGACAGTCGCGGGTGCGCGGTGCGCGCGGTCTCCTCCGGCGAGCGTCGCAGAGCTCCCCGATTGACCGGTCGGTCGCAGGCTCTTTAGCTCCTTCCCCTCCCCTCTCAAGACCCCAGGGGCCTGAGAGCCTCAAGCACATGGAGCCGCCACGAGCCTGATCCGGGCCGTGGCGGCTCCGCTCCATTTGCACATTGCCCAAGCTCGCGCGGCGTGCGCTGCGCGCTATCATCACCCGCAGGGAAGGAAAGCGCCCATTCCGGCGGTCGCTCGGGAGATGCGTTGTCGAGCAAGCCAGGCAGCCAAGCGGGGTTCGAGCAGGATGACGCGGCACCGCGGAAGCTTCGTCCGCGCCGAGGCGCCCTTTCGCGCGCTCAGGTGCGCCGCCACCAGCGCGCTCGTCTGCGCTCGGCAATAGTCGCCCGAACGCTTGCGGAAGGCTACGGGGCGATCACCGCACGCTCGCTCTGCGCGCGCGCGGGCGTCTCGACCCGCACGCTCTACGAGATCTACCCGGACGGCAAGGAGGGATGCCTGCGCGATGCCTACGAGGCGATCCTCGCCCGGCTGCTGAGCCGCGCGCAGCCTGCCGGCGCGTCGCGTGTGGGCTGGCGCATGCGCGTGGAGAGGGCGCTCGGAGCGCTGTTGACGGGCCTCGCAGAGGAGCCGCAGGAGGGGCGCTTTGCCCTCTTTGCGCCGGTTGTCGCCGGGCCTGCGGGGGCGGCGACGGTGGCGCGCGCGGGCGCGCGGGCAGAGCGTGTCGTCGCGAGCGCATTCGCGCAGGCTCCGGCGCGTCTGCGCCCGCCGCCGCTGCATGCCAAGCTCGTGATCGGCGGCATCGCTCGGGTGGCCGCTGCGCGGCTGCTGTCTGGGCGCGCCGCCGAGCTGCCGAATCTTGCCGGGGAGCTGGTGGAGTGGTCGCTTCGCTACTGCTCACCTGCTCTGGCGCAACTGCCGCAGCGTGCCGCAGGCGCTGCTGAGGACTTTCAGCCTTCCTGGCCGGGCCCCCTCGACGAGCGCACCGCGCTGCTTGAGGCGGCCGCGCGAATGGTTGCGCGCACAGGCTACGAGCGGCTCTCTGCTGCAGCCGTCGCGCGGGAGTCCGGCCTCTCTGCGGACGCCTTCTACCGTCACTTTGCAGACTGCGAGGAGTGCTTCCGCAGCGCGCTGCGTCTGATTGCGGCACGCTCGCTCGCGCTGGCTGCAGGCGCGGCGCAGGAAGGGGGCTGCTGGCAGGGAGGCATCCACCGCGCGGTGCTTGCGCTTGCGCGCTATCTCGCCTCCGATCCGGCGGTCGGGCGGTGTGTCTTCATCGAGGTCTCCGCGCTCGGCGAAGCGGGCCTGCTTGAGAAGGAAGCGCTGCTTGAGCCGCTGATCGCGCTGCACCGGGAGCTCACGTCTCCGGTGCAGGCGGGAAGCCTGCTGCAGTCCGAAGCGACCGTCGGCGGCGCCTGGCAGATCGTGCGCCACTACGTGCTTGCCGGCCGCTTGCGCACGGCGGCCGAGCGCGCGCCCTACCTCAGCTATCTTGCGCTCGTGCCCGCGGTCGGCGCGCGCGCGGCGGTGCGCGCGATCTGTGCCGAGGAGGGGCGCCTTGCCCGCGAGCGGCGCCGTGCCCTGCGCTCCTCCTCCTCACGGCGCTGACGGAGCCAGCGCTCGCACTCTGCAGCGGGCAGCGGCGGGCTGTGCAGGTAGCCCTGCGCGAGGTCGCAGCCCGCAGCCGTCACGAACGTCTGCTGAGCGGCGGTCTCCACCCCCTCGGCGACCGTCTCCAGAGAGAGCTCGTGGGCCATCGCCACGATGCTTGCCAGCACCGCCCGCACGCGCCGATCGCGGGCGGCGTCGGCGATGAAGGAGCGGTCGACCTTGAGCGTGTCCAGGGGCAGGTGCGCAACGCTGGCAAGCGAGGAGTAGCCCGTTCCGAAGTCATCAAGGGCGACGCGTGCTCCAAGCAGGCGCAGACCTCCGAGCAGCTCGCTTGCAGTCCGCGGGTCCGCGGCGAGGCTCTCGGTCAGCTCGATCTCGACGCTCCCGGCGGCCAGCCGTGTCTGCGCGAGGGTGCGCGAAAGCAGCGGCAGCAGCTCGGGGTCGGAGAGCTGGCGCGCGGAGAGGTTGACGGCGACCCGCAGCGCCAGCCCGGCCTGTGCCCAGGCACTAGCTTGGCGCAGAGCCTCGCGCAGCACCCAGCGACCGATGGCGACGATCGCCCCGGTGCGCTCGGCGATCGGGACGAGCTCGGCGGGCGAGATCGGGCCGAGCGCGGGGTGGCGCCAGCGCAGCAGCGCCTCTACGGCCTCCACGCGGCGCTCCGCAAGCCGCACGATCGGCTGGAAGTGCAGCTCGAGCTCAGCGCGGACGATCGCCTGCGGCAGGTCCGCGGCGATGCGCTCGCTGCGCTCGCTCTGCGTCATGTTCATCATCGGGGGGGGGGGGGGGGGGTGCCTTGTGCTCGGTGGCCTGCTCTCGGCATGCTCAGTGCTCCTTATCGTCGATCGTGCATCGAGAGGCCCCCGGCCCTCCAGGACCGATGCGGTGGCTTGGCCTGAGCCGCGAGGTACACCCCGCACGAGCCGCCGCTCGGCCCCTTCATCGGCTGCAGCCCGGCGAGACTGAAACGCCCGCTGACCAGATTGGACGCGGGAGGATGTTGGCGCCGCAGCGTGCGGCGGGGAGGCGCCCCGCTGTCCGGCGTGCGTTCCCAGCTGCCAGCGGGGATCGCGCGCATCGGCCGCCGTGGCGAGCGTGGCTCTGCGGACTGGAAAACGTGCTGAAGACGCGGGTTGATGAAGGCAGGTGACATGTGAGAGATTGGCAGCGTGAAGATGACAATGGTCAGCGGCGATCGCGACGGGCAGCGAGCGCGCGCTCGCGGGCGCGCTGCGTCCGACCGATCTGGCGCGGTGGATGTCATCGACGAGCGCGCGATCGCGCGCCTGACCTATCGCACCGTGCGCGTGCTGCGCGCGATCGCGCACAGCCCGGGCGCCGGCAATCGGCAGATCGGCCGGCATGCAGGGATCGGCGACGAAGGGCAGGTGTGCAAGTTGCTGCAGCGCTTGGAGCGTGAGGGCTACGCCCAGCGGCGCACGCCGCGCCCGCCCGGCGGTCCAAACGCCTGGTACCTCACGCCCAAGGGCGAGCTCATCGAGGCCGTCGGCTCCCAGCTGCTGGAGCGGCTGCCGCGCCGAAAGACGCCTGCGGCCGTCGCCGCTCCGCCCGGCACCATGCGGCGAAGCGCTCGCAGCGCGCGGACAAGCGGTAAAACGCCCTGAAAACCGCGCTTGAGGGTGTGCGCACCCTTCGCTAAGGTCGCCGCGACGGTGCGTAGCCGCGCGCAACCTGCGGGGAAGCGTGCGCCCCGGAACGGCGCCTCCCACTGGTAGCGCACGGCCCACCGTCTTCATGCCGCCCCCGCGGGCGGCTTGGCAAGAGCAGTGCAGCAGTGAATCACGGGACTGGCCGGCATCGGCATCAGCGGCGCGAGCGAATGGTGCCGGTGCCGGCCGCTGTCAGCGCCGGGAAGCGCGAGCGCGCTCAGAGGATGTTGACCGCGCGGGAGATGATCAAGCCGATCGTGATCAGCGAGACCAGCGACTGCAGCCCCATCATCAGCTTGGCCTGCGCGGATAGCGGCATCGTGTCGGTCGGCGAGAACGCGGTCGCGTTGGTCAGCGACAGGTATAGATAGTCGACGAAGCGCGGGCGCCAGCCGCGCGGCTGGATCGCGTCGTCGTTCATCTGCGGAAAGAGAAAGTCGGGGTCGTTGTCGGCGCCGGCTGCGCGATGCCCGGGCCCGCCGCGGTCAAGCTCCCAGTACCAGAGCGCAAAGAGCAGGAAGTTGGTAAGCCAGATCAACGTGCCGGCGATGATCAGCTGGCGCCCGCTCGTGACGTTGCGATGCAGCAGAAAGTGGACAAGCTCCGCCAGCGAGTAGACGTTTGCGGCGCTCGCCAGGCCAACCAGCGCCAGCGCGCTGCGCCGCCGCAGCACGTGCACGTGAGCGATGTGGTGCGGGGTGGCGAAGAAGAGCCCGACCAGGAGGATGCCCTCGAGGGTCGGGAGCACCCAGGTCGGGCCTGCTGTCAGGCGCTCGGGCAGCACCACCTGCAGCGCGATCGCCACCAGCACCGTCAGCTGCGCCGGCCAGTGCGGCTCGGCGGCGGGCGGCGGCGGATAGCGCTGGGGCGGCGGCAGCGGCGGTCCCGGCGGGGCTGCTCTCTGCGTGCCGGCGGCATCTGCTCGCCCTTGCTCGGCAGCTGGCATCGTCTAGAAGCGTAAGGCTGAAAGCGGCGGCTGGCTGGCTGGCGCTAATCTCGCTGCTGCCGCTGCGCAGCTCGCTCGGGAGCTGCGAGATGGCGACCGCGATGGGACTGATCAACCCGACACACCTGCTGGCGCTGGCACTGCTTGTGCTCATCGTGCTTGGCCCGCGCAGGCTGCTTGCCCTGCGCTCCTCGCTCGCGCGTGCCTGGCAGGAGCTGCAGGCGGCGATCGCGCAGGGGCGTGAGGGTCCACATGGCCTCTGAGGTAGCGCAGCAGGCCGGGTCGGGCGCGCCAAGCGAGGAGCCGGTGCTGATCGAGCAGCGCGGTGCGCTGCTGCTTATCACGCTCAATCGCCCGCAGGCGCGCAACGCGGTCAACCTTGCGCTTGCTCAGGGCATCGCCGCCGCGCTCGATCGGCTCGATGGCGATGAGCAGCTTGCGCTGGGCATCCTCACGGGCGCGGGCAAGGGCTTCTGCGCGGGGATGGACCTGAAGGCGTTTGCTGCAGGCGAGCGGCCGTGGGCGGGCGACCGCGGCTTTGCCGGGATCGTGCGCCGCTCCGCCGAGAAGCCGCTGATCGCCGCAATCGAGGGCTTTGCGGTCGCCGGCGGGCTCGAGGTCGCGCTCGCCTGCGATCTGATCGTCGCCGCAAGCGACGCAAAGCTTGGGATCCCCGAGGTCAAGCGCTCGCTTGTCGCCGCGGGCGGGGCGCTGCTGCGCCTTCCCCGGCGCATCCCCTACCACGCGGCGATGGAGCTGGCCTTGACCGGCGAGCCGATCAGCGCCGCGCGTGCCCATGAGCTTGGCCTCGTCAACCGTCTGTGCGAGCCCGGTCAGGCGCTTTCGGTCGCGCTTGAGCTCGCCGAGCAGATCGCCGCGAACGCGCCGCTCGCGCTGCGTGCCTCAAAGCGCATCCTCGCCGAGCAGTGGGACTGGCCGCTCGGGGAGGCCTTCGAGCGCCAGGCGCAGATCTCAGACCCGGTCTTTGCCTCCGCTGACGCCCGCGAGGGCGCGCGCGCCTTTGCCGAGAAGCGCGCGCCGGTCTGGCAGGGGCGCTGAGCGCGGCGCGCTAGCGCTCGCCCGGCGTCTTCTGCGGGTACTGCGAGATCGGGATCGTGAGGTCCAAGGCGGTACGGACGATTCGCCGCTGCTCGGCCAGGTGCGCGACGGGATAGCCCTCGCCCGGGCTGGCGCGCTCCGGTCGGCCGATGTAGCCGAGGTCGATGTGGGCGGGCATGATCTGCATCAGGCGCGGGAACATGTGCGCACGGGCGCCCATGTTGCGTGGCTCCTCCTGCACCCAGACGACCTCGCGCAGTCGCGGGTAGCGGGCGATCAGCGCCAGCAGCTCCTGCTGGGGGAAGGGGTAGAGCAGCTCCACGCGGCCGATCGCCACCGCTCGATTCTCCTTACGCTCGGAGTGGCTTGTCAGGTCGTAGTAGATCTTGCCCGTGCAGAGGATCAGACGGGTGACCTCCTCCTCGGCTGCGCCCGGCTCCGCCAGCACCGGGTGGAAGCGCGAGTCGCCCGAGAGCGCGGCAAACGGGCTGGTGGCCTGCGGCAGTCGCAGCAGCGACTTCGGGGTCATCACGATCAGCGGCCGCTCCTTTGCGATCAGCGCTTGGCGGCGGATGAGGTGGAAGTACTGGGCGGGGGTCGTCGGGTTGGCGACGCGGATGTTGCCCTCTGCGGCCAGCTGCAGGAAGCGCTCCAGGCGCGCGGAGGAGTGCTCGGGCCCGGCGCCCTCGTAGCCGTGCGGAAGCAGCAGCGTCAGCCGCGTCGTCTGCCCCCACTTCGCCAGCCCGGAGACGATGAACTGATCGACGATCACCTCGGCGGAGTTGACGAAGTCCCCGAACTGGGCCTCCCAGAGGACGAGCGCGTCGCGCCCGCCGAGGGCCTTTGCTTCCTCGGTCGCCTGCTCGCTGTAGCCGTACTCGAAGCCCAGACAGGCAAGCTCTGAGAGCGGCGAGTTGTGCAGCTCCAGCGGTGCCTGGGCGGCCGGCAGCGACTGTATCGGGCAGACCTCCTGACCGTTGATCGCGTCGTGCAGGACCATGTGCCGCTGCGAGAAGGTGCCGCGCTCGGTGTCCTGTCCGCTCAGGCGCACCGGCGTGCCTTCGGCGATCAGCGAGGCAAACGCGAGCGCCTCGGCGTGGGCCCAGTCGATCATCGTCTCCGCGGCCTTCCCCGCGGCGGCCGCGGCGAGCGCCTCGCGGCGGCGATCGAGCTGGCGAACGAGCTTCGGGTGCACGTTGAAGCCCTCCGGAACGCGCAGCAGCTGCTGGCCGAGCTCGCAGAGGCGGTCGATCGGCTGCGCTGTTGTGACCTCCGGCGAGGGGGTGCGGTCGAGCCTGTACTCGCCCGTCTCATGCTCGCGCTCGCCGCGCGCTGCGGCGGCCTCGATCTTCGTCTTCAGCCGCTGGTGGAGGAGCGTCAGGTTGTCCCAGACCGCCTGCCCGGTGCGCTCTACCTCCTCGCGGTTGACGATCCCGCCCTCGATCAGCTGGTCGGCCCAGATCTCCCACACGCGCTTGTGGGCCTTGATCTTCGCGTACATCTCCGGCTGGGTGTATGCGGGCTCGTCGGACTCGTTGTGGCCGTAGCGGCGATAGCCGATCAGGTCGATCAGGACGTCATGGCCGAACTCCTCGCGAAAGGCGAACGCCAGTCGAACCGCCGCGATGCAGGCGGCGACGTCGTCGGCGTTGACGTGGATGATCGGCACGTCAAAGCCCTTCGCGAGGTCTGAGGCCCAGTGGGTCGAGCGCGCGTCGTCGGAGTCGGTCGTGAAGCCGACCTGGTTGTTGGTGATGATGTGGATTGCGCCGCCGACCTTGTAGCCGTCGAGCGACTGGAGGTTGAGCGACTCCGCGACGACTCCCTGCGCCGGGAAGGAGGCGTCGCCGTGGATCACGATCGGGATCGCCGCATCGGTGTCCTGGCGGGCGTGAGCGCCCTCGCGGATCGTCTGCGCGGCGCGTGTGGCCCCGAGCACGACCGGGTGGACGTACTCCAGGTGGCTGGGGTTGGACTCCAGCTCGACGCGGATCGTGCCGCCGTCCGGCAGCACGTAGTCGCCGCGGCTGCCCAGGTGGTACTTGACGTCGCCCGTCCCGCCCTGGGGGATCGTCGTGACCGCCTCCAGCGCATCGGCCTCGATCGAGGAGGCGCCCTCGAACTCCGCGAAGATCGTGTCGTAGGGGCGGCCGACGTTGTGCGCGAGCACGTTCAGGCGCCCGCGGTGGGCCATTCCGACCACCACCTTGCGCGAGCCCGCGCGCGCGGCGAGCTTGATCAGCTCGTCGAGCATCGGCACGGTCATGTCGAGCCCCTCGATCGAGAACTGGTGCTGGCCCAGGTAGGCCTTGTGCATGAAGCGCTCGAGCGCGTCGACCTCGATCAGGCGCTTGAGCAGCGCCACCTTCTCCTCCGTGCCGAGCGCGCCGCGGAAGGCGCCTGACTCGATCTTCTCGCGCAGCCAGGAGCGCTGGCGGTGGGAGGCGATGTGCTCGATCTCGTAGGCGATCGTCCCGCAGTAGGTCTCGCGCAGATGGGGGAGGGCCTCGGTGAGGGTCGTCCCGGGCACGTAGGTCTCAAGCAGCTCCGCCGGAATTCGCGCCATCAGCTCCGGCGTCAGCCCGACGTAGGCGGGGTCGAGCGCGGGATCGCCCTCGGGCTCGAGCCCCAGCGGGTCAAGATGAGCGGCAAGGTGTCCGTGTGTGCGGTAGGCCTTCAGCAGCGCGGTTGCGGCGCTCACGCCCCGCAGCAGCTCGCGGTCGACAGCCTCCGGGCCGCTCGCCCCCACGGCTGTGGGCGCGGGCGCGCCGGCCGCCGGTGGGGCCTTCGGGTGGGTCTCAGGCGGGGGGCCGACCGCAACGTTGAGCGCCGCAAAGACGCCGTCGTAGAAGGAGTGGCCGCCCTGCAGATGCTCCTCGATCAGCGCCAGGAAGCGCCCGGACTGCGCGCCCTGAATGATCCGGTGATCGTAGGTCGAGGTCATCGTCATGACCTTCTGCGCGCCGATTGCCTGCGCGACCTCGCTGGAGAAGCCGGGGGGATATCCGATCGCGCCGGTCGCGATGATCGTTCCCTGACCGGGCATCAGGCGGGGGACGGAGGCGACGGTGCCGATGCCCCCGGGGTTGGTCAGCGTGATGTTTGCGCCCTGGAGGTCGTCCGGCATCAGCTTGCCCAGCCGCGCCTTCTCGATCAGCTCGTCATAGGCACGGACAAAGGCCGTGAAGTCCATGCGGCCCGCGTCGCGGATCACCGGGACCATCAGCGTGCGCGAGCCTTCGCGCTGCTCGACATCGACCGCGATGCCGAGGTTGACGGCGTGATCGTCGATGCGATGCGGCACGCCGTCGACCATGCCAAAGTGCCGCGCCATCTCCGGCATCTGCACCGCAGCACGGACGATCGCATACGCGATCAGGTGCGTGAATGAGACCTTGTGGCCTGCCTCCTTGAGCTCGCCGCGACGCGCGTCGAGCATGGTCACGGTGAGCGTGCGGAAGCTTGTTGCGGTAGGCAGCTCACGCGATGCCTCCATGTAGCGAGCAAGCGCTGCTGCGGAGCCGCGCAGCGGCTCTGACTCCGACTGGCTCTCTGAGGCAGCTGTGGCGGCGCTCGGCCGAGCGCCGTCGACGGCGGGGCCTGGCGCGGGCGCGGCGAGCGGCTGCGCGGGGGCGCCCGCCGCTGCCAGGACGTCGGCCTTGAGGATGCGACCGCGTGGCCCGCTGCCGGAGAGCGCGCGCGGATCCACGCCGCTGGCCTGCGCCAGGCGTGCTGCGACGGGGGTGATCGGAGCGCCAGCGGCGCTCTCTGGCGGCGCTGGGAGGGGCGCCGCCGTTGCGCCGGCGGCCGCTGCGGGGCCAGCCTGCGCAGAGGCGCCTCCCTCGCCGGCGGGCGTGCCGGCGCCCGCAGTGGCGCCCGCGGAGGTCGCGATGCGCGCGATCACCTCGCCGACGCCGACCGTCGCTCCAGCGGGGGCGATGATCTCGGCAAGCGCTCCGCCGGCGGGCGCGGGCAGCTCGAGGTCGACCTTGTCGGTGGAGATGTCAACTATCGTCTCGCCCTCGCGCACCGTCTCACCGACCTTGAAGCGCCATTCGAGGATCGTCCCCTCGCTCACAGACTCGCCCGCGGCGGGCGTGAGGACGTCGATGAGAGCCTCGGCAGCGCTCGCTGTGGAAGGTGCAGCGGCGCCGGTGCCCTGCGCCTCGCCGTTGCCGGCGGGGGCCTTGCTCGCAGCGTCGGTTGGGAGCGCCTGCGCCGCCGGCGTGCCGAGGGCCTCGGCGCCGTCGTGGGCCGTTGCGATGCCCGCCTGGCTGCGGGCGCCATTGCCGCCGGGCGCGATCTCCGCGAGCAGCGAGCCGACCTCGATCGTCTCTCCGACGGGCGCGTGGATCTTCGTCAGCGTGCCGCTTGCGGGGGCCGGGACCTCCGCGTCGACCTTGTCGGTGGAGATCTCAACGATCGTCTCATCGGCGCGCACCTCCTCGCCCTCGCGCTTGTGCCACTGCAGCACCGTGCCCTCGGTCACCGACTCACCCATCTCGGGCATGCGGACCTCGATCGTGGTGCTTGCGGCCATGAGCTCAGCTGTGCACTCTAGCGTCCCGGCCCCTCGAGGGCCTCCGACAAGACACAATTGTCGGCACTCTTAACCCTTTGCACACAGAGTCGGTGCGCTTCATCGCTGAGCGAGCGCCACGCGCTCTCGTGACTCGCGGATGAACTCATAGGAGCCGAAGAAGGGACCGAGGCCGCCTAGCACCGCGACCGCCACGGCAAGCCGGAAGGAGACGATGCGCGCCCGCGCTCCGGCAAGACAGGCCAGCGACATGAAGATCCACAGCAGCCCGTGGGTGAGGCCGAGGACGAAGGTCGCCGGTTCGGGCTTGCCGGCTGCGAAGGCGCAGAGCAGGAGCGCGGTGTAGACGCAGGAGTGTGCAAAAGAGGTCCACTTGAGCGCTAGAAAGATGTCGGCGGGGCTGCGCATCAGGCGAGCATCTGCGCCATCATCCGCACGCTCTCGCCGGCCTCCTGCGGCCAGCGGTCGATGTCGGCAGGCCACCAGGCGAAGAGATCGTGCTCGGCGTCGGGCCGGACTTCGGCCTCCGCGCCCGGCGGCAGCCAGGCCAGCCCGATGAACATCACCAGCCGCTGGGGCAGTTCGACGAGCGCCTCGCCGCTGAGGCGCTCCGGGGTCACGTGCCACTCCTCGCGCAGCTCGCGGGCGAGCGTGTGCGCAGGGTTCTCGCCGAGATCGACCGAGCCGCCCGCGCCGAGCGTCCAGCGGCCGGGCCAGCTTGCAACCCACCCCGCCCGGCGACCGGCCAGCCAGCGACCGTCCGCAGCGCGGGTGACGCAGAGCGCTGCGATCGCGCGCGCGGCGTCGTCGCGGATCAGACGCAGCGACCAGCGCATCGGCTGCAGGTGGAGCTCCAGCCGCTCGGCGCTGGCGCGGTGATCACGCAGGCGGCCCGCCAGCCCGTCGTGGCTCGGCGAGCCCTGGGCGCGCAGGCGAGCGATCGCCTGATCGGCAAGCGCGCTCTGCGATGCGGTGGGCTCGAAGGGCTCTTCAGCCCAGCGGCTGATGACCTGGTCGCTGCGCCAGGGCCCCCGCGCGAGAATCCGCGGCGCTCTGCCTTGCGTCTGCTCTGTGCCTGCTGGCATCCTGATCAAAGGCTAGCCTTGCAGCGTGGGCGCAAGCTCCGAGGCTGAGCAGCATCCGTCACCCGCAGCGCCATCGGCTGCGGGCGGCGAGCACGCTCAGCGCCGCCGCAAGCATTGGGGCTGGGGCTATGAGGACGAGCAGCCGACCAGCGCCCAGCTGGCCGCGCTGGCCAGATCGCTTGAAGCACGCCTGCAGGTTCCCTTCCAGGAGCCGCGCGCGCCCGCCGCGCTTGAGCAGCTGCGGCTGCCTGCGGTGCGCCTCAGCGCGCCGCGAGCGCTGGCTGAGCTCTGCACGAGCTCCCACTACGAGCGGGCGCGCCACGCTCACGGCAGCTCCTACGCCGACGTCGTCGAGGGCTTCTATGGACGCTTTGCCGCCGCCCCCGACCTCGTTGCCTATCCCCGCAGCGAGGATCAGGTGCAAGCGCTGCTCGCCTGGTGCGCAGAGGAGCGCATCGCCGCCATCCCCTACGGCGGCGGCACGAGCGTGGTGGGCGGCGTGCGCCCGCAGCTCCCCGCCGGCTATGCGGGCGCGCTCTGCATCGACCTCTCGCGGCTCTCCGGGCTCTACGAGCTCGACACGGTCTCTGCCGCAGCGCGGCTGGGGGCGGGCAGCAGCGGCCCGCAGCTCGAGGCGGCGCTTGGCCGCAGCGGCTTCACGCTTCGCCATTACCCGCAGTCGTTTGCGCTCTCGACGCTTGGCGGCTGGATCGCCACTCGCGCCGCCGGGCACTTTGCCACCGGCCAGACCCACATCGAGGACCAGCTCGAGGCGCTGCGGATGGCGACGCCCGCCGGCATGGTCGCGACCACGCGGCTGCCCGCGAGCGGAGCCGGGATCGACCCGCTGCGGCTGATGGCCGGCTCGGAGGGTGCGCTGGGGGTGATCACGGAGGCGTGGGTGCGCGTGCGTCGGCGCCCTCGCACGATCGTGCGCGCCACCGTCTCCTTCGAGCGCTTCGAGCTTGGCGCCCACTGCATCGCGGCGCTGCTGCAGGAGGATCTGCAGCCCGCAAACTGCCGCCTGCTTGACGAGCATGAGGCGGCGCTCGCCCTCGCGGAGGGGGAGCGGCGCGCGCTGCTGCTGCTGGCGTTCGAGTCCCCAGCCGGAGCGCAGGTAGCGCGCGGCGCGCTCGCCGCAGCGATGGACCGCGCGCTTGCGATCTGCGCGCAGCACGGCGGCGCGCTGCGGGGCGAGGCACGCTTCCAGGAGCGCTCGCAACCCAGCGCCGACGCGGGTGCCGGGGCGCGCGAGGCGGGCGAGGCGGGCTGGCGGGAGGCCTTTCTCGGCGCCCCTTATCTGCGCGACGCGATGGTCGCCTGCGGCGTCTTCACGGAGACTTTCGAGACCGCCGTCACCTGGGAGCGCCTGGCGGCGCTCGACAACGAAGTGCGCGGGGCGGCGCTGCGCGTGCTCGAGGGCAGGGGCGTGCGCGAGCGCGATCTGCGCCTGAGCGCGCGTCTCACCCACGCCTATCGCGACGGCGCAGCCCCTTACTACACCGTGATCGCCCCGGTCGCGCGCGGCGAGGAGCACACGCTCTGGCAGGAGCTCAAGAGCGCGATCTCGGAGGCGATCCTCGCTGCGGGGGGCACGATCACCCACCACCATGCGGTCGGGCGCGACCACATGCCCTGGTATGGGCGCGAGCGGCCTGAGCCCTTCGCGGCCGCGATCGCGGGGGCAAAGTCGGCGCTTGACCCGCGCTGGGTGATGAATCCGGGTGTGCTGCTCAAGGTCCCGCCGCTGTCATGATCGGCGCGATGAGCGCGCTGTGGGAGCTGGACAGATGAGGATTGCGGTGCTCGGGCCCGGCGGCGTCGGCGGCCTCTTGGCGGCGCTGCTTGCACGCAGCGGCGAGCCGGTGGCGCTGGTTGCGCGCGAGCGCACAGCGGCCAAGATCGCCGCCGAGGGCCTGCAGCTGCACAGCGCGCTGTTTGGAGACTTCACCGTCAACCCGGCCGTTGCGGCGCGGCTGGAGGAGGAGGTTGACGCGCTGATCATCGCAACCAAGGCGACCGGGCTGCGGGCTGCGCTCGGTCGCATCGCGGCTGCGCCTGCGCTGATCCTGCCGCTGCTCAACGGGCTGGACCATCTCGATCTGCTGCGCGAGCGCTTCGGAGCCGAGCGCGTGCTCGCGGGGAGCATCCGGGTCGAGTCCGACCGGCCGCAGCCGGGCCTGATCGTCCAGAGCAGCCCCTTCCTGCGCATCGAGATGGCCAGCTTCGCGCCGGCGCAGCAGGGGCCGATGCGGGAGCTCGCCGCCCTGCTCTCACGTGCGGGCGCTCCGACGGTGGTGCGCGAGAGCGAGGCACAGGTTATGTGGTCGAAGCTTGTGCGCCTCAATGCGCTCGCCTGCGTGACGAGCGCCTACGACAAGCGCCTCGGCGAGATCCGCAGCACTCCCGAGCTCTTCGACGACCTCAAGGCCGCGCTTGCGGAGGCGGCCGCTGTGGCGCGCGCCGAAGGCGCTCAGATCGAAGCTTCGGAGGCGCTGGCGGAGCTCGAGCGCGCCCATCCGACACTCGGCAGCTCGATGCAGCGCGACATCGCGGCGGGGCGTGAGCCCGAGCTGGATGCCATACCCGGCGCGGTGCTGCGCGCCGCCGCACGCCATCGCATCGCTGCTCCGACGATCGAGCGCCTGCTCGCTCAGATCACAGAGCGCGTAAGGATCGAGCGAGGCGCGCGCTCGCCGGCGCCCTAGCGGCCGCGGGCGCTACTCGACGTCGGGCTGCTCTTCGCGCCTGCGCGCGGGAGCCACGAGCGGCTGCTGCGGTACCACCACCGCGAGGATCACTTCCTGGCGGGAGCGCTCCTCCTCCTGGTCCTCCTCGTGCTCGCCGTCGCAGAGGATGCGGAAGTTGCCGCTCACCCCGCCGTCGACCTGAATCGTGATCCCGGGCAGGATCTCCTCACCCTCCTCGAAGCCCAGGCGCTCGATGTCGAAGTAGGAGAGCCCGATTCCGTAGGCGTTGTGGGTGGGGTTCTCGCGCTCGTGCTGGGCAAGCGCCTGCACGAAGCGCTCGAGGTTCTTTGCAACCTTGCCAGTGCGATCGTCCATCGCGTCCCGACCCTCAATCTAGCGCGATCGCGTGCGCCTCAGCGGGAGTCGCGCCGCTCGATCAGCTCGATGCGGTAGCCGTCCGGGTCGCGCACGAAGCAGAGGCGCGAGCCGCCCGCGCGGATCGAGTAGGGCGGGCGCTCGGGCTCGATCCCCAGCGCGGCCAGGCGCTGCAGGGTCGCCTCCAGATCCTCGCAGCCGAGCGCGATGTGCCCGTAGCCGCTGCCCAGCTCATAGTGATCGACGCCGAAGTTGTAGGTCAGCTCCAGTCGCGGCTCCGCTTCGCTCTCCGGATAGCCGAGAAAGACGTTGATCGCCTCCTCGCGGATCGGCACCCTCCCGACCTCGCGCATGCCAAGCGCCTCATAGAAGGCGATCGAGCGCTCGATGTCGGTGATGCGATAGCAGGTGTGCAGGTAGCGCATTGCTCTTTCTGCTGCAGGCCGGGGCCGTTTGCGCAAGAGTATCTGCTGCAATGCTGATCGAGCGCTCGCTGCATCCCCGCTTCCTCTCCAACACCTACCTGCTTGCCGCCGGCCTTGCGGGCGGCGAGGGGGCGGCGGCGATCTTCATCGACGCCGGCGGGCCGGTCGCGCCGCTGATCGCCGCCGCGGAGCGCCTGCACGTGAACCCCAGCCACGTCCTCTTGACCCACCACCACTTCGACCATGTGCAGGAGGTCGGCGCCCTGCTCGAGCGCTGGCCGCAGCTCTCCGTGCTGATCGGCGAGAAGGAGCGCGGGATGCTCGATGCGGGCGTGCCGGTCAGCGGCGTGCTCGAGCCCGGCGCCGCGCTTCAGGTGGGGGCGCTCGCGGTTGAGGCCCTGCCCACGCCCGGCCACACCGCGGGCATGCTCTCCTTTCTGGTGCGCGACACCGACGCGGGCGGGCCCGCGGCGCTGTTCACGGGCGACACGCTCTTCCGCGGCTCGGTCGGCGGCGTGCACGCACCCGGCCACACGACCTTTGCAGAGCTCAAGCGCTCGATCATGGAGGTGCTGATGGGGCTCGACCCGCAGACCGTCATCTATCCCGGCCACGCCGATGCCACGACCGTCGCGCAAGAGTGGGATCGCAACCCCTTCATCCGCGCCTGGCGGGGGCTCGAGGAGGAGCAGCCGCGACCCTGCAGGGCGCTTGGGCGCTCGGCGACGCTGATCCTGCTCGCGGACGACTACGACGGGGGCCACAAGGCGTGGGTGCGCTGGGAGGATGGCGCCGACGACATCCTGCCCGGCTCGCAGGTGGAGGCTCATCAGGCGCGCCCGGGCGCCCGGCACGCCTAGAATCCAGGTGTGGCGCGCGGCGAGAAGATACCCACCTCCCGTGTGCGCCGCACTGCGACCGTCGGCCGCCTTGCCGCGGGCGAGGCGGTCAAGCAGCTGGGGACGCGTGCGGCAAACGTAGCGCGCAGCGAGGAGGCCGCTGAGGCGGCGCTCGCACGCCGCCAGATCGAGACCGCCAGGCAGATCGTCGCAGCGCTCGGGCGCATGAAGGGGGCGGCGATGAAGATCGGGCAGGTGATGTCGTTCCTCGACGTCGGGCTGGTGCCCGAGGAGTACCGCGAGGAGTTCCAGCGCGAGCTCGCCAAGCTGCGCGACGCCGCCCCCACGGTTCCCTTCCGACAGATGCGCCGTGTAATCGAGGAGGAGCTTGAGGAGCCGCTGAGCGCGATCTTCGCGGAGCTCGACGAGGAGCCGATCGCGGCGGCGTCGATCGGCCAGGTATATCGCGCGCAGCTGCGCTCCGACGGGCGTGAGGTGGCCGTCAAGGTCCAGTACCCGGGCGTCGCGGCGGCGGTGCGTGCGGACCTCCAGAACCTCGAGGTGATCATGCGCCTGCTGAAGGCGCTCACCCCCCGACTCGATGCGCGCGCGCTTGCCGCAGAGGTGCGCAGCCGCATCAGCGAGGAGCTCGACTATGAGCTGGAGGCCCAGAACCAGCGCGCGCTCGGGCGCATCTTCGCGGGTCATCCGTTCGTCTACATCCCCGCCGTGGTCACGAGCCTCTCGCGCGAGCGCGTGCTTGTGACCGAGCTTGTGCGCGGGCGGCGCTTCGAGGAGCTGAAGGATCTGCCCCAGGCCGAGCGCGACCGCATCGGCGAGATGATCTTCCGCTTCTATCTGGGCTGCATGTACCGACTGCACCAGTTCTCAGGCGATCCGCACCCGGGCAACTTCATGCTGCTCGATGAGAGCGGCGCAGGCGGGGGCGATCGCGCAGTCGAGCGCCTCGCCTTCCTTGACTTCGGGCTCTTCAAGCGCATCGATGCCGCGGCGATCGAGCTCGAGCTGGCCGCTCAGCGCGCGGTGATCGAGCGCGACGCCAAGGCGCTGCACGCGCTGCTTGCCAAGGGCGGCTTTCTGCCCGAGCCAGACCAGGTCGACCCGGGGCGTCTGCTGGAGTTCATCGCCAACGGCACCTGGTGGTACACGGTCGCCGACGAAGAGGTGCAGCTGACGCCTGCGGTGGCGACCGAAGTGATGATCGAGAGCGCCGACCCGCGCTCGAGCTACTTCGGAGAGATGCGCCACCAGACGATGCGCCCTGAGCACATCTTCGGCAGGCGGATGGAGATGCTGACGCTGGCGGTGCTCGCCCAGCTGCGCCCGCGCGCCAACTGGCATCGGATTGCCCGCGAGTGGATCTATGGCGAGCCCCCGGTAACCGAGCTGGGGCGGCTGGAGGCTCTGCACTTTGGCGCTCAGGCCTTTGAGCTGCGCGGCAGCGGCGCCTGAGCGGCGGCTGCGGGGCAGCGCCCGCGCGGCAGCTAGAGCACCTGGATCTGCAGCAGGCTGGTGGTGCCCGGGCGGCCGGAGGGAAGGCCGGCGGTGATCCCGACGCGCTGGCCGCGCTCGCACCAGCCCAGCTCAAGCACCCGCCTGGCGGCCTCCGCGATCAGGCCCTCGGTGGTCTCGTGGCGGCGCATCGGCGCCGGCTGGACGCCCCACATCAGCATGCAGCGGCGCACCGTCTCGCGCCCGGGTGAGAGCGCATAGATCGGGACGGTCGGGCGATGTGCGGAGACCAGGCGCGCTGAGCGCCCGGAGAGCGTCGGCACCACGATCGCCGCCAGCCCCAGCTCGCGCGCCGCCACGCAGGCGGAATGGGCGACCGTGTAGGCGGGGTCGCGGGTGGTGCGTCGAACGCGATGCTGGTTCCAGTGCTCATAGCTTGCGATCTGCTCGGTCTGCTCGGCGACCGCCGCCATCATCGCGACCGCCTCGACCGGGTAGGCGCCGATCGCGGTCTCCTGCGAGAGCATCACCGCGTCGGTGCCGTCCAGGATCGCATTGGCGACATCGGCGACCTCCGCGCGCGTGGGGCGCGAGGAGGTGACCATCGAGTCAAGCATCTGGGTAGCGGTGATCGAGGGGCGCGCGCGCTCGCCGGCCAGGCGCAGGAGCTGCTTTTGGACGATCGGAACGCGCTCGATCGGCAGCTCGATGCCGAGGTCGCCGCGCGCGACCATCACGCAGTCGGCGACGCGCAGGATCTCCTCAGCGCGCGCGACCGCTTCCGGGCGCTCCATCTTGGCGATCAGCGGCAGGCGCGTGTGGCGACGCACGAGCTCGACGTCCTCGGGCCGATTGACGAAGGAGAGGGCGACCATGTCCACGCCGATCGATTCGCCGTGGCGAAGCTTTGCCAGATCCTCCTCGGGGACGGCGGGGAGCGTGTCGATCGGGCCGGGGATGTTGACGCCGCTGCGCGAGGCCACAGAGCCTCCCACCTCGACCTCCGCGTCGATCTCCCCGGCGGTCGCGCGCACCGCCGTGACGCGCAGGCGCACCGCCCCGTCGGCCATGTAGAAGACGGAGCCCTCCTCCAGGTCGTCGACCAGCCCGCCCCAGGAGATCGACATGCGGGCAGCGCTGCCCGCAAAGTCGTGGTCGCCGCAGGCGAAGGTGATGCGGTCGCCGGCCTTGAGCTCGAGCACGTCCTCGGCGAGCGGCCCGATGCGGAGCTTGGGGCCCGGCAGGTCCTGCAGGATCGCCACCGGGTGTCCGACCGCGCCGGCGGCGTCGCGGATGCGCTGAGCGGTCTGTTCATGGTCGGAGAGCGTGCCGTGCGAGTAGTTGATACGGGCCACATCCATGCCCGCCTCGATCATCCGGCGCAGCACCTGGGGGTCGCGCGAGGCGGGGCCGATCGTTGCGACTATCTTCGTGCGGCGCATCGCACAGAAGGTAGCGGGCGCTGCAGTGGTCCGCGGAGGCGCTACGCTCAGCGACCGTGAGCAGCAAGCAGCAGAGCGCACGCGGCCGGGCGCACGAGCCCGCCGCCAACCGGATGCGCGCACGCGCTGAGCGCGGCCGCGGCGAACGGGTGCAGCCGGGCGTCTACCGGCTGCGGCTGCCCCTGCCCTTCCCGGGCGTGCCACACTGCAACGCCTGGGCGGTGCGCGGCGCCGGCGGGCTGATCCTGTTCGACACGGGGATGTACGCGGAGCGCTCGCTTGCCGAGCTTGAGCGGGCGCTTGCGATGTGCGGCCTCGCGCTCTCGGAAGTGCGCCTGATCGTCTGCACCCACGCGCATCTCGATCACTGCGGCGCGGCCGGGGCGATCATCGAAGCGACCGGGTGCGAGATGCTGATGCACGAGAGACACGAGCATCTGCGGCGCATGCTCGCCGACCCCCAGGCGCTGCTCGACCGCCAGCTGGAGGTCGCCCGCCAGAGCGGCGTGCCCGAGTCGGCGCTGCGCCGCTATGCGGAGCAGCGCCGCGCCGAGCGCTTCGACGTGTTCCCCGTTCCCGAGCCGGATCGGCCGCTGCGTGAGGGAACGGAGATCGAGACCGACCTCGGCGCCTTCGTCACCTATGAGACGCCGGGCCATGCGCCCTCGCATGTCTGTCTGCATCAGCCTGAGCATCGGCTGTTGATCTCCGGCGACCACGTGCTGGGGCGCGTCTCGCTCTACTTCGACTACGGCTACACGCCGGACCCCGTGGGCGAATACCTCTCCTCGCTCGACCGCGTGCAGGCGCTCGATGCGCGCCTGTGCCTGGCCGGCCACGGGCGCACCTTCAGCGATGTCGGCGCCCACATTCGCGCCTCGCGGGAGCTGGTGCACGAGCGGCTGGCAGCGCTGCAGGCGGCGATCGCCGACGAGGCGCTCTCCGCGTATGAGATCGTCCCTCGCATCTACGGGCAGGGGCTCTCGGAGCTGAACGCCCACTGGCTGCTCTCGAAGGTCCTCTGCTATCTGGCCCACCTGCAGCAGCTCGGCGCCATCGAGCAGGTCGGCAGCGACCCGGATCGCTGGCGGGCGCGGGCAGGCGGCGGTCCGCTCGCCGAACCTTGACACGGTCGTGTTAGTCTCTTGAGACGATGCGGATCAGCGAGCTGCTCGCAGAGCGTGCGCGGTCGGGCGGCCCGCCGGCCTTCTCCTTCGAGTTCTTTCCCCCCAAGACCGAGGCCGGCGAGCAGAATCTGAGGGAGGCGCTCGCGGCGCTCGTGCCGTTGGCGCCGGCCTTCGTCTCGGTCACGTATGGAGCGGGCGGCAGCACGCGCGAGCGCACGCTTGCGATCGTCAGCCAGATCAAGCGCGAGCACGGCCTGGAGGCGATGGCGCATCTGACCTGCGTGGGAGCGACCGTCGAGGAGCTGCGCGCCGTGCTGGAGGAAATGGCGCGCACAGGGATCGAGAACGTGCTTGCCCTGCGCGGTGACCCGCCGGGCGGGCAGGGGCGCTTTGTGCCCGTCCCAGGCGGCCTTGAGCACGCCAGCGAGCTGGTTGCGCTGGCGCGCTCGGAGTACGCCTTCGCGGTCGGTGCGGCCTGCTTTCCAGAGACCCACATCGACGCGGAGAGCGCAGAGGCGGACATCGCGCACCTGGCCGAGAAGGTGGCGGCCGGCGCGGAGTTTCTGATCACCCAGCTCTTCTTCGACAACGCGGCCTACTTCGACTTTCTGGCGCGCGCCCGCGCTGCGGGCATCACCGTGCCGATCATCCCGGGCGTGATGCCGATCACCCAGGTGGGTCAGATCGAGCGCATGGCCGCGCTCTGCGGCGCGCGCATACCCGAGGAGCTTCACCGCGAGCTGCAGGCGCGCGCCGAGCAGCCCGAGGCCGTGCTTGACTTCGGCGTCGCATACGCCACGCTGCAGTGCGCACAGCTGCTTGCCGCAGGCGCGCCGGGGATCCACTTCTACACGCTCAACCGCTCTCCCGCCACGCGCGCGATCCTGAGCGCGCTGAAGCTCGCACGCCCCTGGGAGCAGGCAGGCGCTGCCGGGGGGCAGACGCCCGCCGGAGGCCTGAGCGAGGGCGGCTGCGGGCAGGCGCGGATCGGCGACCGCGCGCTGGCGTAGCCTACGGCCGATGGGCCAGGCAAGGCAGCTGCGCGCGGCGATCGGCAGCTACACGATCAGGCGCTCCGCCCGGGCGCGGCGGGTGAGCGTTCGCGTGCTCCCAGATGGCGAGGTGGTCGTGACGCTCCCCAGCCGCGCCCCCGCGCGCGCGGGGGCCCAGGCGGTGGCGGAGCTCGCGCACTGGATCGCGCCGCGCGTCGCGGCGGCCAGACGCCTCAGCGCTCAGCTGCCCGGCGCCGATGGAACGCTGCCCTTGCTGGATCGACGTCTGGAGATCGTCGCGCAGGAGGGGCGGCGTGTTGCCAGGATCGACCGCGACCGCGCGCTGCTGCTGGTGCCCGCCGAGGGCGCGCGCGCGGCGGTCGAGCGCTGCTACCGGCGTGCGGCGCGGGCGGAGATCGCGCCGCGGCTGGAGCGCGCGTGCGCCCGCCTCGGCCTCTCCTATACCGGGCTCTCGATCCGCTCCCAGCGCTCGCGCTGGGCCTCCTGCTCGCGCGAGGGGGCGATGAGCTTCAACTGGCGGCTGCTGCTGGCCCCCGAGCGGATTCTCGAATATGTCGTCCATCACGAGGTCTGCCACCTGGCAGTCCACGACCACTCCCCGCGCTTCTGGGCGCTGGTTGAGTCGGTGCGCCCTGGCTGGCGGGCCGAGCGCCGCTGGCTGGCCGAGAACGGCGTGCGCCTGCGTCTGGCCGATCCGCTCCCCGGCGATCGGGCGCGCGCGCTGTGGGCGCTTGATGCGCTCGGCGTGGGGATCGGCGACAGTAGCCCGCGGCGAGGGATCTCTCATCCGTAGTAGACCCGATTGCACACCGTGCCTCGCGCCGATGGCGGCGCGCTCCTGTGCGCCGAGAATTCAGGCTTCCAAACACGAGCGAAAGCGAGGAGCCATGGCAGTAGCAAAGGTCACCGAGATCACCTCATCCTCCAGTGAGAGCTTCGAGGACGCGATCCGCCAGGGGATCGCCAAGGCCAGCCAGACCCTGCGCGGCATCAAGGGCGCGTGGGTCGCTCAGCAGACCGTCAAGGTCGAGGGTGCCCAGATCGTCGAGTACCGCACCACGCTCAAGATCAGCTTCGTGCTCGAGTAGTCGCGCGCACCGTACCCGCTGGGGTGGGCGCCAGCGACAGCAGGCCGCTGGCGCCGTCTGCGGCGCACCCTACGGCCGCTCCTCGATCGGGACGTAGTCGCGGTCGCGCGCGCCCGTGTAGATCTGGCGCGGGCGGGCGATGCGCTGCTCGTGGTCGCCGACCTGCTCGAGCCAGTTGGCGACCCAGCCCGCGGTGCGGCCGATCGCGAACATCACCGGGAACATCTCCACCGGCAGGCCGAGCGACTCGTAGATCAGCCCCGAGTAGAAGTCCACGTTCGGGTAGAGCTTGCGCGAGATGAAGTACTCGTCCTCCAGCGCGATGCGCTCGAGCTCGAGCGCGATGTCGAGCCGGGGGTTGCGCGCGCCCGTGACCTCGAAGACGTCTTCAGCCGCGCGCTTGATGATCTTGGCGCGCGGGTCGTAGTTCCTGTAGACGCGATGCCCGAATCCCATCAGGCGCTCCTTGCCCTCCTCCACGCCCTTGAGGAAGTCGGGGATGTTCTCCTTGCGCTCGATGCGCGCGAGCATCCGCAGCACGGCCTCGTTGGCGCCGCCGTGCAGGGGGCCGTAGAGCGCCGCGATGCCGCCTGCGATCGCCGAGTAGGGATCCACGCGCGAGGAGCCCACGCCGCGCACCGCGCTGGTTGAGCAGTTCTGCTCGTGGTCGGCATGGAGGATGAAGAGCACGTCCAGGGCCCGTTCCAGACGTGGGTCGGGCTCGTAGCGCAGCTCGCTCATCTTGTACATCATCGAGAGGAAGTTGCCCGGGTAGGAGAGCTCGTTGTCGGGGTAGACGTAGGGCTGGCCGCGTGAGTGGCGGAAGGCGAAGGCCGCAAGCGTGGGCATCTTCGCGATCAGGCGGATCGTCTGCAGATAGCGGACCTCCGGATCGTCGATCGCCTTGGCGTCCGGGTAGAAGGTCGAGAGGGCGCCCACCGCGCCGAGCAGCATGCCCATCGGGTGCGCGTCGTGGCGGAAGCCCTGCATGAACCCCTTCACGTTCTCATGCACGAAGGTGTGGATCGTGACCTCGTGCGACCAGGCCTCCAGCTCAGCTCGCCCGGGCAGCTCGCCGTGGATCAGCAGATAGGCAACCTCCAGAAAGGTCGAGCGCTCGGCAAGCTGCTCGATCGGATAGCCCCGGTACTGGAGGATGCCCCGGTCTCCGTCCAGATAGGTGATCGCGGACTTGCACGCTGCGACGTTTGCGTAGCCTGGGTCGTAGGCCATCAGCCCGAAGTCCTCCTCCTCGCGCTTGATCTGGCGCAGGTCGAGACCGCGGATCGTCCCTTCGCTGATCGGCAGCTCATAGCTCTTGCCGGTGCGATTGTCGATGACCGTGAGCGTCTCCCGACGACCCGCGTCAACGGCCTCGCCGCTGTGCGGCTGCGCTGCGATCGTTGTCATCGCCACTGCTCCTTTCTATTCGCGATCCCACCCGGCCACGATTATCGGCCCGGCGACCCTTATAGCTTGATTATGCGACAGGCGCGCCGGCGGACCTTCAGCTTCGCGGCGCAGCGCCGGCGCCTGCCTGCCGCGGCGACGAGCCCCCCGCGTCGGCGCCCGCCGTGGGCGGCGCGCCGTAGCGGCTCTCGGTCGCCTCCTGCTGGTCCTGGTAGTGGCTGCCCAGCTCGGCGTGGCCGTAGGGGCGCTGCGCGGGGGCGTCGAGCGCCATGAAGGAGAGCTGGGCGATCGGCAGTCCTGCGTAGAGGCGGATCGGAACGCGGGTGAGGTTGTTGAGCTCCAGCGTGAGCGTTCCCCGCCAGCCCGGGTCGCAGAAGCCCGCGGTGGCGTGCACGATCAGCCCCAGGCGACCGAGGCTCGACTTGCCCTCGATGCGCGCGACGATGTCGGCGGGCAGCTCGACGCGCTCGAGCGTCCTGCCCAGGCAGAACTCGCCAGGGTGGATCACAAAGGGCTCCTCCGGCCCGATGCGGATCTGCTCTGTCATCTCCGGCAGCGGCGCGCGCAGGTCGATCGCGGTGATCTTGTGGTTGTGGAAGACCCGGAAGGTGTCGCCGAGGCGGAGGTCCACGCTTGCCGGCTGGACGAGGGCGGGGTCGAAGGGCTCGATGCGCACCTGGCCGGACTGCACGAGCGCAACGATCGTGCGATCGGAGAGCACGGCGGTCGGTCTGGGCCTGCTCATTTAGCCGATCCTCTCATCTCCGCCGCACACCTCGCGTGGCGCTGGGAGCTCAGCCGCCTGCGGCCACGCCGACGCCGCCCGCCTGCTGTCGGCGGCTGGCGCGCAGCGGCAGCGAGGCGACGCTGAAGCTGGTGAAGCGCTGCAGCGCGGCGATGCGCTCGGCGATCTCCTCGCCGCGCAGGCACTGCACGCGCTCGGTGCCGAGCCGCTCGACGTTGAAGGAGGCGAGCGCGGTTCCGCAGGCAAGCGCCGCGCGCAGCTGCGCCTCGTCGATCTCCTGCGCAGGGTGCGCGGCGAGGTAGCCGATGAACCCGCCCGCGAAGGTGTCGCCGGCGCCGGTGGGATCGACGACGCTCTCCAGCGGGTAGGCGGGCAGCGAGAAGAAGCCCTCCTCCGTGAACAGAGCCGCGCCGTACTCGCCCTGCTTGGCGACGACCGCTCGCGGGCCGAGCGCGAGGACCTCCTGGGCTGCTGCGGGCAGGCTCGGGCGACGGGTCAGTTCGCGCAGCTCCGAGTCGTTGAGGATCACGCAGTCGACCTCCGCGATCGCCGCGCGCAGCTCCTCCTGAGCGGTCTCGATCCAGAGGTTCATCGAGTCCAGCGCGACAAAGCGCGCGGCGGGCAGCTGGGCGCGGACGGCGCGCTGCAGGCCGGGCTGGATGTTGGCCAGGAACAGCACGTCGGCCGCGCGCGTGCGCTCCGAGAGGCGCGGCTGGAAGTCGGCGAAGACGCCCAGCCGGGTCTCGATGGTGGTGCGGCTGGAGAGGTCAAAGCCGTACTCGCCGCGCCAGAAGAAGGTCTCCCCGCCGCTCACGCGCTCAATGTCGCCGACGTCCACTCCGCGGCTGCGCAGCAGCTCGAGCTCGCGATCGCCGAAGTCATCGCCCACGCAGCCCACGACCGCGACCCTGTCAAAGAAGGAGGCGGCAAGCGCGAAGTGCACCGCCGCGCCGCCGAGCATCCGCTCGCTGGAGGCGAAGGGAGTGCGCACCGCGTCGAAGGCGACTGAGCCGACCACCGTGATTGGCATGGCAGGGAAGATACCCGCAGCGGCGCACTCGCCGTCGAGCCGCAGGCAGCTGAGCCCGTATGCTCGTAGGGATGAGCAAGACCTTTGCAGAGCTTGGCCTGCGCGAGCAGACGCTTGCGGCGCTCTCTGAGCTGGGCTACGAGACGCCGACGCCGATCCAGGAAGAGGCGATTCCGCCGCTGCTCGGCGGCAGGGACGTGATCGGGCAGGCGCAGACCGGGACCGGCAAGACCGCGGCCTTCGGCCTGCCGATCATCGAATACATAGATGCCGACGTCGCCGAGGTCCAGGCGCTCGTCCTGACGCCCACGCGCGAGCTGTGCATCCAGGTCACGCAGGCGCTGCGCGCCTACGGCAAGGGCAAGGGGGTCAGCGTGGTGGCGCTGTTCGGCGGCGCGCCGATCCGCGGCCAGGAAGCGCAGCTGCACGCCGGCGCCCAGGTGGTCGTCGGCACGGTCGGACGCGTCCTCGACCTCATCGGCCGCGGCGCGCTGGTGCTGCACGACGCGCGCTTCGTCGTCTTGGACGAGGCAGACGAGATGCTCGACCTCGGCTTCCTGGAAGATGTCGAGCGGATTTTGCGCGCAACGCCCAACGGCCGCCAGAGCGCGCTCTTCTCCGCGACGCTCCCCGATGAGATCCGCCGCCTTGCCGAGCGCTATCTCTACGACCCGGTGACGGTCCGCGTGCAGGCGCCGACGCTCACGATCGACACCGTTGAGCAGTTCAAGCTGACCGCCTCAGCGGGCGAGAAGGAACGCCGCTTAGTCGAGGTGCTGCGCGCAGAGCGCCCAAGCCAGGCGATCGTCTTCGTGCGGACGAAGCTGCGCTGCGAGGCGCTCTTCAAGACGCTGCGCGCGCAGGGGCTCGACGTGCGCGCGCTGCACGGCGACATGACCCAGGGGTCGCGCGACGGCGTGATGCTCGCCTTCAAGAGCGGGCGGCTGCCGCTGCTGGTGGCCACCGACGTCGCCGCCCGCGGCCTTGACATCTCCACGGTCACGCATGTGATCAACTACGACGTTCCGGTCGCTCCGGACATCTACGTGCACCGCATCGGCAGGACCGGGCGCATCGGGCGCAGCGGTCGCGCCATCACCTTCGTCGAGCCTCGCCAGGGTCGCGACCTGGCCGCGATCGAACGGCACATCGGCATGGAGATCGCCGACTGGTCGAGCGGCGCCCACGCGCCGCGCGCGACGCTGCGCCCGCGCCCGCGGCGGCACGAGAAGCCGCATCTGCGCCATCCCTCCGGCGAGCCGAAGGCGCGGCTGATAGTGCGCGGCGGGCGCCACCACGGCTTCGACGAGGCGGCGTTGGTGGCAGCGATCTGCGCGGCCTGCGGGCTTGACGGCGAGGCGGTCGCCGATGTGCTTGTGCTCGAGCGCTTCTCTCTGCTCAGCGTGCCCGCGACTGCGGCGAGCGACGTGATTGCAGCAATCGAGGGGCTTGCGCTCGCGCGGGCGGTGCTGGCGGCTGCTCCGCTGCGCGAGGGGACCGCGGGCGGCGACGGCGATCGTGGCGCTGGCGCGCTCGAGCCGGCTCATGTGCAGGATGGCGCTTAGCGTCTATCATCGAGGCGTCAACGTCCACCAGCAGCGCAAGGGAGGGTCCAGCATGGATACCCGCGAGTCTTCCGAAGGCGATCTCCGAGCAGGCGCGCCGGCGAGCGCAACCGCCCCCGAGGCCTCCGGCGGCGCCGGGAGCGTCGCTCAGGAGCAGGTCTGGGGGCAGGGCGGGGGCCAGAGCGATGCCGAGGGGTCGATCACTGTTGAGAACCCTGCGACCGGCGAGGTCATCGGCACCGTCGCGGAGATCGGCGCGCAGGAGCTTGAGCGGATGGCCGAGCGCGGGCGCCAAGCGCAGCGGCCGTGGGAGGCGCTCGGCTTCGAGGGGCGCGGAGAGATCCTGCGGCGCGCGCAGCGCTGGGTCATGGACAACTCCGAGCGGATCATCGAGACGATCGTGCGCGAGACGGGCAAGACCTATGAGGATGCGCAGTTCGCCGAGCTCCTCTATGCCGCCAACGCCTTCGGCTTCTGGGCCAAGAAGGCGCCGAAGTACCTGGCTGAGGAACGCGTCTCCTCCAGCCAGATCCTCGTCAAGGGCAAGAAGCTTGAGATCAGCTACCGGCCGCGCGGCTTAGTCGGCGTGATCGGCCCCTGGAACTACCCGCTGACGAACTCCTTCGGCGACTGCATCCCGGCGCTTGCCGCGGGCAATGCGGTGATCCTCAAGCCCTCCCCGTTCACGCCCTTCACCTCGCTGCTGATGGCGGAGGGGATGCGCGAATGCGGGTTGCCCGAGGACGTCCTGCAGGTGGCGACGGGCGGGGCGCAGACGGGAGCGGCGCTGATCGAGCTGGTCGACATGATCATGTTCACCGGCTCGACGCGCACCGGACGCAAGGTCGCGCAGGCGGCCGGCGCGCGGCTGATCCCCTGCTCGCTGGAGCTGGGCGGCAAGGACCCGATCATCGTGCTCGCGGACGCCGACGTCGAGCGGGCGGCCAACGTCGCCGCGTACTACTCGATGCAGAACGCAGGGCAGACCTGCATCTCGATCGAGCGCGCCTACGTCGAGGCGCCCGTATACGACGAGTTCGTGCGGCGGGTCGCTGAGAAGATCGGCTCGCTGCGCGTCGGGCGGCCGGAAGGGCCGGGCTCGGTGGAGGTCGGCGCGATCACCTTTCCCCCGCAGCTCGACGTGATCCGCGAGCACGTACAGGATGCCATCGACAAGGGCGCCCGCGTGCTGACGGGCGGCCATGAGCGCACCGACTCCGGCGGGCGCTTCTATGAGCCGACCGTGATCGTCGACGTGGACCACACCATGAAGGTCATGCGCGAGGAGACCTTCGGGCCGGTGCTGCCGATCATGAAGGTGCGCGATGCCGAGGAGGCGATCCACCTCGCCAACGAGTCCATCTACGGCCTTGGCGCCTCGGTCTTCACCCGCGATGCCAGGCGCGGCGAAGAGATCGCGCGGCGCATCGACGCGGGCGCTGTGGATGTGAACGATGCGCTGATCAACTACACCGTGCTCGAGCTGCCGATGGGCGGGCACAAGTGCTCAGGCTTGGGCCAGCGCCACGGCCCCGCCGGGATCCGCAAGTACTGCTCGGTCCAGTCGCGGGTGGTGACGGCACGGCTTGCGCCCAAGCGCGAGCCGCACATGTTCCCCTACAAGGCCTCCACCTCGCGGCTGCTCGGCCGCCTCTTCAAGCTGCTCTACGGCCGCGGGCGCGCCAAGGCGCGCTAGAGGGCTGCGCCGCCTGCTCGCCCCACAGCGGGCTCGGGCCTGCGCCTCAGGTGCTTGGCGCATCTGCGCCGTTCAGGCGCACGCCCAGCAGGCGCTCGAGCTGCGGGATCGTCTGAGCTGCGTCGGTGTGGTGGATGGTCGCCATCCCGAGCGCGGCTGCGGGATCGAGGTTGTGGGGCAGGTCGTCCACGTATACGCAGTGCTCCGGCGCCACCCCGGCGCGCTCTGCGCCGAGCCTGTACATCTCCGGCGCAGGCTTGCGGATGCCGACCTCGCCCGAGATCACAAGGCCGTCGAAGATCTCTGCAAAGAGCTCGCGCGGATAGCGGTGAACACCCCAGGAGTTGGATACGAGCGCCGTGCGCACGCCCTGGGCGCGTGCGGCGCGGACAGCGTCGATCATCGCCTGATCTGGCCTCACCGCCGCCATCAGACCGTCAATCAGCCCCTCGGAGGGCACCTGCAGCAGCGCCGCCAGACCGGGCTCGAAGGCGCTCTCGTCGATTCGACCCGTCTCCAGGTCGACAAGCAGCCGCCGAAAGTCCTGGTCGGTGAGGAAGCGCCGGCCGAGCTCCTCGAAGTCGATGCTCGCGCGCACGCAGTAGGCATGGAAGGAGGCAAAGAGGTTGCTTGTCAGCACGCCGCCCCAGTCGATCAGCAGCCCTTCGCGCGGGGCGCCGTTGTCGGCGCCGCTAGCCACCGAAGTCAACCTCGCCGAAGGCGACCGCGCGCGCCTGCTCGGCGAGCTCCACGACGCCCTCGCCGAATGCCTTCAGATAGGGGTCGTCTGTCGCCCCGGCCAACGCGCGCTTGTAGTTGCCCTCCATGAAGACCACCGACTTCCACAGCGCCAGCGTGACGTACCAGCGCAGATCGTGCATCGAGCGCCCGGTCTTCTGCTCGTAGCGGGCGATCAGCTCTGCACGCGTCGGGAAGCCCTCGGCGCGGGTGACCATCGCCAGATGCTTGCGCAGCCCACCTTCGGGGTCTCCGCGCTGCGACCACATCATGCACAGATAGCCCAGATCTGCGAGCGGGTCACCGATCGTCGCCATCTCCCAGTCGAGCACGGCACGCAGCCGGGCCGGCGGATCGGGGTCGAAGATGACGTTGCCCAGCCGGTAGTCGCCGTGCACGATCGTCGCGGGCGGGGAGCTGGGCAGGTGCTCCGCCAGCCAGCGGCCGACCAGCTCGACGGCGGGGATCTCCCGCGTGCGATTGATCTCCCACAGCGAGCTGAAGCGCTTGAGCTGCCGCTCGAGGTAGCCGCTGGGCTTGCCGAACCCCTCAAGCCCGACCGCGCGCCAGTCCACTCCATGGATCTCGGCAAGCGCGTCGATCATCTCCTCGCCGATGCGCCGGCGCTGCGCGGGGAGGTCGAGCGCTCTCGGCACGCTCGCCACGATCACGCAGCCGGGGATCAGCTCCATGACGTAGAAGGGGGCGCCGATCACATCCTCCTCGGCGCAGACGGCAAGCACGCGCGGCACGCGCGCAACGGCGCCAGAGAGCGCCTGCAGCAGGCGGGCTTCGCGCAGGACGTCGTGCGCGCTTGGCGGGATCGGTGGACGCGGCGGACGGCGCAGGACCAACGGCGGGCTGCCCTCCCGCTCGATCAGGTAGGTGACATTCGAATGCCCTTCGCCGATCGGCCGCGCCTGGATCTCTCCTTCGCCAAGCCCCGCCCGGTCGAGGAATGCCGCAAGCGGCTCGGTGACGATCAGCGGCGCGCGGGCGCCCGGCGCCACGTCCTCATGGCGTGCGACGATGTCGTCCGGCGCGGCAAGCTGGGAGCTCATGGAGCAAACGCTAGCGGCTCCCGCGCGGGCGCGAGGTGGCACACCGCAACCTTTGCGCCGCTAAGGTGTCGAGGTTCCCGAGCGCGGCCGGAGGGGCAGGGCGCCCCGCCCTGGCGCTCGAGTCAGAGCTTGATGCAGGCAAAACTGCGGCGCTGCCGGCAGGTGGCGGGCGCCAACAGACGAATCGAGGTTTTGATGATCCACTCACGCAGAGCGCTGTTGACACTGAGTGCGGCCGCTGCGCTGCTGGCGGGCACGCTCGCGGGCGCTCCGCCGGCGCTTGCCTCGCACTCCCAGATCACCTTCTTTGACGCAACCCAGCAGCTGACCGATCCCGCCGAGCGCGCGCAGACCTTCGTGACGCTCAAGCACCTCGGCGTGCGGGCGCTTCGCATCATGCTCTATTGGGACGCGGTCGCGCCCCAGCCAAACAGCGCCCGCAAGCCGCGCTTCGCGGGCACCGACCCCGCAAGCTACGACTGGAGCGCGTATCTGCCCGCGCTTGAAGAAGCCAAGCGCCTGCACTGGCCGGTGCTGCTCACGGTCACATCGCCGGTCCCAAAGTGGGCGAGCTCCACGCACCGTGATCACCTGACGCGTCCCAGCGACATGGACTTCCGTGAATTCATGACCGCCGCCGGCAAGGAGCTCGGCCCTTACGTCGCGCTGTGGGCGATCTGGAACGAGCCCAACCAGCTCGGCTGGCTGCAGCCGCAGTGGAGCGCAAACGGCACTCCGGCCTCCCCGGCGATCTACCGCGGCCTCTTCATGGCCGGCTACAGCGGCCTGCGCGCGGCGGGCATCAGCAGCCCCAAGATGCTGATGGGAGAAACCGCGCCGTTTGGAAACTCGACAGTCAACGCGCGCCGCGAAGGGACCGTGCACCAGATGGCGCCGCTGACCTTCCTGCGGGGTACCCTGTGCCTGAGCAGCCGCTACCGCCCGATCGGGCACTGCCCGCGCCTGCCCGCTTACGGCTACGGCCACCACGCCTACCCCAACGCCTCGGGCCCCTCCTACGTCCCGCCCAACCGCGATCAGGTGACGATCGGGACACTTGGGCGGCTCGTCCGGGCGCTCAACCTCGCCGCCCGCGCGGGCGCGATCAGGGCCGGCATGCCCATCTACCTGACCGAGTTCGGCATCAACACCAGGCCAAACCCGCTTGGCGTCAGCCCTGCCAAGCAGGCGCAGTTCGACGCGCTCTCGGAGATGATCGCCTGGGGCAATCCCCGCGTTGCCTCCTTCGGGCAGTACGAGCTGCGCGATGATGTCATCCCGCGCCACCATCCGCGCGACTGGACCGGCTTCCAGACCGGGCTGGAGACTGCCGCGGGCAGGCCGAAGCCGCTCTACTACGGCTTCCCGCTGGCGCTGGTCGTGAGAAGGTCGCGCGGCGCCTTCGCTCTCTGGGGGCTGGTTCGGCCCGCGCAGGGGGCGACGAGCGCGGAGATCCTCCTCGAGCGTGCCCCCAGACGTCGCTTCGTCAAGCTTGCGGCGGTGCACACCGACGCGGCTGGCTACTTCCAGCTGCGCTCACGCGTGCACGGCGTCGCCTGGAAGCTGCGCTGGGTGAGCCCTGAAGGCCCAGTCTACGAAGGACCGCCGATCGCGCTCTCGCGCTGATGGGAAGGCTGCGCGCAGCACTTGCCCCCACGAGCGTCTCGCTGGCGTGCGTGCTCTCGATGGCGCTCGCAGGCAGCGCGGCGGCCTCGCGGACGCAGACCGTCTACTTCGAGCCTGGCGCCCAGTTTGAAAATCCCCGCACACGCCCTCAGACGGTCGCGCAGATGCGCCATCTGGGCGTCGATGCGCTGCGGCTGATCCTGATCTGGGATCAGGTCGCGCCGCGCCCGAGCAGCCCGCGGGCGCCGCGCTTTGCCGCCGCCGATCCGGACAGCTACAACTGGGGTGCGCTGCCGGGCGAGCTTGAAGAAGCGCAGCGCCTGCACTGGCAGGTGCTCCTGACCGTCACCGGGCCAGTGCCGAGATGGGCGAGCGGCAACCATCGCGACCATCTCACCCGCCCCAACGACGCGGCATTTCGCCAGTTCATGACCGCAGTCGGCCGCCGCTTCGCCCCCTACGTCTCGCTGTGGGCGATCTGGAACGAGCCCAACCAGCTCGGCTGGCTGCAGCCGCAGTGGAACGCAAACGGCTCTCCGGCCTCCCCGGCGATCTACCGTGGCCTGTTCCTGGCCGGCTACAGCGGCCTGCGCGCGGCTGGCATCGGCAGCCCGAGGGTGCTGATGGGCGAAACCGCGCCCTTCGGGAGCTCATCGGTGGACGTGCCCCGTGAAGGCACTGTGCATCAGATGGCGCCGCTCACCTTCCTGCGCGGGGCGCTCTGCCTCAACGGCGCCTATCGGCGCGTCGGGCGCTGCGGCACCCTGCCCGCCTACGGCTATGCGCATCACGCCTACACGAACTCGCGCGGCCCCAACTATGTGCCGCAAAGCCCCGAAGAAGTCACGATCGGAACCCTCGGCCGGCTCGTGCGCGCGCTCAGCCTCGCCGCGCGCGCCGGCGCGATCAGAGCAGGCATCGGCATCTACCTGACCGAGTTTGGGATCAACCAGAGGCCGAACTCGCTTGGCGTCTCGCCCTTCGAGCAGGCCGTGCAGGACGCGGTCTCCGAACATCTGGCCTGGGAAAACCCTCACGTCGATGCCTTCTCGCAGTACGAGCTGCGCGACGACGCCGTGCCGCGCCACCATCCGCCGGGCTGGATCGGCTTTCAGACCGGCCTGGAGTCGGCGCGGGGTGCGCCCATGCCCCTCTACTACTCCTTCCCGCTGCCGCTCGTGGTGCGCGCAGAACGCAACGGCTACTACATCTGGGGTCACATCCGCCCGGCGCACGGGGCTACCTCCGCCGAGCTGCTGATCGAGCGCCGCCGTGGCGGCCCCTACACCCTGCTTGCGCACGTGCGCACAGGCTCGCTCGGCTACTTCGTCCTGCGCTCGCGCGTGCGCGGGCTCTTCTGGAAGCTGCGCTGGATCGGCCCTGGCGGCGTCCGCTACGAAGGCTTCCCGATGCCCGCGACCTGAGCGGGCAGCGACGTGGCAGCGGCCAGGCCGGCTGAAGGGGGCTTTCAAGTCTTGCTTGCAAGTGCTTGCAAGCCGCTCGTCATCGCGCGAGCGCCCGTCGCTCACGCACCTAGGCACGGTCGAATGCTGAAGTCTACTTGCAATTATTTCAAGTAGAGCGCAGAGGCGAAGGCAGCGGTACAGGTCGAGTCGGCGTTGAACGCAGCTCCCGGACAGCGCGGCGAGCTGCTCGCCTCGCTGCCTGAGGACCAGTGGTTCGAGCGCAAGTCGGCGAAGGTCCAAGCCAAAGATCTGGCGGACTGCCTCATCGGATTGGCGAATGCCGACGGCGGGATTGTGATCGTAGGTCTGCGCGCCGGGAGGGTCGAGGGGACCGATCGCTGGCCTGAGCTTCGCAACGCGCAGCTGCAGGCGAGCAGCGACTACTGCGAGCCGCCGGTGCGAGCGCGCTCGCGGCTGGTCGAATGTGTCAACGAGCGCGCACAGCCTGACCATCTGCTGGTGATCGAGGTGGAGCCGACCGATGAAGTCCATGCGAACAAGCGCGACGAGATGTTTCTGCGCGTCGGTGATGAGAATCGTCGGCTTTCCTTTGCGCAGCGGCAGGAGCTGATCTTCGACAAGCGTCAAGCCAGCTACGAGGCCCGTCTGTGCCGAGATCTCACGCTCGAGAGCCTGGACGTCGAGCTGGCCGAGAGCTACCGGTCCGCTGTCGGTGCCCCGGATCTCCACCGCCTGCTTGTAGCGCGCGGCCTTGCGGTGGACGATCGACTGACGATCGCGGGCGCCCTCCTTTTCGCGCAATATCCGCAGCTCGAGCTGCCCGAGGCGTACGTGCGTGTGCTGCGCTACCGCGGGCGAGAGCGCGGCGCTGGCGTCCGCCAGCAGCTGATCGGCGACGAGCGCTTTGAAGGCCCGATACCGAGGCAGCTGTTCGCCGCGCAGGCGCGGGTGAGCGAGCTTCAGCCGTTCCGGCGCGCGCTTCGGCGCGGCGCGGCAAAGTTTGGACCGATCGCGCTGATCCCCGAAGACGCATGGCTGGAGGGCTTGGTGAACGCCGTGGTGCACCGCTCCTACAGCATTGCCGGCGATCACGTGCGCGTCGAGGTCTTCGATGACCGAATCGAGATCTGGAGCCCGGGGCGCTTCCTGGGGTTGGTCGATCTGAGCGATCCCGCGCACGTGACGCGCTTTGCTCGCAATCCACGCATCGCTCGCGTATGCGCGGACCTGAGCTTCGGACAGGAGCTGGGCGAGGGTATCCGCAGGATGTTCGAGGAGATGCGCGCAGCCGGCCTGAGCGACCCGATCTATCGACAGGCCTCGAGCGGCGCGCAGCTGAGCCTCCTGACTGACCCGGTCGACCGTGCGCTCGATGCCTCGCTTTCAGCGCGCGGGCGGTCGATCATGGCCTTGCTCCGCGAGCAGAGTCGTCTCAGCACAGGCGAGATCGCCGAGGCGCTGCAGATTTCGCGCCCGACTGCGCAGCGCGAGCTGAGGGCCCTGCTCGACGCAGGCGGGGTTGCATGGGTGGGCAAGTCAGCTCGCGATCCGCGCGCATATTGGAGATTGAGGTAGCAGCCCGATGCTCTGAGCGCGGTCGACCGCGCGGCGCCAGTCGGCTGAAGGCGGCCTTTCAAGTCTTGCTTGCAAGTACTTGCAAGTACTTGCAAGCCGCTTCAAGCGCCCGCTGGCGCCGAGCGCTACCATCGGCGCATGATCGAGCAGGGCGAGCAGGCTCCGGACTTCGCGCTACCCGACCAGCATGGGCAGCTCGTGCGCCTCTCGGAGCTGCGGGGCAGCCCTGTCGTGGTCTACTTCTACCCCAAGGCCGACACGCCCGGCTGCACCAAGCAGGCCTGCTCGCTGCGCGACCACGCCGGCGACTACGAGCGCCTGGGTGTGCGGGTGCTCGGCATCTCGCCCGACCCGGTCGCGCGCCTGGAGCGCTTCGACCAGAAGTACGGCCTGGGCTTCACGCTGCTCTCCGACGAGGACCACGCGGTCGCCGAGCGCTATGGCGTGTGGGTCAAGAAGTCGATGTACGGGAGGGAGTACTTCGGCATCCAGCGGGCGACCTTCATCGTTGATGGCGATGGCGTCGTGATGCACGTGATCCCGAAGGTCTCGCCCGCGACGCATGACGAAGAGGTGCTGCGCGTGCTGCGGTTATCATCGGCCGAAGCCGCCGGAGCCTCGGCCTAGGATCGGGCCGACCCTTGGCAGGTGGCCAAGCCCAACACCAAGTCAACAAGAAGGAGTCTCGATCAGATGAGCACCCGGCTTGAGGAACCTGAGCGCGAACTTGACGCGGACGATTGGGAGGAGGAAGACGACGAGCTCCTCGGCACCGACGAGGAAGAGGTCGACTTCGACGACTACGAAGACCTTGAAGAGGGCGAGAGCTTCTAGGCTACTGGAGCCCTTCGCGCGCCTCGCGGACGAGCGCGACCGCCTCAGGGAAGGTCCGCGCGATCACGGTGCGGATCTGCTCGGCCTGCGCCTCCGCGTTGCCCTGGACGTTGATGCGACCGATCGCCGCAACGGTCATGTCGACCGCCAGCTTGATCGCGTTGTCGGCCCAGGCCAGGCGCTGCTGGCCCTGAAACTGCTCCGCAAGCTCCGCCAGCCGCCGCTGCAGCTCCTCGGGGTCGCCGAAGAGATCACCAAGGCCACCTTGCTCCATGACGCCATCGTAGCGGCGGGCGCATAGACTGCGCGCTGATGGCACGGTCAGGCAATGAGACCGAGCGGAGCTCGGGGCCCCGGGAGCTGCTGGAGGGCGAGGCCGAGCGCCGCGCGCGTCTGGGCGTGCCCGTCAGCGCCGCGGGGGTGCTCTACCTGCTGGGAGCGATCGTCATCTACCAGTCGCTGTCGGGCCTGCCCACGGTCGGGATCATCCAGGGGCTTGCGCCCGCGCTTGAAGGCAAGGCGTCCGTCGCCGTCTCGCCGCAGACGCCCGAGATCAGGTACATCTCGCACCATGCGCTGGGCCTGATCGCAGGCTCGGCGCTCGAGGCGATCGCCATCGCGCTGCTCACGGTCGGGCTGCTGTTTCTGCTTGAAGCCGTCCGCCTCCGCGTGCCAGAGCCCTCGCCGGCGGTGCGCATCACGGTCATGATCGGCGGCTTCCTCGGCGCCTTTGTGATGATCCTCGCGCAGATCGTGCGGGCGATCCGCACGCACGAATTCGCCACCGGCCACAACTTCACGCAGGCTGCGGTAGAACGCGCGGTCACGACCGGCGCGGCCAATCAGATCGTCGGCTACCTCGCTCTGCTGCTGCCGGTAGTGCTCGTCGTCGGCATGATCATGGCGCTGCTGCGGGCCACGCGCGCGGGACTGCTGCCGCGCTGGCTGCGCACCTTGGGCGTCATCGCCGCGATCATCCTGCTGCCGCTGTTCACAGGCGCCTTCACGCTGCAGATCGTTCCGGGCGCGTTCATGGTGGCGCTCGGCTTCCTGCTCTTGAATCGGCTTCCCGGCGGTGACCCGCCGGCGTGGGCCAAGGGCGAGGCGATTCCCTGGCCGGCGCCGGAGCGCGGAGCAGCCACCAGGAAGGCAGAGGCCGCCGCAAAGGCCAAGGGGTGAGGCATGGCAGCGCACGAGCCGGCCGCCGAGGAGCAGATCGAGCGCGAGCTCGAGCGCTTGGAAGCGATCGAGCGCTTTGCGCCGCCGCCTGACTTCCAGGCGCACGCCCTGATCCGCGAGCGCTCGATCTACGAGCAGGGGGCGCGTGACCCGCTTTCCTTCTGGGCGGATCAGGCCAGGCGCCTGAGCTGGTCTGAGCCCTTCGAGGCGGTGCTCGACGACAGCGACCCGCCCTTCTATCGCTGGTTTCACGATGGCAAGATGAACGTCTCCTACAACTGCCTCGACCGCCATGTCCTGGCCGGTCGCGGTGATGTGGTCGCCTACCACTGGCGCGGCGAGGAGGGGCAGGAGCGCACGCTCACCTACGCCGAGCTGCTCGCGGAGGTCAAGCGCTTCGCCAACGCGCTGCGCGATCTGGGGGTGCGCGAGGGCGACGTCGTGGGGATCTACCTGCCGATGATCCCCGAGGTCGTAGTCGCGATGCTCGCCTGCGCGCGGATCGGCGCCGTCCACAATGTGGTCTTTGGCGGGTTTGCGGTCGAGGCGGTGCGCGAGCGGATGGCGGTCTCGGAGGCCAAGGCGCTGGTCACAGTCGACGGCTCGGCGCGGCGCGGGGCGATCGCGCCGGTGAAGGCAGCGGTCGATCAGATCCTGCCCGAGCTGCCGGCGCTCGAGCATGTCGTCGTCGTGCGATCGAAGGGCGGCGACTGCCCGATGCAGGCCGGTCGCGACCACTTCTATGACGAGCTGATCGAGCGCGCCGACGCCGAGTGCGAGGCGGTGGCGCTCGACGCAGAGCATCCGCTCTTCATCCTCTACACCTCCGGGTCGACGGCCAAGCCCAAGGGCATCGTGCACTCGAGCGCCGGCTATCTGACCGGCGTGGCAACCACACATCGCATCGTCTTTGACCTGCGCAGCGCAGCAGACGAGGACGATCGCGGACTGCCCCCGGATGTCTACTGGTGCGCGGCGGACGTGGGCTGGGTGACCGGCCACTCATACATCGTCTATGGGCCGCTTGCCAACGGCGCGACCTCGGTGCTGTGGGAGGGCGCTCCGGACTACCCGCATCGCGGGATCTGGTGGGAGCTCATCGAGCGCTACCGGGTCTCGATCCTCTACACCGCGCCGACCGCGATCAGGGCGTGCATCAAGTGGGGAGCGCAGTGGCCGGCCCGCTACGACCTCTCCTCGCTGCGGCTGCTGGGCTCGGTCGGCGAGCCGATCAACCCCAAGGCCTGGCTTTGGTACCACAAGGTGATCGGCGGCGAGCGCTGCCCGATCGTCGACACCTGGTGGCAGACGGAGACCGGCGCGATCATGATCACGCCGCTGCCGGGGATCACAGAGACGAAGCCCGGCTCGGCGACGCTCCCGTTCCCGGGGATCAGCGCCGAGGTGGTCGACGAGCACGAGGGCAAGCCGCTTGCGGGCGGTCAGGGGCTGCTTGTCATCGACCGCCCCTGGCCGTCGATGGCGCGGACGCTCTACCGCGAAGGCGAGCGCTTTGTCGAGACCTACTTCTCGCGCTTCGGGAAGCGGACCTATGTCGTCGGCGACGCCGCCAGGCGCGACGCCGACGGCTACTTCTGGGTGATCGGGCGCATCGACGACGTCGTGAACGTCTCCGGCCACCGGCTCTCCACCGCCGAGGTCGAGTCGGCGATCGTCTCCCACCCCGATGTCGCTGAGGCGGCGGTGATCGGCCAGCACGACGAGCAGACCGGCCAGGCGATCGTCGCCTTTGTGACGCTGCGCGCAGACTACCAGGGCGCCGATCCCGAGCAGGAGGTGCGTGACCTGGTCGGCGAGCGGATCGGCAAGTTCGCGCGGCCCAAGCGTGTGATCTGGGCGGAGGACCTTCCCAAGACGCGCTCGGGCAAGATCATGCGCCGACTGCTGCGCGACATCGCCGAGGGCAGGGCGCTTGGCGATGTGACGACGCTGCGCGATCCTGAGGTGATGCAGGCGCTTGCCGAGCACGTTGCCCAGGCGCGCGCAGCAGAAGCGGACTGACCCGCTAGAGCACCAGCGAGAATGCGCCGTCTTCGCCCAGCTCGCGCACGGCAACCTGCATCGGCACGCGGCGGCCGCGGTGGTGGCGTTTGGCGCGCCCAAGCACGCGGCAGCGGAAGCTCGCGCCCGCTGCGGCGATCGCAAAGCGTGGGCAGCGAACTGCCGCGCGCAGGGCACCTCGGCGCCGCAGCGCCCGGGTGATCGCGCGCTTGACCCTGCGCATGTCAAGCGCCCTCAGGCGGAGGGTGGCGCTGGTCAGCGCCGCCGCCCCCTTGCCGGCTGCGTCCGTGCTCGTGACGAGGTCGGTGACGACGATCTGATGCAGGCCCCGAAGCAGCCGCCTGCCGTAGCTGCTCAGCGGCGCGACGATGGTGCGCGATCTGCCGCCACTGATCGTGAAGCGCACGGCGCCAAGCCCTCGCGTCTGCGCTCGGATCCGCTTGCGAGCGCGCCCGCCTGCGCTCAGGTGGCGGCGGGCGGATTGCGATCCGGCCGCGATCGCGCGATTGCCGCGGAGCAGCACGCGCGCTGAGATCCGCTCGCTGCCGTGACAGCTCACGCGCGCTGGCTCATTGCAGGAGAGGGTCACCGCGATGCCGTCGCGCGTGGGGTGGGCAGGGGCGCTCAGCGCCAGCCCCGGCGGGGGCGGCGGGGTGTAGGTGATCGTCGTCTGTGCGCTCGAGCTGTTGCCGAAGATGTTGGTTGCGATCGCGTCGATCGTGTTTGGCCCAGGCGCGAGCCTGAGCGTCGTGCTCCAGGAGCCGCCAGAGAGCGCGACCCGCTGGCCGTTCACCGACACGCTCGCGATCCCCAGCGCATCGGCTGCGCTCCCCGCGACGGTCACCGTCTCGCTGCCGGTGTCGGAGCCCGCGAGGGGGGCGGCGATCGCGACCTGCGGCAGGTAGGCGGCCTGGGCGGCTTGCGCCATGCGCTGCGCTTCGGCGATCGAGAAGGCGTTGGAGTAGGTGAAGGAGAGCGCGACGTATCCGGCGGCGGGAACCAGCAGGTGGTAGTGCAGGTCCAGCCACGCCACCCCGGAGGGCCCGTTCGTGGCTCCGACCACCGTCTCGCCTTCGGGTGCGGCCGCAAAGGTGATCGCGCCGAGCGGCCCTTCGCTCGGCGCGGCGCGCAGATAGAGCGAGCCGGGGCCGGCGGGCGGCGCCGGCAGGCTCTGGCCCGGCGTCCCGTAGCTTGAGAAGCCGCTCGAAGCCCAGGGCAGGTACAGCTCGCCGGCCTGGGTCGGCGCGACGAACTGGTTGTCCTCGAGCAGGTCCACTTCATGGGCCTTGCCGTCGGTCGATTCGAAGTACTGGGTCAGACGGGACTGCCTGCCGCCGCCGCTCTGTTCGACGCGCAGATAGGCGCGCACCCCCGTCGGCAGCAGGCTCGTGCAGCCTTCGGTGGTCGGCGGGAAGGAGCTTGCGGGGGAGCAGGCGACGACTTCATCGGCTTCTTCGAGGGTGAGGTCGCCATCTTCGGGGTTGACGGAGAGCTTGTAGCTCTCGGCGGGAAAGCCCGGCAGGTCTTCTGAGCGCGCAAAGAGGTCGATCACGTTTCCGGGCAGGTAGGCGTTGCGCCCGTCCACCTGCAGCTCCGAGCGCGTGGGCTTGGCAAAGCCGGCCTTTTCCTGACCGTTCTCCCACCACAGGAACCCATCGCAGGAGTCAAGTGGCGCTTCGGCGAAGGTGATCGGGACATAGAGCTCTGAGAGCATCAGCGCGCAGTTGCCGAGCGATCCGTACGCGAAGCCGCCTTCTGTCTGGGCGGCGAAGATGTAGTGGCTTGCCAGCCTGCCGACGTTCGGCCCCTTCGTGATCGTTTCCGAGTAGCGCAGGTCAAGCGCAAGCAGCGGGCCATTGAAGCGTGTCGGCGTGCCGGGCGGGTGGTCGGTGGATTCGCCTTCCGGGACGGCGCGCAGAACGCACGAGTGCCCTGCGATCGCTGTGAACGGGCCGCTGTAGGCAAAGGCGCCGCCGCTCTGGATTTCAACGCCCCGCGCGAGCGCCGCGCTTGAGCTGCCCCAGTAGCAGTTGATGTCCAGCCGTTCGCCCGCGCTGCCGTTGGAGCTGCCCGCAAGAGCGATCGTGTCGGCGCCTGTGACTTCGTCGGCCAGCAGGTAGGTACCGCTCGGCGAGGTTACCTGAAGGCTTGTTTCGGTCACGACCGCAAGCGCATCGGGCGCTGCCAGCAGGCTCATCAGCAGGGGTGCGATCGCCGCTACGAGGAGGAGGTGGTGGTGGCGATGCGCTCTGGCGCCGGGGCGGATCGGTCTCACTGCACGCAGCCTAGCCACGCTTGCACGCGTGCCCGCAGGAGCCTCAGGATCGAGGCTGAAGGCCGGCGGGCTGCTGCTCCTGGCTGCGGTAGTGCGCTCGCCAGATCAGCCTGTAGAGGGGCAGCGCCCGCGGGATGTCGCGCAGGCCCGGGATGAACGGGATCAGCAGCAGGGCGAGCGAGAGGAGCAGCATGATCCCCATCGCATAGGCGTCCGCGTTCGACGAGGACTTGAACGGTTCGATCTGATACCAGAAGGTGTAGAGCCAGAGCCAGACCTGGCCCGGATAGCTGCCGGTCTCGTTCATCATCCCCCACTGCGTGCCCAGCAGATGTTCGTGGCCCGCGCGCGCTTCAAGCAGCCCGCCGTCCGCAAGGAACAGCAGCGGCTTGGTGTAGTCGGTCTGGTAGAAGTCGCCCGAGGTCAGCAGCGCGCCATCCAGGCCGCCGCTCTTGGCATCGGCGAGCAGCGACGCCATCATCGTCGCGATCGGCCCATAGGGGCCCTGGGGGACGATCAGCGCGTGCGCGCCTTCGGCCGCCGGCGCTTCGCGCGCCTGGCCCAGCGCTGCGGCGTAGGCGAGCGCCCAGCGCTTTCGCGTCGCGCCCGGTGCGCGCAGGTATTGCGAAAGCGCGGCCGTGAGCGCCGGGTCTGCCGGGATTCGCCGCAGCGGTTCGATGACGTAGGCCTCTGCGGTGTCGATGGGATGGCTGATCCCCAGCCATTCCTGAAGATGGATGAAGGCGATGTGCTGAACGGAGCTCTTGCCGTGGTCATAAGGCGGGCCGTATTTTGCAAGGTGGCTTGTGTAGTCGAGCTCTTCGGTTGCCGTCTGCACGAAGTTGAGCGGCATTTGCGATGCCCACTGCGCGATCGTGCTCGGCCGCACGTCGGGCGATGAGAAGAGGATGGCGGCGATCACCACGATCACCGTCACCGCGCCAAGCGCGATCACGCCCTCCTTGACGATGTCGTAGGGTCGGTAGGGCCCCTGCCAGGAGCGCGCCGCCCGATCGAGCTCACGCGCCCGCAGCATCCTCATCGAGCGCTCCCGCGTCCGGGCAGCGGCGGCACCACCCCGTGGCGGCGGACGAGCAGGATGTGGGCCACGACGATCGCAAGCACCGCAGCCGGCAGCAGGATCACGTGGTAGGAGTACATCTGGCCGAAGTTGGTGACGTTGAAGAAGGCGCCGATCCCCATCGAGTTCATGGCGTCCTTCGCCTGGGTGGAGATCCACTGCGAGTCGAAGTTCTGCTGAGAGAGGTAGCCGGTGAACGCGGTGCCGATCGCCACCAGGAAGATCACGACACCGGACATCCAGGTTCGTGCCCGCCCGCCGCGCCATGCCGCCATGAAGAACTTCCCCCACAGGTGCACGACCATGACGAAGAAGAACAGCTCTACGGCCCAGAGATGGACGCTGTTGAAGAAGTGCCCGATCCCTGTCTCATGCCACCACGCGGGGCCCTTCAGCGCCAGCACAACCCCGCTTGCGACCACGACCGCAAGCGCGCTTAACGTCAGCACGCCGAAGACGTAGATCCACGAGGCGACATAGGCGGGCTGGCTGTCGGGCAGCAGGCGCTCCGGCGGCAGCGAGCGCAGCGCGAGCTCGCGCAGGCGGCCGGTCCAGCTCCCCGGGGCCGTGCCTGGGGCCGGGGCGCCCTGCGGAGCGCTCGCCCGCACCGCGGGCAGGCGCTCGGCGCTCCTTGCGCCGGGGAAGGGCAGCAGGATCGCAAGCGCGAACACCACAAGCATCACGATCACGACCGTCAGGTTCGCGGGCGAGAGATCGATGAAGTGCCAGTGCAGGTAGTGCGCAGGCTGGTTGAGGTTGATGATCGACCCGAGCATCGCCTTCAGTCCACCGGCGCCGACGGTTGCGAGGCGCTCATGGGCAACGAAGATAGCCCCCGCGACGGACGGACTCCGCGCGCCGTGACCCCCGCCCTCAGACCTTGTGATTGGCGGGGCGCCAGGCGCCGTCATCGCCGCGGGTGAAGTCTGCGAAGAGCTCCGGTGCCTGCGCGCTGGCGATGCGCGCGACCTGGTCGAAGATCAATCGCAGCTCCTCCTCCGCCGCGGGGTCGGTGCGCATCTCGATCACGTGGCGCAGGGTCCGCAAGTTTGCGCTCCAGATGATGTCCGTCGAGAGGCCGATCGGCGCCAGACGGCGCAGCGCGGAGGTGACCTCCTTCTTGACGTGGAAGGGCACCCCCTCCTGGTCGATGCCAAGCTCGGCGGCGCCCTGGCGCTGGAGCTCCTCGAGCTGCTCGACGATCGCCAGCACGCGCTCGCGCAGCGGCGCGAGCGCGGGAGCGACGCGGAAGCCGATGTCGCTCAGGCGGACATAGCGCAGCGACTCCTGGCTGAAGGCCGACCCGGCGCGATGGCGGACGATCTCGTGCGTTGCCACACGCGAGACGTTGTGCAGCGCAAAGGTGTAGCTGGCATGCTCGAGCACGCTGCCGTGACCGGAGGCGAGGATGTTGGCGAAGTAGGCCTTGCGGTCGGTGCGAATGCGGGTGACGTTCGGGTTCAGCCCCGGCTCCCAGGAGCGGTAGCAGGCGCGGCCGGCTAGCTCGATCAGCAGTTCGCCGTCGCTTGCGCCCCCCTGCGCCTCGCGGCGCTCGGCTTCGCGCAGGTCAAGCCAGGAGCTGCCGCCGACCTCCTCCAGGTAGGCGCGCACGCCGGAGAGCTCGATGCGCGGGCTTGCGAGCAGGTGGACGGTCGGGGTAGTCTCATGCACCGGGCGGGCGATGCTACCGTGCCGGGCGGATGGCGAGCGTGGAGCCGACAGCGCAGCAGGGTGGCGATGAGCTCGATGCGCTGCGGTGGGAGCTCGGCGAGCTCGTCGACGGTCGTGGGGCCGAGGGCGCAGAGAGCGCTCTACAGGAGGCGCTGGCGGGCGCGCGTGCCTTTGCGCAGCGCTATCGGGGCAGGGTGGCCGAGCTTGACCGCGACGAGCTGCTCGAGGCGATGCGCGCGCTTGCGGAGGTGCTCGAGCTAGCCGGGGGCGCCGGCGCCTACGCGGTGCTCGACTTCTCCGCAGACACCTCCGACCCGGCCCGCGGCGCGCTGCTCGCAAGGGCCCAGGAGCAGCAGACCGCCCTGCAGACCGAGCTGCTGTTCTTCGAGCTGGAGTGGGCGGCGCTGCCGGAGGAGCGGGTCTCCGAGCTGCTTGCGGGCGGCGAGGAGCTTGACTTCTGTGCCCACCATCTGCGCTCGCTGCGCCGCTACCGCGACCACCTGCTGAGCGAAGCCGAGGAGCGCATCATCGCCGAGAAGGAGCTCAGCGGCGCAAGCGCGTGGGGGAGGCTCTTCGAAGAGCTGGTCTCGGCGATCGAGGTCCCGCTGCCGCGAGGGGCAGAGCAGGAGCGCGTCGCGCTCGACCGTGCGCTTGCCGAGCTGCACTCGCCGCTGCCTGAGGTCCGTCGCCAGACCGCTGCGGCGGTGAGCGCAGCGCTTGCTCCGGGACTGCGCACGCGGGCGTTCATCTTCAACACGCTCCTGCTCGACAAGGCCGTCGAGGATCGCCTGCGGCGCTACCCCAGCTGGCTCTCGGCGCGAAACCTCGCCAACGAAGTCAGCGACGAGGCCGTGGCAGCGCTGCTGGCCGCGGTGCGCTCACGCTACGACATCCCGCAGCGCTGGTATCGCCTGAAGGCGAGGCTGCTGGGCGTGGAGACCCTGCACGACTACGACCGCATGGCGGCGCTCGGCGAGGACGAGCAGCGCATCGAGTTCGAGCAGGCCAAGGAGCTCGTGCTCGAGAGCTACAGCGCCTTCGCGCCCGAGCTCGGCAGGATCGCCGCGGAGCTGTTCGCCGCGCGCCACATCGATGTGCCGGTGCGGCAGGGCAAGCGCGGCGGGGCGTTCGCGGCGGCGGCGGTGCCGAGCGTGGCGCCATATGTGCTGCTCAACTACACCCACCGCCGCCGCGATGTCCTCACGCTCGCCCACGAGCTCGGCCACGCGCTTCACTACGCGCTTGCTGCGCCGCAGGGCATCTTTCACCAGCACACCCCGCTCACGCTCTCGGAGACCGCCTCGGTGTTCGGCGAGACGATCGTCTTCGGGCGCCTGCTGCGCGAAGACCACGACCCCGCCTCGCGCCTTGCGCTGCTGGCCGAAAACCTCGAGGACAGGATCGCGACGGTCTTCCGCCAGGTCGCGATGAGCCGCTTCGAGGAGCTCGTCCACTGCGAGCGCAGGGAGCGTGGCGAGATCTCCGTCGATCGCTTCGCGGAGCTCTGGCGCGAGAGCCAGGCGGAGATGCTGGGCGACTCGGTCACGCTCACCGAGGGCTATGGCAGCTGGTGGTCCTACATCCCCCACTTCATCGAGACCCCCGGCTACGTTTACGCCTACGCCTTCGGCCAGCTGCTCGCGCTGGCGATCTACGAGCGCTACGAGGAGCGCGGGGAGGAGCTCGTGCCGCGCTACCTGGAGCTGCTTGCCGCCGGCGGCTCGCGCCCGCCCGAGGAGCTTGCGGCGATCGTCGGCGTCGACCTCTCCGACCCGGGCTTCTGGTCGGCGGGGCTCTCGCTGATCGAGCGCCAGCTGGCAGACGCCGAGGCGGCGGCGCTCGCGGCGGGCGGGTAGCCGCGACAGTTGCGCTCAGCAGTCGTCGTGGGGCGTCTGCCTTGACGCCTCCTCTGCGCTGGCAGGCTGCCGCCCAGAGAGACCGCTGGTCAGCTCGACCATCATGCGGTGAAAGGAGGTGCCGAAGATCAGCGAGCGCTCGATCCCGCCGCCGGCAGCCTCCTCACGGGCCTTCTCCAGGTAGCCCTCCAGCTCCGCAAGCTTGCGGCGATGCCAGTCGGCGCGCTCTTCCAGCAGCGGCCTGGGGTCGGCGCCGAAGAAGATCTTGAGCAGCATCTCGTCACGCACCTGCGGCGGCGCGACGGGCGCGTCGGCGACCCACGCGCGCAGTGCCTCGCGCCCTGCGTCGGTCAGCGCGTAGAGCTTGCGTCGGCGCCCGCGCGGCTCCTGCGTCACGGTCAGGTAGCCGGCCCCGGCCAGGCGCGCGGGCTCGGCATAGAAGGTCGTGTGCGGCACCTGCCAGAAGTTCTCGACGGACTGCTCGAGGAAGCGCTTGAGGTCGTAGGGGGTGCATGGCTCCAGGTAGCCGATCAAGCCGAGCACGGCGTACGAGGTGCCTGAGAGGCGCGCGCGCGGCTCAGTTGACATCGTGTTGAGAGTATGATTCAATACAGATCATTCGATTCGTACTATCACCTTGGCGGACAGAGGAGGCACATGATGGCTGATGCAGAGCGATCTCAAGCGCAGCGTTGGGATGTGATCGTCGTAGGCTCCGGGCTCGGTGGCCTCACAACCGCGGCGTACCTCGCCGCCAACGGCATGCGCACGCTCGTGCTCGAGCAGTACGACGTGGTCGGCGGCTGCTCGCACGTCTTCCGTCGCAGGCGCCAGTTCGAGTTCGATGTCGGCGTGCACTATCTGGGCGACTGTGGCCCGGGCGGCGTGATCCCGACAATCCTTCGCGGCGTGGGGCTTGATCAGAAGATCGAGTTCCTGCCGATGGAGCGCGAGGGGTTTGACACGCTGATCTTCCCGGAGCTGACATTTCGCGTTCGCGCCGGCTGGGATCGCTACCTGCAGGACCTCATCGACGTCTTTCCCGAGCAGCAGCGCGCTCTGCGCCGGTGCGTGGGGCTGCTGCGCAAGATCGCCGAGCAGGCGATGGCCGCTGGTGTGCCGCGTGGAGCGCTCGACCTGCTCACGGCGCCCCTTCGCACCCCGGCGCTGGTGCGCTGGAGCAGGCGCACCGTCGCTGATCTGTTCGGAGCCTGCGCGCTGAGCGAGCAGGCGCAGGCTGTGCTGGCGGGCGAGTCGGGCACCTACGGCGCGCCGCCCTCGCGGGCGTCGGTCCTCATGCACGCGGTGATGATGGACCACTACCTGCGCAGCGGCGGCTACTACCCGCGCGGCGGTGGCCAGGTGATCGCAGCCCACCTGCTCGATGTCGTGCGCTCACACGGTGGCCGCGTGCGCACGCACGCGCGTGTGGAGCAGATCTTGATCGAGGGCGGGCGGGCAAGCGGCGTGCGCCTGCTCGGAGGGGAGACCTTGCGCGCGCCGGTCGTGGTCTCGAACGCCGACCTCAAGCGCACCTGTCTGGAGCTTGTCGGGCCAGAGCATCTGAGCCGGCGGACGCTCAGGCGCTTGCGCAGCATGCGCATGGCCTTGCCGCTCTTCTGCGTCTACCTGGGGCTTGACGTGGACCTGCGCGAGCGCTTTGCGAACAGCAACTACCTGATCTTCCCGAGCTGGGATGTGGAGCAGCCCTACGCCGACTGCTACGCGGGCCGCTTCCCGGAGCGCTCGCCCGTCTATCTGACCTCAGCCTCGGTCAAGGACCCGCACACCGCAGCGCTTGCCCCGCGGGGATGCTCGAGCCTCGAGATAATGGCGATGGCGCCGGCAAGCCATGGCTTCTGGCAGGTTGAGGATGGCCCTGCCGCGGGCGAGCGCTACAGCCGCAAGGCTGGCTATCGCGCGCTCAAGGCGGATGTCGCCGAGCGGCTGATCGACGGCGCCGCCGAGCTGTTACCGGACATTCGCGAGCACATCGTCTGGCAGGAGGCGGCTACGCCGATCACGCTCGAGCGCTACACGCTGGCGTCGGGAGGCACCTCATACGGGCTCGAGCACTCGCCGGATCAGTGGGGGCTGCGCCGGCCGCGCTCGCGGACGGCGATCGCCGGCCTCTTCCTCGTCGGCGCAAGCACCTTCTACGCGCATGGCGTTGTCGGCGTGATGCTTGGCGGCGTGGCGTGCGCCGGCGCAGTGCTCGGGCGCAATCTGCGCGCGGAGATTGCGGAGGGACGCGTGTATGGCGATCCGACTCGGCTGAAGGCCGGCGGGCCGGGCTGGGACCCGCTCGCAGCCTCGCGCAGGCTCGCGGAGAAGCCGCCGGCCGCGCCGGCCGGCGTGCGCTGAGGAGCAGGCCGCTGCGCGGCAGTCGGCCGCCCGCTACAGCAGCCCCAGCCCGCGCCCGGCGCCGGAGACCAGGTCAAAGAGCGGGCCGGGGACGATGCCGAAGAAGAGCGTCGCCGCGCCTGCAAGCAGCGCGACCAGCGCCACCTCCGGATGGGTCGCTGCTCCCGCCGGCTGAGGCTCCGCGGTTTCCTGGGCCCCCGCGATCGTGGGCAGCGGGCCATCAGCGGCGCTCGCGCCGCCCGGTCGCGGCACCCTGAGAGAGGGGGCCTCATCGGCGCCTTCATCGCTGCGCTCCGATCGCATCCACATCGCAGCGACCACCGGCAGGTAGTAGCCGAGCGAGATCATCGAGCCAATCACGATGACAACGCCAAGCCAGGTGTAGCCGTTTGCCGCCGCAGCGTCGATCAGGTAGAACTTGCCGACGAAGCCGACCGTTGCGGGAATGCCCGCCAGGCCCAGCATCGCAAGCGTCATCGGCCAGGCCAGCAGCGGTCTTGACGCCGCCAGCCCGCGCAGCCCCCTCAGCGAGTCGCCCAGATCGCTTTCGCGCTCACGGGCGATCACGACCGCAAAGGCTGCGAGGTTCATGAACAGGTATGCGGCCAGGTAGAGCAGCGTCGCGCGCACCCCGAGGCGCGTCGAGACGACGACCCCCGCCAGCATGTAGCCGGCCTGACCCACCGCCGACCACGCAAGCAGGCGCTTCATCGAGGCCTGGCCGAGCGCACCGACGTTGCCGACGATGATCGTCACCGCTGCCAGCGCCGCCAGCCCGGGGCCCCAGGTCGGCTGGGCGCCGATCAGCGCCACATCGAAGAGACGCAGCAGGGCGCCCAGCGCGGCGACCTTGGTGGCGACCGCCATGAACGCCGTGATCGGCGTCGGGGCGCCCTCGTAGACGTCGGGCGTCCACTGGTGGAAGGGCGCGACCGAGGCCTTGAATGCAAAGCCGACCATGACCAGCGCCACGCCGCCCAGCAGCATCGCGTTGGTGGCAAGTTCGCGCGCGGCGATCGCTTGGGCGATGCCGGCAAAGGATGTCTGCCCGCTGATGCCGTAGATCAGCGCAAGGCCGTAGAGGAGCGTCGCGCCCCCGATCGAGCCGATGATCAGATACTTCAGCCCCGCCTCGAGCGAGCGCTCGCGCTCGCGCTCGATCGCGCAGAGCACGTAGAGCGGGATCGAGAGCAGCTCGAAGCCCAGGAACAGGATCACCGTGCTCTGGGCCCCGATCAGCACGAACATGCCCGCAAGCGAGGAGAGCAGGAGCGCATAGAGCTCAGCGCCTGAGCGTGAGCGGCCGGCGTGCGAGCGTGCGGCAAGCAGCACCGCGCCGATCGCGCCCACCAGCAGGACCACATCCGCGACGACCGCCAGGCCGTCGATCCTCAGCGCGCTCCCCGCCAGCGATCGCTGCGCATGCCACTGCCAGATCGTGAGGCCGAGCGCGATAGCGATCGTGCCCAGAGCGAGCGCTGCCGGGAGCAGCCTGGCACGCGGCGCTTCAAAGGGCGGCAGCACCCCTGCCAGCAGCACCACCACCGCCCCGCCGAGCAGCGCTATCAGCGGCGAGAGCCCGGCGAATTCGATGTGCGGGCCGCTGAGGGCGCCAAGCAGCGCTGCGCTCATCGGGCGCCGCTCCCTTCGGCGGCTTCTTCTGCGCCTTGCGCTTCCTGCCCGCCGCTTGAGGCAGGCGCTTGCGGTGTGGCTGCGACCGGCGGCGGAGCGGATGGTTCGCGCAGCGCCGCTCGCGCGGGGGCGAGCGCCGCGTCCACCGAGCCTTCCGAGCGCGAGAGCGCAAGCTGCGGGTAGAAGGCAAAGAAGAGGATCACAGCAACCAACGGCGCCAGCACCGATCCCTCCGCCCGGGAGAGCTCGAAGGAGCTGACCTTCTCGCCTACGCGGTTGTGCATCGCGGTGATGAAGAGGCGCAGCGCGTAGACCGCTGCCATCACGACCCCGGCAAAGGCGATGATCGCGATCGGCAGCTTCGCCTTGAAGGCGCCAAGCAGGATCAGCAGCTCGCCTACGAAGTTCGCCGAGCCCGGCATCGCGAGCGTCGCCAGCGCAACCACCAGGAAGAGGGTTGCAAGCACCGGGGCGCGGAAGGCGATCCCGCCCATGTCGCGGATGTCCTCCGAGCCGCCCGCGCGCCTGGCCAGCAGCGCGATGATGAAGAAGATCGGTGCGACCACGAGGCCGTGGTTGATCATCCCCAGCAGCGCCCCCTGCGCCCCCTGCGGGTCGAGCGCGAATATCCCCAGCGTGATGAAGCCCATCTGCGCGACCGAGGAGTACCCGGCGATCAGTCGCGCATCGGTCTGCGTGAAGGCAAGCGCCGAGCCGTAGAGGATCGAGATCAGCGCCAGCAGCAGCATCAGCATCTGGAAGTGGACAGCGGCCTGCGGGAACAGCGGCAGGACGATCGCGAGGAACCCGTAGGCGCCGACCTTGGAGAGCACGCCCGAGAAGACCATCACGACCTCGGTGGGCATCGCGCGGTAGCCGTCGGGCATCCAGCCCTGCAGCGGGAAGAGCGGCATCTTCACGAGGAAGGCCGCGGCGAAGAACAGGAAGATCCACTCCTGCGAGCCCCGTGCCAGGCGCAGGTGCTCAAGCGAGGAGAGAGCAAAGGTGATCGGCGTGCCGTGCTGCTGGGAGGCCAGGACGCCTGTTGCGACCGCGCCCGCGAGCATCAGCAGCGATCCCACCAGCGTGTAGATCACGAGCTTCAGCGTCGCCCGCACGCGCTGGCGGGTGCCGAACATCCCGATCAGGAAGTAGAAGGGGATCAGCATCAGATCGAAGAAGGCCACGAACAGCGCCAGATCCTGAGCGAGGAAGGCGCCCAGCACCGCCGACTCGCCAAGCGCAAGGAAGAAGAAGTAGCTGCGCGCACGGGCGATCCCTTCGCGCGCCAGGCGGATGTTGCTGGCCAGCATCGTCGCTGCAAAGAGAAGCGTCGTGAGCGCGACCAGGAAGACGTTGAGCCCGTCGACGCCAAGCTTGTAATGGATCCCGAGCGCGCCGATCCAGACCGTGTCGGTGACGTCCGAGAGGCTCGTGTGCGGGTCATAGCCGGCGATCAGCCAGATCGAGAGCCCAAAGGTCGCCAGCGCGCCCGCCAGCGCGATCGCGCCGCTTGAGGTGTTGCGCTCGCGGGAGCCCGGCGCCAGCGCGCCCAGCAGGCCGGCGAGCGCCGGCAGCCAGATGACGATCGAGAGCGGCGGCATCGGCTGCTCCTCAGGCCCTCAGCAGAAAGTAGAGGGTCACCGCGGCGGCGCCCAGCGCGAGCATCGTCGCGTAGGCGCGCAGGAGGCCGCTCTGCAGGGCGCGCACCAGCGCCGAGGAGGCGCCTGCCAGCGTCTGCGCGCCGCCCACGATCGCCCCTTCGATCACGACGCGCTCGAAGCTCTGCCTCGCGAAGGAGCCGGCGATCGCGGCCGGGCGGACGATCAGCGCCTCGATCGCCTCGTCGAAGTACCACTTGCGGTGCAGCAGGGTGTAAAGGGCGCCTGCGCGCTCCCTGGCAATCGCTGGGAGCGTCGGCCTGCGCACCCAGATGTAGTAGGCGAGGGCGATTCCCGACAGCGACAGCAGCGTGCCGATCACCAGGCCCGCGGCAAGCGTGCTTGTGTGTTCGTGGATCGTGTAGAGCTTCGAGCCGGCGAAGCTCGGCGCAAGGAAGTCGTCGATCACGAAATCGGTGCGCGGTATCTGCAGCAGGCCGGCGCCGATCGCGCCGAGCGCGAGCAGCCCCATTGCGACCCTCATCGCGCCGGAGCGCTCGGCGATCGCGTGGGCCGGGCCAGGGAAGCCGACGTCGGTGTCCTCCTGCTCGCCGGTTGCCGGGTTGCGTGGCACATCGGCGTGGTGGAGATGGCCGGATTCAAGCTCGCGCGCCTCGGCCACGGGCTTGCCGTGGAAGGCGCGGAAGATCATCCGGAAGGTGTAGAGGGCGGTCAGCAGCGCCCCGATGTAGCCGATCACGTAAAGCGCCCAGTGCCAGTCGCCGCGTTCGGCGGTCACCAGCAGGATCTCGTCCTTGGAGAAGAAGCCCGAGAAGGGCGGCACGCCGGAGAGCGCAAGCCCGCCGATCAGGAAGCAGCCGTAGGTGAACGGCAGCGCCCGGCGGAAGCCGCCCATCTTCTCCAGCGACTGCTCGCCCGCCATCGCGCCGATGATCGAGCCTGCGGCCATGAACAGCAGCGCCTTGAAGAACGCATGCGTCATCAGGTGGAAGAGCCCGGCAGCATAGGCGCCGACCGAGACGCCCATGATCATGTAGCCGATCTGGGACATCGTCGAGTAGGCGATCACGCGCTTGATGTCCGTCTGCACCAGCCCGATCGTCCCTGCCACAAACAGCGTAAGCGCGCCGACGATGGCGCCGACGTCCTGCGCGGCGGGCGCCAGTTCAAAGAGGGTGTGCATGCGTGCGATCAGGTAGACGCCCGCGGTGACCATCGTCGCGGCGTGGATCAGCGCCGAGACCGGCGTCGGTCCCTCCATCGCGTCCGGCAGCCAGGTGTGCAGCGGGATCTGCGCGGACTTGGCAAAGGCGCCGATCAGCAGCAGGATGCAGCCGGCGGTCACGTCCGCGGAGCCCTTCGCGAAGACGTGCGGCGCGACGTGGAAGCTGCCGAGCAGTTCCATCGTGCCCGTGTGGCGGAAGATGAAGAAGGTGCCGAGCACCAGCCCGACGTCTCCGAAGACGTTGATCACGAACGCCTTGATCCCGGCCTGCGTCGCGGTGCGCCGCCGGTACCAGAAGGAGATCAGGAAGTAGGAGGCGGCGCCAACGAACGCCCAGCCGACGATCAGCAGGATGAAGTTGCCCGCCGCAACGAGCAGCAGCATCGAGAAGACGAAGAAGTTCAGGTAGGAGAAGTAGCGCGCAAAGCCCCGGTCGGAGTCCATGTAGGGGATCGAGTAGAGGTGGATGAGGGTCGATACGCCGCTGACGACAAGCATCATGAAGATCGAGAGCGGGTCGATCAGGATCGACATGCGCACGTTCACCCCCGCCGTGACCGCGTAGTTCCACAGGCTTGAGACCAGCTCGCGCTGGGAGCCAGAGCGCCCCAGGATCGCCACCAGCGCGCCGATCGAGGCCAGGAAGGCGAGGAAGATCGCCGCTGTCGCGATCACGCCGGCGCTGCGGCCCGGCAGGCGGCGGAAGAGCAGCGCGGTCGTGAGGCATCCGGCCAGCGGGAAGAGCAGCGCCAGCCAGCCGAACGTCGTCGCGCTCATCCCTGCAGCTCCCCGAGCTCGTCGACGTCAACGGGCAGCTCGCGGCGGTAGATCGCGACGATCAGCCCCAGCCCGATCGCAACCTCGCAGGCTGCGATCGCCATCACCACGAGCGCGAAGATCTGGCCGTCGCCGGAGCCCCACATGCGCGAGAACGCCACCAGCGCAAGGTTTGCGCCGTTGAGCATCAGCTCCAGGCAGAGCAGCACCACGAGCGGGTTGCGCTTGGCGATGACGCCGGCCAGGCCGATCGCGAAGACGATCGCGGAGATCGGCAGGAACCATTCGATGCTCACCCGCGCTCCCTCCCGGCGTCAGCCTGCTGCCCGCTCAACGCGCCGCCTCCACCAGCTCACCGCCCGCGGGCGGCCCGCCCGCGGCGCCCTGCAGCGCCGGTGCGCCCGCACCCTGCGGCGGCGCTTCCTCATCCTCCCTGCCTCGCCGCCCGGCAAGCACGACAGCGCCGACCGCGGCGACCAGCAGCAGGAAGGAGGCGATCTCGAAGGCAAGCAAGAAGCGCGTCAGCAGCAGCTTGCCGATGAAGGCCGGCGTGCCGAAGGCGCGCGGTCCCTTGTGGTAGGGGGCGCCCGCGCTTTCAACGGCCTTCAGCCCCGAGCCGGTGAGCGCGATCAAAAGCTCCGCGAGCAGCGCGGAGCCGGCGAGCAGAGCGCCGGTGCGCAGCAGCGGCTGCGCGACGGTGCCTCGGCGCAGGCGGTCGGCAAGGCGTTCGGAGCCGTCGCCGATGTAGGCGACGACAAAGACGTAGAGCACCATCACCGCCCCGGCGTAGACGACGACCTGGACAGCCGCGATCAGTTCGGCGCGCAGCAGCAGGAACAGCAGCGCAAGCGCGATCAGGTGGCAGACGAGCGAGAGCACGGAGAAGAAGGGGTCGCGCAGCATGACCACCCCGAGCGCGCCGGCGATCGCGATGATTGCAGCAAGAAAGAAGATGACGTAGCTCACCCGCGCAAATCCTTACCTACTCGTCCTCGCGGCGCAGCGGCGTGCGCTCGAGCGGCTCTGCCAGCAGCATCTCCTTGGTGAAGATCAGATCGGAGCGGTCGTAGTCGGAGAGCTCGTAGTCGTGTCCCATCGTGATCGCATCGAACGGGCAGGCGACCTCGCAGTAGCCGCAGAAGATGCAGCGCGAGAGGTTGATCTCGTAGACCGCTGCGTAGCGCTCACCGGCAGAGACGCGATGCTCGGGGGTGTTCTCCGCCGCGACCACCCGGATGCAGTCGGCGGGGCAGGCCGCCGCGCACAGCGAGCAGCCCACGCACTTCTCCAGGCCGCTCTCCTCGAAGCGATGCAGCCGGTGGCGCCCGCGGAAGCGGGGGTAGACGGGCACCTTCTCCTCGGGATACTGAATGGTCACCGGGCCCTCGATCACCCGTGCGAAGGTCGTCTTCAGCCCGCGCAGGGTCTCCAGGAAGGCGCGCGTGAAGGAGCGCGCGGCACCGGGAGCCGGCGCTCGCCTGACCTCGACGACGTCCTCGCCCGGCGACCAGACCGAGACCGGCAGCTGGGCCTCGGCCATCAGTGGGTCACCACCACGACGATCGCGGTTAGGAGCGCGTTGGCGCTTGCCAGCGGCAGCAGCACCTTCCAGCCCAGGCTCATGATCTGGTCGTAGCGCAGCCGCGGCAGCGTCGCGCGAACCCAGATGAAGAGGAAGGTGATGATCGCCATCTTCACGAGCACGACGATCGGGTCCACCCAGCCGGGTGGGTGGATGCCGAAGGGCATCAGCCAGCCGCCGAAGAAGACGGTCGTGACGATCCCGGAGACGACCAGCACGTTCAGGTACTCGGCGAAGTAGTAGGAGGCGAAGCGCCCGCCGCCGTACTCGGTGTTGTAGCCGGCGACCAGCTCGGCGTCCGCCTCGGTGACGTCAAAGGGCGTGCGGTTGGTCTCCGCGAAGCTCGCGGTCAGGAAGATGAGGAAGCCGACGGCCTGCGGGATGAAGTACCACATGCCCCCCTGCGCGTGGACGATGCCCGTCAGCGAGAGCGTCTGCGCGGAGATGATCACGCCCAGCAGCGCAAGACCCTGGGAGACCTCGTAGGAGATCAGCTGGGCGGCCGCGCGCATCGCGCCCAGGAAGGAGTACTTGGAGCCCGAGGACCAGCCGCCGAGCATGATGCCGTAGAAGGCGATCGCGGAGAAGGAGAAGAGGTAGAGCGGGCCGATCGAGAGGTCGACGCCGTAGAGGCCCACGCGCGTGCCGAAGATGTGCTGGACATCGCCGAAGGGGATCAGCGCGAAGGCTGCCACCGCGGTCAGGATCGAGAGCGTCGGCGCAAGCGCGAACAGGAAGCCGACCGCGGTGCGAGGGCGAAACTGCTCCTTGGTGAGCAGCTTGATGATGTCCGCGAGCGGCTGCAGGAGGCCGTAGGGGCCGACGCGGTTGGGGCCGTAGCGACCCTGGAAGCGACCGAGCAGCTTGCGCTCGACGATCAGCACCACCGGGACGAGCTGGAGGCCGACGGCGAAGATCACGATCGACTTGATGATCTGGATCCACCAAGGTTCGGCGTAGCCGACGAGCGCCGGAGCAAGCATCATCGCTGCTCCCGCCCTTCGCCCGCTCCCGCGACATGCCTGATCACGAGGCCGGCGACAAGCTCGCTGCGCGCGCCCAGCTCGCCGTTGCTCTCACCGGCGCGCTCGGCCGGCGCGCCCGGCGCCTGCTCGCTGCGCAGCGGCGCCGGCTGGCGCCCTGAGGCGCGGCGGTAGAGGAAGCGCAGCGCCGGCGAGTACTCCGCCTCAGGGGCGTCGAAGAGCGGGCGGTAGGCGTTGAGCGGCTCTGGCGTCCCCGCCGCTCGCTCGCGCTCCGGCGCGCTGGGGGGCTCGGGCAGGGCGCCGGCGCCCGCGCTCTGCTGCCAGCGGCGCCCCTTGCCGCCGATCTGCTCCAGGTCGATGCCCGCGTAGATCGCCACGCTTGCGAGCAGCAGCTCGGAGGCGCGCGTGGCCGAGAGGCCCTCGGCGATGATGCCCGCGGCTTCAAGCGCGCGCGCGCCGGGTGAGCGCTCGGAGCCGAGCAGCCCGAAGTCGAGGTCCAGGCGGCGCGCAAGCTCGGCGATCACCCACCAGCCCGCGCGCACCTCGCCCTGGCGCTCGATCGCCGGGCGCAGGCGCTGCAGGCGCCCGTCCGGATGCACGACGGTGCCCTCCTTCTCCGCGTAGGACTCGGCCGGGAAGACAACCTGAGCGTGCTCCCTGATCGTCTCGGTGATGAAGTCCGCGTGCGCGATCACGGCGGCTCCGCTGTCAAGCGCCGCTTGCCAGGCATCCTCGGGCAGGCCGCAGCGCAGCGGGTCGGCGCCGAGCAGATAGAGGAGCCGCAGCTTGCCGCCGGCAAGCCCAGCTGCCATCGCGTGCGCGTCCGGCGCCGCATCGGGATCGGGGAGCTGACGGGGCCTGTAGCCGGGGTCGTAGCCGGGGGCAAGGCCTGACTCGAGCAGCCCGCGCGCGTTGGAGACGCCGTCGGGGATGCCGAGCAGGCCGCAGGTGCGCCCCTCCTCGCGCTCCTGGCGGTCGGCCTCGAGCTTCAGCTCGCGGGCGATGTCAAGCAGCGCCTGCGCCGCCGCCGCGGTGCGCAGCAGGCGCTGGCCGTAGATCACAACCACATCCTTGCCGCCGCTGCGCAGCGCCTGCGCAAGCGCGCGCAGATCCGCCGGCGTGACGCCCGCCCGCTCGGCGGCGCCCGCATGCGCGCCCTCCTGCGCCTCGGCGCCCTGCAGAGCGCCGGCAAGGGCGATCGCGAGCTCGCCCTCCCCGCCCTGCGCGCAGCGCACCGCCAGCCCTGCGACCGCGTCGAGCGCGGAGCGCTGCGGCGTGGCGACGAGCAGCCTGACGCCGTTTCTGCGCACCCCCTTGCGGACGCGCAGCTCGATGATCGGCGCCTCCTCGCGCAGCTCGCAGCCGAGCACGAGCACGGTGTCGGCGTGCTCGATGTCGGCGACGGCGGCCTGCAGCTGCGGGCGGGCGAGCATGTGGGCGGCGCGCGGCGGCACCGCTGCGAGGGTGTCGATCGCCTCGCTGGCGAGAGCCTCGCGCATCAGCCGCGCCAGCAGGTACCCCTCCTCATTGCTTGCGCTGCCGCCCGCGAGCGCGCAGGCCTGCCCGCGTGCCCGCTCAAGCAGACCCGCCGCGCGCTCCAGCGCGATCTCCCAGGGGACCGCGCGCAGGGCGCCGCCGTCGCGGATCAGGGGCTGGGTGATGCGCTGGTCGACGTGGAAGGACTGGTAGCCGAAGCGTCCCTTGTCGCAGAGCCAGCCGTCGTCGACTGCGGGGTTCTCGCGCGCCAGCACGCGCAGCACCCGCTCGTTGCGCACCGTGAGCGTCACATTGCACTGTGCGGGGCAGAGCGTGCACACCGTTCCGGCGCCCTCGATGTCCCAGGGACGGGCGCGAAAGCGGTAGGGGATCGAGGTCAGGGCGCCGACCGGGCAGAGCTCGATGATGTTTCCCGAGAAGTGCGAGATGTAGGGGTGGCTGTCGAAGGTGCTGATGAAGGAGTGCGAGCCGCGCTCGGCGAGCACGAGCTGGTGGTCTTCTGAGACCTCCTGGGAGAAGCGCGCGCAGCGGTAGCAGAGGATGCACCGCTCGCGGTCGATCGCGATCAGCGGCGAGAGCTCGACCGGCTTCTTGAAGTGGCGCTTGAGCTCGCGTGTGCGGGCGACCCCGCCTCCCCAGCCGAAGGTGATGTCCTGCAGCGGGCACTCGCCGCCCTTGTCGCAGACGGGGCAGTCCAGCGGGTGGTTGAGGAGCAGGAACTCGACCACCCCGTGCTGGGCGGCCTGCACCCGCTCGCTGCGCGTGTGGACGACCATCCCGTCCTTGACCGGGGTGGAGCAGCCGGTCTGAAGCTTCGGAATGCCCTCGATCTCAACCAGGCACATGCGGCAGGCGCCGACGGGCTGCCCGAGCTTGGGCTCGTAGCAGAAGACCGGGATCTCCACATCGCCCAGCTTGGCGGCGTCGGCAAGCATCATGTTCTCCGGCGCCTGCACCTGGCGCCCGTCGATCGTGAAGCTGATCAGCTTCTGCTGCGGGCGTCCCATCAGGCGACCGCCCCCTGCGCGCGCTGCCGTGCGCTCTCGATCTGCTCTTCAAGCTCGGCGCGGAAGCGCCGCACGATCGAGCCGATCGGCATCGCCATCGCGTCGCCCAGCACGCAGAGGCAGTTGCCGATGATGTTCTCCTGTGCGGAGGCCATGATCTCGATGTCCATCGGCGTCGCCTCGCCGGCGGCCATCCGTTCGAGCATCTTCTGCGTCCAGCGCGTGCCCTCGCGGCAGGGCGTGCACTTGCCGCAGGACTCATGGGCGTAGAACTTGGCGACCTTCAGCGCCACATCGATGATCGGCGTGGCGTCATCGACGACGATGATCGCGCCGGAGCCGAGCATCGTGCCGGCCTTTGCAAGCGTGTCGAAGTCGTAGGGGAGGTCGAGCTCCGCGGCGGTGAGCACCGGTGATGAGGAGCCGCCCGGGAACCAGCACTTGACCTCGCGACCCTCCGGCGGCCCGCCCGCCAGGCCGTAGATGATCTCGCGCGCGGGGATGCCAAGCTCGATCTCGTAGTTGCCCGGGCGGCGCACATGGCCGGAGACCGAGACGATCTTCGTGCCCGTCGAGGTCTCCGTGCCCAGCTGCGCGTAGCGCTCCCCGCCCATCGCGATGATGCGCGGCAGCGTCGCGAGCGTCTCGACGTTGTTGATCAGGGTCGGTCCCTGATAGAGGCCCTGAACGGCCGGGAAGGGCGGCTTCAGGCGCGGGTTGCCGCGCTTGCCCTCCAGCGAGTCCAGCAGGCCTGTCTCCTCGCCGCAGATGTACGCGCCGGCGCCGCGGTGGACGACCACGATCGGCCGCTCCTCGCCCCCCGGGGCGCCGACCAGGCCCTCCTGCTGGGCTTCCTGGAGCGCCGCCTCAAGGATGTCCGCCTGGCGCTCGTACTCGCCGCGGATGTAGATGAAGGCGCGCTCGATCTCCGCCGCATGAGCGGCGATCGCGATGCCCTCGATCAGCATGTGCGGCGACTTCTGGATCAGTTCGCGGTCCTTGAAGGTGCCCGGCTCGGACTCATCGGCGTTGCAGACCAGGTACTTCTCCGCGGCGCCCTTGGGCAGGAAGGAGATCTTCTTGCCCATCTGAAAGCCGGCGCCGCCGCGACCGCGCAGCGCGGAGGCTTCGATCTGCTCGAGCACCTCGGCGGCGCTCATCGCGCGCGCCTTGGCAAGCGCCTCGTAGCCGCCGCGGCTTCTGTAGACGGCAAGCGTCGCCAGCCCCGGCTCGTCGATGCCCGCAAAGAGCAGCTTCGTTGTGCGGCTGCCAGAGCCCTTCTTGGGCGCCGGCTCACGCGCGGCGGGGTCGGCGCAGGGGCGGCGTGCGAGCTGCTTGTCGGGCAGCGCCTCGCGCCCGGCGGCAAGGTCGTCGAGCAGCGTCGGGATGTCCTCGCGCTGCAGCGGGCCCACGTAGCTGCCGTCGATCGACGCCATCGGAGCAAGCTCGCAGGCGCCCAGGCACTCGAAGGAGCGGACGTTCAGCGACTCCTGGCCCTCAGTTGCCGCAAGCAGCGCCTCGTAGAGGGCATCGGCGCCGCGCAGCGAGCAGGAGATGTTGGTGCAGACAAAGATGTCGTGGCGCTCGCGCGGCCTGGGCTCGGTCTCGAGCATGTCGTAGAAGGTCGCAACCGCCTCCAGCTCGGCGGGCGTGAGCTCCATCACCGCCGCCACCGCCTCGATCGCCTGCGGCGAGCACCAGCCGTAGTGGCGCTGGGCGGCCTTGAGCGCGGGCATGATCGCCGAGCGCCGCTCGGGGTAGGCGGCGAGGTGAGCCTCGATCTCTCCGCGCAGCGCTGGCGGAACCGCGACCTGCTCGGGCGCGGGGACCCCGGCGGGCTCCTTTGCGGGCTCCTCCGGCAGGTACCAGCCCGGCACGCGCGAGCCGTGCTCGGAGCGCGGCAGTGCCGCGCTCATCGGTCGATCCCTCCGAGCACCGGATCGAGCATCGCGACGGTGGCGATCATGTCGGCGATGTAGGAGCCGCGGACCATCTCCGAGAGCGCCTGCAGGTTGACGAAGGAGGGATCGCGCATGTGCACGCGCGCGGGCTTCGAGGAGCCGTCGGAGCGCACGAAGCAGGCCAGCTCTCCGCGCGGGGACTCGATCGGCACATAGGCCTCCCCCGCGGGCACGCGGAAGCCCTCGGTGACGAGCTTGAAGTGGTGGATCAGCGCCTCCATCGAGGTTGCAAGCTCGTGGCGGGGCGGCAGCGAGACCTTGCGGTCGGGGGTGATGTGCGGCCCCTCAGGCAGGCCGTCTAACGCCTGCTCGATGATCTTCACCGACTCGTAGATCTCCGCGTGGCGTACCGCGTAGCGGTCGTAGTTGTCGCCGGCGGTGCCAACCGGGATCTTGAAGTCGAAGCGCTCGTAGGAGGAGTAGGGCGTCGCCTTGCGCAGATCCCACGGCACGCCCGCGGCGCGCAGCAGCGGTCCGCTCACGCCGAGCGCGAGCAGCCGCTCGGCAGACAGCGGGCAGGTGCCGCGCAGGCGCTGCAGCACGATCTCGTTGGCGTTGAGGATGTCCGCGTACTGGTCGGCGCGGGCGGGCATGACCTTCAGGAACTGGCGCAGCTTGCGCTCAAAGCCGCGCGGGATGTCCTCGATCACCCCGCCGACCTGGAAGTAGCGCGTGTGCATGCGCTGGCCGGAGGACATCTCGAAGAGGTCGAGGATCGCCTCGCGCTCGCGAAAGCAGTACCAGAAGATCGAGATCGCCCCGAGGTCCAGCGCGCTCGTGCCAAGCCATACCAGGTGCGACATGATGCGGTTCAGCTCGAGGTGGATCACCCGCAGGTACTGGGCACGCTCGGGCACCTCGAGCTCGAGCAGGCGCTCGGTCGCGGAGCAGAAGGCCATCGCGTTGAAGTAGTAGGAGAGGTAGTCCATGCGCTCGAGCACCGGGATCACCTTCCAGTAGGACTTGTCCTCGGCCGTCTTCTCGATGCCCGTGTGGACGTAGCCGATGATCGGCTTGACCTCCACCACGACCTCTCCCTGAAGGGTCACAATCAGGCGCAGGACGCCGTGCGTGGCGGGGTGGTGCGGGCCGAAGTTCAGCTCGAAGAGCTCGTCGTGCTCGCGCGCGCCGCCCCACTCCTCGACATCCTCGGAGAGCGGTGCAAGCGTCACGCCCTGCGCGAGCGTGCGTCCCTGCAGGCTGCTCATCACTCCGGCGCGCCCAGCTGCGGGCTTTCGTTGTAGGTGAAGAGCACCGGTTCGCCGCCGATCGGAAAGTCGCGGCGCTGCGGATGGCCCTCGTAGTGGTCAGGCATCAGGATGCGGCGCAGGTCGGGGTGTCCGACGAAGATCACCCCGAACATGTCGTAGACCTCGCGCTCCTGGTGGTTGGCGGTCGGCCAGGCGGGCGTCACCGAGGGCACCTCCGGACGCTCTGAGGGGACCCGCAGCTTGACCGCGATGCGCTCTCGCGCGCTCATGTCCAGCAGCTGGTAATGGACGCCCAGGCGGGGCTCCTCTGGCAGGTAGTCGACGCCGTGCACGCTGGCCAGGAAGCGGAAGCCGCGCTCGCGCAAAGCGCTCAGCACCGCGCCGATGCGCTCGGGGGCGATGTGCAGCGCCGCCTGGGCGCGGAAGTGCTCGGTGCCCGCTATGCCCTGCTCGCCGATCTCCGGCTCACCGCGCAGCTGATCGGCGAGCGCCTCGAGCGCAGGGGCGTCGATCATCGCTCAGGCCTCCTCCCGGAAGACCTCGACCGCCGCGCCCGCGCGCTCTGCGCCGGGCAGCAGCTCCTCGGTGCCAAGCGCGCCGTAGCGCTCGCGCCAGCCGCGCTGCGGGTGCTCCTGGACCATCTCGCGCAGCTTGAGGATGCCGTGCATCAGCGCCTCCGGACGCGGCGGGCAGCCGGGAACGTGGACGTCGATCGGCAGGAAGTGGTCGGCGGGGACGAGCGCGTAGTTGTTGAAGACCCCCATCGAGGAGCAGCAGGCGCCCATCGAGATCGCCCACTTGGGCTCGAGCATCTGGTCGTAGATGCGGCGGATCACCGGCGCCATCTTGGTGGAGACGCGGCCGGAGAGAATGATCAGGTCGGCCTGCCGTGGGGAGGCGCGGAAGGCCTCGAAGCCGAAGCGCGCGACGTCCAGCCGCGCGGCCACGATCGACATCATCTCGATCGCGCAGCAGGCCAGGCCGAAGGTCGCGGGAAAGAAGGAGTTGCCGCGCGCCCAGGAGACGGCCTTCTCAAGCGTCGTGGTCAGAACGCGCTCTTGCACGTAGCGCTCGAGCGCCTCGCCATCGCTGCTCGTGGGCCTGCCGCTCTGCAGATAGGCCGGCTGCACGCCCTCTTCGTCGGGGTGGGCGCCGGGCACCGGCCCTTCGATCTGCTCGCCGCGGAGCATCTGGCGCGCCGAGGAGCGCGTGATGCGCAGGGCAGCGGGCGCAGGCGCTGCGGAGGCTCCCCTGCGCCGCCCTAGCGCCACTGCAGGGCCCCCCGCCGCCAGACGTAGATGAAGGCCGCGAGCAGCAGCAGGATGAAGACGACTGCCTCGATCAGCGCGTAGCTCCCGTATGCGCGCAGCTCGACCGCGATCGGGTAGAGGAAGATCACCTCCACGTCAAAGAGCAGGAAGAGCATCGCGATCAGGTAGAAGGAGATGCCGAAGCGCATCCCGCGCCTGATCTCCGAGGGCAGGCCGCACTCGTAGGGATCCTGCTTGGCGCGTGTGGCGCGGCGCGGGCCGATGTAGGAATTGAGCACCGCAAAGGCGGCGCCTACGCCGCCACCGAGAATGAGGAATACGATCGCCGGTAGGTAGCTGCGAAGCACTGCCGTCTTTATATCACGCTTGTGCGCACCTGTTACATAGTGGCAAATGATGCGAACATTTCGACGCTGCGGCCAACGGCGCGGCGCCAGCTGGAGGGCCCGTGAGCGGCACAGCCTGGGCGGCGGTGGCGCTGGCGGTGATCAATGGGGCCGCGGCGGCGTTCGGGACGCTGCGCTACGTGCAGGGACGCGACAGCCGCGGCTTCTGGCTGCTGCTGCGCGCAGCGCAGCTTGCAGGCGTGCTGTTCGCCGTTGCGATCGGTGCCCTGACAGCGATCGGCCACCGGCCGCAGGAAGAGCTCTTCTACCTCTACGCGCTGCTGCCGATCGCCGTCGCCTTCATCGCGGAGCAGCTTCGCCTCAGCGCGGCTGCAACTGTCCTTGCCAAGCACGGCTTTGAGAGCGCTCAGGATGTGGCGGGCCTGCCGGAGCCCGAGCAGTACGCGATCGCCGCAGCGATCCTGCGCCGGGAGATGGGGGTGATGGCGCTCTCGGCGCTTGTGATCGTGGGGTTGGCGCTGCGCGCGGCGCAGACGGCGCACGGGATCTGACGCGGACCTATATATTCCCCGGCTGATGAGCGTGCGAGCAAAGACGCCAGTGCGGATAGCGGCTCTCTGCGCATGCGCGTGCCTGGTTGCGGCGTGCGGCAGCGAGGGCGTCTCGGTGCCCAAGTCAAGCCCCTACTACCGTGGCGCCGTGCTCTTCCACGAACGTTGTGCGGGCTGCCACACGCTCTCTGTGGCGGGCACGGAGGGCTCGCCGACGAGCGTTGCCGACCGTCTACGCAATCAGGGACCGAACTTCAACCTGCGCAAGGAGACCGTGCAGACGGTCCTCTACGCGATCCGCAACGGCGGCTTCTCCGGCCAGATCATGCCCCAGAACGTTGTTGTCGGCAAGGAAGCCGAAGAAGTCGCGCGCTTCCTCGCCCACTATGCCGGCGACCAGATCCCTTACGTGCCAAGCGTCGAAATCTCGCTGCCGGGCGAAAAGACGACCACGGCGACCAGCGCGGGCGCGGCCGCCGCAGCGGCCGCGACAAGCGGTGGCACCGCGGCGCCGGCCAAGCCGCCGGCGGGCGCCAAGAGCGCCAAAGCGGGCAAGTAGAGCGGCCCGCGGAGGGCTCCGTGCTCGACATCAGGCTGATCAGGGAGCGCCCGCAGGAGGTCCGCGCGGCGCTTGCACGTCGCGGCGAGGAGGCAGTCGCGACGCTCGACCTGGTGCTCGCGCGCGACGCCGAGTGGCGCGCGGCGACCGCCAGCGCTGAGAGCCAGCGGGCGATGCAGCGAGCAGCCTCAGAGCAGTTGGCAGAGGCAAGGCGTGCCGGTCGGGAGGTCGACGCCCTGCAGAGCAAGCTGCGCGAGCTCTCCGAGCAGGTCAAGGCATTGCAGAGGCAGGCCGAGCAGGCCCGCGCGGCGCTTGATGAGCTGCTGCTGCGCCTGCCCAACCTGCCCGACCCTGCCGCCGCCCCCGGGCCCGAGGAGGAGATCGTGCGCGTGGTCGGCGAGCCCGCAAGCTTCCCCTTTGCCGCCCGCGATCATCTCGAGCTCGCCGGTGAGCGCATCGACATGGAGCGCGGCGCCCGCCTCTCGGGCTCGCGCTTCGCCTACCTGCGCGGCGAGCTGGTGCTGCTCGAGCTGGCGCTCGTGCGCTATGCGCTCGGCAAGCTGGCCGCACGCGGCTTTGAGCCGGTGATACCGCCGGTGCTGGTGCGCGAGCGCGCGCTGTTTGGGACCGGCTTCCTGCCCGACACCGAGCAGCAGGTCTACGGCCCGCTTGAGGATGGCCTCTATCTGACCGGCACCTCCGAGGTCGCGCTCGCCTCGCTGCACGACGGCGAGATCCTCGAGGAGGAGGCGCTGCCACGCCGCTACGCCGGCTTCTCGAGCTGCTTTCGCCGTGAGGCCGGAGCGGCGGGGCGCGACACGCGCGGGATCTTTCGCGTGCATCAGTTCGACAAGGTGGAGATGTTCAGCTTCTGCGCGCCGGAGCGCTCGGGGGAGGAGCACGAGCTGCTGCTGGCGCTCGAGGAGGAGATCCTCGGCGAGCTGGGCCTTCCCTATCGCGTCGTGAACATCGCCGTGGGCGAGCTGGGCCCCTCCGCCGCCAAGAAGTACGACTGCGAGGTCTGGCTGCCCTCCCAACAGCGCTACCGCGAGCTGACCTCCTGCTCGAACACGACCGACTTCCAGGCGCGGCGGCTGGAGATCAGGACGCGGGCCAAGGACGAGAGGCGCACCCGCGCCCTGCACACGCTCAACGGCACCGCGGTGGCGGTGGGCCGCACGATCATCGCGCTGCTCGAGAACGGACAGCGCGAGGACGGCAGCGTGGCGCTGCCGGGATGCCTCATCGAGCACGGCGCGCCGGCGCTGCTGCCCCCCGCCTGAGCGGGGTGCTGCGGCTGGCTCGCCACCAAGCAGCGGGGCGGCCGAGCAGCCGCCCCGTCTGCCTTGGTCTGCGCTCTGCGCCCGCTCGGCGCTGCGATCATGCCACTATCCGATCACGACCTTCGCAAAGGCCGTGAAGGTCGCCCCGTGCTTGGTGCGCGGGGCGAAGTGCACGCGCACGCGGATCCGCGTGCGACGGTGATGGCGGATCGCCGCGATCCCCGCACGCGTCAGCGCCACGCGCACGGTCACGATCCGCGCTTTGCGCACGCGCACCGCCATCTTCTTCAGGTCCCGGCCGCTGATGACCAGCCGCCCCGCCGCGGGGACCCTCACGGTGAAGGCAAGGAAGCGCCGGCGCACAATGCGCGTACGGAGGATGCGCCGCGGCGCGGAGGGGCGATGGCAGCCGGAGACCGAGATTTTCGTGCTCTGCTTCACTTCGGCGCCGTTCTGGCCGACGAGGACGGTCGGCATGACCAAAGGCTTCTTGCAGAAGGAGCCGTTTGAGGCAAGCAGCGAGTGCGGCCCCTGCGGCAGTTCAAGCGTGAAGCTCTTGATCGGGACGTCCGGGTTTGCGGCAAAGGTTGTGGTCGTGATCCCGTCGTGGATGTCGGTGCTGCCGATCAGCATCACCCGCACCCCGTCGCCTTCAAGCACCAGGTCGAGGTTCGGGAAGGCCTGCCCGCCTTGGGAGACTATGTATGCGGGGCCTTCCAGCCTGCCGGGCAGGGTCGGCGTTTCCGCGCTGACATGGCCGACGAGGGAGCTTTCGGGGCAGGCCATGATGTTGAGCTTGCCCTGCGCTTCCGGGCAGGCCTTCTGCAGCGTCGCCAGGCGCGAGGGCAGCAGGTAGGGCTGGGTGGCGACCACCTTGGCGATGTTCGCTTCGCCGGCGCCTTCCTGGCCGATCATGACCTTCAGCGAGGCGCCGTCAAGGCGCGAGGTCTTGGCCTGCGTCGAGGCTGCGAAGCGTGGCTTGAAGGGCAGTTCAGCGCAGCCGGTCGCCTGTATGGCGCTTGCCAATGCGGCGGCGGCGCCTGCCACCGGCGGCAGCGTGGGCGTACCGCCGAGGTCGCTGGCGAGGGTCAGCGGCGCGCAGCTGGTGGGGTTGCGCAGGAAGCCCTGACGTCCGATGTGCAGGCGCAGCGTGCGCAGGCGCACCGGGATCCCGCCGACGATCGTCGGCAGGCTGGCGCTGACTTCGACCTGCGCGGTGAGCGGGTTGACCGCGACGCTTGCGCGCGTGATGACGTTGCCGAGCGTGAAGGGCCAGGCGTCGGCCGGCACGACGATCGAGAGGCCGAACGGCGCCCCGCCGTAGCGTTCGGTCAGATACACCGAGCCGTCGAAGGTGTAGGGCGAAGGGCCCGAGCCGGCCTGGACCGAGACTTCGCCGATCTTGCTCTCCGGCGGGCAGGCGCCGGAGTTGGCGGCGGCTTCCGGACACAGCGCCACAGCGGGGATGTCGCCGACCAGTCCCGGCGGCAAGACCGTCTTCACCGTTGACATGTACTGCTGGCCTTCGGCACGGCTCACGCTGAGCGTGAAGTTGCTGGTGAACGATCCCGCCGATTGCGGCAGGATCTGCGCTTCCTGGGCCAGACCGGGCGCGGCAAACGGGACGCCGGCACCCGGGCAGCCTGAGACGGTGAACGGCGCTACTTCAGGCGAGAACGTCGCCGGGAAGCCGGTGAAGGGCGCAAGCGTCGCGCTTGACTTTGCTTCGCCGCAGGCAAGCGGGTTTGCGAGCGGGGCAAGCGGGCCTTCCTTGAAGTAGAGCTTCAGCGAGCTGAAGGGAAGCTCGGGGTTTTCAGCAAAGGTCGCTTCCAGGCGACCGGTTCGCGGGTTGGGTGTGACAGTCCCCTTCAGCCGCACGGCGACGCCGTACTGGGCGATGTTTTCGGCCGTCAGGTAGATGGTGTAGGGAGGCCCGGTGATCGCGCCCGTTTCGGGCCCGCCCAGATAGATGCTGCCGGTCAGGGCGCCGGCGGGCAGCGCGGGAGTTTCAAGGGCGACGGTTCCCAGCTTCGACTTTTCCGGGCAGGCGACCGCGCCCGCCGACCTGGCGCCGTCTTCTGCGATCCCGATCTCTGCCGGTGTGCACGCTTCAAGGCCGGCGGCTGCGGAGGGGTCGAGGGTGAGCCCTTCCGGAAGCAGCACGTGCGCTTCCTTGAGGTCCGAGACGTCGACTTCAGTTGCCGAGCTGTGCTGTTCGAGCGCGGTTTCGATGCGCGCGCCCGTCGGCTGATCGGAGGCGCTGACGGTTGGCGTGAAGGCGAATGAGGCCGGGAACTGGACCAGTTCGCACCCTTCGACCCCGATCGGGGTGTGTGTGAACGCTTCCGAGACCGCGCCTTCGTAGGATTCGATCCGGATGTGCGAGGTCGCTGTGGCGGCGCATTCGCTGGGCAGGCGCAGGAAGCCGCCTTCCTTGTTGCCGTAGAAGACCTGTTCGATCTGCAGGATCGGAGCCTTGGTGCTGAAGACCTGCTTGGGGAGGCCTTCGATTTCAAAGAACTCGTGGAAGTCGCCGGTGCCGACGCCGATGCCCGCTTCCTGGTGCCAGCTGACATGCCCCTTGAGGTAGTCGCGTTCTGGTCCGATCGGGTCGAAGATGCCCTGCTCGAGCGGCAGGCCGGGGGAGGGTTCGAGGTTGTAGATCTTCAGTTCGACCGGCCCGAAGTCCAAGGGAGTCGAGCCGCCCTCCAGCGCAACGGTGACCTTGTCGATGCCCGAGATCGTGCTTGCAGGGCAGTTCGGCGCTTCGCCGACCGTTTCTTCAAAGGCCTTCAGCGGGCAGCGCGGGATCGCAAGCGGGTTGACGGAGAGCCCCGGCGGCAGGTCCACGCGAACCTTGTCGAGGGCGCCGATGGGCCCCTGATTGGAGTTTTCTCCGGTGTGGTTGAGCTTGAAGCCGGTGAGCCCATAGGGCGGATGGCCGTCGGCCTGGGTGTAGGCTTCGGCGTGGTTGGCTTCGACGCTGCTGTACTTGCAGCTGCTCGTGTTGCAGGTGCCCGCTTCGAAGGTTTCAACGCCGAATTCGGCCGCTGTGGCCGGCGCCGGGCCGACGAGCGCCGCGGTCAGCGCCCAGGCGAGCGCGGCCGCGGCAAGCGAACCGGCTGGCGGCAAAAGACGGGCTGAGCGGCGCTCATCTCGGCTGCGCGTCGATCGGCGCCCGCTGCCCGTCGCTGTCGATGCTCGTGACGTCATTCGAACCTCCCGAAGTCGATCGATTGCCTGCTGCTGCTATGCGTGGCGTGCGCCTGAGGCGCCTTCCTTCCAGTGGTCGTCAGAGCGGCGCTCAAACTTGACCTGCGCAGAATCCGGCTCAGACTGCGGGCCGGCCGAGCCCGTGCGCCAGCGCTGCTGAGCGCCTCCTGAGCCCCGTCCACCGGCAGCTGCCCCCAGCAACAACGGGGCGGCCGATCGGCCGCCCCGTTGGCTTGAACTGTGCCCTGCGCCCGTTCGGCGCCGGCCACTCTGCTGCTACCCGATCACGACCTTCGCAAACGACGTGAAGGCCGCGCCGTGCTTGATCCGCGGGGCAAAGTGCACGCGCACGCGGATCTGCGTGCGGTGGTGATTGCGGATCGCCGCGATCCCTGCACGCGTCAGCGCCACGCGCACGGTCACGATCTTCGCCTTGCGCACGAGCTGCGTCTTCGTCTTGAGGTCCTTGCCGGCGACGGTCAGCTGCCCGGCCTGGGGCACCCTGACGGCGAGGGCAAGGATCCGTCGGCGCAGGATGCGCCTGCGCAGGATCGGCAGGCAGCCCGAGACCGCGATCTGGGTGCTCTGCTTGACTTCCTTGCCGTTCTGCCCGATCAGGGTCGTCGGCATGATCAGGGGCTTCTTGCAGAAGGAGCCGTTGGCGGAGAGCAGCGAGTGCGGCCCCTGCGGCAGTTCGAGCGTGAAGCTCTTGATCGGGACGTCCGGGTTGGCGGCAAAGGTGGTGGTCGTGATCCCCTTGTGGATGTCGGTGTTGCCGACCAGGATCACGCGCACCCCGTCGCCTTCAAGCACCAGGTCGAGGTTGGGGAAGGCGCGGCCGCCCTGGGAGACGATGTAGGCGGGGCCTTCCATCTTCCCGGGCAGGGTAGGCGTTACCGCGGTGACGTGCCCGACCAGGGACGTCGCGGGGCAGCCCATGATGTTTGCCGCTCCCTGCGCTTCCGGGCAGGCCTTCTGCAGCGTTGCCAGTCGCGAGGGCAGCAGGTAGGGCTGAACGGTGATCGCCTTGGCGATGTTCGCTTCTCCGCCGCCTTCCTGGCCGATCGTGACCTTCAGCGAGGCGCCGTCAAGACGTGAGGTCTTGGCCTGTGTCGAGGCTGCAAAGCGCGGCTTGAAGGGCAGCGCGGCGCAGCCGGTCGCCTGGATGTCGCTCACAAGCTGGGCGCTCCCTCCCGCTGAGGCCGGCAGGGTGGAGGTGCCGCCCAGGGCGCTGGTCAGCGGCAGCGCTGCGCAGCTTGTGGGGTTGCGGTAGAAGCCCGGGCGATCGACATGGAAGGTCATCGAGCGCAGCCGGATCGGAATGCCCCTGACGATCATCGGCAGGGTTGCGCTCACTTCCACCTGGGCGGTGTAGGGGTTGATCGCGACCGTTGCGCGCGTGATCACGTTGCCGAGCGCAAATGGCCCGGCGTTCGCGGGCACGACGATCGAGAGCCCGTAGGGAGACCCGCCGTACTTTTCGGTCAGATAGACCGTGCCGGTGAAGGTGTAGGGGTCAGCGCCCGAGCCCGCCTGCACCGAGACGGTGCCGATCTTGCTTTCGCTCGAGCAGGTCCCCGCATTGGCCGCGCTTTCGGCGCACGGTGTCACGTCGGGGATGTCGCCGACCAGGCCGGGCGGCAGCACCGTCTTGATCGTCGAGAGGTACTGCTGTCCTTCCGCACGCGCGAGGTTCAACGTGAAGTTGTTGAAGGAGCCCGCGGTGGCGGGGTCGATCTGCGCTTCCTGGGCCAGACCGGGCGCGGCGAAAGGTGCGCTTGGCCCTGAGCAGCCCGTGACGGTGAAGGGCGCGACTTCCGGCAGGAAGGTCGCGGGCACGCCGCTGAAGGGCGCGAGCGTCACGCTCGTCTTCGCTGCGCCACAGGAGAGCGGGTTGGCGAGCGGCGCGAGCGGGCCGGTGTTGAAGCGCAGGGTGATGCTTGTGAACGGCGCTTCGGGGTTTTCCGCAAACGTCGTTCGCAGCTGCCCGGTCGCTTCGTTGGGAGCGATCGTGCCCTTGAGGCGGACCTTGACGCCGTAGCGTGAGGACTCCGCATCAAGATAGATCGTGTATGGCGGCCCGGTGATCGGCCCCGATTCCGGCGCGCCCAGGTAGATGTTGCCCGCAAGCGACCCGGGGGGCAGCGTCGGCACTTCAAGGCTGACCGTGCCAAGCTGGGATCTGGGCGGGCAGGTGACGGCGTTGCGGGTGCCGATGCCGATCTCCTTGGGCGTGCACGCTTCCAGGCCCGCCGCCGCGGAGGGGTTCATCGACATCCCGGGCGGAAGCAGGATCGAGGCTTCCTTGAGGTCCGAGACGTCGGCCTTGCCCGATTCCGCGCTCGGGTGCTTCGCCGAGAGCGTCGTGGTGATCCCGTCGGCGGCGTCGGAGGCGGCGCTCTGCGGTTCAAGCGAGAAGCTCATCGCTTCCGTGAACGGGGACTCCTTTTCGCATTCGTTGGTGCCGACGGGGTCGGCGTAGGCGAGCTGCGCGGTCGTCCCGATGTCCGACACGGCACTGAGCGTGTTTTCAGTTGCGGGCCCCGGCGGGTTGCAGCTGGTCGGGTTGCGGATGAAGGTCGTCAGGTTGCCGAAGATTGGCTTGGCGATCAGGAATGGTTCAACTTCTTCTTCAAACTTCACGACTTCATGATCGCCGTAGAGGGCAAGTCGCGATTCGATCAGGCCGACCGGGATGTTGTGGATTTCAAAGTAGTCGTGGTAGTTGGTCGCCCATTCGACGTTGCCTTCGATGATCGTGTGCGTGTAGAGCTTGATCTTGACGCTCGGCGCCACTTCAACTTCCTTGCCGGTGTAGATCGCCACGCCGTAGGTGGTGCCCCAGCCGTTGAGCGGTTCAAGGTTGTAGACCTTCCCAATAAGCGGCGCATCGACGAGCTTGCCGGATCCGTTTGCGGTGACGGTCTCAACGGAGTTGAAGCCGATTATGGTGTCCGGCGGGCATGCCGGGGGGGCGTAGACGGCCGGGTTTTCGGGCCCTTCTTCAGCCTTCACCAGCGCGCCGAATGTCGCCATTGAGCAGTGCGGCACCGATTGGCCGCTTGTCACCACGCCGGGGGCGACATCGGTGCGCAGCGAGCGCACGCTTTCCCCTTCGGAGGCCTTGAAGGTGATTGGGTTGAGGAAGTGTTCAGGGACTTCGATTTCACCTTCGGTCACGCCCGGGATGTTGAGCTTTTCGGACTTCATGCGAAAGGCAGTGACGCCGAGCGGCACGAAGCCGCCCGCGGTCCGATAGCCGTGCGCTTCAGCTTCCGCGACCGACGGGTCCTTGACCTTCCCGCCTTCCTGGCCGCAGGTGGCTTCCGTCCCTTCCTTGCAGTTGCCCGCAAAGAGCGTTTCGATGCCGATCGCCTGTGCCGCGGGCGCTGCCGCAAGCGACGCCGCGCAGCACAGTGCGGCGAGCGCGAGCGCGCCCAGGCTCCTGCGCGCGATTGCGGCAACGAAGCCGCCGACCCGCGTCTGCGCCGCAAGCGCCGTGCGCGGCCCGGTCGCCGTCGCCTGACTGCCAATGGCCTTATCCGAGCTCATGAGACCTCCCATCTGGGGTTTGCTTGCCGTTGCTCTCTTGACACCACCTGCACACAGGCGGCGCTTCTCCGACCCGCGGACCACACGAGTCCCCACGGAGATCGACCGCACGCCTGGGCAGGTTTAGGCCTTCAACTTCTACAACACCGCCCGGACACCTTTTGTTGCGGATGTGCCGAGCGGTGCTGCGGCACAAGCGGGCGCCCGCTCAGGCGCTGGCGAAGCTCTGCCAGGGGTGGGGGCGCAGGCGCGTGTTAGCGGGCGAGTAGAAGCGCGCGATGCGTGCCACCTCTGCGGCGCTCAGGCGCGCCCCAAACGTCCGCTGCCCCCCCATCCGGCGGTAGGCGTCGCGCAGCGCCTTGCCGATGTATGAGAGGTCGAAGTGGGCGTCGTAGAGGTCGGCGACGTACATGTTCACATTGCCGCGCAGGTAGCTGGCGGTCGCCTCGCCGGCGCTTGGCCCCACTCGCTCGGCGGCGGCGAGCGCTTCCAGCGAGTGCGTCGCCAGGCCGCTGGCCAGAGCGTAGAGGCCGGCGAGGCCCGAGGCGGGCCCGGTCAGTTCTTCGGCGCCGGCGAGCAGCTGCGCCGGCAGCTGCCGGGCTGCGCCTTCGGCCGCATCGAGGCGGCGCGCGAGCGTTGCGTCGGAGCGCAGTTCAACGCGTGGGCGGCGGCTGCGGTGCAGGCGGCGCAGGAGGCCGTGGTCGATCAGCGGCCAGAGGCTGCGGGAGGCGGCGATCTCAGCTGCGAGCGGGCGCTCGAGCGCGATCAGGGCATCAGCCGCACGCTGCAGGTCGATGCGCCGCTCATGCACCGCTGCGGCCTTCGGCACGCGCAGCGAGCTGCATCCTGCCAGCGCGATCGGCAGGGAGAGCGCTGCGAGGAGCGCGCGCGGGGCTGCCGCGGGGATCAGCTGTCGCATCGCCGGTAGACGATCCAGTCGCGGTCGCGCGTGTAGTAGGAGAATCCGGCGGGTACGTGCGGCACGAGCGGGTGGGGTTCGTGTGGGTCGAGGATGTATTCTCGGCGGACGCGCCCAGCGCCGGCTTCGATGTAGGTGCCGGTCTTGATCGTTCGTATCTGTGCGCTCACGATCCTACCCGGGCGTGCTCCCAGGTAGAGCGCAAGCAACGGGATCGGCGCATGGTTCGGCACGCCCACCGGCCCGCAGCGCAGGTCGATCGTCGAGCGGCGCACAAGGGCGAGCAGCTGGCTCTGGATCGCTTCCTGGCGGGAGAGGTTTGCAAGCTGGGTGTGGGCTTCGCTGTACTGTCCGGGGATCGATGCGATCATTGCAATCGCTACTGCAGCGCCGATCGCCGCCCACCACCGGCGCGCCCGATGTCCGGCCGGCAACAGCGCCCAGCCACAGAGGCACGCCGCACAGAACACGCAGAGGATTGCGGCCTCCAGAAAGACGTAGCGGCTGTCGATCGGAAGCCCGAAGCCGGCGAGGGCTGCCGTCACCAGCACTGCACTGACGCCCGCGATCGCGCCGAGCGCCGAGCGCCGTGGCAGGTAGACGAGCGCCAGGATCCCGCCGAGCGCCGCGCCGGCCAGCTCCGCCGGGCGCAGGATTTCGCCTACTCGCCGTGGCACGTACTCGGGGACGTCGAGCAGGCCGGTCGCCCGCTGGAGCGCGGCGGCGGTCTGCTGCGTGTGGGTCAGCGACCACATCGCGTTCCCGGTCACAAGCAGGTCGGAGAGCGCCCAGACCACCGGCGCAGCGAGCACCAGCGCCAGCAGGCGAAGCAGCGCCGGCCAGCTGCGCGCCCTCTGTCGCTCCGCCTGACGAGGGCTCGCCCCCCGCCGTATCCGCAGCCGCCCTGCGCGCAGATCGACCTCGATGCGACCCCACAGGGCCAGGTACAGCCAGTAGCCGCCCGCAAAGACCCACGCTTCGGGACGGAGCAGGCCTGCAAGCTCAAGCAGCGCGAGCACGGGCATCCCGGCGCGTGCCCTGCGGCTCTCGACCAGGAGCGCGCCCAGCATCAGCGCCAAGAAGGGCAGGTCGATGTAGGCGCGCACCCCGTAGGAGAGGATCGGGGTGCGCGTGAGCAGGATCGCCGCCGCGATCAGGCCCGCCGGGCGGTTGAGCCAAGCTGCGCCGAGGCGGTAGATCAGGTAGCCGCAGGCTGCAAGTGCGACGTACCCGACCCAAACCGCAGCCTGCTCCGCCACGTGGGGGCCGAAGGGGCCCGTGAGCACCCCCAGCGCCTCCATCAGCGGGTGCGGGGTAGGTGCGATCGGGATCGCATACTCCGGGTCCTGGCCGTGCGCAAGCTGGCGCCCCCAGGTCAGCGCGTAGAGGGTGTCGTAGTTGGCGAAGCCGACGCCGGCGATGAGGCGCAGGAGCGCCGCGCCGACGCCGACGGTGAGCAGGGCGCGCAGCGGCGCGAGCTTGCGCAACAGGAGCTCGGGTGGGCGCGTTGAGGCGTCCGCCCCCCCTCGCGCGCGCGCTGGCCTCGCCGGCCCCTGTGGGCGGCGCTCGGTGAGGTCGGCAGAGGCTGGCACCTGCATCTCTGGGAAGGTACCGGGCAGGCAGCGCCTCCGTCCCCGCATCAGCAAGCAGCGTTTGAGTGCAGCTCCCGCGCGATCCCGCTGCGCTCCCGATCCGCACGCAGCGATCGCGCCCAGCGCCTACACTCAGGAGCCCCTGATGCGTATGGCAGAGCGCAGAGCATGAACGAGGCGCAGGCGACCGAGGCGCAGTCCGCGCAACCCTCCGCGCACGGCCGCTCGCTCTACCGCCGCCATCGACCGCGCAGCTTTGCCGAGCTCGTCGGCCAGGAGCCGATCGCGCGCACGCTCGCCAATGCGGTGAGGCTCGGCCGCGTCCACCACGCCTATCTCTTCGTCGGCTCACGGGGCACCGGCAAGACCTCCACCGCGAAGATCCTTGCGGCCTGCCTGAACTGCGCGCAGGGGCCGACAAGCGAGCCCTGCGGGAGCTGCAGCGCCTGTCTGGGCATCGCCCAGGGGACCTCCCTTGACGTGGTAGAGATGGACGCGGCCTCCAACAACTCCGTCGAGGACATCCGCGAGCTGCGCGAGTCGGTGGCCTTTGCGCCCGCGGCGGGGTCCTTCAAGGTCTACATCCTCGATGAGGCCCACATGCTCACAAGCGCAGCCTGGAACGCCTTCTTGAAGACGCTCGAGGAGCCGCCGCCGCGGACCGTGTTCGTGCTGGCGACGACCGAGGCGCGGAAGGTCCCGGCGACCGTGGTCGATCGCTGCCACCGCTTCGACTTCCGTCGCCCGGGCGCCGAGGCGATCATCGCGGTCCTGCGGCGCGCGGCGGAGCGCGAGGGCATCGAGGTTCCGCTCGAGGCGCTTGCGGCAATTGCGCGCGCGGCGGCGGGGAGCTTTCGCGACGCGCTCGGGACGCTCGAGCAGATCGCCGTCTACAGCGGCCAATCGGTCGAGCTTGCAGATGTGCTCGCGGTGCTTGGCGCGGTCGAGGAGGAGCGCATCGAAGCGCTCATCGACGCGGTTGCGCAGGGCGATGCGCGGGCGGCGCTGATCGCGCTCGCCGAGACCCTTCGCGCCGGCAACGATGCCTCAGCGCTGGCCCAGGAGCTCGAGGAGCGCGCGCGTGAGCTGATGCTGGTGGCAGTGCTTGGAGCGGTGCCGCCCGAGCTTTCGCTGACGCCGGAGCGAGACGCCCGCCTGGCCGATCAGGCCCGTCGCGTGCCGCCCACCCTTGCCACGGCGCTGCTCGAGCGCCTATCCGCCGCGCGCGCGGCTGCACGCGCCGGCGCCGACCTGCGCACGCACCTGGAGCTAGCGCTCGTGCGCAGCGCCGATCTGCGCGCGGGGCCCGAGCGCGCACAGCGCGAGCGCCACGCGGGGGCTTCGGTCGACACGCAGGCACCGGCTGCGAGCGCTCCGCCGCCCGCGACGGGAGAAGCGGAGGGCATCGCGGGCGACGCCGAGACGAGCGCGCAGGAGCCGACCACGGCGGCGCCTGCGCCCGCAGGCGAGCTTGAGCGCCTGCAGGCGATCTGGCCGGAGGCGCTTGCCGCGATCAGGGAGGGCAACGCGCTGCTCGGCGCGCTGCTTGCGGAAGCAAGCCCGGTCGCCGGCGACGGCGATCTCGTCTGCCTGGCCTTTCCGAGCTCCGCGGCGTTCTCCAAGCGCAAGGCCGAGGCGCCCGAGCACGTCGCAACCGTCACCGCGCTTCTGCGCGAGCTGCTCGGCCATCCCGTCCGCGTGCTCTACGAGCTGCGTGACGATGGTGCCGCGAGCGGGCGCGGGGAGGACGAGGAGGCGCTGATCGCCCACCTGATCAGCGAGCTCGACGCCCAGGAGCTGCCTGCTGAGGAGAGCCGGTGAAGAGGGCAGAGAGCCTGCGATGAGCGCCTACGCCCCAGTCTTGGAGCGGCTGATTGAGGAGCTGCAGCGCCTGCCGGGGATCGGTCAGCGCTCCGCCCAGCGGCTGGCCTTCCACATCATGCGCGCAAGCGAGCGCGACGCGCTCGCGCTCGCCCAGGCGATCCGCGACGTCAAGGAGCGCCTGGCGCTCTGCGAGGTCTGCTTCAACTTCGCAGATGCGCCGCGCTGTGCGATCTGCGCCGACGTGCGGCGCGATCGATCGCAGATCTGCGTCGTCGAGGAGCCCAACGACGTGATCTCGATCGAGCGCTCGCGCGAGTACAGCGGCCTCTACCACGTGCTCGGCGGAGCGCTCTCGCCCGCCGATTCGATCGGTCCGGGCGAGCTGCGGATCGCCGAGCTGATCGCGCGGGTGCGCGGCGATGCGCCATCTGAGCAGGAGCAGGTGCCAGTGCGGGAGGTCATCCTGGCGACGAACCCGACCGCCAGCGGGGAGGCCACAGCGCTGCATATCGCGGCGGAGTGCAAGCAGGCGGCGCCCGGGGTTGCCGTCAGCCGGCTCGCCTCCGGCCTGCCCGTCGGCTCCGACCTCGAGTACGCCGATGAGGTCACCGTCGGGATGGCGCTCTCCGGTCGCCGTGCGCTCTGAGCGCTCCGGCGCGGCGGCCGCGCGCCGTCTATCCTGCGCGCGTGGCTGAAGACTCAAGCGCAGCTGTGGTGGTGATGAAGTTCGGCGGCACCTCCGTCGCGGACGCTCAGCGCATCAAGCGGGCGGCCGCGCGCATCGTCGCCCGGCGCCGCGAAGGCTACGCGGTCGTCGGTGTGCTCTCCGCACGCGGCAAGACGACCGATGAGCTGATCGCGATGGCCAATGAGGTCTCCTCCGACCCGGACCCGCGCGAGATGGACATGCTCCTCTCCACCGGCGAGCGCATCTCCTGCGCCCTCTGCGCGATGGCGATCCACGACCTTGGGCAGAAGGCGATCTCCTTCACCGGCTCGCAGGCGGGGATCGTCACCGACACCTACCACACCAAGGCGCGGATCATCGAGGTGCGCGCAGATCGCATCCAGGCGGCGCTGGCAGAAGGGATGATCGTCCTCGTCGCCGGCTTCCAGGGAGTCTCGACCGCGGCCGACGTGACGACGCTCGGCCGCGGCGGCTCGGACACGACCGCGGTGGCTGTTGCGGCAGCGCTCGGCGCGCAGGAGTGCGAGATCTACACCGACGTGCCCGGCGTCTACAGCGCCGACCCGCGCATCGTCCCCAATGCGCGCAAGCTGCCGTGGCTCTCCTTCGAGGAGACGCTTGAGATGTCCGCCTCAGGCGCCGGCGTGCTGCAGCTGCGCTCGGTCGAGTACGCGCGCAACCATCGCGTTCGCATCCATTGCCGCTCCTCCTTCAGCGACGATCCCGGTACGCTGGTGACCTCCGAAGCGGAGGTGAGCGAGCAGATGGAGGAGCGACCACTTGTAACAGCGGTGACCCACTCGACAAGCGAGTCGATGGTTACGCTTGCCGGCGTCGAGCACCGACCGGGTGTTGCTGCGGAGATCTTTGACGCGCTCGCGCACGCGAACGTGAACGTGGACATGATCGACCAGAACGTCCCGCTGTCACGGGGCGGCGCCGCGGAGATCTCCTTCACAGTCCCCCACGAAGATCTGCGGACCGCGACACGGGCGCTGGAGCCCCTCAGCGGCAGGCTCTTTGCGGAGTGCCACACGCGCGAGGAGATGGGCAAGGTCTCGATTGTCGGGGCGGGGATGCGCACCCACCCGGGCGTCGCGGCCCAGGTCTTTCGCGTGCTCAGCGACGAGGGCATCAACATCGAGATGATCTCCACCTCGCCGATCAAGATCTCCTGCGTGATCGCGCGCGAGCAGGTGCCGCTTGCGGTGCGCGCACTGCACGGCGCCTTCGAGCTGGAGGGCGAGGGAACGGTGCTGGCGGAGGATCCCTTCGCAGCCGGTGGGCTGTAGGTAGCGCCCGCGCCGGGGGCGCGAGCGCTCAGCGCCGCGCCGCGAGCGAGCGCTCGAGGGCCTCGAGCACGCGTACGACCGCCACCCCGGCGGCGCCGTCTGAGCGCGGCTGCTCGCCCGAGCGTATGCACGAGAGGAAGTGCTCGCACTCCAGCCGCAGCGGCTCGCTGGCGGGCAGCGCCGGCGAGTAGCGACCGCCGGCGCGGGCGACGTATTCGCCCCAGGAGCGCACGTCCTGGTCAAAGCCCTTGTCGTAGACCGTCAGCTTGCCCTCCAGCGCCATGTCGTCGAAGGTCGCCATGCGCTGGGAGCCGACGACGGTCAGGCGGCGCTCCTTGTGCGGGTCAAGCCAGGAGAGGTGCAGGTGCGCCGCCGCGCCGGAGGGGAAGCGCAGATAGCAGAAGGCGACATCCTCGACCCCGGGGCGAACGTAGGACTCGCCGTGGGCGACGCACTCCAGCGGCTCCTCGCCGAGCAGGTCGAGGATCACCGAGACGTCGTGGGCGCCCAGGCTCCAGAGCGCGTTCTCGTCGGCGCGCAGCTTGCCAAGATTGAGACGATTCCCGTAGAGGTAGTAGATCTCGCCGAGCTCGCCCGCCGCAAGCAGCTCCTTGAGCGCGCTCACCGCCGGGTGGTAGATCAGCAGGTGGCCGACCATCAGGATCTTCGCCGCGCGCTCTGCCGCGCTGAGCGCCTCTTGCGCCTGCGCCACGCTCTGCGCCAGCGGCTTCTCCACGAAGCAGTGCTTGCCCGCCTCCAGCACCGCTGCTGCGAGCTCCGCGTGTGTCGGCACGGGGGTGGCAAGCGCGATCGCGTCAAGCTGCTCGTCCTCAAGCAGCCGCGAGAGCTCGGAGGTCGTGCGGGTGCCCGGGAACTGCGCCCCCCAACGCTCGCGCGCCGTGGGCGAGCTGTCGCAGAGCCAGCGCAGCTCGCAGCCGGGCAGCGCGGCGAGGTTGCGCGCGATGTTCGGACCCCAATAGCCGAGGCCCACGACGCCCACCCGCACCACAGCGCCCGCCGCGCTCAACGTGGGTGCTCCGCAGCGCTGGCGGCGGCAAAGCGCTCGATCGCCTCAAGGCAGGCCGCCGCGGCGCCGCCGGCGCCATACAGCGGCGGGTGCTCGGCGGGCAGGGGCTGCGCCAGGGCATTCAGGGCGCGCACGGGGTCAAGATCGACCAGCTGGTTCCAGCCCGTCTGCACGGTCTCCGTCCACTCCGTGCTCGGGCGCAGCGTGAGACAGGGCACCGCCGCCACGTAGGCCTCCTTCTGCATGCCGCCGGAGTCTGTCAGAAGGGCACGCGCTCCGCAGAGCAGCGCGCTGGTCTGCACATAGGGAAGCGGCGGCAGCAGGCGCAGGCTCCTGATCTCCTCAAGCCGCTGCCGCAGGCCCGCCGCCTGCAGACGCGCTGCGGTGCGCGGGTGCAGTGGGAAGACGATCGGGGAGGGTGCCAGCGCCGCGGCCACCTGCTCGATCAGCGCAACCAGCGCCGCCAGTCGTTGCGGGGGATCGACGTTGCCCGCGCGATGAGCGGTGAGCAGCAGGTAGCGACCGCGCTCGAGCGCCAGGCGCGCAAGCGCCTCCTCCTCGCGCCGCGCGCGCGCCTGGGCCGCAAGTGCCAGATCGACCATCAGATCGCCCACCACCGCGATGCTCCCGCGCGTGGCGCCGATCCCCTCCGCGCGCAGGCGCTGCGCCGAGCGCTCGCTTGAGCAGAGCAAGAGCGCTGCCAGGTGGTCGGTGAGCAGGCGGTTGCGCTCCTCGGGCATGGCCATGTCGCCCGAGCGCATCCCCGCCTCGACGTGGATCACCGCCACCTGCGCCTGCGCGCCCGCCAGCGCGCCCGCCAGCGTGGAGTTGGTGTCGCCGTAGACCAGGAGCGCATCGGGGGCGAGGTCGCCGATCAGCGCCTCCAGCGGCTCGAGCATGCGCGCAAGCTGGGAGCTGTTCGATCCGCCCGCGATGCCGAGCTGATGGTCCGGGTGCGGGATCTCAAGCTCCTCGAAGAAGACATCGGAGAGCTCGCGGTCGTGGTGCTGGCCGGTGTGCACGATCACCTCCTGATGGCGGGAGCGCAAGAGCGGTGAGAGCACCGCAGCCTTGATGAACTGCGGGCGGTTGCCGAGCACGGTCAGGATGCGCATGGGCGCTCAGGCTAACGGCCCGCCCGGCCGTCCTCGCCCCCTATGCGGCGCTTGCGACGACTGCGGTGGACCAGTCGATGACGCTCTTGGGGCGGACCACGTGGCGGCCCATGCCGAGCTCCTCCGGCGCCAGGCCGAGCGCGAGCCCGACCAGCTGCGGCAGGTGCAGGACGGGCAGCCCCAGCCTGCGGCCCACCACCCCCTCGGCGAGCGGCTGCTGGAGGTCGAGGTTCAGGTGGCAGAGCGGGCAGGGCGTGACCAGGCAGTCGGCATCGGCGTCAAGTGCGTCGCCAAGATGCGTTCCGGCCTGGCGCAGAGAGGCCTGCTTGTTCATCGTCACGATCGGGAAGCCGCAGCATTTGCGCGCGCCGGCGTAATCGATGACGGTGCCGCCGAGCGCCTCGATCACAAGCTCCAGATAGCGGTCGCGCGGCTGCTCCTCCTCGATCTGCAGGCGCTCGCGCGGGCGGACGATATAGCAGCCGTAGAAGGGCCCGACCTTGAGATTTGAAAGCGGGCGCTTGACGCGAGCGCGCAGCTCGTCGAGCCCGATCTCCTCGACCAGCACCCACAGGAAGTTCTTGTTGGTGAGCCCCCGCTCGTAGCGCAGGCCCTCGCCCGAGAGCGTTTCGTTGATGTGCTCGCGGTACTCGCTGCTTGCATCCAACCGCTCCTGGCACTCGCTCTGCGCGCCCTGACAGGTCGAGCAGATGTTCATCATCAGCTCTGCGCCCGCCACCTGCTGGGCGAGCGCGAAGGTGCGCGCGTTCAGCGTGTCTGCGAGCTCCTGGTTGTGCTCGGCGATCACCCCGCAGCCGCAGCAGTTGGCGCGATCGAGCTCCACCAGCTCGATGTCCAGAAGCGGCGCGACCTTGGCGGTGGCGCCGTGCAGCTCGGGCGTGAATCCCCGGCTCACACAGCCGGGCCAGTAGGCGACCTTCATGCGCTCTGCTCCTTGTCCGCAGCGCCCGCCGGGGCGCTCTCATTGCCGTCTTCGTCCTCGCCGACGATGAAGAGGTTGAGCTCGTAGCGCTCGGAGCGGTGCGGCGAGCGCCTGCCCTCGACGTGCTCGTAGATCGCCTTGACCGCCTTGAGGTCCTCGGGTGGGAGCTTGTGCCCCAGCAGCGCCTGGCGTGGGCTCACCTTGCGCCGCAGCACCGCCTTGACGATCGCCGGCAGCGAGGAGAGCAGCTCGCGCGCGGCGGCGGGGTGGAACTTGCCAAACCAGGAATTGCCTCCGTAGGAGCGCGGCAGCAGCTCGGCCTCGTGGAGGAGGCCGTAGTCGCGGATCAGGGTGCTCAGCGCCGCCTCGTGGCGCACGCCGTTGTTGGCGTCCACGATCTGCTCGTCGGAGGAGGCGATGCGCCGCAGGCGCATGATCTGGCCCATCGGGTTGACCTCCTTGGGGCAGGCCTGCACGCATTTGAAGCAGTGCGTGCAGTCAAAGATGCCCTGCGGGTCTTCGGAGAGGTCGAGCAGACGCTCGTGGCGGCGGTCGTCGCGCGGGTCGCCGACGAAGCGGTAGGCCTTCGCTAGCGCCGCCGGCCCGATGAAGCCCGGGTCTGCCTCCATCGAGAGGCAGTCCGACACGCAGGCCCCGCACTGAATGCAGGCCATCGTCTGAGTGATGTCAAGCATGCTCTCGCGCGGCACGATGTACTCGCGCTCGGGCACCGGCTGGCGTCCGATCAGATAGGGCGTGACGCGCTGGATCTTCTTCCAGTGCACAGCATCCATGTCCACGATCAGGTCCTTGATCACCGGCATGTTCCCGAGCGGCTCGACCTCGATCACGCCGCCCTTGCCGATCGCCTGCGAGTGGCGCTGGGCCGCGCCGATGTGCGTCTTGCAGGCGAGGCCGGGCTCACCGTTGATGCGCACGCCGCAGGAGCCGCAGATCGCCGCACGGCAGGAGCAGCGGATGCCGAGCGAGCCGTCGCTGCGCGCCTTGATCTGCAGTATCCCCTCGAGCACCGAGCGGTGCTCCTCGAGGCTGACCGTGCGCTCCTCCCAGTAGGGCGCCTCGCCGCTCTCAGGGTCGTAGCGGCGCACCCGCAGGGTGAAATCTGCCATCTCTAGTAGCTCCTGACCTCGGGTTGCCATTGGGTGATGGTCACATCCGCATAGCCGACCTGCGGCCCGTCCTCGCCGGCTGTGAGCGCGATGTGCTTGAGCCACTCCTCGTCGTTGCGCTCCGGGAAGTCGGTGCGGAAGTGCGCCCCGCGCGACTCCTTGCGCTCGATCGCGCCGGTCACGATCGCTTCGGCGCAGTCGAGCATGAAGGAGAGCTCGAGGACGCCAAGCACGTCCTGGTTGAAGACGCTGCCGCGATCATCGATGTGGGCGCCCTGGGCCTCCTCGCGCAGCCGCTTGATCGTCGCGAGCGCCTTCTGCAGCCCCTCTTCGGTGCGGTAGACGGCGACGTGCTCGTTCATCGTCTCGCCGAGCTCGAGCTTGATCTCCGAGACCCGCCGCCCGCCGGAGGGACGCGCGATGATCTCGCGGATCGCCGCCTCCTCCTCAAGCAGGGCGCTCCTTGGCACCTTCGGCAGAGCCATCTGCGCCGCGCGCTGCGCCGCGTGCGCTCCCGCGCGTCGGCCGAAGATGAGCGTGTCTAAAAGCGAGTTTGCGCCCAGCCGGTTGCCGCCATGCACCGAGACGCAGGCGACCTCGCCCGCCGCGTAGAGGCCGGGGATCGGCGTGGCGCCGTGGACATCGGTCTTGACGCCGCCCATGATGTAGTGCTGGCCGGGGCGGATCATGATCGGTTCGCGGGTGATGTCCACGCCTGCAAAGTCACGGCCGATGTTGACGATCTCACGCAGCGCCTCGAGGATGCGCCGCCGTGGGACGGGCGTGATGTCCAGGTAGATGCCTGCGCCCTCGGGGCCGACGCCGCGTCCCTCCAGGATCTCGGTCTGCTCAGCGCGCGAGACGACATCGCGCGAGGCAAGCTCAAGCTTGTTGGGGGCGTAGCGCTCCATGAAGCGCTCGCCCTTGGCGTTGAGCAGCACCGCGCCCTCGCCGCGCGCTCCCTCGGTTATCAGGAGACCGTTCTCGACCAGCGTGGTCGGGTGGTACTGGACCATCTCCATGTCGATCAGCGGCGCCCCCAAGCGGTAGGCGAGAGCGATGCCGTCGCCGGTGACGATCAGCCCGTTGGTGGTCGGATGGTAGGCCTGCCCAGCGCCGCCGCAGGCGAGGATGACGTTCTTCGCAGCGAAGATCTCCATGCGCCCGTCGCGCAGGTCGCGGGCGATCGCGCCGCAGCAGTGCCCCTGCTCGTCGGTGAGCAGCCGTGTGACAAACCACTCCTCATAGCGCTCCACCTGCTCTGCGTGGGCCATCAGCTGCTCGTAGAGGACGTGGAGGATCGCCTGCCCGGTGATGTCGGCGACGTAGGCGGTGCGCTTCATCGAGGCGCCGCCGAAGGCGCGCAGGTCAAGCTCGCCGGCGTCATTGCGGTGGAAGGTCACGCCGATGTGCTCAAGGTGCAGCACCTCCTCGGGGGCCTCCGAGCACATCGCTTCGATCGCATCCTGGTCGCCCAGGTAGTCGGAGCCCTTGACCGTGTCATAGGCGTGCGAGCGCCAGTCGTCGGCGGGGTTGATCGCCGCGTTGATGCCGCCCGCGGCGGCGACCGAGTGCGAGCGCACCGGATGGACCTTGCTCATGATCGCGACCTTCGCGCCGCCCTGGGCGGCGGCGAGCGCCGCACGCTGGCCGGCGAGGCCGGCACCGATGATCAGCACATCGTGCTCAGGCATGCTGGGCGCAACTCTATAACTGCGCCTGCGCCGTGCGTCGCGTGGCTGGTCGCTGCGGCGGTTGCGCGCCGGCGGCGCCGCTACACTGCGCTGGCCGGCCGCGCGTCCTGCCTGCAGCGCTGCGCAGCGCGCGCGAGCGCTACCAGCTACCAAGCAGCAGATCCGCAGCCCACCTCAAGCAGCGATGCCACCCGCACCAACGACAACGCCGGCCGCCTCTGCTGCAAGCGCCGCCGAGGGCGGCGAGCGGCGGAGCCCCAGGCGCGCGAGCGCTGCCATTGCGGCCGGTCACGCGCCGATGTCGCGCGTCGAGCAGGCGATCAACGTTGCGGTGATGGTGGTGCCGCTGTGCCTGCTTGGCTTCGCCGCCTACCGCGCCTGGGGCGGCGCGCTGCACTGGCAGGATCTGGTGGCTCTCTTCGTCCTCTACACGCTCTGCGGACTGGGCGTGACGGTCGGGTTTCATCGGCTCTTCACGCATCGCTCATTCAAGACCGGCCCGGCGCTGCGCCTCCTGTTCGGGGCGCTCGGCTCGGCGGCGATCGAGGGGCCGCTGATCGAGTGGGTGGCCAATCACCGCAAGCACCATCAGCTCTCCGACCAGCCCGGCGATCCGCACAGCCCTCACGGCCATGGCAGCGGCCTGCGCGGCGCGCTGCGCGGCCTCGCGCACGCGCACCTCGGCTGGATCCTGCGCGGCGATGCCGCATCGGACCCGCAGCGCTACGCCAAGGACCTGCTCGCGGACCCGCTGGCGCGCTTCATCGACGCGACCTTTCTGCTGTGGGCGCTCGCCGGCTTGGCGCTGGCCTTCGGGCTGGGCTACGCGCTGAGCGGCACGCTCGCCGGGGCGCTGGAGGCGCTGCTCTGGGGCGGTGCGGTGCGCATCTTTCTCCTGCACCACGCGACCTTCTCGATCAACTCGCTCTGCCACTTCTTCGGCAAGACCCCCTACGACACCGGCGATCAGTCGCGCAACCTGACCTGGCTGGCGCTGCCGACGATGGGGGAGGCCTGGCACAACAACCATCACGCCTTCCCCACCTCCGCCCGCCACGGCCTGGGTCGCTTTCAGCTCGACCCCTCCTGGTGGACGATCAGCGCGCTTGCGCGCCTGGGGCTGGCGCGCGAGGTCGTGCGCGTCGCCCCCGAGCGGATCGAGCAGCGGCGCGCTGCGGCAGCGGGCCGCTCAGCAGCTTGAGCGCCTGCGCTCAGGCGGGCTTGGCGGCGAGCACCTGGTAGACGGCCGTATAGCCCGTCTCAAAGCCCACCCGCGCTGCGCGCAGATACAGCCGCCACACGCGCGTGCGTTCCTCGCCGGCGATGGCGATCGCCCGCTCCAGGCGCTCATCCAGGCGCCGGGCCCACTCCGCAAGCGTGAGCGCGTAGTCGCGCGCGAAGCCCTCGATGTGCCTGCTGAGGAGCCCAGCGTGCTCGAGCGCGCTCTGGATGCGCGAGAGGTGCAGAGGCTCGCCGTCAGGAAAGACATAGCGGTTCGTGAACGGGTCACCAGCGGCGTCATAGTCGACCCTGAGCGACGCGATGCCGTGGTTGAGCAGCCTTCCGCCTGCGCGCAGCTGCCCTGCGAGGGCGCGGGCGTAGGTGTCGATCATGCGCTCGCCGACGTGCTCGACCATCCCGATCGAGGCGATTGCGTCAAAGGGCTCCTCGCGACACTCACGGTAGTCGCAGAGGCGGATCTCGACCTGCTCGGAGAGCCCCGCGGCGGCGACCCGCTCGCGCGCGAGCTGCGCCTGCTCCTCGGAGAGCGTGATCCCGAGCACGCTCACGCCGTGGCGCTCGGCGGCGTGGATCGCAAAGCTTCCCCACCCGCAGCCGACGTCGAGCACCCGCTCGCCCCTGCGCAGCTGAAGCTTCCTGCAGATCAGCTCAAGCTTTGCCTCCTGCGCCTGCTCGAGGCTGGCTGCGCCGTCGCGATAGAGAGCGCACGAATATGTCATCGAGCGATCGAGGAAGAGCGCGAAGAAGTCGTTGCCGACGTCGTAGTGGTAGCGAACCGCCGCGCGGTCGCGCTCGGCGCTGTGGCGCTCGCCGCGCAGGCGAAGCTCGATCGCGGGACGCTCTGGAAGGCCCGCGGGCGCCGCAGCCATCAGCAGCGCTGCCAGCAGGCGCGCGCGCTCCTTGGCGCCGAGCGGGGGCGGCTCGAAGCGGTCGATGACCGCAAAGGCGCCATCGAGGTCGTCGCTGTCGATCTCGCCCGCGACGTAGGCGCGGCCGAGGCCCAGGCGCGAGGGCGACATGATCAGGTGGGCGAGAGCCTGCGGAGAGCGCACGCTGAAGGTCGGCGGGGGGCGATCGCCGCAGTCTGTTGTTGCCGGCACCTGTGTGCCGTCCCAAAAGCTGATCGCAAACGGTCGCTCGGGCAGTGCGCTGGCGAGGGCACGTCGCAGGGGCGCAGTCGGCATCGGCTGGCGCCAACCCTAGCGACCGGCGATCGTGCGCAGGGCGCGTCTGATCTGGCCGACCGTCACCACTCCCCGCAGCACGCCGTCACGATCGACCGCGACAAGCCCGCCCCAGCGGCCTAGCACCTCCGAGCGCAGCAGCGAGGATACGGGGGCGTCGTCGGCAAGCTCGACCGGCAGGTCACGATCGCCTTCGATCAGCTCGCCCACGGTCAGCGCCGGTCTGCCGGCGGCGATCTCGCGTTCGATGCGCTCGGCGCGCACGACGCCCAGGAAGCGCCGCGCCTGGTCGACCACGGCCAGCCAAGGCGGTCGCCGCGGCGTGAAGTACTGCTCTTGCGCTTCGAGGATGCGCAGGTCGTCGGGCAGCACCTCCGGGTCGCGGTCGATGATGTCCGCGACCGTCAGCCGCTCGAGGCGCTCGCCGATCGCCCCCTGCAGCACCGCCGCGCTTGCGCTCTGGTAGAGGAACAGCGAGAGCACCGCCACGAAGGCGCCTTCCAGATAGCTGTGAGCGAGCAGGTAGAGCCCCCCTGCGCCCAGCAGCAGCGCGATCAGCTGACCGATCCGCCCGGTCGCGCGCGCGGCGCTGTTGCGCTCCCCGCGCAGGCGCCAGAGGGCTGCCTGCAGGATCTGCGCGCCGTCGAGCGGGAAGGCCGGCAGCAGGTTCAGCGCCAGGACGAGCGCATTGAGCAGCGCAAGCCAGGCGAGGAAGAGCGCCCCGGCGCCGGCGTGTGCGCCCGAGGAGGCCGAGGCCAGGGAGAGGAAGCGCCCAGCGCCCATCATCGCCGTGCCCAAGAACGTTGCCGCTGCCAGCAGCGCGGCGCTCAGAGCCGGGCCGGAAGCGGCGAGGCGGAACTGCGCTCCCGGCGTCTGCGGTCCCTCTCCGAGCGTGCGGGTCACGCCGCCGAGCGCCCGGACCTCGATGCCGAGCACCTGCAGGCCGTTGCGGCGCGCGACCAGCGCGTGGCCGAGCTCATGGATGACCAGCGAGGCGAGGAAGGCGAGGCCGCTTGCAACCGCAAGCAGGTAAGCGCTCGTGTAGGAGCCGCCCAGGACGCTGTGGAAATAGGGCGTGAAGACGAAGATGAAGAGGAACAGCGTCAGCAGGAAGCTGACGCTGACCCCAACGCGGATGCCGGCTATGCGGGCCAGCGCGATCGTGCGGCGAGGTCTGATCGGACGCATCTGCACTCCATAGTAGGCGGCGCCCGCAATCGCGCCGACGCATCGGCAAGGCGCGCCTAATAGGATGGCGGCGGTGGCGCACGAAGTGACCTTCATCCCTGGCGACGGCACCGGCCCCGAACTGGCGGAGGCGACGCGGCGCGTGCTCGAGGCCACCGGCGTGGAGCTGAGCTGGGACCGCCAGGAGGCGGGGATCGACGAGTACGAGGCGCACGGCAACCCCTTTCCGGAGGCGACGCTTGCCTCGCTGCGCCGCACCAGGGTCGGGATCAAGGGACCCACCACCACTCCCGTCGGCTCCGGCTTTCGCTCTGTGAACGTGCTGCTGCGCAAGGAGCTCGACCTCTATGCCTGCGTCCGTCCCTGCAAGGCATATGCGGGCGTGCGCACGCGCTTCCCCGAGACGGACATCGTGATCGTCCGCGAGAACACCGAGGATCTATACGCCGGTATCGAGTTCGAGCGAGGCAGCGAGGAGAACGCCCGTCTTCGCGCCTGCCTGGCTGAGCTTGGCGCAGCTGTGCGCGAGGATGCCGGCATCTCGATCAAGCCGATCTCGGTCGCGGGGAGCGAACGGATCGTTGAGGCGGCCTTCGACTACGCCAAGCGCAACAATCGGCGCAAGGTCACAGCTGTGCACAAGGCAAACATCATGAAGTTCTCAGATGGCCTCTTTCTGGAGGTTGCGCGCGAGGTCGCCAAGCGTCACCCGGAGGTCGAGTTTGAGGATCGCATCGTCGACAACCTCTGCAACCAGCTGGTGTCGCGGCCCGAGGAGTATGACGTGCTGGTGCTGCCAAACCTCTACGGTGACATCGTCTCTGACCTGGGGGCAGGCATGATCGGCGGGCTCGGGCTCGCGCCGGGCGCGAACATCGGCACACAGGCCGCGGTCTTCGAGGCGACCCATGGCTCCGCCCCGAAGTACAAGGGCCAGAACAAGGTCAATCCAACGGCGCTGATGCTCTCGGGCGCGATGATGCTGAAGCACCTCGGCGAGGATGAGGCTTCGCTACGGATGGAGGAGGCGATAGCAGCGGTTATCGCCAAGGGCGAGCGGGTCACCTACGACCTGAAGCCCAGACGTGATGACCCGACAGCCGTCGGGACATCGGAATTCGCAGACGCCGTCATAGAGGAGATGAGCAGCAGATGAGCAGAGAGCCAGTGAAGGTTGCAGTGACCGGCGCGGCCGGCCAGATCGGCTATGCGATCCTCTTCAGGATCGCCTCCGGCGAGATGCTGGGGCCGGATACCCCGGTGCAGCTGCGCATGCTGGAGATTCCCCAGGCGCTGCGCGCCGCGGAGGGCACCGCGATGGAGCTTGTCGACTGTGCCTTCCCGCTGCTGAGGGGGATCGAGATCACCGATGACCCCAATGTCGCCTTCGACGGGGTGAATGTGGCGCTCCTGATCGGCGCGCGGCCGCGCAGCAAGGGCATGGAGCGCTCTGATCTGCTGGAGGCAAACGGCTCAATCTTCAAGCCGCAGGGGCGCGCGCTCAACGAGCATGCAGCCGATGATGTCAAGGTGCTGGTGGTCGGAAATCCGGCAAACACCAATTGCCTGATCGCTATGCACAATGCACCGGACATCCCCGCCCAGCGCTTCACCTCGATGATGCGTCTGGACCACAATCGCACCGTCGCGATGGTGGCGTCAAAGCTCGCGCTCGACGTTGATGCGATCGAGCATGTCGCGGTGTGGGGCAATCACTCGACCACTCAATATCCCGATATCACCCATGCGAGCGCGGGCGGCAGGCCGGCGCTTGAAGCGATCGACGACGATGAATGGATCGAGCAGGAGATGATCCCCGCGGTCCAGCAGCGCGGCGCGGCGGTGATCGAGGCGCGCGGCGCATCGAGCGCGGCGTCCGCAGCGAATGCGGCGATCATGCACGTGCGCGACTGGTCGCTTGGCAGCGGCGGGGAATGGGTGTCGATGGGCGTGCCCTCCGACGGCTCCTATGGCATCCCGGAGGGGCTGATCGCAGGCTTCCCCTGCACCTGCGAGCAGGGCTCATGGCAGGTCGTCGAGGGCATCGAGCTCGACGAGCGCTCCCGTCAGCGCATTGCGGCCACGGTCGACGAGCTGCAGCGTGAGCGCGACATGGTGGAGCAGCTGGTCCTGCTGTAGGCCGCGCAGATCGCGAGTGGAAGCGAGCGCGAGCGGTCGCTCAAGTTGACGGTGCGCCCTCCGGCCGCGCCCGAGGGGGTGGCGCGGCCGGAGGGCGCAACTGCAGCTGCTTGCCGGTCGTGGCTTACGCTGCTGCCGGAAGCCAGGCCTTGCCGCGCTTGCGCACCTTTCCTTCCTTCTGCAGGGCCGGCAGAACCCTGTAGAGATAGTTCTGTCGGATGCCCATCTTTGCGGCAAGCTCAGGAATCGTTATGCCCTGCGGCGCCTCCTGAACGAGCGCGAGCGTCTGCAGGGCCCTGGTGCCCGTTCCACGCTGGCGCCCCGGCCGCCTGCTGCCGGCTGTCCTGCGCGCACCGGCGGGCGCAGCGGTCTTGCTCTGGGCGCCTGCTCTGCGCCCGGGCGGGCGACCAGGCCCACGGCGCCCAGTCGCTCGCGTTGCTGGCGCGCTAGCTGCGCCAACCTGCTCGAGCGCGGCGGCAGCTGCCTCGAGCCGCTGATATTCATCGAGCAGCGGACGGAGCTCCTCCAGGCGCTTTGCTATCTCTGCGCGCTTTTGCTGCAGGAAGTCAGTCACTTGCGGTTGTCTCCTTTGCGTTCTCCTGGCTTTGTTGGAGCGCACAGCACACTCCAGATGCGGTCAAACACCACGATCGGGCGTCACTATACAACAGATAGGATTGATATCTCGCGCCTGGTGAGAAGCTTTAACAGACAGAGCTTTCACGCTTGCTCGAGCAGGGATTTCAACCGCTCAAGCGTCAACGTGGCCTCGCGCTGAGGAATGCCGCCGACGAGCGCGCGTGAGGCAAGCGAGCCGATCACGCCAAGCGGCGCGTGAAACTCGTTGCGGTAGTCAAAGTGGGTACTGTCGTTTACGGATTTGAGCCGATACTCTGAATGTGCGCGCGAGCGCGCCGGCCCACGACCCTCCCAGATCGCCAGCTCGGGCTCCCGGCACTCCACCAGCTCCCACTCGACATCGAGCCGGACTCCGCGCAGGTGCAGTCGCTGACGCATCTTGTAGCCCTGACGAGGCGCTCCTTCATCCGCACTGAGCAGGCGGTTGTGGATCGTCACCCACTCGCCGAGGCGCCTCGGATCCATCACGAGCGCCCAGACGACCGGCGCGGGCGCGGCGATGTCGCAGGATGCGACTACAAGGCTCACTTGCGCCCCTTCGCGACTGCGGCTGCTTCAGCGGGCGGCAAGGGGCTCGACTTCCTCCCACTCGCGCAGGGCATGCTCGATCGCGCTCTCCAGGCTGTGCAGGCGCACGTCGAAGATCGCGGCAGCCTGCTCCGGCGCGGTGCGCGGCAGCAGGTCGCTCATCAGCCCGTCCATCAGCGGCACGATCAGCTCCGGCTCCTCGCCGGCGATCGCCGCAACCAGGCGGGCGATCAGCTCGTCGCCCTCACACCCGATGCGCGCGATCGGACGGTCCACGAGCATCGCCTCGGCAATTGCGGCGAGCAGCTGCTCGTAGCTGAGCGTGGTCGGGCCGGCTATATCAAGGCTGCGGCCGCCTTCCAGCTTGGGGGCGCAGGCGCGCACCAGGATCGCCGCCAGATCGCGCGCATCGATCGGGGCTGTGCGATTGCCGCGCCAAGTCGGCAGGGGCAGGATCGGCATGCGCTCGATCAAGCGCACGAGCAGTCGAAAGGAGCGCGAGCGCGCCCCGATCACGATCGAGGAGCGCAGTGCGATCGAGTCAGGAACGGCCGCCAACAGCAGCTCCTCGACCTCCGCACGGCTTGCCAGGTGCTGGGAGGGACGTCCGTCACCGGGCAGCAGGCCGCCGAGGTAGACGATGCGCCTCAGGCCCGCTGCGGCGGCCGCGCGTGCAAAGCTGTGCGCCCCCCGGCGCTCGCGCTCGGGGAAGGGGCGCTCCGCGGCGGTGCTGCCCGGTCGTGGGCGCTCCATCGAGTGAATGAGGTAGTAAGCCACCTCCATGCCGGCAAGCGCGCGCTGCGCGCTCACGCCGTCAAGGAGATCGCCGACGATCACCTCAACTTCGCCCGTTGCTGCCGAGAAGCGCTGCGGTGATCGCACCAGGCAGCGCACATCATGCCCCTGCGCGAGTAGCTCTGGCAGGATCAGCGAGCCGACAAAGCCGGTTGCTCCGGTCAGCAGGACGCGCATGCGCTCGACATTATGGTCTGTGTCCCGCAGGGCCTCCTGCGGGCGCGCGAGCGATCGGCGCTGCAACGAGCGGGTGCCCACGTGGCCGCTGCCCTCGGCGGCTAATCTCGCCGCGAATGCACGCCTCTGCCACAGCTCCCGAGCGCTGCGATCTGGCGGTCATCGGCGGCGGGATAATCGGCGTCGCCGTCGCACGCGAGCTCGCCCGCTCATACCCGGCTCGCAAGGTCTGCCTGCTGGAGCGTGAGCAGCGCTTGGCCGCGCATCAGAGCTCCCACAACTCCGGGGTGGTCCACGCCGGTCTCTACTACGCTCCCGGATCGCTCAAGGCGAGGCTCTGCCGGGAGGGGGCTGACGCCCTCTATGCGTACTGCGAAGAGAAGGGCGTCCCGCACAGGCGCTGCGGCAAGCTGGTGGCGGCGGTAAGCGAGCGCGAGCTTCCCGCCCTTGCGGAGATCGAGCGGCGGGCGGCCGCCAACGGCGTGCCCGGGCTGCGGCGCCTGCAGGGAGCGCAGATCGCGCGCTACGAGCCGCACCTGCGCGCGATCGCCGCGCTGCACTCGCCGCAGAGCGGCATCGCAGACTTCGCCGCGGTCACCGCGTCGCTGGCGGCCGATCTGCGCGCGCTCGGCGGAGCGATCGCGACCTCCTGCGCGGTCGTGGGGCTCCGCGAGCGCCCGCGCGGCCTGCTGATCGCCCACGAGCGCGGCGAGCTGCTCGCGCGTTACGCGATCTGCTGCGCCGGCGCCTGGGCGGATCGCGTGGCGGCCTTGGCAGGCGGCGATCCCGACCCGCGGATCGTCCCCTTTCGCGGCTCCTATCTGGCCCTGGAGCCAAGGGCGGCGGAGCGGGTGCGGGCGCTGATCTACCCGGTGCCAGACCCGCGTCTTCCCTTCCTCGGCGTACACCTGACACGACACATCGATGGCCGCGTGCTGCTCGGGCCCAGCGCGTTGCCGGCCGCCTCACGTGGTCGCTGTCGGGGCGAGCAGCAGGTCGCCAGCGACCTCTGGCAGTCGCTCACCTGGCCCGGGAGCTGGCGCATGGCGCGTCGCTTCTGGCGCGTCGGGGCCGGCGAGGTCGCCCTGGCGGTGAGCACGCGGGCGTTTGCGCGGGCGGCTTCGCGCTACCTTCCGGAGCTCTCCGCAGGCGATCTGCGCCCGGCCTTCGCCGGATTGCGGGCGCAGGCCGTCAGCCGCAGCGGCGCGCTGCTCGACGACTTCGCCATCTCATTCAGCCCTCGCGCGCTGCACGTCCGCAACGCGCCCTCGCCCGGCGCGACCGCTGCGCTGGCGATCGCCAGGCACATCGTCGGGCTTGCCGCACGCGCGCTGGAGTGGTAGGACGCCGACGGTCGCTTGAGCGCGGGACGACCGCGCGATCGCGCTCGCGCACGCAATTCCTGCCATTTGCGAGAAGACTGCAGGCAGGGGTCTTGCGGCAGGCGCGCGAAGCTGCTTTGATGCGCGCGTCTCGTCCTCCGACGGCCGGCCGCAGCGGTCGCGCACCGAGGAGGACATCAACTGTCAAGCTCAGAGCCAGGGGGTTCGGAAGGCCGTGCCAACAGAGCGGAGAAAGCGTGCTGCGCGCAAGAAGGTGACCTGCGCCGAGTGCTTCTTCAAGCAGCACGAGCTGTGCGCGCTCGGGCTTACCGAGCCCTGCCCGACCTTCCGCCCGGCTGCCGAGGAACTGCGTCCGCCGCGCCAGCTGCGCTTCGTGTTTCGCAACAACCACGGCGTGGCAGGCACCTGGGCTTTTCCAAGCGCAGAAGAGCGCGCGGCCCTCCATGAGGAAGCTGCGGCGCACGCCGAGCGGCTGCGCGAGACGCAGCCCCAGCGAGATATGATGGGATCGATCTAGCGGCAAGCGCAAACTATCTCCTTGGAGGCAGCGATGGCAGGCAGGAAGACACGAATCTCAGGCAGGGCAGCGACACTCGGCGAGCTCCTCGCCTCAGCGCGCACGAACGCCTACCTGCAGCGGCTGCTGGAGGACCGCGACCTGCACCGTCGCTTGCAGAGCGCTTACGGCTCCGCGCGCAGCGCCTATGGCCGGCTGAACAACGGGCGGGCTCCTACGCGAGCGCTGCTCGAGGATCGCCGCCTGCAGTGGGAGCTGCTGCGGACCGCGCACGCCATCAAGGACGTTGCCCAGACGCTCAAGGAGCCCGCGGCGCCACGCAAGCGGGCGCGCTCCAAGCACCGCGTGCGCAGGGCTGTTGCGCTCGCTCTTCTGGCGGGGGGTGGAGCGCTGGTCGCAAGCAAGGGGCTGCGCGGCAAGCTGCTCGACCTGCTCTTCGGTGCCGAGGAAGAGTTCAGCTACTCCTCGACCACCGCCCCGCCTGAGCCGGCGCCGGAAGCCCCGGCGGCTGCTGAGCAGGCGGCATAGGGCGGAGGCCGGCAGCGCCGGGAAGCTGCCGGAGGGCGCACCGCGGCCAAACATTGGCGCGGAGGCCCCGATACCGCCCCGAGTCGGCACTCCTATAATGGGAGTGCCAATGCCAATCTATGAGTATCAGAGGCCGGACGGAACGACCTTCGAGGTGCTTCAGTCCTTCAGCGACGAGCCGCTGACGCGCGACCCGCAGAGCGGCGTGCCCGTGCGGCGTGTCCTGCACGCGCCTGCCGTCCACTTCAAGGGCTCGGGCTTCTACAACACCGACTATGGAACGCGCAAACGCCAGCGCGAGCAGAGCGGCAAGGCGGAGGGGGCCTCCAGCGAGGCGGCCGGCACCGCGGCGGCAGGCGGGGAGAAGGGCGCCGAGGCAGGCGCCGGCAAGCCCGCGAGCGCGGCCGAGGGCGCCGGCACCAAGGCCAAGGGCGCGGGCAAGAGCGCGCCGGCCGCCGCCGCGGCCTAGCCGAGCAGCGCAGGGCGAAGTCGTCCGCATAGCGCCGTATAGTTCGATCGGTGCACCGGGACTGCGTGATCGGCGTCGACCTGGGCGGCACGAAGCTGCTGGGCGGGGTTCTCGACAGCTCGCTGGGGGTGCATGTGCGCCTGCAGCGCGATGTTCCGTTGGGCGCAGATGGCGCGCGCGGCGGCAGGGAGGATGGCGAGCGCGTGATCAGCACGCTGGTGGCGCTGATCGAGGAGCTGCGCGCCGCAAGCCCGGCGCCCGTGCGTGCGCTCGGCATCGGCGTCCCCTGCCTGCTTGATCCCGCTCGCGAGGTCATTGAGATGGCGGTCAATCTGCCGCTGCGCGATCTGCCGCTGCGGGCGCGCTGCGCGGAGCTGCTCGGGCTGCCGACCTATCTCGACAACGATGCAAACGCTGCGCTGCTTGCGGAGTCACGCGCAGGCGCGGCCCGCGGCGCCGGCGATGCGCTGATGCTGACGATCGGCACGGGCATCGGCGGCGCGATTCTCTGCGGGGGCTCGATCTACCGCGGCGCTGGTGGTGGCGCGGGCGAGCTTGGTCACATGGTGATCGACGAGGATGGCCCCCCCTGTCAGGGCAACTGCCCCAATCACGGCTGCCTGGAGAGCCTGGCATCGGGAAGCGCGCTGGCGCGCGAAGCGCTGCGCCTGGCACGTTCGACGCCCGACTGCGGCCTGGGCCGTGCGCTGGCCGCAGGACGGAAGATCACCGGCCCGCTCGTGACCGAGCTCGCCCACGATGGCGACCAGGCTGCGCGGGACGTGATTGCGCTGATCGGCACGCGGCTGGGCGTCGGCCTGGCAAGTCTGGTGAACATCTTCAACCCCGATGTGGTGGTCATCGGCGGCGGGGTGATCGCCGCAGGCGAGTATCTGCTGGCGCCGGCAAGGTCGGTCATGAGGGGCCGCGCGCTGGCGCCCGCGGTCGGCCGTGTGAAGGTGCTGCGCGCTGAGCTGGGAGCCGAGTCGGGAATGATCGGCGCTGCGCTGTTGGCGCTGGTGGAAAGCGGCATGGCGGTCGGCGCCGAGCTCCAGTGACTGACGAGGTCGCCTTCGCGGGCCTGCACATCTGTCCGACGCCGATCGGCAATCTCGGCGACATCACCCTGCGTGCGCTGCAGTTGCTTGGCGCGGTCGATCTGATCGCCTGCGAGGACACGCGACGCACAGGAAGGCTACTGTCGGCCCTCGGCATCAAGGCGCCACCGCTGCGCTCCCTGCACGACCACAATGAACGATCGCGCGTGCCCGGGCTGCTCGCCAAGCTGCGCGCGGGTGCGAGCATCGCGCTCGTCAGCGACGCGGGAATGCCGACCATCTCAGATCCCGGCTACCGCCTCCTGCGGGCCTGCATCGAAGAGGGCATACCGGTCGATGTCCTCCCCGGGCCGAGCGCCCCGATCACGGCGCTGGTGGCCTCGGGGATGCCCCCCGCGCAGTTCTGCTTCCTGGGCTTCCTGCCGCGCTCGCGCAGCGCACGCGCCAAAGCGCTCGCGACCGAGCAGCGGACCCTCGTCGCCTTCGAGTCCGCCGAGCGCGTCGCGGGCACGATCGCGGATCTCGCGGCGCTGCAGCCGGGGCGAGCGGTAGCGCTCTGTCGTGAGCTGACAAAGCTCCACCAGGAGGTCATCCGCGGCAGCGCGGCTGAGCTCGCCGAGAAGCTCGTCGACCACCGTCTGCGCGGGGAGGTGGTGCTCGTGCTGGCACCCGCAGAGGGCGGCTCATCGGAGTCAGGCGGCGCTCGCGCGCGAGAGGGCGGGCGAGGACGGCCCCGCGCGCAGCTCCCGCGCTTGTAGCCTTCCCGTCGTGTCCTTCTATGTGACCACGCCCATCTATTACGTCAACGCGGCGCCGCACCTCGGCCACGCTTACACGACGATCGCCGCCGATGTGCTGGCTCGTCACCATCGCCAGCGCGGCGAGGATGTCTTCTTCCTGACCGGGACCGACGAGCACGGCGAGCCGGTGGCCGATGCCGCGCGCGCGCTGGGGATCGGCCCGCAGGAGCTGGCTGACCGCAACGCGGAGCGCTTCAAGGAGCTGCTTCCACGCCTGGGGGCGAGCAACGACTTCTTCATTCGCACGACCGACCCACGCCACGAAGCGGTTGTGCGTGCGGTGCTCGGCAAGGTGCGGGAGCGTGGCTATGTGTACGAGGGCACCTATGAGGGCTGGTACTGCCCGCGCTGTGCGGACTTCAAGACAGAGAGCGAAGTCGCCGCGGAGAACACCTGCCCGATCCACCACATCGAGCTGACCCGCGAACGCGAGCAGAACTACTTCTTTGCGCTCTCGGCGTTTCAGGAGCGCCTCGAGCGCCTCTATGAGCGCCAGCCGCAGCTCGTCGCCCCCAGGTCGCGCTTCAACGAGGCGCTCGCCTTCATCCGCTCGGGCCTGCGCGATGTTCCGCTGACCCGCAAGCGCCTGCTCTGGGGCGTGGCGGTGCCCTGGGACTCCCAGCACGTCTTCTATGTCTGGTTCGACGCGCTGCTCAACTACTACAGCGCCCTCACCTTTGCGCGTGAGGAGGGCGAAGAGCTGCTCTCGCGCATGTGGCCGCCCGCCGTCCACCTCATCGCCAAGGACATCCTGCGCTTCCACGCGGTCTACTGGCCCGCGCTGCTGATGGCAGCAGAGCTGCCTCTGCCGCGGCGGATCTTCGTTCACGGCTACCTGCTGATGGAGGGGGAGAAGATGAGCAAGTCGCTCGGCAACGTGCTTGACCCCAACGCGGTGATCGAGCGCTACGGCGCCGATGCCCTGCGCTTCTACCTGCTGCGTGAGGTTCCCTTCGGCGCCGACGGATCGGTTTCAACGGCCGCCTTCGAGACGCGCTATGAGCGTGAGCTCGCAAATGAGCTCGGCAACCTGGCGGGCCGAACGCTTGCGATGATCGAGCGCTACTGCGATGGGGTCGTGCCGACCGCGCAGCCCGACAGCGCGCTTGCAGCAGAGATCGGCGAGCTCGGCGACGAGGTCGCTGCGTTGCTTGACAGAACCGATCTGACGGCGGCGCTCGAGGCGATCTGGGAGCGCGTGCGGCGGCTCAACCGCTACGTCGAGGAGCAGGCCCCGTGGCAGCTTGCTCGCAGCGGGGAGCGTCGCGCGCAGCTCGAGCGGGCGCTCGCCTCCCTCGCGCTCGGCCTGCGCTGCGTCGCGGTGGCGCTGCTCCCCTACCTCCCCGACTCGATGGAGCGGCTGCTCGACGCGCTCGGCGTGCAGGAGCGCTCGCTCGATCAGTGCAGCTTCAAGCGCCAGGGCGAGCCCCTGGGCGCGCGCATCGCCAGGGTGCCGGCGCTCTTCCCCAAGCACGAGCGGGCGCTCTGATGATCGACTCCCACACCCATCTTGACCTCTGCGCGGGAACGGATCTCAGCTCCCAGGCGCAGCTGGTCGGCGAGGCGGTTGCGGCCGGGGTCTCGCGGCTGCTGACGGTCGGGATAGACCCCGCCTCCTGTCGGGCGGCGCTTGCCGCGGCTGAGGCCTTTCCCCAGGTCTACGCGGCGATCGGGCGCCACCCCAACGAGGCCCGCGGCTTCGATCGCAGCGACCTTGCGGAGCTGCGCGCGCTCGCCTCCCACGAGCGCTGCCTTGCGATCGGCGAGAGCGGCATCGACCTCTACCGCGAGGGCGCCCCGTTGGCCGACCAGGAACGCGCGTTCTGCGCTCAGATCGACCTCGCGGGCGAGCTGGGCAAGCCGCTGGTGATCCATACCCGGGCAGCGACGGAGCGCACGCTCGAGCTGCTGAATGCGCGCGCCCAGGGCGTGACGGTGATCCTGCACTGCTTCTCGATGCCCGAGCAGCTGGAGAGCTGCCTGCAGGCGGGATGGTGGATCTCATTTGCCGGAAACGTCACCTATCCAAGCGCGCATGCGCTTGCGGCGGCGCTCGAGCTCGTCCCCGGCGAGCGCCTGCTGCTGGAGACCGATGCGCCGTATCTCGCCCCGCAGACCAAGCGCGGCGAGCGCAATCGGCCCTCGTATGTGGTGCACACCGCGCGCTTTGCCGCGCAGCGTCGCGGCGTCGAGCTAGAGCAGCTCAGCGCGCTGCTCGACGACAACTGGCGCGCGCTCTTCGGAGAGGAGCGATGAGCGCCGGCGCAGAAGGCGCCGCGGCGAGCCCGGCGCGGCGGCTGCGCGCCTGGCAGCGGCGCCCGGCCCACGCGCTTGGCCAGTGCTTTGTCATCGATCCGAACATCCTGCAGGCGGTCGTGGCGGCCGCGCGGATCTCCCCGCAGGAGGTCGTGCTTGAGATCGGGGGCGGGCTGGGCGTGCTCTCGGAGCGCCTTGCGGCCCGGGCGGCGCATCTGCATGTCGTGGAGATCGACAGGCGACTGGAGCAGCCGCTGCGGGAGGCGCTTGCCCCCTTCGCCAACGTCAGCCTCCACTGGGGCGACGCGCTCAAGCTCAGCCTCGGCGCGCTTGACCCGCCGCCGCGAGTGCTGGTCGCAAACCTTCCCTACGCGATCGCGGCGACGCTGCTTGTGCGCGTCGCCTGCGAGCTGCCACAGATCGAGCGCTGTGTCGTAATGGTCCAGCGCGAGGTGGGAGAGCGCCTGGCAAGCGCTCCTGTGGGTGCGAGCGCGGGCAAGCGCGGGCAGCGACCCTACGGCGCGCCGGCAGCGCTGATTCAGCTCACCTGCCAGGTCCGGGTGCTGCGCGCGATTCCGCGCGGTGCCTTCGCGCCGATGCCGAGGGTCGAGTCAGCTCTGCTCGAGCTGGTGCGCATCGCCGAGCCGCCGCCCGCGCACGTGCGGGAGCTCATCAATGCGGCCTTCGCCCATCGACGCAAGCCGCTGCGGAGCGCGCTGGCGCTTGCAGGGCAGGGGCCCCAAATCGATCAGCAGCGCCTGCTGGACGCGCTCGCGCGCCTTGGCCAGCCCGCTGACGTTCGCGCCGAGCGGCTCTCCCCGCAGCAGCTGCGATCGCTGGCGGAGGCGGTTGTGTGACGCAGGCGCTGCCACCGCAGCTGCGATCGGCAGGGCTCCCGCTCTGCACGCTCGCGCCCGCCAAGATCAACCTCGGGCTGTTCGTCGGCGAGCGGCGTGCGGACTCCCGCCACAATCTGATCACGGTGATGCAGGCGATCTCGCTTGCCGACCGGGTCGCGCTCGCGGCCGCCGCGGGCGCCGAGGATGAGCTTCTCTGTCCTGACGTCGGCTGCCCGCCCGATGATAACCTCGCGGCACGCGCGCTGGCGCTGCTGCGTGCCGAGCACGCGCTCGATTGCCCGCCGCTTGCTCTGCGCATCGAGAAGTCGATACCCGTTGCCGGCGGGCTTGCGGGCGGCTCGGCGGATGCCGGTGCGACGCTGCGCCTGGCAGCGACGCTGGCGCGCCCCTGCCGGCAGCGCGCCGAGGGCGATCGGTCGCTGCTGGCGCTGGCTGCGCGCCTTGGCGCTGATGTCTCAGCGCAGGTCTTCCCCGGCCGCCATCTGGCGGCGGCAGCCGGCGAGCGCTTGGAGGCGCTGCCGGAGCCCGGCGAGGCCTGCGGTGTGGTGGTGATCGCGCTCGCCCGTGAGCTCGCAGCCTCGGCCGTCTACGCACACGCCGATCGTCTGCGCGCGCCGCGCACAGCGGCGCAGCTTGCGCAGCTGGCGCGCGAGCTGCGCGAGGCGCTTGCCGAGGGCGCCGCGCTGCCGCCTGCGGAGCTGCTTGAGAACGACCTTCAGGCCGCCGCCTGCGCGCTCTGCCCGGAGATCGAGCCGGCGCTGGCGCTGGCGCGCGCCGCCGGCGCCGAGCATGCGCTGGTGAGCGGCTCGGGTCCGACCGTGATCGGCCTCTTCCCGGGGGCTGGCGGCCCCGCCGCGGCGCAGCGCGCGGCGGCGGAGCTGCGCGCGCAGCTGCTCGCCGAGCGCTCCGCGCAGGGGCCGGCCGGCACGGGGGCGCAGGCGGGCGCGGGCGCGATAGCGGCCGTTGTTGCCGCAGCCTTCGTCCCCGCGTCGTTCGCACGCGTGCGCAGCGCCGCGCAGCACGCGCGCTGAGCGCTGAGGTCAGGCCTTGCAGCGCCGCCGCGCTGCTCCGCTGGCGCTGCTGTCAAAATCAGGCATGGTCGCGATGAGCCACAACGAGCTTGACAACATCCTGATCGCCTGCGCAGCCGTGCTTGCGCTTGCCGCTTTTGTATGGCTGATATTGGTGCCCGCGGTCGGCTCCTATGCGCGCACCTGGGAGCGCCTGGTGGTCGCCTTCCTCTCGCTCTACGTCTTTGCCGTCCTCGTGGCGATCGGCGCGATCGGGGCGCTTGTTGCAATCTACTTCGCCACCTGAGCGCGCCGGGGGGCCTGCCGCCGGTGGCGAGCTTGAGGGCGAGCCGCCCGCCGCCGACTCGCGGCCAGTCGGCGCCGAGGAGATCGCAGCGGTTCTGGACGCGCTCGAGCAGGGATCCGGGCTGCCCGAGGCTGCGCGGGCGCTTGGGCGCGCCCTGCAGGCAAGCGTCTTGATCAGCGATGCAAGCGGCGCCACGCTTGCGCTGGCGGCGCGCTCCAGCGGCGAGGAGCGCGCCCTGCGCGCTGGTGGCAGCGGGGTGCGGACCTGCCCGTTGACGATCGCCGGCGAGCGTGTCGGGACGCTCGTGCTGCGAGCGCGCTGCCGGGTAGAGGCGGAGCTGATGCGCGTGATCACCCTGCTGCTTGCGGCCGAGGTGCGGCAGCTTCGCCTTCCGAGCGAGGGCCGACGGGAAGGCGCCGCAGCGCTGCTCGGGCAGCTCTTCGCGGACCCGCCGCCCGACCTCGAGCTGGCCGGTCAGCAGGCGCGCGAGCTGGGGCTGGAGATCGCCTCCGGTGCCGGTCTTGTGATGATCCGCGCGCACGCCCAGAGCGCCGTGGGCGAGGATTGGCGCGAGCGCTGCCTGGGCGCCTGCGAGCGGGCGCTCGGCGCAAGCTGCGAGCGCTGGCTCTGCGCCTTCTCCGAGCGCTCGCAGGCGCCCGCCGCGGAGCTGCTGGCGCTTGTCGGCGCAAGCGGCGAGGAGGAGCTCCAGCGGCTCAGCCACGCCCTCTTTGACGAGCTGCGCTCAGCGCCCGCGACAGCGCGGGTCGTGGTCGGCAGCTCGCGCCTGTTTCACAGCGCTCAGGAGCTGGCGCGGGCCGCAGCCGAGGCGCTGCTCAGCGCCAATGTCGCCGAGGGCGAGCAGGAGGGCGATCTGGTGCTTGCCTTCGAGCAGACCGGCGCCTACAGGCTGCTGCTGCCGGCGATGCGCGAGAACGTGCAGGAGCTCGAGCGCTTCTACGCGGAGACGATTGCGCCGCTGCTCGCCTACGACCGCCAGTACGAGACCGCGCTCGTGCGCACGCTCGCCGTCTTCCTCGAAGCGGACGGGAACGTCGCTGCGGCCGCTCAGCGGCTCTTCACCCATCGTCACACCGTCTATTACCGGCTGGAGCGCATCAAGGAGCTCTCCTCGCTCGATGTCAGCTCAAGCGAGGGGCGGGAGAAGCTGAGCCTCGGGCTGAAGGCGATGCGGGTGCTCGGCATCGGCGCCGGTGCAGCGCCCGGGCCGCAGCGCTCCGGCGGTCGGGGCGCAGGCGGCGGGCGCTCGGAGCAGCCAAGGGGCGTGCGAAGATGAGGGTCGTGCAGACGCGCGCCAGAGCATTGGGGAGTGGGGTAATGGCAGCCCGGAAGACTTTGGATCTTCAGGTCCTGGTTCGAGCCCAGGCTCCCCAGCTTCTGCTGGTGCGCGCTCCGCGCAGCAATGTCGGCGATCGTGGGGAGCCCCGTCCGTGAGCGGGCCCTTCAGCGCGCTTGTCCTCGCCGCCGGCGAGGGCACGCGCATGCGCTCCTCGCGCCCGAAGGCTCTGCAGGAGATCTGCGGGCGGCCGTTGGCGCTGTGGCCGGTGCATGCGGCGCTTGCGGCCGGCGCGAGCGGGGTGCTCGTCGTGCAGTCGCCGGCGCGACCGCTCGAGGGGCTCTTGCCCGCCGGGGCGAGCGCCGTGGTCCAGGAGCGCCCGGATGGCACCGGCGGCGCCGTGCGCGCGGCCGCGGGGCAGCTCGACCTGGCGCTGCCGCTGGTCGTGCTCTGCGGCGATGCGCCGCTGGTGAGCGCCGCTGTCATCGCTGAGCTGATCGCCGCTCACGCGCAGGCGGGCGCAAGTGCGACCGTGCTCACCGCTGAGCTTGACGACCCTTCAGGGTACGGACGCGTGATCCGCGACAGCAGCGGAGCGCTCGCGCGGATCGTCGAGACCAAGCAGCCTGGCGATGCCGATGTGGCGGAGCTTGAGATCCGCGAGGTCAACGCCGGAGCCTATGTCTTTGATCCCGAGGCGCTCTGCGCCGTGCTCCCCGCGCTCGCGGGCGCGAACGCCCAGGGCGAGCTCTATCTGACCGACGCGATCGCGCTGCTGCGCGAGCGCGGTGGCCGGATCGCGGCCCTGAGGAGCACCGACTGGCAGGTCGTGCTGGGCGTCAATGACCGCCTGCAGCTGGCACGCGTGCGGGCGATCTGCCAGGCGCAGATCAACGAGCAGCATCTGCGCGCGGGAGTCGACATCGTCGATCCCTCCGCGACCTACATCGACGTCGACGTCGAGATCGCCGCCGATGCGACAATTGCGCCCGGCACGCGCCTGCTGGCCGGAACGCGCGTCGGCGAGCGCGCCCAGGTCGGCCCCCAGGTGACCGCGATCGCCTCCGAGATCGGGCCGGATGCGCGCGTGCGGATGGCGTGGGTCGAGAATGCGCGCATCGGCGCCGGCGCGCAGGTCGGCCCCTTCGCCTATCTGCGCCCGCAGACGGTGCTCGGCGAGCGCGCCAAGGCGGGCACCTTCGTCGAGATCAAGGCCTCAGAGATCGGCGCCGATGCCAAGGTGCCGCACCTCTCCTACATCGGCGATGCGACGATCGGGGAGCGCGCAAACCTCGGCGCCGCAACCGTCACCGCCAACTATGACGGCTTTAGCAAGCACCGCACCACGGTCGGCCCGGACGTGCGCGCGGGCGTCGACACGACCTTCGTCGCGCCTGTGGAGGTCGGCGCGGGGGCCTTCACCGGCGCGGGCTCGGTCATCACGCACGACGTGCCGCCCGGGGCGCTCGCGGTCGCCCGCGCGCGCCAGCAGAACATCACAGGCTACGCAAAGCGCCGCAAAGAGCGCGCAGCCGATGGCGCGCCGCCTGCGCACACGCGCCCTCCGATCACGCCTGATCTCTAGAATCGGTGCTGCGATGAGCGCGATCGAGACGCAGGCGGGGAGCGCGCCGACGAGCCTCCCGATCGACTACAACAAGCGCCTCATGCTCTTCACCGGGCGCGCCAACCCGCGCCTGGCCGGCGACATCGCCGAGAAGCTCGGCGTCGACCTGGGGCCGGTAGTCGTCAAGACCTTCTCCAACGGAGAGGTCTACTGCCGCTACGAGGAGTCGATCCGGGGCGCGGATGTCTTCATCGTCCAATCCACCTGCGGCAACCCAGCGACAGGTGTCAACGCCAACGACGCGCTGATGGAGCTGCTGCTGATGATCGAGTCTGCGGTCGGCGCCTCTGCGCACCGCGTGATCGCGGTCACGCCCTGGTTCGGCTACTCCCGTCAGGACAAGAAGTCCGCCCCGCGCGAGCCGATTTCCGCCCGCCTTGTCGCGCGGATGCTTGAAGCTGCGGGCGCCGACCGCGTGCTGACGATGGACCTGCACGCCGGTCAGATACAGGGCTTCTTCTCCAAGCCCGTCGACCACATGACCGCGCTGTTCATGCTCACGCAGTACTTCATCGACCTGGGCCTTGACGACCTGGTGGTGGTGGCACCGGACGCCGGTCGGGTCAAGCTCAACAAGAAGTTCGCCTCGGAGATCGGCGCTGAGCTGGCGATCCTGGACAAGGAGCGGCCCGCCCAGCAGGTGTCGGAGATCGCCTACGTGATCGGCGATGTGCGCGGCAAGACCGCGGTGATCGTGGACGACATGATCGACACCGCCGGAACCCTGCGCGCGGCAGCGCAGGCGGTGCATGACGCGGGCGCGCGGCGCATCTACGCGGCGGCGACGCACGCGGTGATGTCGGGCGATGCCTTCGTGAACCTCACGGCGGCCGGCTTCGAGGAGATAGTGGTCACCGACACGATCCCGCTGGCGCCCGGCGCGCCGGCGAACATCCGCGTGCTGCCCTGTGCCGAGCTGCTGACCGACTCGATCCGGCGCATCTTCATCGACGACTCCGTCAGCGCGGTCTTCGGCGGCGAGAACCAGCTGTTCTAGCGACCTGGCAGCGCTGCTACAGTCTGTGACCGCCGATGCCCCCCTCCTCTGAGCAGACAGAGACCGCGACGCTCGCTGTCGCAAGCCGCGCTGCCGAAGGCTCGCGTGCCGCGCGGCGCCTGCGGCGCTCCGGCAAGGTTCCGGGCGTGCTCTACGGCGGCGGCGGCGATCCGCTGCCGGTCGCGGTCGCAGCGCGCGAGCTGCGCCACGCCCTTGCCGCCGCCGGCGCGTTGCTGCAGCTCACGCTCGACGACGGCAAGCCGCAGCCGGTCGTCGTCAAGGAGCTGCAGCGCGACCCGCTCCACGGTGACGTCGTCCACGTCGACCTGCTGCGCGTCTCGCTCGATCGGCCGATCCACGCGGTCGTCCCGCTCGAGCTGACCGGAGCGGAGGAGGCGCCCGGGGTGAAGCTCGGCGGCATCCTCGAGCAGACCGTTCGCGAGCTCGCGATCGAAGCGCTGCCGGCCGCGATCCCCGAGGCGGTCAGGCACGACGTCTCCGCGATGGAGATCGGCGATACGCTGACCGTCGCCCAGATCACCGCGCCGGAAGGGGTGCGCCTGCTCGACGAGGGCTCTGAGGCGGTGATCGCGACGATCACCGCGCCGCGTCTTCAGGCCGCTGCCACGACTTCCGTGGAGGTCGAGACCGAGGTGGTTGGCGAGCGCCCGGCTGCGGGCGAGGCGGAGGGCGAGAGCGCGGAAGGCGCCGGGGAGTAGGCGCTGCGCCGCCTCACGCGCGCGGGCACCGTCGACTGGCTTCTGGTCGGGCTGGGCAATCCGGGTCGAGAGTACGCCGCGACGCGGCACAATGTCGGATATATGGTGCTCGATCGCCTCGCGGCGCGCTTTGGTGAGCCGCGCCGTCGAGCACGCTTCAACGCGCAGCTGGCCGAGGTGCAGGCTCGCCTCGAGGGCGTGAGCGCGCCGCTGCGGCTGGCGCTGATCTGGCCGCAGACCTACATGAACGAATCCGGTCGCGCAGTCTCGCCGGCCCGCGGCGCCTACCGGCTGGCACTCTCGCGGCTGCTCGTCATCCACGATGAGATCGACCTGCCCTTCGGCAGCGTCCGCGTGCGCTGCGGAGGCGGCTTGGCGGGCCACAACGGGCTCAAGTCGCTGGCGCGCGAGCTGGGCGGCAGCGACTTCTGGCGCGTGCGCGTCGGCGTCGGGCGTCCGCGCTCAAGCGACCCGGAGATCGTCGCCGCCTACGTGCTCTCAGGCTTCCGCGAGAGCGCCGAGCAGGTGCAGGAGCTGCTGGCGCACGCCGAGCGGGCGGTCCTCGAGCTGCTGGCGGCAGAGCAGGCGGCGGCTGCGGGCGGCGGCAGTGGGCGGACGCGCCGATGAAGGAGCTGCTCGCGCGCCCCTCCGTGATGGCGCTCGCCAGGGAGCTGCTTGAGGCCGAGGACCCGATCTACGCCTCCAGCTCCGCGCAGCCGTTCCTGATCGCGGCCTTGGCGGCAGCGAGCGCAGAGCGCCAGGCGCCCGCGCGGATGCTCGTCGTCGCGTCCGACGACCGCGCCGCGCGCGACCTTCGCAGCGAGCTTGCAACCTGGCTGGGCAGCTCCAGCGTGCGCCTCTTCCCCTCGCGCGGCGTCGCCTACGAGGCGCACATCCTGCCATCGCCGCACCTTGTCGGCCTGCGCATGGCGGCCCTGCGCGCGCTGCTCTCGGGGGCCGATGCGACGGTGGCGGTCGCCTCTGCAGCTGCGCTCTGCGAGCGCGTGCCGGACCCGCAGCTGATGCCCACCGGCCTGCGCCTGCGGACGGGCGAGCGCCTCGACCTCGAGGCGCTGCTGGCGGCGCTCGCCGACCTCGGCTACGAGCGCGTCGAGCAGGTCCAGGAGCGCGGTCAGTTCGCCGTGCGCGGGGGCATCATCGATCTCTATCCGGTAACAGCCGAGCACGCGGTGCGCGCCGACCTCTTCGGCGACGAGGTCGAGTCGCTGCGCTCCTTCTCCACCTTCACCCAGCGCTCCCTGGCGCCGCTGTCGGAGGTCGAGATCGATCCGGCGGCCGAGCTCGGCTCAGAGCAGCGCGAGCTGGTCGCGCTTGCCGCTGAAGCGCGTGCCGCCGGGGAGCCGGTGCCGGCGATCGACGAGCTGCTGGCGATCGAGCGCTTCGAGGCGCCGCTGACCCTGCTGCCGCCGGGGACGAGCATCGTCCTCGCTGCCGAGCAGGAGGAGATCCAGGGCGCGCTCGAGGACCGCTATGAGGATCTTGCCGCCACGCCCCAGCACGACGGTGATGGGCGCATGCTCTACGTCCGCCCGGAGGAGGTGATGGGCGAGCTGCAGCGTCGGCGCGCGCTGCGGCTGAGCGCCCGCGCAGGGCAGGGCTCAGGTGAGCTGCGCGCCGAGCAGGCGACGGGCCGGGCACGCAGCGCCGCAGAGGCCGAGGCGGAGCTCGAGCGGCTGGTGCGCTCCGGCTATGCGACCGTCCTGGCCTTCCCCCACCGCGGGGAGGGCGAGCGCTTTGCCTACAACCTCGCGCGCCTCTCCGCGCGCTGGTTGGGTGAGGATGCCGCCGGCGAGCCGCACTCGGGCGAGCGTGGGGCCGGTGCCCTGCTGCTGGCGGAGGGGGAGCTGCGCGAGGGGTTCATCGCGCCCGCATTGCAGCTTGCCGTGATCCCCGCCCGCCGCCTGATCGCGCGTCCCGCCCGCGCTCGCTCCGGCGCCCTGGAGCTCGGTCGCAGCGGGCGCGCGCTGCAGTCCTTCACCGACCTGCGCACGGGGGACATCGTCGTCCACGAGGATCATGGCGTTGCGCGCTTTGCGGGCTTCCAGACGCGCACCGTCGCCGGGGTCACGCGCGACTACCTCTACCTTGAATACGACGGCGACGACCGCGTCTGGGTGCCCACCGACCAGCTCGCGAAGATCACCCGCTACATCAGCGCCGCCGGCGCCCAGGGCGCGGCGCTGCCGCCGCTCTCCAAGCTTGGCTCCAAGCGCTGGGACACGCTGAAGGCCCGCGCACGCCATGCCGCTCGCGAGCTGGCCGGGGAGCTGCTCGCGCTCTACGCCGAGCGCGCGCGCCGCAGCGGCTTTGCCTTTCCGCCCGACTCCGAGTGGCTGCGCGAGCTGGAGGCACGCTTTCCCTACAAGGAGACGCCCGACCAGCTTGCCGCGATCGAAGCGGTCAAGGCGGACATGGAGGCGCCGCGCCCGATGGACCGGCTGATTTGCGGCGATGTCGGCTTCGGCAAGACCGAGGTTGCCCTGCGCGCGGCCTTCAAGGCCGCCAGCGAGGGCAAGCAGGTGCTGCTGCTGGCTCCGACCACCGTGCTGGTGCAGCAGCACTTCGGCAACTTCAGCGAGCGCCTCGCCGACTATCCCGTGCGGGTCGACTTCGTCTCCCGCCTGCGCAGCGCCGCGGAGCAGCGCGCGGTGCTGGCGGAGTTCGCCGCCGGGGCGATCGAGATCCTGATCGGCACCCACCGGCTGCTCTCGCGCGATCTGCGCGCCAAGGACCTGGGGCTGCTCGTGATCGACGAGGAGCAGCGCTTCGGCGTGCGTCAGAAGGAGCTGCTGCGGGCGATGAAGCTGACCGTCGACGTGCTCTCGATGTCGGCGACGCCGATCCCGCGCACGCTGCAGATCTCGCTTGCCGGGCTGCGCGATATCTCGCTGATCGAGACCCCGCCGGTGGGGCGGCGCCCGGTCAACACCTACGTCGGCGAGTACGACGAGGAGCTGGTCAAGCGCGCCCTTCAGCGCGAGCACGCCCGCGGCGGGCAGTCCTTCTTCGTCCACAACCGCGTCGAGACGATCGCGGAGGTCGCCGAGCGGCTGCGCGGCCTCTGCCCGGGGCTGCGTGTCGCCATCGCTCACGGCCAGATGGAGGAGGGACAGCTCGAGGAGGTGATGCTCGGCTTCCTGCGCGGCTGTGCCGAGGTGCTGGTCTGCACCTCGATCATCGAGTCCGGCCTCGACATTCCGCGCGCGAACACGCTGATCGTGGAGGACGCCGATCGCTTCGGGCTCGCCCAGCTCTACCAGATCCGCGGCCGCGTCGGCCGCCGCCGCGAGCGCGCTTACGCCTACCTGCTCTACGACTCCGCCGCAGCGCTGCGCCCGGAGGCGGCCCAGCGCCTGGCCGCGCTCTCTGACCACACCGAGCTGGGATCGGGCTTCGCGCTGGCGATGCGCGACCTTGAGATCCGCGGCGCCGGCGATCTGCTTGGCGAGGAGCAGTCCGGGCATGTTGCCGCCCTCGGCTTCGAGCTCTACATGCAGATGCTCGAGGAGGCGGTGCGCGAGGCCGAGGAGCTCGAGGGAGCCGAGCAGCCCGCGCTCGAGCCGGTGCGCCTGGAGATCAAGGTGGACGCCTATGTGCCGGCCGACTATGTCCCCTATGAGCGCGCGAAGATCGACCTGCATCGGCGAATCGCCCAGGCACGGGAGATCGCCGACATCGAGCTTCTGCGCCAGGAGCTTGCCGATCGCTTCGGCCCGCCTCCCGAGCCGGTCGAGACTCTGCTTGTCCTTGCGCGCCTGCGCATCATGCTTGCGCTCGCAGGCGCGCGCTCGCTCGTCTTTCGCGCTGAGCGCGCGCTGATCGCGCCGATCGAGCTGGACTCAGCGGCGGTGCGAGCGCTGCGCGATCAGCTGCCCGGCGCGATCTACGAATCCGGTCGCTCACAGCTCTCGCTGCCGGTCGCCCCGGACGGCCCGGAGCGCTGCGCAGCGCTGCTGAGCGCCGCCGAGGCGCTGCTAGCGGCGCAGCGCGGCTCACTTCTCGGCGCCATGCGCTAGGATCGCGCCTCATGTTCAGGGGACTGCACAAGCTTGCTGCCGGCGGGGCCGCGCTGCTCGTCGTGGGAGCGGTCGCCGGCTGCGGCGGCATACCGGGCGACGCTGTCGTCTCGGTCAACGGCACCGCGATCACAAAGGCCTCCTTCAACCACTGGATGGGCGTCGCCGCAGCCTCCTCGAGCGCGAGCGCAGAAGGCGCTCAGAGCTCAGCGCCGCCGGTGCCCGAACCACCCGAATACACAGCGTGCATCAAGCATCTGGAAGCGACCGCGGCCAAGCCTGCAAAGGGCAAGACGCCGCCCTCGCGCGCCCAGTTCAAGAGCCAGTGCGAAGAGCAGTACACCGCCTACAAGCAGGAGGTGCTCGACTTCCTGATCTCCTCGCAGTGGGTGCTCGGCGAGGCCGCCGAACAGGGCGTGAAGGTGAGCGAAGCGGAAGTCAAGAAGCAGTTCGACACGCTCAAGAAGGAGCAGTTCCCCAAGGAATCCGCCTACAAGGCCTACCTTGCGCACTCGGGTGAGACCGAAGCCGACCTGCTCCAGCGCGTGCGGCTGCAGCTGCTTGCGCGCAAGCTCCAGGAAAAGATCACCAAGAGCGCCAAGAAGAAGCCGAGCAAGGCGCAGATCGCCAAGTACTACAACGAACACAAGGCCCAGTACGGAAAGCCGGAAAGCAGGAACCTCCAGATCGTCCTCACGAAGGGCGAAGCGGAAGCCAAGACGGCGAAGTCGGAAATCGAATCGGGCAAGAGCTTCGCGTCGGTCGCCAAGGCGGTCTCGATCGACCCCCTGAGCAAGAGCAACGGCGGCGTGCTCAACGAAGTCACGCGCGGCGAGGAGGAGAAGGCGCTCTCGGAAGCTGTCTTTGCGGCCAAGGTGGGCGTGCTCTCCGGGCCGGTCAAGACCCCCTTCGGCTACTACGTCTTCCAAGTCACAAAGGTCAATCCCGCAAGCCAGCAGAGCCTCGCGCAGTCTGAAGCGACGATCGCGCAGGCGATCTCCTCCCAGTCGGAGCAGAAGGCGCTCTCCACCTTCGTCAGCGAATTCCGCAAGAAGTGGACTCAACGCACCGAATGCCGCTCCGGGTTCGTGGTTCCGGACTGCAAGGAGTACAAGGCACCGAAGACGTCGACGACGACGTCCGCCACCGGCTGAGGTCTCCGCGGCTGATGGGCTCTGCGCCGAGAGCAGCGCGACGCGCTTGGGCATTCCGGCGGATTGGCGGATGAGCGCAATCGAGGCCGTCCGCGGCCGCGAGATCCTCGACAGCCGCGGCAACCCGACCGTCGAGGTTGAGGTCGCGCTCAGCTCAGGCGCATGGGGTCGGGCCGCGGTCCCCTCCGGCGCCTCGACCGGCAGCCTTGAGGCGATCGAGCTGCGGGACGGCGGCTCACGCTATGGCGGCAAGGGCGTGCTGCGTGCGGTGCAGAACGTGAACGGGGAGATCGCTGCGACTCTGCGCGGGATGGAGGCCGGCGACCAGGAGGCGCTCGACCGGGCGCTGATCGACCTTGACGGCACGCCCAACAAGGGGCGTCTGGGGGCAAACGCGATTCTGGGCGCCTCGCTCGCGGCAGCTCGCGCCCAGGCGGCCGAGCTCGACCAGCCACTGTTCCGCTACCTGGGCGGCGAGGAGGCCGCGCTGCTGCCCGTCCCGCTGATGAACGTTCTCAATGGCGGCGCGCACGCCGACAACCGCGTGGACTTTCAGGAGTTCATGATCGTTCCCCACGGCGCTCAGCGCTTCAGCGAGGCGCTGCGCATCGGAGCGGAGGTCTTTCACGCGCTGCGCCGCACGCTTAGCGAGCGCTCGCTTGGCGGCGGCGTCGGCGACGAGGGCGGCTTTGCGCCCAACCTCGACTCGAACGCGGAGGCGCTCGAGCTGCTGATCGCGGCTATCCGCGCCGCCGGCTACGAGCCGGGCGAGCAGGTGTCGATAGCGCTTGATCCGGCGACAAGCGAGCTGTGGCGCGATGGCTCTTACGACCTTGCGCACGAGGGGCGGACGCTCGCGCCGGCCGAGCTTGCCGCCTACTGGGAGGAGCTTGCCGGTCGCTATCCGATCGTCTCGATCGAGGATGGCATGGCGGAGGATGATTGGGGGGGATGGGAGGAGCTCACGGGCGCCCTCGGCGACCGCGTCCAGCTGGTGGGCGATGATCTCTTCGTCACGAACGTCGCACGCCTGCAGCAGGGCATCGAGCGCGGCGTCGCAAACTCGATCCTGATCAAGGTCAACCAGATCGGGACGCTGACCGAGACGCTTGCGGCGATCAAGCTTGCGCGCAGCGCCGGCTACAGCGCTGTGATCAGCCATCGCTCAGGCGAGACCGAGGATGTGACGATCGCCGATCTCGCCGTCGCCTGTGGCTGCGGGCAGATCAAGACCGGCGCGCCCTCGCGCTCCGAGCGGGTTGCCAAGTACAACCAGCTGCTGCGCATCGAGGAGCTGCTCGGCGAGCAGGCGCGCTTCGCGGGCCTGCAGTCGCTTGCGCTGGCCGGTCGCTAGCAGCAGGCAGGAAAGGGTGGCGCCGCAGCGAAGGCAATGCCATGCCCGATCTCGCCCCGACCCTTCCGCGCCGCCCCCACGCCCGTGGGCGCTCGCGCCCGAGATCGAGCGGAGGTCGCACGCAGCGAGGCGTGCGCTGGGATCGCATCGGCCGCCTCGCCCTGGCCGGAGCGCTTGCCGCGATCCTCTATCTCTACATCAGCGCCGGCGTGCATCTCGGCTCAGCGCTCGGCGAAGAGCAGGCGGGGGCGCGCGCCCAGGCCGCTCTGCAGCGCGAATATGCGCAGCTTGCCCGCGAGCGCGCCACGATGCTGAGCACCTCCTGGATTGAAAGCCAGGCGCGGCGCCTGGGCATGGCCTTCCCGGGCGAGCAGCAGTTCGAGCTGCGACGCGCTCCCGGCGGCTGAGCGCTCCGGCTCGCCAGGTCGCTGTGCGCCTACTGCTCGGTGCTCTCCTCGCTCAGGCGCCGAATCACGATCTGATCCTCTTCGATCAGGACCTCGATCGGGCGGTGCCCGGCCCAGTGCTCGGCATAGACCGGGTTGTCGCGGACCGCAGGGTCAAGCCACAGGCCATACCCCTCCTCGCCATGGTCAAAGGTGCCTTCGAGGCGTCCTGGCGCGACGTTCGATCGCCTTGCGCCCCCGCGCCGCGCACGGCGACGGCCGCGAGCGCCTGAGCGGGCGCCCTGGCCCTCCTCCTCGCTCTCGCCGCCCTCCTCAGAGGCCTCTGCAGCCCCGCCCTCGCCCTCCTCAGGGGCGTAGGTGGCGCCCGTGGCGGCCTCCTCCTCGGCCGCTGCCGCGCCGATCACTCCGGCCCGTTCGGCGGCTTCAAGCTCTGCTGCGATCAGGGCCTCGTCGGCGGCGCGCATGTCGAGCTCCTCGGCGAGGGCGGGCGCCGGGCCCGCTCCCTCCTCCGGGCCCTCCGTCAGGCCGTTCTGGCGCTTGAACTGCTGGATCTCCTGAACGGTCACCTCGAGCTGGTGGGCGACCCAGGCGTCGGTGCGACCCTCGCGGCTCCAGGCGCGAATCTGGTTGAGATAGGGGCGAAGCGACTTGCGTGCCATCTTGGGGCAGAGACTATTACATCGCCGCGCCTCCGCGATCGATGCGCCAGGCGCGCTCTTGCAAGCGCAATCGCGAGGCCGACTTTCCGTGCCGGGTGTGACTATGCTTGACGAATGAGGCGAGGGAAGACGGCACGGCGGGTGGCAGCCAGGCGGCAGCTCGGATCAGCCGTACCCAAAACCCTGACAGCAACAGGCGGGCTGCTGTGACGCTAGGGCCCCCGGGAATCAAAGCGAGGCGGTGACGATGCTGGTACTGACGCGCAGGTCCAATCAGAGCATCATGATCGGTGACGACATCGAGGTCTCAATCCTTGCGGTGGTCGGCGACAAGGTCCGAATCGGGATCGAAGCCCCTGGCAATATCCCGGTCTACCGGACCGAGATCTACCTGGAGATTCAAAGCCAGGAGGCCGAGGGCGAGCTCGAGCAATCCGGCAAGCTGGGCGACGAGGGGGTCGCCGAAGGGGCGACGGAGGTCGCCGACGAGCTGCGGCGGTTGAGCGAAGAGCGCTAGGAGAGGAGCAGGTAGAGCGTGGTGAACATCGCCGCCGTGACCGCCAGGGCGGTGGTGATCATGGTCAGCACGAGCACGAAGAAGCGCAGCGAGCCCTGACGCCGACGGCGGTGCACTTCACGGTGCAGGCGCCGCTTTGCGGCGCTGCGCTGCAGCTGCTCCTGCCGCCGCCGCTCGCGGGAGATCTCGCGCGCGAACTCGGCCTCGAGCTCGGCGAGCGAGCGGCGCATGCGCAATGCCGCCATCGCCCTGCCCCTGACCTAGGCGACCTGAGCCCCGCGCTTGGCCTCGTCGTAGACGGAGCGGAAGCGCAGATAGTTGCTGGCGATCTGCGCCGCTGCGTCGCTGCGCTCGCGCTGCCCGTCGACGAATTCCTTCAGCGGGTCCCACCAGATCGAGCGGCCGATCGCAAATCCGATGAAGCCGGGCACCGGCGCCGCCTGGCGCAGCCACTCGTCGACCTTCTCGGCGTTTGCGCCCCGTCCGAGCACCACGCAGGCGACGCCGTCGCGACCGCCGGAGCGCGCCTGAGCGGAGAGCATCTCGCAGTCCTCCCGTCGCTCCACGCCCTCGATCTTCCAGACATCGACGACCACCCCGGCATCCTGGATCTCGGCGATCGCGCGGCGCATCAGCTCGGGGCGCAGCTCGGCGTCGTAGCGGTCGCTTGAGCTCCCGACCGCCTCGAGCTGAGCGGGCTCGGCGGGCACCAGCAGCTCAAAGAGGAAGCGCGGCCGCGGGCTGGCGCCGTCCGCGCGCAGCCAGTCCGAGAGGCGCTTGAGGCGCTGCAGTTGGGCACGGTTGCCCTCGGCGTCGCCGTCGGGGTTGTAGCGCACGAGCACCTTTGCAAAGTCCGGCGCAAAGCGCTCGATATGCGCAGCGAAGTCCTCGCCGTACTCGAAGTCAAACAGCGGCTGCCCGGAGCGCTCGACGGGCATCGCCAGCGTGAGCCCTTGGCTGCGCGCCTCGCTGGGGATGCTCGAGCCAAACTGCTCATCGACGAGCACGCCGCAGCTGGCGACCTCGGCGCCCTCCGCGATCGCCCGCTGCATCCCCTCGAAGATGAGGTGCTTGGCGTCGGCGATCCTCTGCGTCTGCTCCGCGCTCGGCTCGCCTTCGATGCCGAAGAACTTCTTCTGGAATGAGCCGCGGTGGTCGAAGGCAAGAATGAAGAGCGGATGGTTATAGCCAACTGTCATCGGTCAACTCCTTTGCTAAGCGCTTGTCTTCGCATCGCATGCCCATGGCACGCGGGCGGCGGGCGCGTCGGCAGGGGACACGCCGGGACGGACTCTAGCGCGCTTGCGAGGAGCGCGCAGTGCGCATGGTGCGGCGCCGCAGGCGCTGCGCGTCCCTGCCGCGGAGCCGACGTGGCGGCTTCCGAGGGCCCGAATCCAAAAGCGCGGTGAACTAGAATGGAAGTCCGATGTCTTCGGGTGCCGACCTGTTCGTTGTCTGCAAGCAATGCGGTGCCGAGGTCAGCCCGTATATCACCGAGTGCCCCTACTGCGGCGGGCGCTTGCGCAAGCGGGCGCCCAAGCTCCCGCGCGAGCGACTGGGTGAAGGTCGAGGGCGTCTCGCTCCGCACCGCCGCCGCTCGCCTATCAATCTGCGCGTCGTGCTGGCCCCGCTGGGCGTGAGCGAGCGCGCCCGAGGGCTTCCGGTACTCACCACGGGGATCGTCGCGGGCAGCGTCCTGATCTGGATCCTCGGCGCAGCAGGCGCAGTGCCGATCGAGAAGCTATTGATCGCAGGGCCGCTGCACGGGGACTGGTGGCGCCTGCTCACCTACCAGCTCGCCTACCAGCATGCGGGTCTTGGCCTCTTCATCTATGGCGTGGTTACGCTGAGTGCCGCCGCGATCTTCGGCTCGCTGGTGGAGTCTCGCTACGGCTGGGGCGCTGCTGCGGCGCTCTATCTGGGATCGGGGGCGGCGGCTGCGCTGGTGGCGCTTGCGATCTACCCGCACCCGCTGATGAGCGGAGCGAGCGCAGGCGCGCTGGCGCTGCTCGCGGCGTGGTCGCTGCCCGAGCTGCGCGCTGCAGTCGCCGGCTCCGACAGCGATGTGGACGTGCTGGGCGTGGGTGCCTTTGCGATCGTGCTGCTGCTGATCCCGCTTGTGGTCCCCGGCGCGAGCTGGACCGCCGCCGTGATCGGCCTGCTTGCAGGAGCGCTGTTCGGGGCGGGCGCCGGGCTGGTCAGGGCCGCCGCCTGACCGTGGCGAGGAGCGCGCGCTGCCGATATCGTGACGGGTGCCTGCGCCGGCTCGGCCGAGCAGGGGCAGAGCATCGGCATAGCGCAACGACAGAAGGGCGGTGAAGATGGAGATTCGTTTTCTCGGCCACGCAGCCTTCGAGCTGCGTGAGGGCGACGCCACGGTGCTCGTGGACCCGTTCCTGACCGGCAACCCGAAGGCTGCTGTGGGCGAGCAGGAGCTCTCCCCGCAGACGATCCTGCTCACCCACGGCCATGCGGACCACTTCGGCGACACCGTGACGATCGCAAAGCGCTGCGGATCGACGGTGGTGGCGATAGTGGAGATCGCCAATGAGCTTGCAGCTGAGGGGATCGAGCATGTGCACGACCCCAATCTGGGCGGCACGGTCCTGCTCGACTGGGGCTTCGTCAAGCTGGTGCCGGCGTGGCACACCTCGACGACGCCAAAGGGCACCGTCAACACCCCGGCGGGGCTGATCATCGGCATCGGCGGCAAGGTCATCTACCACCTCGGCGACACCGGCCTGTTCGGCGATCTGCGGCTGGCTAACGATCTTGCGCGCAGCGGTGCCCGTGCGGCGGGGTGGGAGGCGCCGGCGCAGATCGATGTGGCGCTGATGTGCATCGGCGGCCACTACACGATGGATCGCTTCGACGCGGTGAGCGCAGCGGCGCTGGTGGGCGCGCGCACTGTGATCCCCTGCCATTACGACACCTTCCCGCCGATCACGACCGACGCCCAGGCCTTCAAGGCCGACGTCGAGACGAGCGGCGCTGCCAGCGTGGCCGTGCTTGCCCCGGGGGAGACGTATTCGCCCTGATGGCGATGACCCATGCGATAGTGCTGATCGAGGCCGAGCGCGACGCGCTGCCGCGCCTCGGCGAGGTGCTTGCGGGGATCGATGGCGTCGCGGAGGCCTACTCGGTGACCGGCGAATGGGATTTTGTGGCGATCGTCCGAGTGGGCGACCCCGAGCAGCTGGCGGATGTCGTGACCGGGCAGATCGGCCAGCTGCCCGGCGTGACGCGCACGCGCACGATGGTTGCGCTTGCGGTTCATTCCCGCCATGACATCGAGCGCCTCTTCTCGATCGGAGGCTAGCTGCGGATGAGCGCTGCGCGGCACGGTGCGCGGGCGAGCGCCCTCTCGCTCCCTCTGCGCGAGGGCTGCGGCCCGACGCTCGGCGCGCTCGCTCTCGCCCGCTGGCGGCGCTGCGGGCGCCGCGCGCGTGCGCTTGCGCTGGCGGCGCTGGCGCTCTGCTGCGTGTTCCTCGGCGTGGCGCTGGTCACGCTCGGCGGAGGGCGCATCAGCTACGCGGCGGGACCGATCCCGTTCTCCTTCTCCGCTGCGGGGCTGCGCCGCATCGCACCTGAAGCCGGCGGGGAGGTGCGCGTCGCCCGCTACGCACATGGGGCGCTCGAGGGCTCATTCGCGGTCTCAAGCCTGGCGCTGCCTCCCTACTCGGGCTCGGTCACCGGCGTGCTGCCGCTCGCGGCGGACCGCTATGTCGAAAAGGTGCTCGCCCCCCGCTTCGGCGGCTTCAGCCTGGTAGGCGAGGGCCCGGTGCGCACGGACGCCTTCGGCGCCTGGGAAGAACTGCCGCCGACCACGATCTACTACCACGTGAGCACCTACGCGATCGCCTTCATCGCTCGCCTCGCCGGTGATCCGCTCTACGGCCGGGTGATCTGGTTGATACCGGGCTCCGGCCATCCGCGCTCAGCACTGCTGCTGACGCTGCTTGAACGCGTCCGACCCGGCCACTTCAGCGCAACCGCAGCGCTGTCGCTGGGCACAACCGGGGCGCTGTCAGGGCCGTTGCGCTCCTTTGCGATCGGCTAGCTGCCCTCGGCTGCCCGACACGTGGTCGGTGGGGGCGTGGCCGACGCCGCCTGCACTCCGCGCGCGGCTGCACGGCGCCGAGGATGGCGCCGCTAGGGCGCCGGGGTGCTCCCGCCTTCGGCTTCAGCGGGCGCGGGCGTGCCGCCGTTGCCGGCAGGCGCAGGGGCGCCGGGCCCTTCAGCGGTCGTGGTCGGCAACGTGCCTTCGCCGCCTGTGCCTGTTCCGGCCGCGCCTACTTTGCCGGTGGCGGGAGCTTCGGCAGGCGGCGGAAGCGCAGAGCTGGAGGTGATGACCTCGATCGTTTCCCCGCCGCCTTCGGTGCCGGCCGCGCGCGCACCGGAGCCGGCGCTCGCATGTGGGGGGCGCAAGCCGGTGGATGTGCTCTCAGCGGTGCTTGACGAGCTCGATGATGATGAGGAGGAGGTTGAGGAGGTGCTGAGCGAGGAGGTGGATGGTGCGCTTGTCGAGATGGTGCTCTTGGTGCGTGCGTTTGGGCCGGTTCCCGAGTGCCCGCCGCCAAGCGTCGTGGTTGCGTGAGCACTTCCGCCGGCGTGCGTGTCGCCGGCGGAAGTGGTGCAGGGCGCGGAGCGGCGGCCGGCAGGTGCGCCGCGGTGCGATGTTGCAACGCGAAGCTTGTGGGCGTCGGCCTGCGCGGAGCCTGCGGTGCTGTGGCTGCGGCCGCTGCGATCGACGAGCGCTGCTGCGCACGCGCTCGCTGCGCTCCTCAGCGGCCGCTTGCCGCTTGCCGCTGCGCCACCGGGCGCCTTGCTGCTCACACTGTGTCGCGCGCCCTCTCCCGTCGGGTGCGCGCCTGCGATCGTGGTCAGCAGGGGGGTCGCTGTGGGCGGAGCAGCTGTCGCAAGCGCCCGTGGCTGGTGGCGCTGCGGGGGTGAGCTGTGGATCGTCCTTTCGGCGGCAACCGCGCCGGCGGTGATCAGCGCTGCGGCCGCAAGGCCAGCGACCGCCTTCGTTGCGATCGCGCCCCCGCCGACGGAGGCGAGCGAGCCAAGGCCCGCGATCCCTCCCGTCGAGGCAGTTGCCCCGGCTACCGCCCCACCGGCGGCGCTCGCGCTTCCGGAGGCGTATGCCCCGCCGGCGCTGCTTGCGGTCGTGGATGAGAGGTGGCCGAGCAGAAGCCGCTGGGTGAGCGCAAAGAGGCCGACCGGCAGCACCGCGCTGAGCACACGCTCGTTGTGCTTGAGCTGCTTGCGAAAGGCGCGGCAGCGGTCGCAGCTGCGCAGATGGCGGCGGACGGGGGCACTCAGCTTCGTAAGCCCCTCGGCCTCCTCGCCCAGCTGCACCCTGACCTCCCCGCAGGAGAGTGCGCGCGCCTCGGCGGCCTCGGCAAGCGCGACGCGGGCGCGCACGAGCAGCGACTTCACGGATGGGATGGTCGTGTCCATGACATCGGCGATCTGCTCGTAGGGGAGCGCGTCGATCTCGCGCAGCAGCAGCGCGGTGCGCTGGGTCTCAGGGAGGGCGCTGATGTCGGCGAGCAGCGAGCGGAACTGCTCGCGCTGGAGGATCCGCTCGCTCACCGACTGGCCGTTGTCTGCCAGGAAGATGTCCATCGAGTCCACGCCCGTGGCGCTCGCCCGCCGCAGCTGGTTGAGGCAGCGATTGCGGGCGATGCGGTAGAGCCAGGGGCGCACGTTGATCGGGCGCTCGTCGGCGATGATGGCGTTGAAGGCTGCGACGAACACCTCCTGGAGCACATCCTCGGCATCCTCCCGCGAGCCGAGCAGGTGGCGGCAGAAGGCAAGCAGGCGGGCGCGGTAGCGGTGGACGATCGCCTCGAACGCGCGCTGATGGCCGCGGCGCGTGAGCGCGATCAACCGCTCATCGGAGGCCAGCCGCAGCAGGCTTGCCGAGGCGCTGCGCGCGGGCAGGGCGGGGTGTCGAAACGAGCTTACCTCCATGGCAACCAAGGGATTGCTTGCAACCCCTTAAAGCACCATAACAGCGCCAAGTTGCGCATCTGCGCGCTTGCGCTCGGCGCTTGCGCGCGAGCGCGACGCTGCGGCCCTCGCCAGTCGCTAGAGTCGCGCTGCTATGGCAGGCACGCGATCAAGCGGTCAGGATCTGCGCGCGGAGAGCGATGAGCAGGCCCGCTACCACGGCGGCCACCTCGTTGCACGGCGCCTCAAGGCGCACGGCCTGGGGCCGCTGTTCACGCTCTCCGGCGGGCACCTCTTCTCCATCTACGACGGCTGCGTGAAGGAGCAGATCCCGATCGTCGACGTGCGCCACGAGTCCACCGCCGCCTTTGCCGCCGAGGGCCATGCGAAGGTGACCCGCCGGCCGGGGGTCTGCGCGCTGACCGCAGGGCCGGGCGTGACCAACGGGATCAGCGCGCTCGCCTCCGCGCAGGCGAACCACTCGCCGCTGCTGGCGCTGGGCGGTCGAGCGCCCGCCGGACGCTGGGGCCAAGGCTCGCTGCAGGAGATCGACCACATCCCGTTCGTGCGACCGCTGACAAAGCTTGCGCGCACCGCCGAGTCCACCGCGGAGATCCCGGAGCTGATGGAGGAGGCGATCGCTGCGGCGCAGCGCGCGCACGGCGGACCGGCCTTCCTGGACTTCCCGCTCGACTATGTCTTCATGGAGGCTCCCGAGCCGCAGGAGCTTGCGCCGGGCCGCATCCATGAGGCCCACGCGCACGCAGACGCCCGCGCTCTTGAGCGCGCCGGCGAGCTGCTGCGCGGGGCGGAGCGTCCGGTGGTGATGGCCGGCTCGGACCTCTATTGGGGCCACGGCGAGGGCGGGCTGCTGGCGCTGATCGAGGAGCTGCGCATCCCCGTCTACCTCAACGGCCTGGCGCGCGGCTGCGTAGCGGCAGACCACGAGCTCTTCCGCTCACGGACGCGCTCGGCAGCGCTCAAGGAGGCGGATGTCGCCCTGGTCGTAGGCGTGCCGATGGACTTCCGCCTGGGCTTCGGGGGCGCCTTCGGCGCGCAGACGGAGATCATCACGATCGATGTCGCCGAGCCGCCGCGCCCGCCCACGCGCGCGGTCGCAGCGGAGCTCTACGGCCCGCTCGAGGAGACCTTCGCAGCGCTGCGCGCCGCCGCCGGCGGCGCGCTGGCGAGCGAGCGCTGGCTTGCCGAGCTTGCAGAGGAGGAGCGTGAGGCGCGCGAGGGCGAGCATGTCGGGCTCTCTGACGGTCGCGCGCCGCTGCATCCGATGCGCATCTACGCCGAGCTCTCGGCGATGCTCGAGCGCGACGCGATCGTGATCTGCGACGGCGGCGACTTCGCCTCCTACGCCGGACGGCTGGTCGACTCCTACCAGCCTGGCTGCTGGCTTGACCCGGGGCCCTTCGGCTGCCTGGGCGCCGGCCCGGGCTACGCGCTTGCCGCCGCCCTCGCGCGTCCGGGGGCGCAGGTCGTGCTGCTGCTCGGCGACGGCGCCTTCGGCTTCTCCGGGATGGAGTTCGATACCTTGATCCGCCACGGCGCAAAGGTCGTCGCGGTGATGGGCAACAACGGCATCTGGGGGCTTGAGAAGCACCCGATGGAGTTCGTCTACGGCTACTCGGTGGCCGCGGAGCTGCGCCCTGGCGTCCGCTACGACGAGGTCGTGCGCGCGCTGGGCGGCCACGGCGAGCTGGTCGAGCGCCCCGACCAGCTGCGGGGCGCCTTGGAGCGGGCATTTGCCGCCGATCAGCCGGCGCTCGTGAACGTCCTCTGCGATCCCTCGATCGCCTATCCGCGCAAGGCCAACCTCGCCTGAGGGCGCGCCGGCCAGATCTGCCGCTGGGCGCGCTCGCGGACGGGGCAGGCGGCTGGCTGATCGGTCGAGTCTGATCGCGTCGGCGCGGGAGAGGAGGACCGCGGATGTATGAGCGGGCAAGAAGAAGGGCCGCTCCGGGGAGCGGCCCTTCTGCTGATCCGGGACCTGCAGGGAAGATGATGCCCCGGTGTCTGTTTGCTTGAGCGGCTGCTAGAGGGGAGGAGAGGGGAGGAGATATGTTGTTGTGATGACCGGCTATTAGGCCGGAAGCAACTGCTCAAGTCCTATGCGCCGGTTCCTCGAGGATCTCGATGAGGCCTTTCGTCTCCGGCTGCTTCCAATATCGGACGGACCAGGTGAAGCTGTAGCTGTGCAAGCAGCGTTGAACGCATGTTCTAATGCAGATCGGCCGCTGCGGCCTGCGGAGGGTGGACATCTGTTTGATTTTCAGCTGTGCGGGCGCGCTCAGGAGCCCAGCCGCTCGACCTCTGGTGGTTGGGTTGCGAGCGTCAGGGCGGCGCCGTAGAGGATGTCGTGCTCGGAGACCTCGACCTCATCAAGCCCGAAGGCGTCAACGCACTCGGCGAGGATCAGCATGCCGGCGATGATCGTGGGCGCGCGGTCGGGGTGCAGCCCGGGGACCTGGCGGCGGGCGCCTTCCTCCATTGCCGCTAGGCGCGCGCCGATCGCCTCGATCCGCCGGCGAGCGATGTGGTAGCCCTCCACGCGCGCGGGGTCGTATGGGTCAAGCTCCTGGTCGATGGCCGCCGCGGAGGTGGCGGTGCCGGCGACCGCGATCGCAGCGCGCACCGCGGCGAGCTCTGCGGCGGGGAGGCCCTCGCGCAGGACCGTGCGCACGTCCTGGCGCAGCGCGTCCAGCTCAGCTGCCAGCGGCGGGTCATGGCCGATGTGGCGCTCGCTCATGCGCACCACGCCGAGCTGCAGCGAGGTGTGGAAGGTGGGCAGGGACTCAGAGCCGATGACGATCTCGGTGGAGCCGCCGCCGATGTCGATGACCGCGACCTCAGGTCGCTCTGCGCTCGGTTGCGCTGGGGCGGCCGGAGCGCGCGCATCTTCGGGCGCCCGTGCGCGGGCGGACATCGCGCCCAGGAAGGTCAGCCGCGCCTCCTCATCGCCGGAGAGCGTGCGGGTGTCGAGGCCGAAGCGGGAGCGCACCTGCGCTGCGAACTCATGCCCATTGCGCGCATCGCGCACCGCGGAGGTGAGGACGGCGCGCTTGGCGAGAACGCCGTGGCGCTCGATCAATGCGCTGTAGTCGGCAAGCACCGCGACCGTGCGGGCGATCGCCTGCGGCGCAAGCTTGCCGCTTGCGTCGACGCCTTCTCCCAGGCGCGTGACCCGCGACTGGCGAACGAGCTCGCGCACCGTGCCGGTTGCTGAGACGTCTGCAACAAGCAGGCGCGTGGAGTTGGTGCCGATGTCGATCGCTGCGACGCGCATCGTGCGCTGATCCTAAGCGAGCTTGCGGGCCGCGAGCACGGTGCTGGGGCTTGAAATTCAGGCCCGATTTTGCTATACATGAGTTCCCCAACGACGCGGGGTGGAGCAGTCAGGTAGCTCGTCGGGCTCATAACCCGAAGGTCGCGGGTTCGAATCCCGCCCCCGCTATGAAGGAAAGGCCCTGGTAATCGGCGCCTTTCCTCGTTCTGGGCGGCTTCCGGCGAGTGATCAAGGTTCCAATAGGGTTCCGTTTGACGGTTGTGCTGGACAGAAGATCCGGCGAGCGGGAGCCTAAACCCGCACAGAAGCTGGGATGCCGTAAGGCTGTTCTCGCCTGTCCCGTCTGTTCTCGGCACGCGGGACCGCCGAAGGACCACAGGGAGGGGCAAAAGGGACCGCAAGCGACGAACTGCGGTGCTTCACGCCGACGTTTCAAGCGGCGCCAAGCGGCCCACCAACAACCACGCTTGAACGGCTCGCCGAGTCCCGGTCACCTGGCTTGGGCACCTCCTTGCCAGATTGGGTTACTCACGACACGACACGGTCTTGATTGCGTAGGTGGCCGAACCAAAGCCGCCAGTTAGCCTCACGCAGCTATTCCGTCCGTTAGATTGCGCGTTCGAGGAATCTTCGAGTGGCGCATCTTCGGAAAATCACAGTCGCCGGACTTTTCGGCCTCTACGACCATGACTTGGATCTACGTCAAGATCCGCCGCTTACGATCGTGGCGGGGCCCAATGGGGTCGGAAAGACGACGCTTCTGCGATTGACAACGGCGCTGCTCCGTGGGACCTATCGCGAACTCCCTCGCTATGAGTTCGGAACTCTGACCGTTGAAAATGAGTTCGGCGCGACGATAGAGGCGGAGCGCACAGCGGACCTTGAACCGTCTGATGGGGCAGTGTCTTTCGTGCTTCGACTTCGTCACGGCACTGGCCGTCCGCAAGAGACCATGATCGAAGTGCACCCGTCGGTCTCCGACTTGATGGTAATGCCCGACTTCCTTGAGCGCTACGACTCGGAGACGTTCGTCGATGTTCGCGACGGCGAACTGATCGCCGAAGACGAGGTGCTGATGCGTTGGGGTGGTCGCGGGCGCGAGCTCATGCCCCCGCCGACGCCCCCGGACTGGTTTAAAGCCGATGACTGGAGAGTCGACTTTATTGAGACCAAGCGTCTCGACACTCTCATTTCGAGTAGCCAGGTCGCCAGGCGCTCGATTCAATGGCGGGGTTCGGGGCTCGTGAATGTCGAACGACGAGGCTCGCCAATCAATCGATACCTTCGGGTTGTCGCGCAGGCCCTGGAGAAAGCGCGTCTTGAGTCAGCGCTAATCAACCAATCCCGGACGAGCACCGTGGCGCGGAGGCTGCTAGGCGAATACAGCAGCAAGAGCGTGAACGTTGAGCGACTGCGCGAGCGATATGCGCAGGTCGAACGTCATGCCGCCGCCCTCACAGCAAACCGACTGCTTTCGGACAGCTTGGCAGCGCTCCCGGGAGGCAAGTTGAATCCGACGCAGAAGCGCTTCTTTGAGATGTTTCTAGACGACTTCGAGGCTAAGCTAGAGCCGCTCGACCCGATATCGCAAAAGCTCGAGCAGTTGAGGTCGATCATTGGGCACAAGTTCCTGAACAAGGAGCTAGCGATCAGTCCTGAGCATGGCTTGACGTTCATCGTGGAGCCCGCGGGAAACGAGATCGTCGCGGACTCTCTGTCGTCGGGCGAGCAGCACGAGTTGGCGCTCATTTCGCGCCTGCTCTTCGACGAGCGACCCGGAACGACGGTCCTGATCGACGAGCCTGAGCTTTCGCTCCATGTCAGCTGGCAACACGAGATGGTCGAGGATCTGCTCGAGATCGCGCGGGTGTCGGACCTATCTTTCGTGCTCGCGACGCATTCGACCGCGATCATCAACAATCGCTGGGACATAGTTGACGAGCTGGGCCCGCTCGATCTCAATGCTGAAGACCGAGGGCAGGACAAGACAAGCGTCGCGAACTAGGGCGATGGTGACTAGTCTGCAGGCAGCCGTCGATCCTGTCGCGGATTTGGTGTCACGGCTGCGACTCGACCACGCTGCACGTGCGCGCGGTGTGGTCGTAGTGGAGGGCCCATCCGACCGCGACGTATACGCGAGGGCATTTGGAATAGATAAGCGGAGGATCTTTGCCGCTGCTGGTCGGGTCAACGTCCTTCGCGTCGCGCGCACACTTACGGATCGGCCCTTGAGAGGCGTGACCTGTGTCGCCGATCGAGACTTTGATGACGCAGCTTCGGAGTTTTCAGACTCGGAGTTCGTGGTCTTCTCTGACAACGCCGACATGGACATGATGCTGTTCGCCTGCTCTGTCCTGGACAGGGTGGTCGAAGCCTGGGGTACGCGGGCGAAGCTAAAAAAGGCGGGGGGACCAGCGTCGCTGCGCACGCGCGTCGTGCGGTGCGTTGCGCCTCTATCGTCGCTCAGGGCTGCCAACGTGCTCGAGCGATGGGGTTTGGCGTTCAAAGACCTGAGCGTCGTCGACCTGGTCGATCGAGACTGCCTTGAGCTGAACGTCCGTAGTGTCGCTGCCAAACTTGCGAACGCCTCCGTATCGCGGCGGGAGTTGGAAGCAAGAAGTGCGGCCGACTTTCCGATCTGCCCCGCAACGGGGATGCCGCTAACGTCAGGGAGGGATGCCGCGTCCGCCACGGACGCGGCGTTGAGAAAGCTCGTGGGCAATCTCTCGCATCAGCAGGTAAAGGATGGGGTCGTAGCCCGGAGCCTGCGACTGGCGGTCGGGCGCGGTGATCTCTCAGGTTCAGGGTTCGCGGAACGCTTCGAATCGGCCCTCGCGGCAGCTGAAGAGGCGGGCCAGCAGAGTACAGCGCAGTCGACAGGCAGGGCGAACTCGGACGAAGCTCCACGTTAGAGGCTGGCAGACGCCGAGAGCACCGACGGTCCGGCACTGGGACGGTATTGAGGACCGCAGACGGACCGCGTAAGGCCGGAAACCGGCCGGCTCGAAGAGATACGCGCAGACATCGGATTCCTCCTTGTCGATTGCCGGAGGATTCCAGAAAGGCGACTCCACCAAAGCCGGGGTAGATTCATAGCCTCCAAGATTCCCGGGGCGGTCCACAGCCGACGGTGCGGGCTGGCAATAGCGCTTCATTCCCTCGTCACGACCGGAGCGTCCGGTTGACGGCGAAGCAGCCACGGCTCAAGCCATCCGCGAATCGTCTTGAAGATGATGCTGAGTTCTTCCAGCGTGTGTAGCGCGGCGTGCCCTTCCATCTGGGCGCGGTAGACGGCCTCGCCTCTCTCGTTGTTTTGGCGTCGCTTTTCCGGCGGCAACTCGCTGACTGGCCGCCATACCCACTCGAAGTAGACCGATGGATATCGCCTCGGGTATCGGCGGCCGTCTGCGAGCCCTAGCGCGTCCGACCAATGGTGATGCACGCTGTTGCGCACAAAGCGAACCCCGTAGACGAGATCCGCGTTGCCCATGCGCTCGGGCCAGTCGCCGCCAAGCGGCTTGCCACCGTCGGGTGTCCAGTGAGCGCCGATGCGCCAATCAAGGGTGGCGGCCCAATTTAGCGCCTCGAACAGCGGAATGAACGCTGCGGCTGCCACGCGACCCACGGCTGCATCGTGGAAGCGCGTGGCTGCCTGCATGTAGCCCGTGAACATCACGTCGAAGGTGACGATGTTTTGGTCGTAGGGCTTCATCGGCGGGTGTCTGGGCTGGCCCACGAGCCTTCGCCGCAGGCGTTGGCGAAGCCCGCGACCTCGGTCGCCGGGGCGCTTCTGTCAATTTCGGCATCGTCGGCGAAGGCGCTGCCCTGATCGGCGTCTCTGCGAGCGTGCGAGCCGAACCGGATCACCTTCGTGGGCGCAGGCGCAGCGTCGATCAGCGCTTTGCCGGCGGGCTGGATCATCTCCTCGACGGCGACGCTGCTCATGCTCGGGAGCGTACAAGGTCGCTCGCCGCGCTCCGTTGCGCTCATCTCTGTTCAAGCGTTGAAAGTGTGGTTCTGGCGCCAGTCAGCGAGCGGCGGGGCCGGCGCAAGCTCTCCAAGCAGCCGTCGAACCACCTCTTCTCCGTAGGTCCAGAGCGCAGCGGAATAGACGAGATAGTCCGCGTGCGTGACGCGCACCAGATCACCGTCGGCGTACCGCAACGATGGCGCCTGTGCAAGTGCGCGAGCGTCCACCCGCCCGGCCCGGTGGGCGAGTACATGACGCAGCGCCACGACCTCTGTCAGCGCCTGGTCGAGGTCCGATGGAATCGGACGTTCGGGCTGAGCCTGGAGACCGGCATGGCGCAGCATATCCTCCCAGCGCTTGGCTCCCGTACCCCGTGGAGAAGAGTCGAAGCTCCCAAGCCGTTCGTTCAATACCTTTTGCACTGCGACGCGGATCGCTTCAAGGCCGGCGTCGCCGACGCGCGCAGTCGCCTCCGGCTCCTGCCCGCGCGCTTGGTCGATCAGCGCTTGGGCCTGATGTTCCACAAGCATCTCGCGCGCACGCGGCACCAGTTCCTCGACAAGAGCATCAAGCGCGCCGACCATTGACACGAGCGTCATCGCGTTGTGCTCGACGAGCTGATTCGCTCGCTCGGCGCGCGCCAGTTCGGCTCGCTCACGCGCAGCGTCAAGGGCTGCTCGTCGGTCTGCTGAGTTTGTATGCCCCTGGGCGTCGAGGCGACGTTCCTCGTGGGCCTCGGAGTCGATCAACGCCTGCAAACCCCAATCAGCCAGGGTCCGCACGCGCTCAGCGGCTTCCATAGCCGCCCACCAATCGGCTATTACGGCCTCTCGACCGTGGGCCAGGCGCGGGTCCCGCCGTGCATGAGCGAGCTGCCGACCGGCGAGGCTGTCGGATCTGTCCGTTTGCATCCGGGCCAGCCTCAGACTACTCCGTACCTCGCCGTCACACGGGCGGGCTCTTGTAGGCGACCGATCGAGCGCCGCGAGACCGCGGCGAGATTCTCGGCGAGCGACTCCTCAAGCGCAGGCGCCGGGATCGCCGGAGGCGTGGACTCGTAGCCGGCGTGCACGGCGAGAGCGACCGGCGTCGAGAGTTTGGTGGGCAGCCATAGCTTACGGGGTGAGATCTCGACGCGGGCGGGGATGGCTGGGCGGCCGAGCGGCGTGTCGACGATCAGCTTCGCGCGCGTGGCCTCGCGTTCGGCAAGGCTGAAGCGGACGTCGAACAGCTCGGCGCCGTCGAGCGTGTCGAGGAGGAACCCCGCAGTCTCAAGGTCCGGTGTGGCGAAGTCCATGTCTGTGGAGAAGCGGCCCGCGTTGCCGGCACGCAGCTTGCGCAGCGAGGTGCCGCCCTTGAGGACAATGCCGAGCTCGAACGCGCCCTGGTCGTGGAGATGCTTGAGCGCATAGTCCTGGGCGACGTCGAGCAGAGCGGGATCGCGCATGCCGCTGCGACCTTGGAAATGGCGTGCGAGATAGCCCTGCGTGATCATTGCTGTGGGAGCAGCGAGTCGTAGACGTGCCAGCGCCTGCTCCACTGCGCCCGGCGATCGCGAGGTCCGAGGAACGTGACGGGGAGACGGGCGGGGAGCAGCGTCTCGATCTGATCGGCGATGTCGCTGCGGGTTGCCCATTCAGCTAGGTAGCCGAGCCGTGTGAGCGTGGAGGTGCGCCGTCCTTCTGCTTCCCGCAGCAGGTCCTCCGCCGTGGCGGCGCGGAATGTATTGGCGAGCCAATCGTCGGCGTTGCCCCAGTTGCCCTGCGCTGCAGGACGCTCGGCTGAAGCGACGAGGATGGTCGCCTCGCTCCACACGGGCAATCCCCGCATGGTCTTGGTCGCCACGCGCCAGTCGAAGCTCACCGTGCGGACGCCCAGCGAGGAGGGTGGGCGCCAGGCCCGCCGGTGCGCGAGCACCGGACGGTCCGGCTGGTGGGAGGAGTGGCCGAGCTCCCAGACCGCCGACTCGAACGCGACCGCTACGGGAGCGCCTGGATTGTGCGCGAGCAGCGCGCGCAGCTCGATCCACGGATCCCCTGACCGGTAGCGCCCGGCTCGGGCGGCCGGCGCGAACTCCCAGGCGCCCCTCGTGCGGAGAGGTAGCAGCCAGCCGAGGCGGACCAGGCGCTCGGCTGTCGCCTCGGGCCGCAGAGACATCTGAGTCTGCGCCAGGATCTCCGCGAGAAGCGATCGGGTGACCACGGCAGGCTGGCGCAGCTCCAGCTCCTCAAGGATGGGAGCGAGGCGCGCCGACACAGGCCGTGTTTGCATGTGTGCGTTCATGACGTCATCATACTACGCCATAGGCGCCTGGGTGCAAAAACCCCATCGCTGCGACTTAACCACCCATTTATCGTGGCGGCGAACGGTCAGTTGGCGCCGTAGCTCGTCTTCCGCGGCAGCGCTCAGGCCGCGCCACCACCAAGCTCCCGTACCCACCCACCCTCCCGCCCCAAAGGCCACCAATCCTCGATCCCGTGCACGATGGCTGCTGCGATCCGCCTCTCAGCGAGTGTTCCCTGGGCCGCACGGCCGGTCGCAGGTTTAGGGATCAAGCCCGCTGCCGCTGTCCGGCCGACCAGGGCGAAGGACTCGCAAGAGCCCTGCAAACCGGCTGACCGAGAGCTCGAGGTCCGTCCGCATGGGCGGCCTTCGTCGTTGGTGGGGCCGGGGGTGCGCGCCGTTTGCGTGCTGACTTGATCGCCGGGCGGTGCGGTTTGGCGGGGTCGGTGGGCCGAGGTAGCTGCCCCGGGTTCCACCGGGGCCTCCAAACTTCGCGGGGTGGCTCAAGCTGGTATGTCGGTGCAGACGGACCTCAGAGGCGGAGCGCGGCGAAGAATCTCTGCACCATGTCCACGGCATCGGCCCGCGGTCTTGCCTCGCCGGCGTTTGGGTCGACTCCGAGCGCCTGCAGGGCGTACCCGGTCGGCCCGGAGTCCGTGCTCTTGACGTAGCGCTTCCGTATCTCGATGAAGGTGGATCGCAGCGCTGGGAGGGCATCCGCGAGCTCACCGCTGCGCAGCCGCTCGGCCGCCCCCTCCGGCCCTCCATGCCGGTTGTGCAGAAGCACATAGGCGAAGTCGAAGTAATCCTTGGCGGCGGCCCGCCAGCGCGCGGCCACGCACTTGGCGAGCAGGTTCGCTGCCGCAAGGACCTTGGAGCCGCGCGGCCTGATGACCTCACGCTCGCGGTGGTCGGGGAGGTCGCACCGGGGCTCGAGCTTGACCGGGACCTCGTCTATCAGGCCCTGCCACCTCCAGCCATCCTCATCCGGATCGGGCCTGAAGTCAATGCGGGTGAGGGCGCGCTCCACGCCGCCCAGGTCGGCATCCGCTTGGACATGCGTGATCAGCGGCACAGCAACGTCGGTGGTGCCGAGATGCTGGGGAACCAGATCATCCTCGCGTGCGAGCAGCTCAGGGACTAAGCCGCCGAGCACGACGAGCGGGACCTCGTCGTCGTTCAGCTCGTGCAGCAGGCGCACGAGGGCGAGCTCGGCGCGCGCACGCCCCGCGCGGGAGCGCTGCTCAGCCACTGCTGTCTCCTGCAGCGTCATTGGCACGATGAAGCGGATCGATCAGCTGCTCCTTCAGGTGATCGGCGGCGTCCTGCCCCCGCGCCGTGAATGACGAGATGTCTGCATAAAGACGCGAGGCGCTGACGACGGGTACATCTTCGATTTGCGATGCGAGCTTGAGCACGCGAGCATCGGTGGCCCAGAAGGTCACGAGCCCGTCCTCGTCGACTTCGCGCAGGCCGGCCTGCTCGATTGCGTCTGTGAGCGGACTCGCGAAGTCTTCGTCGGCAACGTAGATGTGAATGCTCGGCGTGGTGGTGGCGTAGGGCGCGACGAGCTCGCGATATACACGTGGTCCCCGCAAGCCGCCATGCTTGACGGTCCATCCCTGCCCGTCGAGCGCCTTCAGGACGTTGGCGGCCTGCGGCACCGGCCAGTCGCTCGCACCGGCGAGCTCGGCGGCATGCAACCCCTGATCCTCGCGGGCGAGGATGAGCTCGCCGATTGACAGCGCAGACCTCGTCCACCTGAACGGACGAGAGGCGCGATCCTCACGGGCGGGCAGAGCGGGCTCGCGGACCACGATCGGGCCGTCCAGTCCGAGGATCCGGGCCTGCCCGGCCTCGTCGGCCCAGTTGGCGCCCCGCTCTCAGAGCCACTCGATGGCGCCGGGCGAGAGCCGGTGTGCGAGGAGGACGAGATGTGCCGGCCACTGGCCGCTCACGGAGGCCGCGGCCTGGCGCACGTCCTGTGGCCAGCCCTCGCCGGCCCACTTGACCTCGATCGCGATGGCACGTCCGTCGCGCGTGCGGAAAAGAAGGTTGAGGTCTTTAGTGTGCGTGGCAGGCTCCACGACCGCGCCATCGAGGGCTGCTGCGAGGATCTGCTGTCAGCGCTGTTCTACCGCCATAGCCATTTCTACTGTGCCAGTAGATTAGGTTCCTTCCCAAGAAAAACCTCGCTGTCGGCATCTCCCGATACGCCGATGCCCCAGCAGATGAAGAAGCTCCGGGACAAAGACATGAGCAGGCGATGTCAAACCGGAGCACCACCTCTGCGGCGGCTTGCGGCCGCGGAGCGAGGCCGCCGGCAAAGCTCTGCGCAGCGCTCGCGCCACCGACAGGCATGGCACCAAGCCCAGCGCTTGGGCTGGCGAGGCCACAGGGACATCGCTCAAGCTGCCCATGTGAAGCTGAGCGGAGATGTCGAGGGCGCCTACGTCGTCGCGCAGACACGCGCATCGGATGCTCCTGATCGCCGCGGAGTGGCCCAGCGAGAACAGGAGTGCGCAGGCGCTGCTCTGGATCGCTCGCGGCGCCCACAGGACCCTGCCCGGTCTGCCAGCGTAGAGGGGCCGCCATCGGCCTGGCTTGGCCCTGCCGGCCTTCGCAAGGCGCCCTACGGGGCGGCCGGCGCGCCGGCCGCCCCACGGGCTCGCCTATCGCCGCAGGTCGAAGCGGTCGAGGCTCATCACCTTCGCGAACGCCGCAGCGAAGTCCTCGACGAGCTTCTGCGCGGCGTCATCGGCGGCGTAGACCTCGGCGATCGCACGCAGCTCGGCGTTTGATCCGAAGATCAGATCCACCCTGCTTGCGCTCCACCGCGGCTCTCCGCTCGCGCGGTCGCGACCCTCGAAGCTCTCGGCCTCCGGCGAGGTCGGCTCCCAGATCGTTCCCATGTCGAGCAGGTTCACGAAGAAGTCGTTGCTGAGCACGCCCGGGCGCGTAGTGAAGACGCCCAGCTTCGAGCCCTTGCTGTTTGCGCCAAGCACGCGCAGACCGCCGATCAGCACCGTCATCTCCGGTGCGCTCAGCGTAAGCAGGTTGGCGCGGTCAAGCAGCAGGTACTCCGCACGCAGGCGCTGCGGGCCCCGCAGGTAGTTGCGAAAGCCGTCGGCGCTCGGCTCGAGCACCGCGAAGGACTCGATGTCGGTCTGCTCCTGGGAGGCGTCCATGCGCCCGGGGGAGAAGGGCACCTCGATCTTGACGCCGGCCGCGGCCGCCGCGCGCTCGACCGCTGCGCACCCGCCCAGCACGATCAGGTCCGCGAGCGAGACGCGCTTGCCGTCGCTGCGCGAGGAGTTGAAGGAGCTCTGGATCGCCTCCAGGGCCGCAAGCACCCTTTCCAGCTGCGGCGGGTCGTTGACATCCCAGTTGCGCTGTGGCTCCAGGCGGATGCGCGCGCCGTTGGCGCCGCCGCGCTTGTCGCTGCCGCGGAAGGTCGACGCTGACGCCCACGCTGTCGCCACCAGCTCGGGCACAGAGAGCCCCGCGCCCAGGATCTGCTCCTTCAGCTGCGCGATCTCGCCCGCCCCGATCAGCTCATGGTCCACAGGCGGGATCGGATCCTGCCAGATCAGCGTCTCCTTGGGCACCTCCGGTCCCAGGTAGCGCGTGACCGGCCCCATGTCGCGGTGGGTCAGCTTGAACCAGGCCTTCGCAAAGGCCTCGGAGAGCTCCTCCGGGTGCTCGAGAAAGCGCCGCGAGATCGGCTCGTAGATCGGGTCAAAGCGCAGCGAGAGGTCCGTTGTGAGCATCGTCGGAGGGCGACGCCGCCTCGGATCCTCGGGATCGGGCACCGCGTCGGCGCCAGCTCCGTCCTTGGGCTGCCACTGCCAGCCGCCCGCGGGGCTCTTGGTCAGCTCCCACTCGTAGCCGAAGAGCGTTTCCAGGAAGCTGTTGTCCCACCTGGTCGGTGTGGGGGTCCAGGTGACCTCCAGACCGCTGGTGATCGTATCGCGCCCCGATCCGCTGCCAAAGCTGCTCTTCCAACCAAGCCCCTGCTCCTCGATCGGGGCTCCCTCAGGCTCGGGCCCCAGGTACTTGTCGACCTCTGCGGCGCCGTGCGTCTTGCCGAAGGTGTGGCCGCCCACGATCAGCGCGACCGTCTCCTCGTCGTTCATCGCCATGCGCCGAAAGGTCTCGCGGATGTCGATCGCGGCGGCCAGCGGGTCGGGATTGCCGTTGGGGCCCTCCGGGTTGACGTAGATCAGGCCCATCTGCACCGCGGCAAGTGGGCTCTCCAGATCGCGCTCCCCGCTGTAGCGCTCGTCGCCCAGCCACGCGCGCTCCGGGCCCCAGTAGACGTCGTCGTCGGGCTCCCACGCGTCTTCGCGACCGCCCGCGAAGCCGAAGGTCTGAAAGCCCATCGACTCCAGCGCGACGTTGCCCGCGAGGATCATCAGATCGCCCCAGGAGATGCTGCGCCCGTACTTCTGCTTGACCGGCCAAAGCAGACGGCGCGCCTTGTCGAGGTTGACGTTGTCCGGCCAGCTGTTGACGGGCGCAAAGCGCTGCTGGGCGGTGCCGGCGCCGCCGCGGCCATCGTGGATGCGGTAGGTGCCGGCGGCATGCCAGGCCATGCGGATGATCAGCGGGCCGTAATGGCCGAAGTCGGCCGGCCACCAGTCCTGAGAGGTCGTGAGCACCTGCTCGATGTCGCGCTTGACCGCGGCCAGGTCGAGGCCTTCGAAGGCCTCGCGGTAGTTGAAGCTCTCGCCGAGCGGGTTTGCGACCGCCGGGTTCTTGGCGAGGATCTTGAGGTTGAGGCGGTGCGGCCACCAGTTGCGGCTGCCGCCGCCTTCAGTCGGGTGGGGCGCACGACCGTTGGTGACCGGACAACCGGCGCTGCGCTGCTCGTTTGCGTCGCCGACTACGGCATCTGAGCTGTTGGACATCTGCTTCCTTTCGAGGTGAGGGTGGGGACTGTTGGTTAGGGGGTTCTCTGAACGGCCGCGCAGCCTGGGCAGAGGCCCCAGTAGATGACCTCCGCCTCGTCGACTGCAAAGCCGTGGTCGTCGGAGGCGATCAGGCAGGGCGCCTTGCCGACGGCGCAGTCAACGTCGGCAATCGCTCCGCATGATCGGCAGACGACGTGATGGTGATTGTCGCCGACACGCGACTCGAAGCGGGCAGTGGACCCCGGCGGCTGGATGCGCCGCAGCAGCCGCGCCTCGGTCAACGCCGCAAGCACGTTATAGACGGCTTGGTGCGAGACACCGGCCAGCTGCTCGCGCACCGCGGCGATGATCGTCGCGGTGTCGGCGTGCGGATGCTCATCGACCGCCCGCAGCACGGCCAGCCGCGGCGCGGTGACACGCAGCGAGGCCTCGCGCAGCAGCTGCCTGTGAACGGTGGCGTCGAGCACGCGCGCATTATCGCACTTCTCTTGAATGGATCAAGTAAGTCCTCCGGGAGGCCCGCTGCGCGGTGGCGGGCGACGGTTATCGTTGCCGGCGTGGCAGCCGATCCTTACCGCGACCTGATCCCAGCCGAGCTCTGGCGCCACTTCGCCGCGCTCACTCGCATTCCACGCTGCTCAGGAAAGGAGCGCGCCGCGCGCGAGCACGTGCGCGCGGTGGCCGACTCCGTGGGGGCGCCGTTTATTGAAGACGCTCGCGGCAACGCCCTGATCCGCGCTCCTGCTCGCTTGGCCGCGGACGGCGATCGTGCGGTCGTGGCGGTGCAGACGCACCTTGACATGGTCTGCGAGAGCGCCCCCGGCGTCGAGCACGACTTCGACCATGACCCGATTCGGGTGCGCCGAGAGGGCGATGCGCTCTACGCCTGCGGGACGACGCTGGGCGCTGACAACGGCATCGGCGTAGCCGCTGCGCTGGCGCTGCTCAGCGACCGTGAGCTGGCCTGTGGCCCGCTCGAGCTGCTCTTCACCGTCGAAGAGGAGATCGGCCTCTTTGGCGCGATGGCGTTCGACGCCGCGCAGCTGCAGGCGCGCTGGCTGCTCAACTTAGACAGCGAGGATGACAGGGCGCTGACGTGCGGCTCGGCCGGAGGCGCCGAGGTGACCGTGCGCCTGCCGATCGCGTTGGAGCGCCCGCCGGAGGCATCGGTGTTCCTGCAGCTTGCCGTCAAGGGGCTCAAGGGGGGACACAGCGGAGCGCAGATCCACGAGCCCCGCGCCAATGCGATCAAGCTGCTTGCAAGCGTGCTTGAGCGGATGCTGGAGACGGGCGTGGAGCTTCGGGTCGCAGCGATCGAGGGCGGCAGCGCGCACAACGCGATTCCGCGCGCGGCGGTCGCGCGTCTCTGCGTCGCCGAGGCGACGCTCGAGCAGTCCAGGGCGGTCGCCTCCGAGGCCATCGCGGAGCTGGAGCGAGCGTGGCGGAGCGATGAGCCTGAGCTGGCGATCGAGCTTGGAGCGCTCCAGGGTCCGCCGCCCCTCGTCGAGCAGCCGGCCGGCTCGCGTGCGCTGCTGCGGCTGCTGGCAGAGCTCCCGCACGGAGTGCTCGCGATGAGCCCCTCCTTCGCCGGCGTGGTGGAGAGCTCCGCAAATCTCGCGCTCGTGCGCACCGCCGAGCGGACGGCAGAGATCGTCATCAGCGCGCGCAGCATCAGTGAGCAGGCGCTCTCAGAGATCGCCTCGCAGGTGCAGCAAATCGCCGGCGAGGCCGGCGCTGACGCCGAGCTGACGGGGGGATACCCCGCCTGGCAGCCCAGGGCCGACTCGCCCCTGCTCGCCGCGGCCGCGCGCGCATACGAGCGCGTGCACGGCCGCAGGCCGAGGATCGAGGTTGTCCACGGCGGCCTGGAGTGCGGCGTGCTGCTCGCCAAGCGACCCGATATGGAAGCGGTGTCTTTCGGTCCGCTGATCAAGGAGGCCCACACACCCCAGGAGCACGTCTGCATACCGACCGTCGCGAGCACATGGCAGCTGCTCGTGGAGCTGCTCGAGGAGCTCTCCGCCGCCGGCTAGCTCAGTCGCCGCTGCGCGGCCCCTCGCGCTCGCCGAGGTACTCGGACTCGAGCATCAGGTCGCGGATAAGCGTCTGGTACTCGAGGTGCGCCCGGCGCTCGATCGTTGCAAACTGCATCCCCTCCCTGGCGCGCATGTATGAGCGATAGGCCGGCGCGCCGGGGACGCGAACGTTGTCGGCAAGCACGATCGCGCCGCGGCGCAGCCAGCCCAGCTGGAGGATGCGCTCCAAGTCGGAGACGTAGGCGGCCTTGTCGTGGTCGATGAAGAGGAAGTCCAGGCACCCCGGCGCAAGGCCGCATTCAACCTGCAGGCGGCTGATCGTCGCGCCGCGATCCTCGAGTGAGCCCTCGAGCACGGTGACCTGCTCGCTGCGGCCCGCATGATCGATGATCGCGCGGGCGATTGCGGCGTTGGCGGGCGAGCGCTCGATCGAGCACAGGTGCGCGGTTGCTCCGGCGGCGCGAATGATCCGCAGGGCGCTGTAGCCGCAGTAGGTGCCGAGCTCAAGCGCGCTCTGCGTCCGCGCACGCGCGACCGCGCGATCGAGGATCAGCCCCTTCTCGTCGCCCACGTTCATCATCACCGCGCGCTCGTAGCAGAAGCGGTCGATGGCCTCGATCGTCGCGTCGACGTCACCTAGCGCAGCGTGCTTGCGAACAAAGTCGAGCAGCGCCTCCTCGCGCCCGTCGTCAACCCGGCCCTCGCGGCTCATCCTTCGTGCCGCAAGCGCCAGGCGCAGCGCCGAGCGGCGCAGGAAGGGCGCCCTTCGCCCGCCGATCTCAAGCAGTGAGCGCACCGCCTGAGCCTAGTCGAGCGCGGCGCCGCACGCACGCACGAGCGCTACTCTGCGCCGGTGGCGGGCGCGCGCATAACGCTGCATCTGGGCGACATCACCAAGGACGCTCAGGCGGAGGCGATCGTCAATGCGGCCAACAGCTCGCTGCTCGGCGGCGGCGGGGTCGACGGTGCGATCCATCGTGCCGCCGGACCGACGCTGCTTGGCGAATGCCGCGCCCTCGGCGGCTGCCCGGCGGGCAGCGCAAAGATCACCGGCGCGGGCAACCTCGCCGCGCGCCACGTCATACACGCGGTCGGTCCGGTCTGGCGAGGCGGATCCCAGGGCGAGGCACAGCTGCTTGCCTCCTGCTACGAGCAGGCGATCGCGCTGGCGGCCCGCCATCGCTGCGCGACGGTCGCGCTGCCCGCCATCTCCACCGGCGCCTTCGGCTATCCGCTCAAGCCGGCGGCGGCGATTGCGCTTGGCGCGACCGATCGCGCGCTGAGCCGGCAGTCGGCGGTCCGCGAGGCGCGCTTCTGGCTCTTTGACGAGCACACACACGAGGCCTTCGCGGCGGCGCTCGCGCAGCTGCAGCAATCGCGGCAGGCGCGGCGATAGAGCGGTGGCGGGCCCACTCCGGATCGCGGTGATCGGCCACGTGGAGTGGGTCACCTTCCTCTCCCTGACGGACTTTCCCCAGCAGGGTGCCGTGGCCCATGCCCAGAGCATGTTCGAGCAGGCGGCAGGCGGCGGCGCTGTTGTGGCGCGTGCGCTGGCGCGCAGGCGCGTGGCCGTTGACTTCTATTGCGCGCTGGGGCGTGATCGCATCGGCGAGCAGGCGGCGGCGGAGCTGGCGGGGCTGGGGATCGACCTGCACATCGCCTGGCGCAAGCAGCCCACGCGGCGCGCTCTCACGCTGCTCGATCAAAGCCGTCGCGAGCGCACGATCATCACCGTCGGCAAGCGACTTTCAGTCAGGGGCGCCGATGCGCTGCCCTGGGAGCGCCTGGCCGGCGCCGCGGCGGTCTACTTCACCGCCGGTGATCGCTTCGCGCTTGCTCGGGCGCGCACGGTGCCGGTGCTGGTCGTCTCGCCGCGCGCGGAGCGCGCCCTTGCGGGCTCGCCCGGCGCTCCTGCGCCGGTGATCGATGCGCTGATCTACAGCGCCGCCGACCGCCACGAGCGTGAGCTGGCAGAGCGTCTGGGCGCACGCGCGCGCCTGCTGATCGCAACCGAAGGCGCCCGCGGCGGGCGCTGGTCGATCCCGGCGCTTAGGCGGGGCGACAGGCGGCGCGAGGGTCGCTGGCGGGCATCCCGGCCGCCGGCTGCCGTAAGCGACAGCTACGGCGCCGGCGACTCATTTGCCGCTGGCGTCACGCTCGGCCTGGCACGCGGCCAGGAGCTTGCGCGCGCCCTTGAGCTGGGCGCGCGGATGGGGGCGTATGCGCTCACGCGCCGTGGCGCGCCCTGAGCGGGGCGGGCGAAGTGGCGCCCCGCCCCGCCAAGGCCACCTTGAAGAGCGCTAGCAGACGACCTGCAGGTAGAAGCCCCCTTCGAATTCCTTTGGGGCGTTGACGATCACCGAGCTCTTGCTGGCGGCGTCCGGTTCGGCGCCGAGCGCTCCGCCCGCAAGCGCCGCCCCACGCGGGGAGGCGGTGTAGGAGCAGGAGGCGATTTCGCTTGAGCCGAAGGTGACGGTGTATGAGACGCCGCTTGCGCCTTCTGACCGGTTGACCGCCGTTGCGCCGCGCGTGGAGGCGATCCCCGGCGACCTGCCCGCGCCCACTGCCGCAAAGAGCAGCGTGCCGGTCGTGACGTAGCTGCTTGCCGGCTGCCCACCGAGGGAGCTGGCGTTGGCGGCGTTTGCGGGGACCGCGTTGGCGGCCATGAATTCGCTTGCATGGTGGCCTTCCAGGTAGTTGGCGTTCAGCCCTCTCGCCAGCCCGTGCGCGTTGGTGGTGAATGGCGCGCCGTTGGGATTGGTCAGCAGGATTTCGCCACCGACGTTGCCGGAGGTGTTGAAGGTGAAGGCAAGCCCGCCGGAGAGGTTGTCGGAGTCAAGGCAGGGGAGCCCGCCGCTCGGCGCATGGCAGCCGGCGATGATCGCACCGCCATTGCCGTTGTTCTCGGTCCTTGTCGTCCAGGAGCCGTTGTTGGAGAAGATGCCGGTGGTGCGGTAGTAGGCGCTGTAAGGGGGGTTGTGGATGCCGCCGCGGATCGGATAGCCGCCTGCGGCCTGCAGGCCGGCGGCCCGGGCGGGAGCTGGCGGCGTGTCGCTGGCGCTTGCCGCGAGGGCGATCGGCGCGGCGGCCAGCGCTGCGGCAGTGGCTCCGAAGAGCGCGGCGCGTCGGCCCGGCTTGCACGCCTGGTCGCGTAGGGCGGGAAGGATTCCCCTTGCCCTGCTGTGGTGGCGGGCCTGCGCGGTGGCATTGCGTGAAAGATGCATGCGATACGACCTCCTTTCAAGGTGGGTTCTGGGCGTGTGCTGCACGCGGGCGGCAGGCTCAGGTCGGCGGATGCTGACCCATGCCCGACCCGGGCCAAGCCCGGCAACCGCCCCTCTCGGAAGGTCGAAACTCGGCTTTGGCGGCAAGGTTGCGCGGCGCTGCAACCTCATCGGCCCGGCTGGGAGCCCTGCACGACTTCGTGCAGCGCGCGAGCGCCAGCGCTCGCCTCGACGCCGCCCGCGCCTATGCAGCCGATTCGCTGGGAGGCGCGGAGAGCCAGGATCGATCGAGGAAGGGCGGAATCGCGCCGCCGAAGTCGGGGAAGAGCTCGTGCGCCGGCTGTGCGCAGGCGTGTGACCCGACCAGCTCGGCCAGGTCGGCAAAGCGGCAGAGCAGCCTCACGCTGGCCATTATCTGCAGGGTGGCGGCGTTCGGCGGCGCCAGCGCGAGCGTGCCATCCGATAGCAGCTGATCTACACGGCCCAGATGCGCCGGCAGCTCGGCGAGGTCGGCGCGCACCGCAGCCGTGTCCGCACGGCGACCGTCGGCCTCGACCGTGCGCAGGTACCACGCGAGCGCGGGGCGGATCGCCTGCGCGCTCAGCGCCGGGAAGGGCAGCCCTACGTCGCGCACCGCCCATTCGCGCAACTCCGCGTCGCGCGCGACGCCGTAGCGAAACAGCCGCCGCGGCACCGGCTGCAGGCGCTCCTCGCCCCAGCGCTCGGCCTGCTCGACGCGTGCGCGCAGCTCTGGGTCGGTCGGGAAGAGGGCCGGGTCACCCCACCGCTCCTCGAGCGCACGCGAGATCGCGCGCGAGCCGGAGATGCGGCGACCGTCGAGCTTCAGCGCCGGCACGGTGCCGCTTCGGAAGCCGGCCAGGCGCAGGTGGATCCGCTGGCTGAGCGGGAAGACGTCGACAAGGTCGTGCTCGACGCCCTTGAGCTCAAGCATCTTGTGCACCGCCTGGCAGGGATGGGAGATCGCCATCCAATAGAGGGCGACGCGCGGCTGCCTGGCGTCGGCGGGCGCGTGCACGGGCGCTCAGCCCACCGGCTGCCCGTTCGCGCGCAGGCTGACGCTGATGTTGTCGCGCGTGGCGTTGGAGTATGGGCAGACCTCGTGCGCGGCGGCAACCACCTGCTTGGCCTGCTCTGGGTCGGAAACCCCAGGCAGCGTCACATCGAGCTCGACGGCAACGTTGTAGCGGTTGCCCTCCTCGGTCACGAGGCTCACCGAGGAGTCGATCGACACCTCGCCCAGATCAAGACGCTCGCGGCGCGCGACAACGCCGAGCGCGCCCTCAAAGCAGGCGGCGTAGCCGATCGCAAAGAGCTGCTCGGGATTGGTGCCCCCGCTCTCGCCGCCGCCCTCGGCGGGCGGGCGCAGGTGCACCTCGAGCGCTCCGTCGCTCGTCACGCCGTGGCCGTGCTCGCGGCCGCCCGTGACAGTTGCCCTTGCCGTGTAGATCACGTTCGCCATCTGCGTGCTCCCTTCGCTTGATTGCGGGACCGCGCAACTCTTGCGCAGGCGCAGATTATCGTCGATCGGCGCTGTCATGAGGGGGCCGTGCGACGGGCCCCTCGCGCGGTCCTCCCGCCTCCTCCGTGATCAGCCGCGCGCCGCGCCCGCGCGTGAAGAAGCTGTGGGCCCAGCGGGTGAGCACGATCAGCCGGTTCTCGAAGCCGATCAGGTAGAAGATGTGCACTGTCAGCCAGATCGCCCACGCCGGGAAGCCCCAGAGGCGCAGGCGGCCGAGCTGTGCGACGGCGCGCGCCCGGCCGATCGTCGCAAGCGTGCCCTTGTCGCGATAGCGGAAGGTAGCGGGCTGTCCGCGGCCGCTGCTCCGTGCCGCGATCAGGGCTGCGACATAGCGCCCCTCCTGCATCGCCACGGGCGCGAGTCCCGGCAGTGGAGTCGCCGTCCCGCCGCTGGTGCTCCGCAGCCGCACCATGTCCCCGATCGCGAACACCTCCGGGTGGCCCGGCAGCGTCAGGTCCGCTTCGACGGCCAGCCGCCCGGAGCGGTCAAGCTCGCCGCCGGCGGCGGCTGCGAGCGCGCCGGCAAGCGGTGAGGCGCTGACCCCCGCCGCCCAGATGATCGTTTCGGCCTCGAGCGTCTGCTCGGTGCCATCGCGCTGGCGCAGGCGCAGCAGCCCGCGCGCGATCTCGACTACCGTGTGCTGGGTCGCCAGGCGCACGCCGAGCGCTTGCAGTGAGCGCTCGGCGTGCAGCGACAGCGGTGGTGGAAACGCAGGCAAAACGCGTGCAGCGCTCTCGACAAGCACCACATCGGCCTGGCGCGAGCGCGCCCGGCGCAGCTCGCCGGGGAGCACCTCGTGCGCAAGCTCGGCGATCTGGCCGGCCATCTCCACGCCGGTCGGGCCGGCCCCGATGACAGCGAAGGTCAGCAGGCGGCGCTGCTCGGCGTGCTCGCGTGCGATCTCGGCAGCCTCGAAGGCGGCCAGCAGGCGCGAGCGCACGCGCAGCGCGCTCTGCAGCGATTTCACCTCCAGCGCATAGGGGCGCCAGTGCTCGTGGCCGAAGTAGGAGTAGCTCGAGCCGCCCGCCACGACCAGGACGTCGTAGGGCTCGCTGAAGGGCTCTGCCGCCGGCGCCATCGGCCGGCAGTGCACAAGGCGCTCGTGCAGATCGAAGCCGCTGACCTCCGCGAGCAGGACCCGCGCGCGCGGGAAGGGGGCGAGGACCCGGCGCAGCGGCACGGCGATCTCCCCGGGCGAGAGCGCGCCCGTGGCCACCTGGTAGCTGAGCGGCTGGAAGAGGTGGAAGTTGTTGCGGTCGATCAGCGTCACGGAGCCGCCTGCCCTGGCGAGCGCGCGGGCTGCAGAGAGCCCGCCGAAGCCCCCACCGACCACCACGGCTCGGAGTGCAGGGCGCGGCGCAGAGGCGTTGCGGCGAGCGGCCACCATGAGAGAGTGATACCCGAGCGGCTCGCGAGCGCGCCCGGCGGGCGATCCGCTGCAGCCGCTGCGCTTGCGCCTAACCTTGCACCATGTCGTCGGGAGGCTCAGGTCCGCATAGTGACGGTGGCGCGCTTGGCGCGGAGGGCTTTCATCCGGCGATTGCGCGCTGGTTTGCGCGGCGCTTTCCCGAGGGGCCGACCGAGCCCCAGGAGCGCGGCTGGCGATCGCTGCGCGCGGGCGCCCACACGCTGATCGCCGCCCCGACCGGATCGGGCAAGACCCTGGCCGGCTTCCTGGTCGCGATCGATGCCGCCTACCGCGCCCACGAGCGCGGCGCGCTTGCGCCCACCACGCGCCTGCTCTACATCTCGCCGCTGCGTGCGCTTGCGCTTGACATCGAGCAGAACCTGCTTGCGCCGCTTGCGCAGATCGCCGAATGCGCGCGCGAGCTCGGCCTGCAGCCGCCGGAGCTGACTGTCGGCCTGCGCACCGGCGACTCCACCGCCGCACAGCGCGCGGCGCTGGTGCGCAACCCCCCGACCTTCCTCATCAGCACCCCTGAGAGCCTCTATCTGATGCTCACCGCGGGGCGGGCGCGCGCAACCCTGACCGAGGTGCAGACGGTGATCGTCGATGAGATCCATGCGCTTGCGCGCGACAAGCGTGGCGCCCATCTGGCGCTCTCGCTCGAGCGCCTGGATGCGCTGCAGCGCGATGGCGGCGTGCAGCGCATCGGCCTCTCGGCGACGCAGCGCCCGATCGAGGCGACCGCGAGCCTGCTCGCCGGCACGCGGCCGCTGGCGGTGGTCGACTGCGGCCACAGCCGGCCGCTTGCGCTCTCGATCGAGCTTCCCGAGCGCGAGCTCGAAGCGGTGATGTCGACTGAGGCGATGGCCGAAGTCGTCGCGCAGATTGCCGCACACGTGCGCCGGCGACGCACGACGCTGGTCTTCGTCAACACCCGCAGGCTCGCCGAGCGCCTCGCGCACCTGCTTGCCGAGCACCTGCCGGCGGACTCGGTCTGCGCTCACCACGGCTCGCTCTCGGTGGAGCGTCGCAGACGCACCGAGGAGCGCCTGCGCGCGGGGCAGCTGCGGGCGCTGGTTGCGACGGCCTCGCTTGAGCTGGGCATCGACGTCGGGCCCGTCGAGCTGGTCTGCCAGGTCGGCTCGCCGCGCTCGATCGCGACCTTCCTGCAGCGCGTGGGGCGTGCCAACCACAGCCGCCACGGTCGCCCCGAGGGCATCCTCTACCCCTTGAGCCGCGACGAGCTGGTCGAATCGGCGGCGCTGCTTGGCGCGATCCGCGCCGGTCGGCTTGACAGCTCGCCGCCGGTGCCGCTTGCGATCGACATTCTCGCCCAGCAGATCGTCGCGGAGGTGGCGGCGGCCGGCGAGCTTGCGGAGGGCGACCTCTACGAGCTCTGCACGCGGGCCGGCCCATATGCGGCGCTCGATCGCGAGCGCTTTGATCGGCTGCTCGAGCTGCTCAGCGAGGGCATTCGCACGGGCACCGGCCGGCGCATGGCGCACCTGCACCGCGACCGCGTCGGCGGCGTGCTGAGGCCGCGCCGTGGCGCTCGACTGGCGGCGCTGACAAGCGGCGGCGCGATCGCCGAGCTTGGCGACTTTCGCGTGCTGCTGGAGCCCGAGGGAGTCGTTGTCGGCGCAGTCAACGAGGATTTTGCGCTGGAGTCGATGGTGGGCGACGTCTTCCTGCTCGGCAGCCACGCTTGGCGCGTGCAGCGCGTGGCCGCCGGCGAGGTCCGCGTGATCGACGCCCAGGGCGCCAGCCCGACGATCCCATTCTGGATCGGCGAGGCGCCGGCGCGCAGCGTCGAGCTCTCCGCAGAGATCTCGGCGCTGCGAGCAGCGATCGCAGCGGAGCTGAGCGCAGGCGCCGGGCGGGCGATCGCGCTTGCGCAGGAGCGCTGCGGGATCGCTCGGCCTGTCGCTGAGCAGCTTGTCTTCTACCTTGCGGCAGCCAAAGCCCAGCTCGGGGCGCTGCCGACGGCGGAGGAGGTCGTCTTCGAGCGCTTCTTTGACGAGGCGGGCGGAATGCAGCTTGTCGTGCATGCTCCCTTCGGCGCGCGCGTGAACCGTGCCTTCGCACTTGCGCTGCGCAAGCGCTTCTGCGTCACCTTCGACTTCGAGCTGCAGGCGGCGGCAAGCGACGACGCGCTGCTGCTGTCGCTGGGCCCGCAGCACTCCTTCCCGCTCTCTGACGTCCCGGCGCTGCTGCCCGCCGGCCGCGCGCGCGCGGCGCTTGAGCAGGCGCTGCTGCCCTCGCCGATGTTCGCCTCGCGCTGGCGCTGGAACCTCAATCGCGCGCTGGCGGTGCTGCGCTTCCGCGGCGGCAAGAAGAGCCCGGTGGCGCTGCAGCGGATGGAGGCCGAAGACCTGCTCGCAGCGGTCTTTCCTGCGCTTGCCGCCTGCCAGGAGAATGCGCCGCCCGGCCCGATCGCGCTGCCCGATCATCCGCTCGTTGAGCAGACGGTGCGCGACTGCATGGAGGAGGCGATGGATGTGGCGGGACTGGAGGCGCTGCTCGCCGACCTTGCGGCCGGGCGGGTGCGAGCGCGCTTCATCGACTCCACTGAGCCCTCGCTGCTTGCACACGAGATCCTCGGCGGCAAGCCCTTCACCTTCCTCGATGACGCTCCGCTGGAGGAGCGGCGCAGCCGTGCGGTGGCGCTGCGCCGGGGGCTGCCCGTCGCCGCCGGTGAGCTCGGCGAGCTCGATCCGCGCGCGATCGCGCGCGTCAGGGCGGAGGTCGCCCCCGCGCTGCGCGGGCGCGAGGAGCTTCACGACCTGCTGCTCTCATGCGTGCTGGTGGAGCCTCAGCCGCAGTGGCGAAGCTGGATGGATGAGCTTGTAGCGCAAGGGCGTGCGGCAGTCCTCGCAGCTGCGCCGGGGGCTGCCAAGGCTGGCGCGATCCTGCGCTGGTGCGCAAGCGAGCGCCTTGCGCTGGCGCGCGCGATCGCGCCGCAGGCGGAGATCGTTGCCGGCGCGGAGCTCGATCGTGGGGAGGAGGGCGCCGATCCGCACCCACCCCCTGCGCCCGATGCACAGAGCGCTCTGGCGCTCGCCCTGCGCGGCCACCTTGAGTGCTCCGGCCCGGTGGGCGCCGCCGAGCTTGCGCAGCTGATGGCGGTGAGCGAGGCCTCTGCGCAGAGCGCGCTGGCGACGCTCGAGGGAGAGGGCTTTGCGCTGCGCGGGCGCTTCACGCCCGGCGCCGAGCAGGAGCAGTGGTGCGCGCGGCGGCTGCTCGCGCGCATCCATGCCTACACCCGCGAGCTGCGCCGCTCCTCGGCGGCGCTGCGCCCGCTGCAGCGGCGAGAGCTGCTCTGCTTCCTGCTGCGCTGGCAGGGTGTGGCGCCGCGTGATCGCTTTGCGGGCAAGCGCGGCCTGCGCGAGGTCATCGACCGCCTGCAGGGCTTTGAAGCGCCCGCGGGCGCATGGGAGGAGGCGCTTCTGCCTGCCCGCCTCGCCGGCTACGAGGAGCGCTGGCTGGATGAGCTCTGCCTCGCCGGCGAGGTCGTCTGGGGTCGCTTTGCGAGCACGCTCGGCGCCGGCGAGCGCCGGCCTCGCCGCGGCGCGCGCACGCCCTCGCAGTCGACGCCGATCACATTTGCCCTGCGCGCAGATCTGCCCTGGCTGCTTGCTGCGCTTCGCCCCGAGCGCTCGCCCCATGCGCCCGCCGCCGGTGCCGCCGCGGAGGTCGCGCAGGCGCTCGGCGAGCAGGGCGCGCTCTTTGCGTTCGAGCTTGCTGCGATCACCGGGCGCCTGGAGGGCGAAGTCGAGGAAGGGCTCTTTGAGCTGATTGCGCGCGGCCTCATCAGCGCCGACTCATTCGGCGCCCTGCGTGCGCTCTTCCGCGCACGCGCTCGCTCGCGCGCCCGCTCCCACGACCGCCGGCGCACGGTTGCCCTACCAAGCCAGGCGCGCCTTGGCGGCCGCAGGCTGCTCGGTGGCGTCTCCGCGCCGACGGGGCGCTGGTCGCTGCTCGCGCCGCTTGCGGCCCTCCCCGACGCAGGGCGTGAGCCGGGCGCCGGCGCGATCGACGGCGAGACGCTTGCAGAGCAGGTCGCCGGCCAGCTGCTGGTGCGCTGGGGCATCGTCTGCTACGAGCTGCTTGCGCGTGAGAGCTTTGTGCTGCCATGGCGCGAGGTCCTCGCCGCGCTGCGGCGCCTGGAGGCGCGCGGCGTGGCGATCGGCGGGCGCTTTGTCGCGGGTCTGCACGGCGAGCAGTATGCGTTGGCTGAGGCGCATGAGGAGCTGCGCGCCCTCTCGCGCAGCGGGAAGCTCCGCGCGCATGCGTCGGGCCCGGTGCGGATCGGTGCGGCCGATCCCCTCAACCTGCTTGGACGGCTGCTGCCGGGGGAGCGGGTGCCGGCCCTGCGGGGGCGCTTCGTGACCTATCGCGACGGCCTGCCCGATGCGAGCTTGCCACGCTCGCGCGCTGCGGCGAGCCGCCGCTCAGCAGCGCTCACGTGAGCGGCAGCGTGCGCGCTGCGGCGCGCGACCCTGTGCTGAGCAGCGATGATCTTCTCTGTCGATCATGACCGACCGCTTCTTCTCCTACCAGCCGAACATCCCGGGACGGGGCATTCTCGCCAGCTACACCCCCAGCTTCTGGGCGCTCGTGGTTGCGATCGGCATCTTCTCCGGGCTCGCCGGGGCGGCGCTGATGGAGCTGCTCCACCTCATCCAGCACATCGCCTTCGGCTACAGCTCCGGCAACTACCTTGCCGCGGTGGAGCATCGGCCGGGAGCCAGGCGCCTGATCGCGCTGGCGATCGCGGGCGTGATCGCCGGCGCCGGGGCGCTGCTCCTGCGGCGCATTCGTGGCATCGGCGGCGGCGAGGTCTCGGAGTCGGTCTGGCTGGAGGAAGGGCGGATGTCCTTTCGGCTGGCCAACGCACGGGGGATCCTCTCGATCATCATCGTCGGGATCGGCGCCTCGATCGGGCGCGAGGCCGCCCCGCAGCTTGCGGGCGCCTCCTTTGCCAGCGTGATCTGCGAGCGCGCGGGTATCAAGCCCTGGCAGCGCAAGCTGCTCGTGGCCTGCGGCGCCGGCGCGGGCATGGCGGCCGTCTACAACATCCCCCTCGGCGGTGCTTTGTTTGCGGTCGAGGTGCTGCTGGGGACGGTCGCCCTGCCGCTCGTGATCCCGGCGATCCTCTGCTGCCTGCTTGCGACCGCGACCGCCTGGATCGCCCTGCCGCTGGCGCCCACCTACCACCTCCCCGTCTACCCGATCCATGCCCAGGAGATCATCTGGGCTGCGATCATCGGGCCGCTGGCCGGGCTTGCCGCCGCTGCGTGGGTGAAGCTGGTCGCGGCAGCGCATGAGGCGCGCCCGCCCGGGCGGCTCGGCCGGGCGCTCGCACCGCTGCTTGCGCTGGCCGCGCTTGGCGCGATCGCGATCGCCTATCCGCAGCTGCTTGGCAACGGCAAGGACACCGTTCAGCTGGCCGTGACCGCACAGCTTGGCATCACGCTGCTGCTTGCGCTGGCGATCCTGAAGCCGCTCGTGACCGCGGCCTGCCTGGGCAGCGGGGCGCCCGGCGGTCTGTTCACCCCGACGCTCACCTATGGGGTTCTGTTCGGGGGCCTGCTCGGCCGTTTGTGGTCCTACGCCTGGCCGGGATCATCCGCAGGCGCCTATGCCCTGATCGGCGGCGCAGCGGTGCTCGCGGCCTCGATGCAGGGGCCGCTTGCGGCCTCGGTGATGATGCTCGAGCTCACGCGCTTCTCCGACACGCTGATGGTGCCGATCCTGCTTGCGCTCACCGGTGCGACGGTGGTCGTGCGCCGGCTCGGCCTGCCCTCGATCTACTCCGCGCGCCTGGGCGAGGGGCACAGCGCAAAGGCGCCCGCGGCGCAGGCAGTCGAGCCGGTCGCCGAGGGGATCCCCTGAGCGCGTGCGCGCCTGCGGCGCCGGCTCGGTGCGCCGCTCAGTAGAGATTGGACGGTTCTTCGCGCGGCTTGGACTGTGCGCCGGCAGAGCGCAGCGTGATCTGACGGCGCGTCGTCGCGTGCGCGCCATGGCCGTCGGCAGAGGCGAGGATCACGATCGGCGTGAGCCCGCCGTGCGCGGATCGCAGCAGCGACTGTGCCTGGGAGCCGAGGGTGAGGCGCACGAGCGCGCTGGCGCCGGACATTATCGTCGCCGAGGCGCTGGCGAGGGTCAGCAGCTTGGTGCGCCCGTCAAGCTTGACCGGGTGCGCGCTCTGGAGGGTGAGCCTGACCGTGCAACGCTTGAAGGCGGAGACCGGGCAGATCACCCTGATTGCGGTATCGGCTCCGTGTGCGATCACGCTCTGCGCCGGGGCGCTCGCACCGGCGAAGCGCTCGCTTGCGTGCCGGATTGCCGCGAGCGCCCGACCGGCCTTTGCGCCCAACCGCTGCGGCCCGGAGGAGCCGATCACCTGCCCGCGTCGACCCAGCGCCAGCGCCTCATAGAGCGACCCTCCCGCCGCGATGGGCAGCGCTGTCTGAAAGCCGCGCGCCGGGGCCTTGGCGGCGGGTCTTCTCTCGCGGACGGCAAGCCTCAGCGCCCTGGCCGTGGAGCCTGCGAAGATCTCCCAGCGCGCGACGTCGGTTGCGCCGTTCCAGCTGACGTAGGCGGTGGCTTGCTTCCCGCTGCGAACGGCGACCAGGCTTGGCCTGCTCAGCGGCCGGCCTTCCCAGTGCTCGCGAAAGGCGCGGTAAGACTCGTCTGCTTCCGGCAGCGTCGCTTCGTAGAGGAGCCTCCCCGAGCGTGTGTATTCGGAGAGGTAGGGGAGCTGGCCCCAGCCGATGAAGACGTTGCCGTTTGCAAGCATCTGGACGTTGCCCTGGCTTGGCACGTCAAGCGGCGGTGTGTGACTGTAGGTGTGCACGACGGCCGCGGTGTGCTTTGCGAGGTTGAGCCTGAGCAGCAGCCCGTGCGCGCTCTGCTCGGGTGCGGCCAGGCCGTGCGCGAGGACGTTGCAGCAGCCATCGTCGAAGAGGCTGATAAGGGTCTTTCCGTGCGGGCGCGCGTCGTGCTGCCAGTAGAAGGCCCCGTCGGCCGGGAGCTTGATGGATGAGCCCCTTCCGCCCAGCTGCCAGAGAACGCTGCCGTCGCTGCGGGCGACCTTGTAGATCGCCCAGGTGTTGCGGGCGGAGATGAGCAGGTCATGCGCGCCGTATTCGGCGACCGAGTTCATGTGATAGGGATCCCAGACGCCCACCGCCGGAGGTGCAGTCTGCGCCTCCGAGAGCGGGACGTGCTTGAGCATGTTCCATTCGAACAGCAGCTTCCCGGATCTGATGTTGACTTCCTGAACCGCGAAGTCCTCGAGCCTGCCTTCGGCGGGGCCGCCGTAGGGGGTCAGGTTCATCGTGACCACCTTCGAGGCGATGAAGAGCGCGCTTCCCCGCGGCGTGATCAGGAGCTCGTGGAGGTCCGGCGTCCAGCCGTCCGGGGCCTTGACTACGGCGATCTGCTGGTAGTGGTCGTTGTAGATGAGGAAGCGCGCCCCGGGCTCCGGCGACCCGGCGGGCAGGTTGGTGTACTTGGGCGGGACCGCGATCGTGCCCTGCCACCAGGTGAGCACCGGCCTGCCCAGATAGCGCTGGGCGCGGAAGTCAACGATCTCTTCACCCGCCGGCGCGGGATGAAACCAGACCGGCGATCCATCTTCAGCCATGATCAGGGCACCAGCTTCTCCGACCAGGGGCTTTGCGGAGCTTGCGAAGGGATCGAGGAAGATCAGGCCCGGGGAGCGCCTGGGACCGTGGATGTGCGCCCGCACGGGGGCGGGGTGAAGCGCAGGCGCCGAAATGTAGTTGCGACCGCCGAGCGTGCTCGTGCGCGCGCCGCTGGGGCCGGCCGCCCCCGCTGCGCCCGCGCTCACAAGCGTGGCAGCAAGCATCGCGAGCGCTGCTGCCAGGATCGATCCCTTTCTCATCAGTTGCCTCCAATCATCGGCGTCATCCGCTCAGCGGCGGCCTTGGCTGCGCAGCGCGTGGCGCCTGCGCGCGCTGCGCGCGCGCAGGATGTCGCGTGCGTTGGTGATGATCGTGGCGCCGTAGACAGCGGGTGAGCTTGCCGGCTTGCCGTTGGCGCTCACCGCCGGCGAGGTCCCCAGCACCTTGCCGGCCGCGTCGATCGCCTGGACCGCGTAGTAGGGCCCGCGGCTGGTAGTTGTGATCTCCGTTTCAAAGCCGCTGCGCGCCACGCGCCCTCCGAACGGCGCAAGCGCGCTCGCGCTCGTCCCCGCCAGCAGCTGCCAGTAGACGATCTGGGTTGCGCCGTTCCAGCTTGCCGAGACCGTCACGGTGCCCGGGGCGCTGGCGCGCGCCAGGACGGAGGGACTGCCGGCGGGCAGCCCGATCCAGGGAGCCCGGTAGGTCCGATATGACTCATCGGCGCCCGGCAGGAAGCCGTAGTAGAGCAGCTGGCCGTTGGGGGCATATTCGGAGAAGTCGGGCAGCTGCCCCCAGCCGACAAAGAGGTTGTTGTTGCTCTCGCGCTCGACGTTGCCCTGGCTGCCCGCAAGCGCGGGGTGCGGCAGGAAGTATTCGTGCAAGACCGTCGCGCTGCTCTTGGCCCAGTTGAGCTGGAGCAGCAGCGCGCGCGACTGTTTGCCCTCGGGCGGCGCGGCTTCGTCGGCGAAGATCGAGATCTGCTCGTTGGGCTGCTGGCGGACATCGTGCTGCCAGGCAAAGCGCGCGCCGGGCCCGAGCCGGAAGCTCGAGTGCTTGCCGCCGAGCGTTGCGATGATCCTGCCGTTGGAGCGGTCGACCCAGTAGGCGGCCCAGGTGTTGCGGGCGCTGATGATCGGCGCACCGGCCGGGCCGAAGCTGATCGAGTTGAGGTGGTAGGGGTCCCATGGCCCGCTCTTGGGAATGCCCGAGTAGGATTCCTTCAGGCGCACGTGCTGCAGGGGGTCCCAGCCCCAGACGATCGCGCCCGTTTTGACATTCACCTCGAAGACGACCTCGTCGTAGAGTGAGCCGTTGGCGGGGCCGCCGCAGCAGGTCAGGCTGATCGAGACCGTTCGCGTGCCGATGATGTATGCCATCCCGTTGCCGGTCAGCTGGATCTCGTGGAAGTCCATTTCAAAGCCCGGCGGCGGCTTGATCTGCGCGATCACCTGGTAGTGCTGGTTGGCGATCTCCCAGTCGCCGTTGCCGAAGCCGTTGGGCGTGATGTACCCCTGCCACCAGACCAGCACGGGCCGCTGTTCATAGGTGTCGGTGTGGAAGTCCATCGCCACCACCTGCCGGCCGTAGCCGCCCGCCTTGATGTACTGGCCCAGCGGGTCCTCCCAGATCGGCGTGCCGTCGGCTTCCAGGATCTCCGGCCCGGGCTTGCCGACGAAGGCGGCCGAGTCGGCATAGTTCTTGATCGGCGCCAGGAAGAGGTCGCCCGGCTGCTGGTTGGGGGCGTTGGACGCCAGTCCGCCGCCCGCCTTCGGGTTGCCCTGCGGGGCGCTGGCGGCGATGTCAACGCCGGGCGGGGCAAGCGTCGGCTGGGTGGGCAGCGACCAAGCGCCGCTCTTTGCAAGGCCCGCAAGGGCGCTTGCCGGAGTGGCCGCCAGAATGCCCCAGGCGAGCAGCGCCCCCGCCATCCAGATGTGGCGGCCTCTTCGGCTGAGTATGTTCACGGGAGACCGTGCTGCTCTCGGCATTTGCTCTAACCGGACGCTAACAGAGACGCAATCGGGGCGCAGCGGTGGCAACGACTGCTGCGCACGCCGCAATCAAGTGCGCAAAAACGGCTCGCGCACCAAAGTTGCGCGCACCCTCAGGCGCGCTTCTCCCGCTGCGCTGCAAGCAGCAGAGCGCGTCGCGGGCAGGAGCGCACCGCTTGCCTGGCGAGCGCAAGCAGCTCCGCCGGGACATGCTGCTCGGAGAGCAGCGGATAGCCCCACTCGTCGGTTGCGATCAGCTCCGGCAAAAGCTCAGCGCAGATGCCATGCGCATCGCAGGAGATGGGGTCGACGATCAGGCGCTGCTTGCTCATCGCAGGCTCCGTGCGCCCTCCCTGGCGCCGGATATGGCAAGAGCGCGTGGCGCGCGCGCCGGGCGGAGCTGCAGGATCGGCTCTGCCTCGCACCCCGGGCAGAGGCCGTTGCGTGCGTGCCACTCCAGCTCGCGTGCGAACACGCGCAGCGCGCTGCGCAGCAGCCGTGCGCTCCCATCCGGATGCGAGCAGGCGCCGCGACGATCGATCAGCGCTGCAAGCTCCAGCAGGCGCTTGCTCCCGCGCGCGCCACGATGACCGCGCAGCGTCTCCTCGAAGCAGTCTGCGATCGCGGGCAGGCCATGGCGACAGGGCCCGCACTGCCCTGCCGCTTCTGCGGCGAGGAAGCGCAGCATGCGCGCGGTCTCGGCCAGCCCGCAGGCGTGCTCGGGCAGCAGCAGCAGCGTGCCGGCGCCAAGACCGAGGCCGCGCTTGGACAGCGCGCGATTGTCAAGCGTGATCATCGCCGCCTCTGAGGAGTCCACCCAGCCCCCGGCGAGGCCGCCGCAGAGCACAGCCCGCAGCGGAGCGGCAGCGCCACCCGCAGCATCGATCAGCGCGCCGAGCGGGGCCCCCTGCTCGACCTCGTAGACACCCGGGTTGCAAGCGGCGCCCCACAGCGTGACCAGCACCGAGCCCGGTTCGTGCCCGCTGCCCAGCTGGGCGAACCAATCCGCTCCGTAGCGCGCGATCAGGGCAAGGTGCGCCAGCGTCTCGACGTTGCTGACCAGCGTCGGCTGCCCGCGCAGGCCGCGCTGATGTGGGGGGCTGGCAAAGCGCGGCAACGGTGCGCCTCCCTCCAGGCAGCGCAGGAGCGCTGTCTCCTGCCCGCTGATGTAGCGATTCGGAACCGTCACCAGCTCGGTGCGCGGTCGGCCCTCATCTGCCCTCGCGCGCTCCTGGAGAGCGCGCTCGAGCGCGCTCTGGGCGTCGTGCGCATCGGCGCCGATCGCCAGCACGGCGCCGCGAGCGCCGATCAGATCGCCTGCGATCGCCACCCCGTCAAGCACGAGGTGCGGAAGGAGGCGCATCAGCGTGCGGTCCTTGGCGCTGCTGGGGTCACCCTCGGCGCCGTTGGCGACAACGTAGCGGGGCGCACGCACGTGACCTGCGGCAAGCACCGCACGGAGCTTTTGGGCAAGCGGGAAGTACGCGCCTCCGCGCCCGCAAAGCCTCGCTCGCTCCACCTCGTCGAGCAGCGCCGTGCGCTCGCGCTTGGAGCGCAGCGGTGGCGGCAGCGGCCCATGCAGCCGCTGGTGGGCCTCCAGCGCGCACGGTCCCTCGTCGCTGATGCCGGCAAGCAGTCGCGGCAGCGTCGCCGCTGTGGCTGGCGCCCTCACTTTGGATGCCCCAGCAGCGCGGCGGGTGTGCCCGCGCGACGCGCCCAGTTGCTTGCGAGCGGGCCGCTTGGAAGCCAGATGACGAGGAAGAGAAGGAAAGCGGTCAGCGCGCCGAGCGCCCCGGCGCGTGCGGAGGCGGGCAGGCGCGGGGTGCTGAGCACGCGTGCCAGCACCGCAAGCGCAACGAGCGCCACGCAGAGCAGGGCGATCAGCAGGAACCAGGAGAGACGCGCGTCGCTGCCTGTGCCAAGGGCATGGACGAGCGCCAGCGGCCAGCATGCGTACGCGAGCCAGTGCGTGGCCCGCCAGGCGCGGTGGCTGAGGCGACCTGCGAGCAGGCTGGTCATGATCAGCGCCAGCAGCAGATCGAAGGCGACGCTGCCGAGCGAGAGCCATAGCGGTCGGTAGGAGCTTGTGAAAGGCGCCACCGCCGCAATCAGCGACACCGGAGCAAAGCCGTCGAGCACGGTGGTGAGCACGTGCAGCGCGACGAACACAACCGCCAGCAGGGAGCTGTAGCGATGCATATCGCTGAGCAGAAAGCGTGGCAGCGACCGCCCCTTCAGCCGCCTGACGTTGATCACCCCAAGCGCCAACGTGACGCTCAACAGCAGCAGCGCGACCGCCCCGGTCGCCCGCGTCAGGTACCAGTAGATGCTGGGCGAGCCGCCGAGCGCGATCGTCACGGGCATCGGCTTGCTGCTCCCCTCTGCTCCGGCCAGCCGCCGACGCCGATCGCCCTGCCCTCCAGGGTGACCAGCCGGGCGGGCAGCTGCAGCCGGTCAAGCCAGCGCACGGCGCCCTCCCCGCGTATCAGGGCGGCGGTGGCGGCGATGTTGGCGTCGGTGCAGTCGGCGGCGGCGACTGAGGCGGTGCGCAGCGCTCCCTGGGCCGGGCACCCGCTGCGCGGGTCGATTATGTGGTGCATCGTCGCATCGCCAGAGCGCCACGCGCGCACAACCTTGCTTGAGGTTGCCAGCCCGCCGCCGCGCAGCCTGATGGTCTGCCCGGGCGCCAGCGCGCCCGCACGGTGGTTGTCGGTGACGCGCACGAGCCAGCCCGCGGCGGGCGCCCCGCCGGCCGTCGCGATGTCGCCGCCAAGGCTCACAAGCACCGCGGCGCCGGTTCTCCTGTGCGCTTGGGCGGCGGCAAGGTCCGCGGCAAATGCCTTGGCGGTCGCGCCCAGATCCAGCGAGACGCCGCGAGGGAGGCGCACCACGCCCTCGCGCCACTCGATCTCGATCGCCGACCAGCGCGCCGGGCGAGGAATCGTCGCTCGCGGATGGCGCGGCGCCTGCGCCAGGCGTAGCTCGCGTGCCGCCTCCTCGCTGTGGCCGATACGTGCATCGATCAGCTGAAAGTCGCGGTCATAGCCGGCGCGGACCAGTGCGCCGCCGATCGTTGGGTCCAGGTCGCCGGCGGTCAGCGCGGCGGCTCGCAGCGCCGTGCGCAGCGCCGCCAGAAAGAGCGCGGATACACGCGTGCGCCGGCCCCCGGCGGCGTTCACCCGCGAGAGCTCCGAGTCGGGCCGAAAGCGTGAGCAGGCAAGGTCGACGGCAGCGATCACAGCTTCGACCTCGGCCCGCGCCCGCGCGAGCGCCTCCGGTGCGCTCACCCTGATCTCTGCGCTGGTGCCAAGCGCCCGCCAGCGCGCCGCGCAGCGGCTCTCCGCGGCTGCGGGCACGCTCAGGAGCCTCCCGAGATCACCGGTTCGCCGCCGCCGGATGCCGGCGTGCCGGCTTCGCCGGCAGGCGCTTCGCGGGAGCCTTCGCCTGAGGGGGGCGCTTCCGAGCTGCCGCTCTGCGCTGAGGGCGCTTCGCCGCCCTGAGTCGGTTCGCCGCCGCCGGCGCCCTGAGATTCGGCGTTTGTGGGCGCTTCGGCAGGGGCGCGCAGCGGCGTCGGCGCGGAGCTGCCACGCTGCGCTTCTGAGCCCGTGCCTTCGCCTGCGGCTGTGCCGGCGTGGGAGGCCGTGGTGCTGCGGCCCGGGAAGGCGCCGGCCGCGAGCGCCCCGAAGATCGCGGTGAGGGCGGCGCTGCCGGCAAGCAGCGCCCGCTTGAGCTGCCGCGATCGCTCGAGGGCACGGTTGCGAATCACGACCCGCAGCTGAGCGTGCGCGCGCGCCTGATGCGAGCCGCCCCGCCTGGGGCGTTGAGTCTGACGGGCGCTCATGGTGCTTTCATCTCTTCCTTCTGGCGAGCATTGGTGCAGCACCCTTTTTGACAGTGAGAGGTAACCATCCTCTAACCGCTGTATGAGCTTTTTCTAAGATCGGCGCAGGCCGTCAGAGTGGGCGCGCCGGCGCTCTGCACATCGCGTCGGCGTGCTCCGCAAGCGCCTGCGGGCGATCTATCCTGGTGGCAGTGAGCGAAGCAGCGCAGGCACCCGATCGATCTGCTCGCGAGCCGCGCTCGCCGGGGCCGGCGGCGATGCAGAGGAGGTCCTCGGGCGATCTCGTGCCGGGCCCGCGCGCGGATGGCGCGCGCATCCTCGTCGTCGAGGATGAGCCCGGCATCATCGACTTCCTGGAGCGCGGGCTCTCGGGGGCTGGCTTCGATGTGAGGTGCGCACAGGACGGCATCGAGGGCGAACGGCTTGCAACGACGGAGAGCTTCGACGCGATGGTCCTCGATCTGCTCCTGCCTGGGCGCTCGGGCCTGGAGATCATGCAGGCGGTCCGGCGGGTGCGGCCGCTGATGCCGGTGATCATCCTGAGCGCGCTTGGAGAGCTCGACGACCGCTTGAGCGGTCTTGAGGCGGGCGCGGTCGACTACATGGTCAAGCCCTTCTCAGTTGCGGAGCTGATCGCTCGCCTGCGCGCTCAGCTGCGGGCGGCGGCGCACACGCTCGCGAGCACGACCACCGTCAGCGCGGCCGACATCGAGGTTGACCTGATCACCAGGCGCGTGAAGCGGGCAGGCAAGCAGCTGCATCTCTCCGCGACCGAGCTGGAGCTGCTGGTCTTCATGATGCGCAACGTCGGCCAGGTGCTCTCGCGCGAGCAGATCCTCTCGGCGGTTTGGGGCTACGAGCACGACCCGGAAACGAACATCGTCGACGTCTACATCGGCTATCTGCGGCGCAAGCTCGCCCTGCCTGAGCGTCCGGCGCCGATCCAGACCGTGCGCTCGGTGGGCTATCGCCTCGGTGCGGTGGCCTGAGGCGCACGGTGCGCCGCAGACGCTATACGCCGCCGCGCAGTCGGCGCGCCCTGCGGGAGTGGGTCTGGCCGCGGACGCTGCGCTTTCGGCTGGTGGCCTCCGTGGCGGCACTCGTCGCGCTCTCCTTCGCCATCACTTTTCTTGCCGTCTATCGCGGCACGGGCACAGCCGTCCGGGCGCAGATCGAACGTGAGATCGGCGCCGATGCAAGCGCATTCGAGCGGATGCTGCAGGGCGCACACTCAACCTCCGCGCGGGCCCTGCGGGCGGTGGCCGGCGCTTACGTCAACGACCAGCCCTTCCGTGCCAGCTCGACGCTGCTCTTCGCCATCGTCGGGCGCAGCGCTCCCACGACCAATCAGCCCGAGCTGCTCAACACCGCCTCGAGCGTCGACCGCGGCGAGAGCAAATCGGCTCAGCTGCGCGAGGACGCCGCAGCGCGGCGGCTGCTTGCAGAGCGGTCAGGCTTCGCAACGATCGCGGTGGCAGACATCGGCGAGCTGCGGCTGGTGCGTGAGCGCTTCGCCGTGCCGCTGAGCGCTCCCGTTCGAGGCGACGACGTCGACAGCGACCGGCCGCCGCTGCGGCCGGTGATCGTGACGATCGGGGTTGGCGAGTCGCTCGCGCCCGTAGCAAGCGCGCAGGCGGGCGTTGCGCGTGCCTTCATCCTCGCCGGCGTGATCGTGCTCGTGGCCTCGCTGCTTGCCGCCTATCTGCTCGGCAGCCGCTTCTCTTTGCCGTTGCGTCGGATGGCGCGTGTGGCGATGCGCGTGGATGCCGGCGACCTCGCGCCACGCATCGCGCCAGCCGCAAACCCCGCGCAGGAGGTTCGCGTGCTCGGCGACGCGTTCAACCACATGCTCGATCGGCTGACCGATGCCTTCTCCCGTCAGCGCACGTTCGTCGCCGACGCATCGCACGAGCTGCGCACGCCGCTGACCGTGCTGCAGGGGCAGCTTGAGCTGCTGCTCTCCCAGGGCGAGCCCTCGGCTCGAGAGCTGGCGCGCGTGGGCGCGCTGATGGAGGCGGAGATCGGGCGCATCCGCCGGCTGATCGACGATCTGCTGGCGCTTGCCAAGAGCGAACGCAGGGAGCTGCTGCGCCGTCAGGAGCTCGACCTCGAGCGCTTTGTGCTGGACATCTGGGAGGGGATCACCGCAACCGCGCACCGCCGCTTTGAGCTGGCGAGCGTTCCCGCCGGCATCCTGGAGGCCGATCCCGATCGGCTCGCGCAGGCGCTGCGCAACCTGATCAGCAATGCGATCGAGCACACCGCCGAGGGCGAGGGTCTGGTGCGGTTGAGCGTGGCCGCCGCGGACGGCCGCGTGTGTTTCACAGTCGACGATGACGGGCCCGGCATCCCGGAGTCAGAGCGCGAGCGCATATTCGACCGCTTCCACCGCACCGACAGCGCGCGCGGGCGACGCGCCGGCGGCGCCGGGCTCGGTCTGGCGATAGTGCGCGCGATCGCGCGTGCCCATGGCGGAGGAGTGCGCGCGGCGGCCAGCCCGGCCGGCGGGGCGCGGATCGTGCTTGAGCTGCCCTGCTTCAGCGCCCAGCGGGAGGCGCCGGATCGGCAGCGGCTCTCTGAGGTCGCCTAGGGTCGCTCCTCCATATCTGCGGCGTGCTGGCGCAGATAGGGGCTCAGATAGCGGGCGGCGATCTTCATCGGCTCGCGCACGGGCGGCTGTTCGCTGATCCGCCCGCTGAACCCGTGGCCGCCGCTGATGTGGGCGGAGATGAACAGCGGCGCTGAGTCGGTCAGGAGGATCGCCTCGATCAGCGGCGTGAACGGTCGCGGCTCTAGCGGCGCTCCAGCCTCCGCCGCAATCGCTTCGGCTGCGGCATCGGCCTGCTGGGCGGCCAGGCCGCCGTGCTTGATCGGCAGCTCGGTGACGTCTCCCGCCGCAAAGAGATGCTGGTTGTCGATCAGCCTGCCGTGCTGATCGGTGCGAAGGAAGCCGTGTTCGGCGCGCGGCACCCCCGCCAGGGGCGGGCCGAAGAGCTCCGGCAGCGCGACGATCCGATCCACGCGCAGCGTCGTGCCCCCCGGGCTGACGCGGATCTCGCCCTGGTGGGGAACCTCGGCCCATGCCGAGGTGATCACCGAGATCCCGGCGGCGTCGAGGATCTCGCCGAGGCGAGCGCTCACCTCGCTGCCGAAGATCGCCAGCGGCGCATCCTCAGGCGTGACGAGCGTGAACTCGACCTTCACGTCGGCGTCGAATGCGCGCCCGGCGGTCAGCAGCGCAAGCTCATAGAGCGGCAGCGGCCAGGCGGCCTGGCCGGCTGCCAGGAACGCAATCCGCTTGACATAGCCCTCTTCGACGTCCTGGATCAGCCCGTGCAGGATCTCGTCCAGGCGGCGGTCGTCGATCGTGAGCGCATGCTCGTAGCGTGGCCGTGCGGCGGCGCCGACCGCGATCAGCAGGTCGTCGTAGGGCAGCTGCGCACCATCGCCGGTGTAGGCGACGCCCCGCTGGGGATCGACGCCGGCGAGCGTCGCGGGCACCAGCCGAGCGTGTGCGGCGGCAGCCAGCTCGGCAAGCGGAAAGCGCGCGGCGGGCCGGTATCCGAAGGGCTCGCGCACGGCAAGCGGCCGGTAGACGAAGTGCTCGTTGGGCGCGATCAGGCTGATCGCCACCCGGTCGCCCGCGAGGTCATCGAGGGCGAGCGCAGCCTCCGCCGCCGCCACGCCGCCGCCCGCAATCAGCGTGCGCCTGCGATCCCCACCATTGCTCTCGTCGCGGTCATTCATGCTTGCCTTCGCTCCCCCGGTCGCTGACGCTGCTGAACATAGCACCCACCCTAAAGCGTCGAGTGACGCGCGCGCCCGTAATTAGTACGGGAGCACGGCCGGCACGACATCAATCCCGACCGCTGTGGTAGAAGTTCGGTATGCCTAAGGGAACGCCGAGAGCAACGCAAGCGGGGCAACGAGGGCGACCTGCGCAGCCGGCGCGAGTCTCGCGGTCGGCGGGCAGCGTGCAGGAGCGCGCGCCCGGGCGGCGTCCGGCGCGCAACGAGCGCATCGCAACCTACGTCTGGGTGCTGGTCGTGCTTGCGGTGGCGGTTACGGCGGTCGTGCTGGGCTGGCACTCCAAGGGCGGGGTCCCTGAACCGACCGCGCTGCCGCCCGGCCATCGGCTGAGCCACACGGTGGTGGTGATCGACTCGGCGATCCTCGTCTTCCGCGAGGGCCTCGAGACGATCCTGGTGCTGGCCGCGGTCACCGCCTCCTTCCTGGGCGCCAACCGCATCTACCGGCGCCCGGTGGCCGCCGGCGGCGGCCTTGCGCTGGGGGCGGGCGTGGCCACCTGGTTCTTCGTGGTGTGGCTGATCGGGCGCTTCCACGCCTCGGAGCTGCAGGTCCAGGCGGCGACAGGCCTGCCTTCGCTGATCGTGCTGCTGGCGGTGATGAACTGGTTCTTCCACAGGGTCTACTGGACCGGCTGGATCTCCCATCACCACCGGCGTCGGCGCTCGCTGCTGTCCGGCGGGGCGAACGCCAACAGGCGGCGACTGCTGGCGGGCTTCCTGCTGCTGGGCTTCACCTCCGTCTACCGCGAGAGCTTCGAGGTTGTGATCTTCCTGCAGAACCTGCGCGAGCTCTACGGCTCCTCGGTCGTCGCCGAGGGCGTGGTGATCGGGCTGCTCTTCACCGCGGCGGCGGGGACGCTCACCTTCATGCTGCACCAGCGCCTCCCCTACAGGCGGCTGCTGATCATCACCGGGCTGATGCTGCTGTTCGTGCTGCTGGTCTCGGTCGGCGAGGAGGTCTACGAGATGCAGCTTGCCGGCTGGGTCGCGACGACGCCTGTTGCAGGGCTGCACATCCCCGGCTGGATGGGAACGTGGTTCTCGCTGTACCCCAACTGGCAGACCTTCATCGGTCAGGGGATCGCGCTGGTGATCGTGATCGGCTCATACCTCGCTGCGCAGTACATCCGAGTCTGGAGACCGCGCCGGCGCTCGGAGACCCCTGCGGCGCTTGCATCCGAGCCGCCGCGTGCCGAGTTGGCCGAGTCGGCGCTGGCACTGGAGGGCTGAGCGCCGCCGCGTGCGCCGATCTCGGCCAGCTTGCGCCGGCGGGTGAGCTGCATGTCGGTGATGTGAACGTCGAGGTCTCTCTTGAGGTGAAAGCGTGACGGCACCGGGCCGGCGGAGGCAGCCGGCCGAGGAGCGGGGTGCGACGGCGCACGCTTGCGGCGGGGCCGAGGAGGTGGTGGCGCTCCAGGCCGGTCGCGGCGGTGCTACGCGGTGAGCACGGCTACACCACTGGGCTCGACTTCAAATCATGACAGCCGCGCTCACGACAACGTGGCACATAGGAATACATGGATCTGAGCGCCGGCGAAGTCGAGGCATCTCAGGCCTTCTGCGCGGACAGCCCTGTTGCCTGATGCCTTACAGAAGCAGGACTGCGCGGCAAGCTAGCTGAGTGCCGGCAAGCTATTGTGCAGGGGCATACACGCAGAGCGCAGCGTCGGCCGCGTCATGCCCAACCTTGTCACCCAACGCCGGCAAGATCTCACATCGGGTCAAAGCCGCGGAGCGAGATAGCTGATGCCATTCCGCAATCCAGCCCAGCCATCCGCACCCCTCAGAGGTCACAATGCTTGAGCAATTGCGACGTCGCAGCTTGGCTGTTGTCTCGGCGCTCATCGTTGTTGGCGCAACCGCCTTTGCGGTCACGACAGCCGGGGCGTCTTCGGGTCGCTCCGGTGAAGCTACGCCCACGTCTCCTGAGCGCGCGATATCTCCGCGTCTCGGCCAGATCTTCAATGTGCTTGGTGCGTCTGCCACCGCGGACGCGCCCCCGCTGCCAGCGGCGACCTCCGAAGCCGTGAGCGTCTCGGCGTCACGCGGTACAATCGCATCTGCTGCAAGATTCGCCGGAGGCAGCTATCCGGCGTGGGTCGTTCCCGGCTCCGAAGGTGTCTGCCTTGTCGTCGGAGCCAGCGGACGGCTTGACCTCCCGAGTGCAGTGTGTGGCACGATCACTGAGGCCGAAGAACGCGGTCTTGCCCTTACCGCCACCGCCGCGGCCGGCGGTTCCCCGATCGTGGTTGGCCTTGCTCCGAATGGCAACACGTCGGTTACTGTGACCAACGCTGACGGTGCTCGCGAGGAGGTGCCGGTTGCAAACAACGTATATGAGGTCACGGCGGGGAGGCCCAGCACCGTCACCCTAAAGGATGCAGCTGGTGCACAGGTCACCCGACGCGTGGGGTAGCGGCGGGGCTTCCGAAGCTCAACACGGGCGCCAATGCTCGGCGCCGGTGCACGTACGAATTCAGGGGTGTCCTAGGGAGCGGCAGGGTATCGCTGCCCTGCCCGCAATCATGCAGAGGTGCGGCGCGAGGAGCTGCAGCGCTGCTCTCCGTCTTGGCAACAGTTAATGGTGAAGGGGCGCGATTTGGATGGCTGAGCAGCAGATGTTGATCCTGGCGATGATGGCTTGGCGGGGTCGACACCATGGGCGCGGTCGGAGAGCACCCGGATCTTGCCGCTTGCGCCCTCCAGCCTGCCGTTCGAGATTCCAAGCTCGATCGCGGCGAGCACGCCTGCCTTCTGCCCGGCGATGGTGCGGGCAAGCGCCGCAGCGCCGGCGCACTCGCGCCTACCCATGTCTTCCGGCGCCAAGCAGCGCTCGCACCTGCCGGGCGATCTCCAGATCCTCGCGGGCGCGCACCACGAAGATCCGCACGGCGGCACCGGGGGCGCCGATCTCGCGCACAGCCGCGGCCGCCGGCGCCCGGTTGGCGCGCTCGTCAAGGGCGGCGCCGATGAAGGCGAGCGGCCGCAGCGCCAGCTCGCGGATCTCCGGCGCGTTCTCGCCGACCCCGCCGGTGAAGGCGATCGCGTCCACGCCGCCGAGCGAGGCCGCCATCTGCGCGATCGCTCCGGTGAGGCGGTGGATGTAGACGTCGCGGGCAAGCTGCGCGCGCTCCTCGCCGCCGGCGGCGCGCTCGAGGATCGTAGACATCTCCGCGCTGCCGGCGAGCGCCTGCAGCCCCGATTGGTGCTCGAGCGCGCCCTCCAGGGTCTCAAGCGCACGCCGCGGGCCTTCTGTGCGCTGCAGCTTGCGCGCCAGCCAGGTGATGGCGCCCGGATCCACCGACCCCGGCCGGGTTGCCATCACGAGCCCCTCCAGCGGCGTGAAGCCCATCGTCGTGTCCAGCGAGCGCCCGCGCGCGATCGCGCAGAGCGAGGCGCCCGCCCCAAGATGGGCGCTGATGATGCGCGCCGCCGGCCCGCCATCGCGACGCAGCTCCCGCGCCACGCTGCGCGCAACCCAGGCGTGGGAGAGGCCGTGGAAGCCAAAGCGGCGAACGCCGTAGAGCTTGCGCCAGCCCTCCGGGAGCGCGTAGGTGGCTGCTGCCGCGGGCAGCGTGCGGTGAAAGGCGGTGTCAAAGCAGGCCACCGCGGGCAGACTCGGTAGCGCCTCGCGGAGCGCGTCCACAACCGCGAGCGCCGGGCGCAGATGCAGCGGCGCCAGCTCAACCAACGCCTCCAGCTTGCGCCGGGAGCTCTGATCGATCAGCAGCGCCTCGCTGAAGCGCCCGCCGCCGTGCACGATGCGATGGCCCACCGCCTCGGGCGAGGGCTGGTGGGTCAGCATCTCCGCCACCGCCGCAGCGGCGCGCTGTCGCAGGCAACCATCGACGACGGGCGCCTGCGGCTGCGCAAGCGTGCAGCTCGCGAGCGTCCGCCGGCCGTCGAGCAGCGCCAGCTTGAGCGAGCTGGAGCCTGCGTTTGCGACCAGTACGCGCATGGCGGGCACCGCAGGCTATTGCATCCTGACTCCGTGCCGCATGCGCTCTGCCCCTTGCACGTAGTTCCTACGGACGACATCTGCGGAGCTGTCGTGAACAGTCTTGACCTCGCGGGGCGATTAAATGATCGCTATGGGCGATCCCGCGCGGTTGCGCGTGCCACGGATGGACGAATCAGACGACGGTCTTCCGCGCCGACTCTTCGAGCGCCGGGGCGTCGTGGTCGCCAGCGCCCTGGCTGCCTTTGCCGCGATCACAGCGTGGCGCTTCATCAGCACCGACACCGACGATACGATCGGGCTGCTCTATACGGTGCCGATCGCCCTTGGGGCGCTGGAGCTGGGCATCTACGCCGGGATCGGCCTGGCCGCCGCAGCGCTGGCCCTGATCGCGGTCGCGGCTGCCGTGCACGCCGTTGAGATCGGGCCGCTCGGCTTCCTCACGCGCGGCGTCGCATTTGCGGCGGTCGGGCTCATCGCGGGTCGCTTCGCCGAGCGCATGCGCGCGGTGCATCGGCTTCAGCAGGGGCTCCTGGAGAGCGCCATGGCGCTCAAGTGGGTCGATCCCGATCGGCCGCCGCTGGCTGAGCTTGCGCGGGCTGCTAGTCGGCTGAGCGGCGCGCGTGGAGCGCGCGTGGAGCTATTTGGCCGTGTCGAGTCCTCCGGCATCGCCGCCGGCAGGTCGATCAGCGCGCCGATCGTGCTGCGCGGGGAGCGCGTGGGCCTGATCTCAGCGCACTTCGCGCGCGCGCCGGGACCGGAAGCGGCGCTTGCGCTCGAGCTGCTTGCGCTGCAGGCGGCAAACGGCCTGGAGGGCGCGCGCATCGCTGCGCAGGAGGCGGAGCGGACGCATCTGAGCAGCGAGCTGCACGAGGCGCGCAGCCGCCTTGCAAGCAGCGCCGAGCGCGTGCACGAGCTCGTTGCAAGCCGTGAGGCAGAACGCGCACAGATCGCAACAGCGCTGCGCGAGGACATCAGCCAGATGCTGGCAGCCGTGCTGCTCGGGATCGCCTCCTTCGAGCAGGAGCTGGCGGGCGACCACCGCGCCGGCGAGCACGGCTCTGAGAACCTGGCGAGGATTCGTGAGCACATCGGTGAGACGATCCACGCGCTGCGCGCGCTGGCGACGAGCCTGCGCCCGGCCTCGCTGGCGCTCGGCCTGCGGCCGGCGCTCGAGCAGCTGGGGACGGCACCGGGGCATCCGCTTGCGGTGAGCGTTGGCGAGCTGGGCGAGCTGGGCAGCGAGACCGAGACGACGATCTTCCGTGTCGCCCAGGAGGCGCTCGAAGCTGCAGCGGGCGCCACGGCGCTCACGGTGGGGCTGACGCCCGATCGCAGCGCGGTGGAGATGCGCATCGAGGGCGCCCCGGCGCTGCCCGATGCGCAGCGCTTGGCTGTCCTGTCGGGCAACATCGAGCTGCTCGGCGGGCGGCTTGAGGGCGACGGCGCCGATCTGCGCCTGCAGCTGCCGCTTGCGTGGTGGGCACTGAGCGCGCCTGCGCAGCGCTGATCAGCTCACGCCGGCGCCGATCGGCGGGTCTACTATCTCGGGCGGGTCGCAGCCGTGCTCGCGGGTGTAGGAGCGCGCCCGCAGGCGCTGATCGGCCATCCGCTCGCGGATGTGCAGCGCGCGCTGCGCCAGTCCCGGGACGCGGTCGATCACGTCCATCACCAGGTGGAAGCGATCGAGGTCGTTGAGCATGACCATGTCGAAGGGCGTCGTGGTTGTGCCCTCCTCCTTGTAGCCGCGCACATGGATGTTGTCGTGGTTCGTGCGCCGGTAGGTCAGGCGATGGATCAGCCACGGGTAGCCGTGGTAGGCGAAGATCACCGGCCTTGACGCGGTGAAGAGCTCGTCGAACTCCAGATCGGAGAGGCCGTGGGGGTGCTCGCCAGGCGGCTGCAGGCGCATCAGATCGACCACGTTGACCACGCGCACGCGCAGCTCGGGCAGCTCTCGGCGCAGGATCGCGCCTGCCGCAAGCGTCTCGAGCGTCGGCACATCACCCGCGCAGGCGAGCACGACGTCCGGCTCGCTGCCCTGATCGCTGCATGCCCACTCCCAGACGCCGATGCCGCGCGCGCAGTGCGCCTGGGCCGCCTCGAAGTCCAGGTAGTCGAGCGCAGGCTGCTTGCCGGCGATGATCACGTTCACGCGGTTGCGCGAGCGCAGGCAGTGATCTGCCACGGCAAGCAGGCAGTTTGCGTCCGGCGGCAGATAGACGCGCACGACGCTCGCCTTCTTGTTGACGACATGATCGATGAAGCCCGGGTCCTGGTGGGAGAAGCCGTTGTGGTCCTGGCGCCAGACGTGCGAGGAGAGCAGGTAGTTGAGCGAGGCGATCCCCACCCGCCAGGGGATCTCTGCGCAGACCTTCAGCCACTTGGCGTGCTGGTTGAACATCGAGTCGACGATGTGCACGAAGGCCTCGTAGCAGTTGAAGAGGCCGTGGCGCCCGGTCAGCAGATAGCCCTCCAGCCAGCCCTGGCAGAGATGCTCGCTCAACACCTCCATCACGCGGCCGTCCGCCGCAAGATGGGAGTCCCCCGGTCGGCGCTCCGCCTCCCAGGTGCGTCCGGAGGCCTCGAAGAGGGCGCCCAGGCGGTTTGACTCCGTCTCGTCGGGCCCCATCACCCGGAAGCGGTCGCGGTTGCCGGCGAGCACGTCGCGCAGATAGGAGCCGAGCACGCGCGTCGCTTCGCTGGTCGTCGACCCCGGCTTTCGCACGGCGACCGCGTAGGAGCGCGGATCGGGCAGATCGAGGTCGCGCAGCAGCAGGCCGCCGTTGGCGTGCGGGCTTGCGCTCATGCGCAGGTCGCCGTCGGGTGCGAAGTCCCTGATCTCCGCCCGCGGGGAGCCCGCCTGGTCGAAGAGCTCCTCAGGCTTGTAGGAGCGCAGCCAGGCCTCCAGCGCCGCCAGGTCCTCCGGATCGCTGCGCGGGTCTGCTAGCGGGACCTGGTGGGCCCGGAAGCTGCCCTCGATCGGCAGGCCATGGCTTTCCTTGGGTCCGGTCCAGCCCTTGGGCGTGCTGAGCACGATCAGCGGCCAGCGCGGACGCTCGCGGCGCCCGCCGCGGGCGCGCGCCTGGATGGAGCGGATCTCGCGCAGCGCCCATTCCATGCTGGCCGCCATTTCTTGGTGCATGCGCGCCGGATCGGAGCCTGAGAGCAAGCGCGGGGCATAGCCGTAGCCTTCGAGCAGCGAGCGCAGCTCAGCGGGCGGGATGCGCGCCAGCACGGTCGGGGCGGCGATCTTGTAGCCGTTGAGATGCAGCACCGGCAGCACGGCTCCGTCGCGCGCCGGGTTGAGGAACTTGTTCGAGTGCCAGCTGGCCGCGAGCGGGCCCGTTTCCGCCTCGCCGTCGCCGACCACGCAGAGCACCAGCAGCTCGGGGTTGTCGAACGCTGCGCCGTAGGCATGGGCCAGCGAGTAGCCGAGCTCGCCGCCCTCGTGAATCGATCCCGGCGTCTCCGGCGCCACGTGGCTTGGGATGCCGCCCGGGAAGGAGAACTGGCGCATCAGGCGCTCCAGGCCCTGCTCGTCCAGTCCGATGTGCGGGTAGCGCTCGCTGTAGGTGCCCTCCAGGTAGGCGCAGGAGACAAGCGCCGGGCCGCCGTGGCCGGGGCCGGTCACAAAGATGGCGGCAAAGCGATCGCGCTTGATCAGGCGCGTGAGGTGCGCATAGATGAAGCTCAGCCCGGGCGTCGTTCCCCAGTGACCGAGCAAGCGCGGCTTGATGTGCTCGGGTGCCAGCGGCTCGCGCAGGAGCGCGTTTGCAAGCAGGTAGATCTGGCCGGCCGAGAGGTAGTTGGCGGCCCTCCACCAGGCGTGCAGCTGCCCCAGCTCGGCTGCGCCCAGGGGCGCGTCTGGGGACGCTCGCGAGGACGTGGCGCCTGCCATCGGCGTAGGCTATCGCAGCTGTGGCAGCTGCCGATCGGCAAGAGCGGCATGGTCCGATCAGGATCCTTCTCGCGGACGACCACGTGGTCGTCCGCCACGGCCTGCGCATGCTGCTGGAGTCCGAGCCCGACTTCGAGGTGGTCGGCGAGGCCGGCGATCTCGATGAGACCAGGCGCTACGTGCTGATGCGCCAGCCCGACGTGCTGATCCTCGATCTGACGATGCCCGACGGAACGAGCATCGATCTGATCCCGCAGCTGCGCGAGCGCTCCCCGCAGACCCGGATCGTGGTGCTGACCATGCACGAGGAGCCGGCCTTTGCCCGCAGCGCGCTTGCGGCAGGCGCATTGGGCTATGTCCTCAAGGAGGCCGCCGACGAAGAGCTGATCGATGCCGTGCGCAGGGCGGCGGCGAACGAGCGCTACCTCAACCCTCGTCTCGGCGCGCGGCTGGCCTCCGAGCCGGCCTCAGGGCTGCCCGGCGGCCTGAGCGAGCGCGAGGTGGAGGTGCTGCGCCTGATCGCGCTCGGCCACACCAACTCGGAGATCGCCGCAAAGCTCTTTCTCTCGGTGCGCACCGTCGAGACCCACCGCGCCCACATCCAGCAGAAGCTGCGGCTCTCGACACGCTCGGAGCTCGTGCGCTACGCCCTCGACCAGCGCCTGATCAGCGCCGAGTAGGCCCCCCCGAGCCCTGCGCGGCAACGGCTGCGATCGACTCTGCCGCCGCCTTGGCGTCGAGATAGCGCCCGCTCACTGCGAAGCGGCGATCGCGCTCGCCGCGGCTGCGCAGCTCGTGGTCGAGCTCGTAGACGAGCGGGATGCCGGTGGGGATGTTGAGCGCGACGATCTCCTCGTCGTCGATGCGATCGATGTGCTTGACCAGCGCCCGCAGCGAGTTGCCGTGGGCGCAGACGAGCACCGGTGCGCCCGCGCGCAGGTCCCGGGCTATCGCGTCATACCAGTAGGGCAGCACGCGCGCCAGCACGTCCTTGAGACACTCGGTCGCGGGCAGCGCGTCCGCGGGCAGCTCGCGGTAGCGCACGTCACGACGTGCTGCGAGCTCGGAGTCCTCGGGCAGCGGCGGCGGCGGCACGTCGTAGGAGCGTCGCCAGAGCATGAACTGCTGCGCGCCATGCTCGGCACGCACCTGCTCCTTGCTCTTGCCCTGCAGGGCGCCGTAGTGGCGCTCGTTGAGTCGCCAGGAGCGTCGCACCGGGATCCAGCTGCGCCCGGCGGCGGCGAGCGCGATCTCGGCGGTGCGGATGGCGCGTGTCAGCACCGATGTGTGGAGCAGCGCAGGCTCAAGGCCGGCGCCGGCGATCAGCTCGCCGGCGCGTCGCGCCTCCTCTTCTCCGCGGCGTGAGAGGTCGACGTCGACCCAGCCGGTGAAGAGGCCAAGCTCGTTCCACTCGCTCTCGCCGTGGCGCAGCAGGATCAGCGGCGCAGCGTCACGCTCACCCACCGCGCCGCCCTCCGCCGAGGGATCGTCGCGCGCCTGGAAGTTGGTAGCCGGACATCGCCTGGAGCCTATGCGATCGGTCGCGCAGGCGCTCAGGCGCGCCCGAGCGATGGGCGCAGCGGCGCTCGCAGCACGCGCCAGGCCGCAAAGAGCGCGCCGAGCAGGCCGAGCGCAAAGCCCACGATGATGCCTTCGATGAAGATCAGGGCGCTGAGCGCGGGCGCGACGAAGACGGCGATCGCAAGCGCCTGCACGGCAAGCTCGGCCGCCGCGACGCCTAGCCCCAGGCCGAGCAGGACGCCGACCGTGCTCGTGATCAGGCTCTCAGAGGCAAGCAGCGAGCAGATGCGCGCACGGCTCCAGCCGAGCGCCTGCAGCACCGCCAGCTCGCTGCGGCGTTCGATCACGGCCAGCGCTGCCGTGTTGAGGACGACGGCAGCGCCCAGGGCGAGCGCGAGCAGGGCGACGATGATCGCCGCCTCGTGGATGATGCGGCTGTTGGTGTCCACCCGCTCCAGCTCTCCCGGCGCGCCGATCGCGACCGTCCCGGGTATCGAGCGCTGGATCTGCGCGCGGACCTGCGCTTCCCTGTAGCCCGGGGCGATCGCGACAGCGATCATCGAGATCGTTTCGCTGCGCCCGGACAGGCGTCGGGCGAGCGCCAGCGGGATGACGACGCCGGAGTCCTCAAGGGGGATGCCGGAGCTGTAGATCGCAGCGACCGGCAGCTGATCGCCATCGACCGTGATCCGCTCTCCTGCGCGGATGTGGAGGAGCGCTGCGGCGCCCCTGCCGACCATCGCCTCTGCGCCGCCAAAGCGATGCCCGGAGACGATCACCAGACGCTGGGCCAGGAAGCTCTGCGCTTCTGCGCCGAAGACGAGCGTTTCCGGTTCGCCGGCGATCGCCCCGGCGAGGATCTCGATCGGTGTCGCGGCTGCGACGCCCGCCACCTGCGCGACGCGCGCGACGGCAGCATTCGGCAGCGTCGAGGCGGTCAGGTCCGAGAGACCGCCCTGGAATACGCCGAAGTCCGCGCGCCCGAGGTGCGCAAGGTCGCCCGCGGAGCGGCTGAGGCCGGTGGTCAGGGCAAGCAGCGCGACGACTGTCGTCACGCCGCAGGCGACACCCAGCGCGCTCAGCGCGCTGCGCCCCAGGCGGCGAATGACATTGACCCGCGCTAAGGCAAGCATCGGCGGAGCATAGTCTCCGGCGATAATGCCCTCATGAGCGATGCAGCTGCCACTCGGAGCGGGGCGGAGGTGCGCTTGAGCGGCGTGAGCAAGCGCTACGGACGGATCTCTGCGGTCCTCGCCGTCGATCTGCAGATCGGGCCCGGCGAGTTCGTCTGGATCACCGGGCGCTCGGGGTCGGGCAAGAGCACCCTGCTGAACCTGATCGGCGGCCTGGAGACGCCGGATGAGGGCGAGGTGCTGATCGACTCGCATCCGGTCTGGCGGGAGGGCAACATCTCCGAGCACCGCCGCAAGCTCGTGGGCTTCGTCTTCCAGCACCACCTGCTGCTGCCGATGCTCTCCGCCCGCGCAAACGTCGAAGTGCCGCTGATCGGCGCCGGCGTCCACCGTCGGGAGCGGGCCAGGCGCGCGCTTGACCTGCTTGCGGAGGTCGGCCTCACAGACCGCGCTGAGCATCGGCCTGAGGAGCTCTCAGGGGGCGAGCGCCAGCGCGTGGCGGTTGCGCGAGCGCTCGTCAACGAGCCGCGGCTGCTGCTGGCGGACGAGCCCACCGGCGCGCTCGACACGGCGACGTCCGAACGACTGCTCGACCTGCTCTTCTCGATCCGCGAGCGCCATCGCACGACGATGGTGATGGTCAGCTACGACCCGCTCGTTGAGAAGCGCGCGGATCGCATCTACCGCATGCTCGATGGTCGCCTGGAAGGACCGCTGCAGAGCGGCGCTCAGGGTGCACCGGCGGCCATCGTCACGCGCACGCCGCCCTCCTGACCGAGCAGCTCGAAGCTTGTGTTGCCCTTGCCGGTGCGCCGAAATGCAAGGCTGACCCGCGCCTCGCCGATCCGCAACTCCTGCAGTCTCAGCCTCTGCAGCCCCGACGGAAGCACGGGCTCGTTGATCTCCAGGCTCGAGCGGTCGCCCTGGGCGTAGATCCCAAGCAGCGCCTCCAGCAGCAGCAGTGGCGCCGCCGCCGCCCAGGCCTGCGGCGTGCAGGCGACGGGGTAGGAGACGATCTGGCGCGAGCCGTCGCGATCGAATCCGCACAGCAGCTCCGGCAGTCGGTAGTCGCGGGCGGTCGCGCCGATGTCGAAGAGCGAGGCGGCGACCCGCTGTGCGGCGGCGCTGTGGCCATAGCGCTTGAGCCCGGCCGCGGCGATCGCATTGTCGTGCGGCCAGACCGAGCCGTTGTGGTAGCTCATCGGGTTGTACACCGCTTCGCTTGCCGCCAGCGTTCTGATTCCCCAGCCGGAGAACATGTCATCGGCCATCAGGCGCTCCGCGACCTGCTTGGCGTGGCGCTCCTCTGCGATCCCGCTCCACAGGCAGTGGGCCGGGTTCGAGGTGATCGTCCGCACCTGGCGCTTGGCACCGTCAAGCGCAAGCGCGTAGTAGCCATCCTGCTCGTTCCAGAAGGCCTCGTTGAAGTGCTCGCGCAGCGCAGCCGCCTGCCGGCGCAGCGCGAGCGCGCGCTCCTCCTCGCCGAGCAGCGCGTAGATGTCGGCGATCCTGACCTTGGCGGCGTAGACGTAGCCCTGGACCTCGACGAGCGCGATCGGTCCCTGTGCCGGGGTGCCGTCAGGGTGGATGACCGAGTCCTCGGAGTCCTTCCAGCCCTGATTGAGAAGACCTGCGGGCGACCGGCGCTCGTACTCGACGAAGCCGTCGCCGTCGCGGTCGCCCCAGACGTCGATCCAATTCAGGGCGCCGTCCAGCGCCGGGCGCAGCTCCTCGATCAGCTGCCGATCGCGCGTCCAGGTGTAGTAGGAGGCCGCAAGGATCAGAAACAGTGGCGTTGCGTCAACGGTTCCGTAGTAGGGGGTGTGTGGTATCTGGCGCAGCCTTGCAAGCTCGCCGGTGCGCAGCTCATGAAGGATCTTCCCGGGCTCGGCGTCACGGAAGGGGTCGTCGACGCTCGACTGCAGCCGTGCCAGCACACGCAGCGTGCCGCGCGCGATGTCAGGGTTGATGATCAGCGTCTGAAGGGCGGTGATGATCGAGTCGCGGCCGAAGGGCGCGACATACCAGGGAATGCCTGCAACGGGCAGCTCGTCGCCCGCGGTGGGCATCAGCAGCGCATAGATGTCTCGCAGCGAGGCGTCGATCAGCCGGTCAAAGAGGCGGCTGTCAGACTCGATCTGCGTGCAGCGCTCCCGCCATGCGCGTTCGCGGCGCTCGATGCTAGCGCGGACGCGCTCGAGCGCCATCGGCCTGATGCCGATTACACGGCGGCCCGAGGGTCGGGCAGAGACGGCTCCGTTGCCCTGATGCCCGCTGGTGCTCTGTTCGCTGGAGTCGGAGCTCGAGCGCTCGGCGATCGGATCAGGTCCGTGGGCGGCAACCTGCGCTTCGAGCGTGATCGCCTCGGCGGGCATCAGCTTGAGGTCCCAGCTGACAAGCGCGCGCTGCCCCTCCAGCTCGATCCGCGCGGGCGCCGGATCGAACACGACCAGGGTCTCGCGCGATGCGCCGTCGACGCCGCGGAAAGCAAAGCGCAGGCCGGCGCCGATGCGCTGCGCCGGCAGCAGCTGCCCGCGCGCGCGCCGCCCCGATCCACGCACCTCGAAGACGTCGGCGAAGTCCGCGCTGAGCGTCAGCGCGAGCGTCGTGTGCAGCTCTGTGCGCGCAAACGAGTGCAGGCGGATCCGGTAGTGGAGGCGCTCGGCGATCAGGATCGAGCGGCGAATGTTGATCGTCTCCTGCGGCGCCGGACGTGCGGCTTCGTCGCGCAGCCAGGGGTTGGTCGCGTTGATCAGCGCCTGCTGCCCCGATTCGATGACGCTCGCCAGGAGCACCGGCGCGTGGCCGCCGATGCGCAGCCGCAGCTCCGAGAGGTGGCGCGTGTCCTGGGCGTAGAAGCCCGCCCCGGAGGCCTCCGCGGCGATGATGTCGCCATCCGGCTGGGCGCAGAGGAAGGCGCCTGCACAGCCAAGCGCAAGCAGCTCCGCGCGCGCCTCCGCGGGCACGAACGGCGCACCTTCGATCTCCGGGGCGCGACCGGGCGCCTGTGCGGAGCCCAGCTGGAAGGCGGCCCGCTCCAGAAGCTCCTGCTGCTGTTCGTCGCTGCTGCTCATCAAGATCGGTGCACGTGGCGCTCCAGCAACCATCCTAGGGCCGGCGCCGCGTGGAGGCGTGGGCGCCCGCGGGTCGGCAATCGCGGCGAGCGCTGCTTTTGGCCGACCGCCTGCAGGCAGCGCGCGAGCGCAATTGAACTAGGCTTTGCAGATGGCACGCACAACACGCTCGCGCCGCAGCGGCCAGGACTCTCCGCGCGCACATCATCGGCCCTGGCGCATCGAAGGCTCGCGCCACGGGCAGGACGCCTCAGGGGGCTCGCAGGGCTCCGGAGGGCCACCCGGAGCCTCGCCGCAAAGGCGCATGTCGGGCTTCTGGCTGTTCTTTATTGTCTTGCTGATCCTCAACTGGGTCGTTGGCGCCTTCCTGACCTCGCCGAGCAGCCCCCGGCCGATCTCGATCCCCTACAGCCAGTTCACCAAGCAGGTGCAGGCGCACAACGTGCTTGGGATCACCTCGACCGGCGGGACGATCGAAGGGCGCTTCAGAAGCCCGGTGCGCTACCCGCCAGGCAAGGAAGCGCAAGAAAGCGACTACTTCAAGACCGAGCGGCCCTCCTTTGCGCAGGAAAACATTGTCGCGACGCTGATCGACCAGGGCGCGAAGGTCCAGGCGAAGCCAACCGGCTCCTCGACGCCCTTCTGGGAGGCGCTGCTGCTGTACTTCGGCCCCACGCTGCTGATCGTCGGGCTGTTTGTTGCGATCGCGCGACGTGGGGCGGCGGGCATGGGCGGAGCGCTCACCGGCATCGGGCGCTCGCGCGCACGCCGCTATGAGGCCGGCGGGACCGACAGGACCACGTTTGCCGATGTCGCAGGCATCGACGAGGTCAAGGAAGAGCTCTCTGAAGTCGTCGACTACCTCAAGCATCCTGACCGCTATCGGCGGCTGGGCGGGATGGTGCCGAAGGGCGTGCTGCTGATGGGGCCCCCCGGGACTGGCAAGACGCTGCTTGCGCGAGCGGTGGCGGGGGAGGCGAACGTGCCCTTCTTCTCCGTCTCGGCGTCCGAGTTCATCGAGATGATCGTCGGCGTGGGCGCAAGCCGCGTGCGCGATCTGTTCGAGCAGGCCAAGCGCGAGGCTCCCGCGATCATCTTCATCGATGAGCTCGACGCGATCGGGCGCGCACGTGGGGTGGGGGCGATCCCCGGTGGTGGCCATGATGAGCGCGAGCAGACGCTCAACCAGATCCTCACGGAGATGGACGGCTTTGACGGCTCTGAGGGCGTGATCGTTCTGGCTGCCACAAATCGCCCGGAGATCCTCGATGCCGCGCTGCTGCGCCCCGGGCGCTTCGACCGGCGCGTTGCCGTCAACCCGCCCGATCAGCGCGGTCGCAGGCAGATTCTTGAAGTCCACACGCGCGGCGTGCCGCTGGACCAGGATGTCGACCTGGAAGCGGTGGCGGCAAGCACGCCCGGGATGGTCGGCGCGGACCTGCGCAACCTCGTCAACGAGGCGGCGCTGCTGGCGGCGCGGCGGCAGCACACGCGCGTCAGCGCCGCGGACTTCTCTGACGCGCTGGAGAAGATCATGCTTGGGGCCGAGCGCAAGATCCTGATCGCGCCTGAGGAACGCGAGCGGACCGCCTACCACGAGGCCGGTCACGCGCTGCTCGGGATGCTCGAGCCGGGCGCAGACCCGGTGCGCAAGATCTCGATCATCCCGCGCGGTCGCGCGCTCGGGGTCACCTTTCAGGCGCCTGAGCGCGACCGCTACGGCTACTCAGAGAGCTATCTGCGCGGACGCCTGACCGGCATGCTCGGCGGGCGCGCGGCGGAGGAGATCGTGCTCGGGGACATCACGACCGGCGCGGAGTCCGATCTGGAGCAGGCGACGCGCCTGGCGCGCGAGATGGTCGGGCGCTGGGGATTCTCGCGCAAGGTCGGGATGATCAGCGTGCTGCCGGCCGCAGGTGAAGAGGCGATGTACTTTCCCGGCTCGGGCCCCGCCTCTGAGCGCACTCGCGAGCTCGTTGACGAGGAGGTGCGCAAGATCGTCGACGAATGCTACGAGCGAGCGCTCGCGCGGCTGCGCGAGCACCGTGACCAGCTCGATGCGCTGGCAAAGGCGCTGCTCGAGCATGAGACGCTTGATGAGGCCGACGCCTACGCCGCTGCGGGCATACCGCACGGCAACGGGAGCGGCCCGGCCGCGAGGCCTGCGGTGGCTCCGCAGGCGCGGCGGCCGGAGCCGAGCAGGCCGGCCGCCGCACTTGCCCCCGAGGTCTCAGGAGACGGAGAAGCTGATCGTGCGCGCGGGCTCGCCGGGAAGGATCAGCACTAGGCGGTAGCTGCCCGCGGCCAGCCGCCTGGGGTGCAGCGCAAGCTCGTTCCTGCCGCGATGGGCCCTGCGTGTGAGCTTCGCGACGACGCTCGAGCGCGCACCACCGCGAGCGGCACCGCGGCGCGCCGATCGCGCGCTGCGGGCAGCGTCGATCCACAACAGGCGCGCTTCGACCGGCGCAGCGGCGGTGATCCGGAACGAGAAGGCAAGCGCACGCAGCAGCCGGTGGCGCCTCAGCGCGCCTTGCGTGGCTGCGCTGAGGCGCAGGCGCGAGAGCACCGGCGAGGGTGCCCTGCGGCGGCGGTTGACTGAGCGCGTGGGCGGAAGCGGCCCCGCGGGCTGCTTGCTGATCGGCGCGCTCTGCGCCCGGCCGGCGCCACCTTCGCTGAGGCCCAGCGCCCGCGCGCCGGTTGGCGCAAAGGCGCCCAGGCCGTCAGGCGAGCCGAGGCCGCTTGGGCCGTCGTAGCCTGCGCCGGCGACGCAGATCGCAGCCAGCGCGCAGTCGGCGCCCGCTTCAGCGCTGCTGCAGCCCGAGAGCCCTTCTGTGCTGCTCGGCCGGTGGCATTCGCCGTTTGCGCCGCTTGTGATGTCGTGGAAGGCTCCGGGGTCGCTGCGCGCGTTTTCGTAGAGGGCCTGCGCCGCGTAGGCGTGCCCCCGCACGCCGCCCGCAAGCGCGTACGCTGCGGCGATGATCGGAGCGGCAAGGCTGGTGCCGCCCGCCGTCACCCATCCCAGCGTGTAGCCGCCCCAGGGCGCCGAGTCATAGATCGCGGCGCCCGTGTAGGGGTCGCCGACGGCTGCGATGTCGGTGACCGCGCGCTGTGAGCCACAGCCGACGGACGCCCAGTTGGGCAGCGCGAGCTGCCACGGTGGCGCGGCAAAGCTGGCGGCGCAGCCGCTGTCGCTTGCGCCCTGCCCGTTGTTCCAGACCGCTTCAGAGAGCCATTGGCCGCTTTCGGAGAGGCTCAGGTGGGTGGCGCCGACCGCGATCACGTGCGGCGAGGAGGCCGGGTAGTCGGCGTAGCCGCGTTCCCTGGCTTGCGGCGCAGCCCAGCCGAGGTAGCCGTTGTCGCCGGCTGCGGCCGTGATCACGACGCCGGGGTGGTTGTAGGCTTCATTTTCAGTCGCCGGCTCGGGTCCGCCAAAGGAGTTGGTGATCTCGGTCGCGCCGGCAAGGTAGGCGCGCTGCTCAGCTTCCGCGAGCGCCTGATCTGAGCTCGAGGAGGCCTCGACAAGCAGGATGTGGCAGTTCTCGCAGATCGCGTGCACGCTCTCGACGTCAAGGGCGATCTCGAAGGACCATTCGCCGCTGGCCGGCGGCAGCGGCGAGGCGGCGCCCGCAGCGTTGACCTTCGTCAGGCAGCCGTTTGCCCCGGTGCATTCGGGAAGCCCGAATTCACGGTCATAGACGGCAAGATCCGCTTCGATGTTGGGATCGTCGAAGGCGTCGACGACAGCAACCGTCTGTCCAGGAGGCGCTTCGGTGGGGAGGCTGTAGGCGGAGTGCAGGTCGGCCGGGCGCAGGCCGTAGGCGCCTGCGGCGGCGCTCGCTGCGGGTATCGCCCGCGCGCTGCCGGTCGCGAGCGGACGAACGTGGGCGCGCGCGGTCGCGCTCAGCGGCAGCAGCGCAAAGGCGAGGCAAGCGGCGTGCCCGGGCGCCGGCGGCGCGCAGACCGCGCGGCTGGTGTAGTTGGCGGACGAGAGCGGCGTGACGGTCGCCCAGGCGACCGTCACGCCGCTGGCTGAGCCGAGCAGGAGCAGCGCGCCCGTTGCTGCTGTAAGCATCGCTGTGCGCGTGCGCAGACCACTGATCGCTGCCATGCTCGGCTTCCTTGCCTTGATTGATTCGACTGCTAGGGGGGGACATGAGCCGACCGCGCGGTCTTCCATAAGCGGACGGGACGGCTCCCGGCAAGGATCGGCTGCCTCGGCGGCGGCACTGAATTTTTAGCGCTGCAAGCGGACGTGCATATGAGCGACCTGCGCTGCACGCCGGCCTCCGCCGCTGGACGTCTGTTCTAGCACCGCCCGCCAAGCCCGCTCCACGGCCGGCATCTGCCCTTCCTCGGCGCTTGCCGCCCAATGCGCCGGCGGCAGCGCTCTCAGCGAACGTATGAGCGCTTGCGCCGGACGCAGTCAGCGCCCTCAGCCGACGCTGAAGGCCAGCGCGCGACGGCTGCCTGACGCGAGCACCAGCACCAGCCGGTAGCGGCCGGGGGCAAGCAGCAGCCTGCCGCGCAGGTGGCCGGCGATGCGGACGCGCCCTGCTGCAAGGAGGAGCGGTGAGCCGAGCGCCCGCAGGCGCAGCCGCCCGTGCGCGCTGCGCAGGAGGCGATAGAGGAGCGCGCGCGCCTGTTGTGGTCGGCTGAGCAGCGCGCGGAAGGCAATCTGGCGCAGGCGCGGCCTGCGAGCCTTGGATCGCAGCGCACGGCGTGTGCGCGGCGCAAGCCACAGCCGCGCCACCTGCGCCGCGCGTGCTTCTGAGCCGTTGCGCCCGGCGCTTGCCGTGGTGGTGCTCGCGGTGGTTGTGCTGGTCGCAAGCGCGGTCGTGGTCGTCTGGGCGCTGGTGGATTCGCTGAGCGTCGCCGCCGTGCCGCTGCTGGTCGAGGCGGTGGTTGTGGTTGTCGTGCTCGCGCCCGATCCTGCACCCGAGCCGGTGCCGGGTTCTTCGCTCGGCGCCGGGATGCTGCCAGGCTTGGCAAAGGCGGAGTAGCCGTGGGGGGTGCCGAGCCCGACCGGTCCCGAGAAGCCTGATCCGGCCACGCAGATCAGGTGCTGTGCGCAGCTTTCGCCCTCTTCGGCAGTGGTGCAGAGCGAGAGGCCGTCTTCGGCGTTGTAGCCGCGCTTGCATTCGCCGTTTGAGCCTTCGCTGACACCATGCAGGGCGCTCGGATGAAGCTTTGCGTTTTCATAGAGCGGTTCGGCGACGTACTTGTATTCGGGCGCAACGCCTCCCGCCAGGGCGATGGTCGCTGCGATGATCGGCGAGGCAAGGCTCGTGCCGCCGATCGTCTGCCAGCCGGATACCCCGCCCGCGGAGACCGAGTCGTAGATCGCGATACCTGTGTAGGGATCCGCGTCGGCGGCCACATCGGATACGGCACGTTGAGCGCCGCAGCCCACCTGCGGCCAATCAGGGAGCGCAAGCTGCCAGGCCGGGGCGGCAAACAGCGGCGCGCCGCCTGCTGTGAGCGCTTCGGCGCAGCCGCCGGCGGTCGCGCCTTTGCCGTTCCAGACGCGCTCGCCCAGCCATTCGCCGCTGGGGCCGAGCTCCAGGCGCGTGCCGCCGACCGCCAGGACATGCGGCGAGGCGGCAGGGTAGTCGACGTGTTCATTTTCGGGCCCGAGCATCCAGTTGCGGTAGCCGTTGTCGCCGGCGGCGGCGGTGATGGCGACCCCTGGGTGGTCGAAGGCTTCGACTTCGGAGCTCGGCTCGCTGGAGCCCCACGAGTTGGAGATCTCGGTAGCGCCGTGGCCCACCGCGACGCTCTCGGCTTCATCGAGCGCTGAGACGTAGCTGGAGGCAGCCTCGACAAGCAGGATTCGGCAGCTCGTGCAGATCGCGTGGACGGTCTCCACGTCAAGCGAGATCTCCTGGTCCCATTCCGCCTGTTCTTCCTTTTCTTTGCGGCTCAGCGGTTCGGAGGGCGAGCGCAGATCAAGCACGCTCAGGCAGTGGCTTTCGGCGCTGCATTGAGGCAGCCCGAATTCGCTGGCGAAGGTCGCCAGGTCGGATTCGATCTTAGGGTCGGCGTAGGCATCGACGAGGGCCACCAGCTGCGATTCAGCTTGAGGCGTCGTTTCGGGCAGCGCATAGGCGTGGTGGAGGTCAAGCGGCGTGAGGCCATACCTGCCTTCAGCCGCAAGGCCCGAGCTCGCTGCCGTGCCTGGCGCCGCAGTGCGCCGAGCCTCCGTGGGCGTCCTGGCATGTGCCGCCGCGCGCGCGGCGGCCAGCTCGCGGGCACGGATGGTGGGCGTGGTGTAGAGCACGCCGAGCGGGGTGCTGCGGGCGCGCGCCGCCGGGGTGATCGGCACCAGCGCAAGCGCCAGGCAGCGGGCGCGCTCCGCCGCCGAGGGCCCAGCCGGGGAGCAGACCGGGCGCACCGCGTAGTCGGCGGCGGGCAGCGGTCGTTCGTCGCTCGCTGCAAGCGCCGCCCTTGCACCTGCCGCCGCGGTGGCTGTCGATGTCAGCGCAAGCGCTGTAGCAAGCGCTGCGGCCCTGCGCGCGGTCGCAGAGACAACGCTTGCCCTGGATTTCGAGTGGGGGGAGGCTCGGGACATCTTATGGCCGCGCCCGTGTGAGCAGCAGCAGCTGTCGACCAGTGGACCTGGCTGAGGCTTGAATCGGTTTGATCACGTTGCACCTTGAGCTGCGGCATTGCGACTGGACGCACGTGCGGTCGCCCCCACGTGGGCTGCGATCAGCGCCAGCGCAGCGACGCCGGCCGCGATGCCTGCAAGGACTCCCAGGGGATCGCTGCCGTAACGCTCGGCGCGCGCGACCAGGCCCGGTGCTCCTTCGGCGGAAGCGATGTCGAGCAGGCCCTGGTGGTCGATGCCCAGAGCGGTCGGCCCAAGCGCTGCAAACGCGGCCCACAGCGCAAGTATCGCAATCGCGCCCACGAGCGCCCGGCGCCCCGGCACGCGCAGCGCGCGCAGCAGGGCGCCTTCGCTGCGCAGCGCAAGCACGAGCGCGAGCGCCACGCAGGCGAGCATGGGCCAGATGCCCCCCCAGCCATGGCCGAGGCCATAGGCGCTTGCGATCGTGCGCTGGAAGTCACCGCGCAGCAGGTAGCGAGCCCACTTGATCGTCTCCGTTTCATAACCGACGAGGGGGTGGGTGATCAGCGCGACCAGTGTCATTGTCGCCGAGGCGCCCGCCAGCGCGAGCGTTGCCGCCGGGAAGCGGCGGAAGGCAAGCGGCAGCCCGAGCGCGAGGAAGGGGATGATCGGCATCAGCAAGCGTGGACCGGCGCTTGCGCCGCCGAAGGGGAGGTAATAGCCCGAGTTGTAGGTCAGATAGAGCGCGCACACGCCGCCCACCAGGAGCGCCTCCGCGCGATCGCCGGCGCGGTACAGGAGGAAGATCCCGACCGCTGCGGCCCCAAGCACAGGCGAGATCGTCAAGAGACCACGCGAGGAGAAGAGGAGCGTTGCCAGCACGCGCAGGCTCGGCGCGTCGATCCCGAAGAAGCCCTGCTGCTGGCGGGGGATGTTGTCGTAGGCGACGTGGAAGGGCGAGCCGAAGGCGAAGTGGTTGAAGAGCGCCAGCGGCAGCACGCCGAGCAGGCAGCCGCTGCCGTAGGCCAGGGCGCGCAGCGCGCGCGTCGCCGGGCGCCGCCGATGCGCCCCGAAGGTGGCATAGAGACCGAGCAGGACGGCGACCAGGAAGAGCGGATATTCGGTTGTGATCGCATAGCCCGCCAGGATCCCGGCTCCAAGCAGCCGCCGGTGTTGCTCGGGGCCGTGGCGCTCGGTGTAGAGCAGGGCGAAGGCGCCGAATCCCAGTGACGCCGCAAGCATGTGCGTGAAGAGCAGCGTCGCAAGAAAGGCTGCGATCGTCCCCAGGCCGGTGGTGACCGCGCCGGCCAGGCCGAAGCCTGGCTCAAGCTCTTCGCCGATGCGCAGCAGCAGGCCCAGCATGATGAGCGCAGGCAGCACGTTGCCAAAGAGCCCGACGAGCGCGATCGTTGCGTTGCCGTGCGGCTCGACCTCGGTTTCGCGTGCCCACGCTTCTGCGTCGAGCGCCTTGAGCAGCTTGTAGAAGGGCAGCGAGAGCATCGCCAGGCCGGGCGCGCGCGCCGAGTACCAGTGGCCCCTGTAGTAGGCCTTGTCGCCGGTGTTGGACTGGTAGCGGTCGATGCTCGTGTGCCCTTCCGCGAGCGAGCGGATCAGGTCAAAGGACGCGGTTTGGTTCCAGGAGTAGCTCTGGAAGAGGGTCGCGTAGCCGACCGCGAGGAAGGCCAGCGAGAGCATCGCGAGCCTGCGCCCACGCGCGCTGCGTGGCGGCGTCGGAGGACGCCTGTGGGCTGCTGCGGGGGGCGCGTGAGCGGAGGCCTCGTGGGTGACCTGCAGCCCGCTCGGCGCCGCCGCCGGTGCCGGCGCAGTTGCTCTCTGCGTGGTGTTGCCGCTTGCCATCTCCTGAGCGCTTGTGTTCCTCGTCGCCCTGGCCGCTCCTGCAGAGGAGATCGCGCCCTGCGACCGGGCGCAGGGCGAGCGACCGCGCCACAGCGGCAGCTTGCCGCAGCGCATGCAGGCAGCGCAGGCCTTGGGCGGATGCTAGTGCGCGCTCAGCGCAGGCGCAGCAGGAGCGTGCGCCTGACGCCGTCGGATGCCGCAAGCTCGATCCTGTAGGCGCCGGGTGGCAGCTGCAAGCTGCCTCTCAGCCTGACGCGATTGAGACCGCGATGCGCGCGCAGGCGCAGCGAGGGCTCCAGCGGTCGCCACAGCGTGGTGCGGGAGCGCGCGCTGCTGCGCCGGATCTGCACGGTCACTTGCTCGCCCTGAGAGGCTCTGAAGCTGAGGGCTATCTGCCCGATCCGCAGGCGGCCGCTGTGCAGGCGTGTGCGGGTGCCTGGGCTCAGCTGAAGGCTGCTCAGCTTGATGCGCTGAGAGCGCCTCGCGCCGCCCCTCGGCGGCGATGGTGCCCCTTCTTCGCCTTCTTCGGCGGCTTCTTCAGCGGCAGGCGCTTCGCCTTCCAGCGCTTCTTCGCCGGCGCCGCCAGCGCTGGCTTCTTCGCCAGAGGCTTCTTCGCCGGCGCCTTCTCCTGCCGGCAGACCCGCTTCCTGCGCTTCCGAAGGCGCTTCTTCGGGTGCCTGGGCGGCGGCGCTGGCAAGGGCGCGCGGCGGTGCGCCAACGGCAGCCCAAGCGCTGCCGCCGGCTTGGCTGCTGAGCTCCTGAGCGCCCGCCGAGGAGGCCACCGCGAGCGCGAGCGCAGATGCCGATAGCGATGCGAGCAGCCGCGCGAGTTGGTGCTTCATGGATCTGAGGTGGGGGTTGAGGTAGGGGGAGAGACAGTGGGGAGGCGCTGCCGCGGGCTGCTTGCGCCCTCAGCCGCAGTGATCGTCTCGTGGGCGCCGCTTGCTTAGGAGAGCGGCAGCGGGATGGGCGGATGGTCGAAGTCCACGGACGCTTGCGCGCTCGGCGGTGCTGCGCAGAGCACCTGGTAGACGGAGAGGAAGCCGGAGCGAAAGCCGGCGCGTGCGACGCGGAGATAGAGACGCAGCACGCGGATGCGCTCCGCGCCCGCGATGGCAACGGCTCGCTCGCGGCTCTGCTCCAGGCGCTCGGCCCAGTGCGCGAGCGTCGTCGCATAGTCCTCCGCGAAGCCCTCCACGTGGCGAACGATCAGGCCAGCGCGCTCGAGTGCGGAGAGGATCCTCGAGAGATGCAGCGGCGCGGCATCCGGGAACACGTAGCGCTCGGAGAAGGGGCCTGCCTCGGGATCGCCGTGGCGCAGGCGCGCGATGCCGTGGTTGAGCAGCCTCCCGCCGGGGCGAAGCAGTGCCTGCAGCCGCGCTGCGTAGTCGTCGATCTGGACGGCGCCGACATGCTCGACCATGCCGATCGAGGAGATCGCGTCGAAGCGCTCGCCGGCAAGATCGCGGTAGTCGGCGAGGCGAACCTCGATCTGCTCGGCGAGGCCGGCCGCGCGCACGCGCTCGGCTGCGAGTCGCGCCTGCGCGGGTGAGGCGGTGATGCCAAGCGCCCGCACGCCGTAGTTGCGCGCGGCGTGCAGCAGCATGCTGCCCCAGCCGCAGCCCACGTCGAGCATGCGCTCGCCCTCGCGCAGGTCAAGCTTCCTGCAGATCAGATCGAGCTTGGCCTCCTGTGCCTCCTCCAGCGTGCGCGCCCCGCGCGAGAAGATCGCGCAGGAGTAGGTCATCGAGCGGTCCAGGAACAGCGCAAAGAGCTCGTTTGAGATGTCGTAGTGGTGGCGGACCGCGCGCAGGTCCCGCTCACGCGAGTGGCGGCGACCGCGCGGTCGCAGCTCGCTTTCCGGCACGCGTGGCGGAAGGCAGAGACCACACGCGCGCACGGCCGCCAGCGCCAGGCGCGCGCGTTGCGCGCGATCCAGCTTTGGGGCGCTGAAGCCCTCAAGCAGGCCGAGCAGGCCATCAAGGTCGTCGACCTCAAGCGCGCCGCTCACGTATGCCCGTCCGAGCCCGAGCTGCCCGGGCGCGCGCAGCAGGTGGGCAATCGCGGTGGGCGAGCGCACCGTTATCGTCGGGCCGCCCGGCTCGGTCGCAGCGATCTCGCTGCCGTCCCAGAAGCGCAGCGCGAAGGGACGCTCGGAAAGCGCCTGCGCGAGGGCTGAGCGCAGCGGCGCAGTGGAGGAAAGGAGCGTCACGGGCGAGACGCTAGCGGCTCGAGGCTCGAGGCGGCGGGCTAAAGTTCTTGGCCCTTGGAGTCCGATCGCAGAAGATGATGGAAGCTGGGCACAACGCACAGAATGCGGCGCTGCACGCCGATTCGCCAGATCGTCGCTGCTCCCGCGACGATGTCCAGCCGGTCTACAACGAGAATCGCCAGCGGACGCTGACTGCGATCGTGACGGTCGTGCCGATGCTTGCGCTCGCAGTGGCGGCCTGGCAGATGTGGGACGGGCTGCTGCAGCCCTCAGACCTCGTCGTGCTCGCCGTCATGTACGCGCTGACCGGACTTGGCGTGACGGTCGGCTTTCATCGGCTGCTGACCCACCGCTCCTTCTGCACCTACCCGGTGGTGCGGGGGCTCTTTGCGGTCCTCGGCTCCGCGGCGATCGAGGGCCCGGTGATCTCGTGGGTCGCCGACCACCGCAAGCACCACGCCTTCTCGGATCTGCCGGGCGACCCGCACAGTCCCCACGTCGGCCACGGCGACGGTCTCAGGGGCGTGCTGCGCGGCCTCCTGCACGCCCATCTGGGCTGGCTCTTCGTTCACAGCGAGCGCGGGTCCCATGAACGCTACGCCCCGGACCTGCTGGCGGACCCGGTCATCTCCTTCGTCGACCGCACCTTCCTGGTATGGGCGATCGGCGGCCTCGCGGCGGCCTTCGCGATGGGCTACGCGATCGGCGGCTCGCTGCGAGCCGGGCTGACGGGCCTGCTCTGGGGCGGGGCAATCCGCATGCTGCTGGTGCACCACGTCACCTACTCGATCAACTCGCTCTGCCACTTCTTCGGTAGTCGGCCCTACGCGACCGACGACGAGTCGCGCAACCTGCTCTGGCTTGCGCTTCCGACCTTCGGCGAGGCCTGGCACAACAACCACCACGCCTTCCCGACATCGGCAGCGCACGGCTTCGGCTGGCGCCAGCCCGACCTCTCAGCAGTTCTGATCGCGCTGATGGGCAGGCTCGGCCTGGCCTGGAACGTGGTGGTCGTCTCGCCCGAGCGCAGACGGGCGAAGGAGCTTGTGGGCTCAGCCGACGCCGCGTAGCCGCTCTGGAGGCGTGTTGCGGGGCGCGGGCGGCGGGATCTGTGCCAGGCGCTGCAGCGCTGCGGTGGCGGCAAGCTGCGGCGTAGGCTGTGGAGGGTGCGAGAGGCGATGAGATCTGGAAGCGCAAACGGGCGGGGGAGAGCGCGCGCGACCGAGCGCAGCGGCGCGCGCGGGCGCGCTCCGGCGCCTGTGCCGGCCATCGCGGAGATCCTTGCGCAGCGGGCGGGCGAGGAGCTTGAGCTCAACGACCGTTTCCTCAACCCCCAGGTGGGGCGCATTCTGCGCACGCTCGGCTTCCACCGCCGCTGGGTGCGCGGGGAGGGCGCGCATCTGATCGATGACCGCGGCGAGCGCTACCTCGACCTCTTCGGCGGCTATGGCGTCTTTGCGATCGGACGCAACCACCCCGAGGCCGCTGCGGCCGTGGAGGCGGTGCTTGCAGCGCGCACCGGCAACCTGCCCCAGCTGGGCGTCACGCTGCTCTCAGGCGCGCTTGCCGAGGCGCTGATCACCCGGGCGCCGCGCTCGGTGGCGGCGATGGTCCCCGCCAACTCCGGAACCGAGGCGGTGGAGGCGGCGATCAAGATTGCTCGCGCGGCAACCGGCCGGCCGCGGATCCTCTATGCCGAGCATGCATTTCACGGCCTCACGCTGGGCTCGCTCTCGGTCAACGGCAACGAGGAGTTTCGCACGGGCTTCGGTCCGCTGCTCCCAGCCTGCAGCGCCGTGCCCTTCGGCGATCGTGATGCGCTCGAGCGCGAGCTTGCAGCGGGCGACGTTGCGGCGTTCATCGTCGAGCCGGTCCAGGGCAAGGGCGTGAACCTGCCTCCGGACGGCTACCTGCAGGCCGCCCAGCAGCTCTGCCATGCGAGCGGCGCGCTGCTGATCTGCGACGAGGTGCAGACTGGGCTGGGGCGCACCGGCCGCTTCCTGGCGCTCGAGCACTGGGGTCTTGAGCCGGACCTGATCTGCCTCTCCAAGGCGCTCTCCGGGGGCCTGGTCCCGGTCGGCGCCGTGCTCGTCTCGCGATCTGCATTCGATGCGGTCTTCGACGGCATGGAGCGCGCGGTCCGCCACGGATCCACCTTCGGCGGCAACGACCTTGCCGCGGCAGCCGCTCTGGCGACATTGCGCGTGCTCGAGCATGAGCGACTGATCGAGCGCGCGCAGCGCATGGGCGAGCTCCTGCTTGCTCTCACCAGGCCGCTCGCAGACCGCTACGAGGTCGTCCGCGCGGTGCGCGGGCTGGGGCTGATGTGGGCGATCGAGCTGGCGCCACCGGCGGGCCTCGCGCGCGGCGGGCTGTGGCGTCGTGTCGAGCACGCTCAGCCGGGCCTCTTCGCGCAGACGGTGATCGTGCCGCTCTTCCACCGCCATCGCATATTCTGCCAGGTTGCAGGCCACCGCATGAACGTGATCAAGGCGCTGCCGGCGCTGATGATCGAGGAGGCGGAGATCCGCCGCTTCGCTGCGGCGCTGGAGGAAGTGATCGCCCAGGCCGAGCGTGCGCCGGCGGCGCTGGCGCTCGGACGCTTTGGGTTGGCGGTCGCGCGGCGCGTCGCCGTGGGCGGCAGATCGGGCTAGATGCGGGCGCCAGGTCGCCTGACCGCTACCCTCAGCTCGTTTTGACAGCCACGCGCTCGGACATCCGCAACATCGCGATAATCGCCCACGTCGACCACGGCAAGACGACGCTGGTCGACGCGATGCTGCACCAATCGGGCGCCTTTCGCGCCGGTCAGGAGGTCGCAGAGCTGGTGATGGACTCGGGCGAGATCGAGCGCGAGCGCGGCATCACGATCCTTGCCAAGAACACCGCAGTCCACTACGAGGGCGTGAAGATCAACATCGTCGACACCCCCGGCCACGCGGACTTCGGCGGTGAAGTCGAGCGGGCGCTGACGATGGTGGATGGGGCGTTGCTGCTCGTCGACGCCTCCGAGGGCCCGCTGCCGCAGACACGCTTCGTGCTGCGTAAAACGCTTGAAGCGCGCCTGCCGATCATCCTCGTCATCAACAAGATCGATCGCGACGACGCGCGCGTGGCGGCGGTGGTCGACGAGGTCTACGAGCTCTTCCTCGATCTGGAGGCCGACGATTCCCAGATCGAGTTCCCGATCATCTACTGCAACGCTCGCGCCGGTCGTGCCTGCAGCGACTATGACGCAACGGGCAGCGAAGGCGAGGACCTGCGCCCGCTCTTTGACGCGATCCTTGAGCACATCCCGCCGCCGATCTACGATCCACAGCTGCCGCTGCAGGCGCTCGTGACGAACCTCGACGCATCGCCCTACCTGGGGCGGCTTGCGATCTGTCGCGTGCGCTCGGGTGTCATCCGCGCCGGCAGCCAGGTCGCCTGGTGTCATCGCGACGGGCGCATCGAGCGGGCCTCGATCAGCGAGCTGTTCCTCACCGAGGGCCTGGAGCGCGTGGGCGTGCAGGAGGCGGCCGCCGGTGAGATCGTCGCGCTGGCGGGCATCGCGGAGGTCACGATCGGCGAGACGATCGCCGATCCTGCCCAGCCGCTGCCGCTGCCGCCGATCGCCGTCGAGGAGCCCGCGCTCTCCGTGACGATCGGCGTAAACACCTCGCCGCTCGCAGGCGGCGAGGGCGACAAGCTGACCGCGCGCCAGCTGCGTGCACGCTTGGACTCGGAGCTGGTCGGGAACGTGTCGCTGCGAGTGCGCGACCTGGATCAGGAGGGAGTCCCGGGCACATGGGAGGTTCAGGGTCGCGGCGAGCTGCAGCTTGCGGTGCTGGTCGAGGTGATGCGGCGTGAGGGCTTCGAGCTGACGGTCGGGCAGCCGCGGGTGGTTGAGCATGAGATCGACGGCAGGCGCCACGAGCCGGTGGAGCGGCTGACGATCGACGTGCCTGAGGAGCACGTGGGCACCGTGACGCAGCTGGTGGCGCAGCGCAAGGGGCGCCTGGAGCACATGGCAAACCATGGCTCGGGATGGGTGCGGATGGACTACCTGATCCCTACCCGGGGCCTGATCGGGCTGCGTCGCGAGCTGCTCACCGAAACCCGTGGCACGGCGATACCAAACCATGTCTTCGAGGGCTTTGAGCCCTATGCCGGCGAGCTCAAGACGCGGCCCAGCGGCGCGCTCGTCGCCGACCGTCGCGGCAGCACGGCGCAGTATGCGCTGATCGGCCTCCAGGATCGCGGGACGCTTTTCGTCGGTCCCGGTGAGGAGGTCTATGAAGGCATGATCGTCGGCGAGAGCGCCCGCGCCGGTGATCTCGATGTCAATCCCTGCCGTGAGAAGCACCTGACCAACATGCGCTCCTCCACCGCCGAGGTGCTCGAGCGGCCGGTGCCGTTTCGGCGGCTGACGCTCGACGAGGCGCTCGAGTTCATCAACTTCGACGAGTGCGTCGAGGTGACGCCGCTAAGCGTTCGCCTGCGCAAGGTCGAGCTGGACAAGAACAAGCGCCAGAAGGCGGCGCGCCAGAAGCTGGCGGCGCGGCGCTGAGCCCTCCGCGGGCGCCGCGCTCGGTCGATCTATGCTCTGTGGCGATGGCTGCAGCGATCGAGGTGAGGGAGCTGCACAAGCGCTACGGCGACCTGCACGCTCTGCGCGGCGTCTCCTTCACGGTCGCACCGGGCGAGGTCTTCTGCATGCTTGGGCCAAACGGAGCCGGCAAGACGACCTGCACGGAGATCCTCGAGGGTCACCGCGTGCCCAGCTCGGGCGTGGTGCGCGTGCTGGGACTTGACCCGGCGCGCGGCGAGCGGGCGCTGCACGAGCGGATCGGCGTCGTGCTGCAGTCCTGCGGGATCCAGCACGATCTGACGGTGGGCGAGCTGATCACGATGTATGGCAGCTACTACCCACGCCGGCGCTCGGTGGGCGAGCTGATCGAGCTGGTCGAGCTGGACGCCAAGGCCGGCACTCGCGCTGAGGCGCTCTCCGGCGGCCAGCGGCGGCGACTTGACCTCGCGCTCGCGCTCGTGGGCGACCCGGACGTGCTCTTCCTCGATGAGCCGACGACGGGCTTTGACCCGCACGCGCGCCGTGCGGCGTGGAGCACCATCCGCTCGCTCTGCTCGCTCGGCAAGACGGTCTTCTTGACCACGCACTTCATGGACGAGGCGCAGCACCTGGCCGACCGCATCGTCGTGATGCGAGCCGGGGAGATCGTCGCAGAGGGCACGCCGGAGGACCTCGGCGGTCGCGAGCGCCTGCCGACCGAGATCCGCTTCATCGCCCCTGAGGGCTTCCGCCCGGATGACCTGCCGCAGCTGCCCCCAGATGCGGCGCTCGAGCGCGACGGGGAGAGCGTGCTGATCCGCTGTAGCGAGGGCCTGCGCGCGGCGCACGCCATCTGTGGCTGGGCGCTTGAGCGCTCGCTTGAGCTGCGCGCCTTCTCGGTCGCCCAGCCCACGCTCGAGGACGTCTATCTGCGTTTGACCGAAGCAGCAGAGGCGCCGGCCGGCTTGAGCCTGCACGAGCGAGAGGGAGCGCGTGGAAGATGAGCTCTGCGGGCGAGCTCTCGGTCTCAAGAGGGCAGAGCGAGTCGGAGGGTGCTGGTGCCGCCGCGCCGATCCTGCCCACCGGGGGCACGCGAGGCTCGCCGGCCCGCGACCTCGCCCTGCTCGGGCGGCAGGTGATCTACGAGCAGCGCGCCTTCTGGCGCAATCGCCGCCGGGCTCTCACCTCCTTTGCCTTTCCGCTGATGTTCCTGCTCATCTTCGGCGCGATCATTCATGGCAGGGTCGCCTCGCTGCACAACATCCCCTACATCAACTTCTACGTCCCCGGGATCATCGCCTACGCGGTGATGGTCATCGGCTTCACGAACATTGCGATGGCGATCGCCTACCTGCGCTACGACGGGATCCTCAAGCGCCTGCGCGTGACGCCGATGCCGCCCACCCTCTATCTGCTTGCGGTTGTGCTGTCAAACGTGCTCACCATCGTCGCCGCGACCGTTCTGCTGCTGGTCGTCGGCGTGGCCCTCTACGGCGCCCACCTGGAGGCCGGCGAGCTGCCGGGGTTCGTGCTGACGCTGATGCTTGCAAGCGCATGCTTCACCAGCCTGGGGATCGCGGTGGCGCGACTGATCCCACGACCGGACAGCGGCATGCCGGTGCTTATGTTCGTCACGCTGCCGCTCTCCTTCATCTCCGATGTTTTCTTCCCGCTTGAAAAGGGTGCGCACGTGCTGCGTGAAATTGGCGAGCTCTTTCCTCTCTTTCACGTCTCGCGCGGGCTGCAGCCGGCGTTTGAGCCCTTCAGCCGCGGTGGCGGGCTGGTCGGCTCTGATGTCCTGGTGCTGCTGACCTGGAGCGCGGTCGGCCTTTGGCTCAGCCGGCGCACGATGCAGGCGCTGTCCAAGCAGGACTGAGAGCGCGCAGCAGGCGCTCAGCGCGCCCGGCTGGCAGGCGAGCGCTCAGGCGACCCGCTCGCGCTTGGCTGTCCCTCGGCGACCTTCGTTGATGAAGCGGTCGAGCGGGCCGATCTGCCAGGGGTCGGCCAGGCCGGGCGGTTCCTCCAGCCAGCGCCTGGCGTCCGCCTTGCCCATCTCGATCATGCCTTCGATGAAGTCATGGTCGAAGAAGAGGTAGCTGAGCAGCTCGCCGTGGGTCGGCGACTCGGCGCCGAGCAGGCGGTTGAGCAGCCGGAAGTCGGTGTCCTGCAGGCCGATCAGTCGGCGCAGCCGCTTGAGGCCCTTGATCGACCCCAGGCCGCCGTAGTTCTCCTTGAAGATCTGCGATGCAAGCCTGCCGATCGCGCCGTGCTCCTTGGGCGCCACGAAGATGTAGGGGACCACTCGGTATGGGGGCTTGCCGCGCGCGGCGCGGTAGTCGTTTGCGGCGGTGTCGCCGTCGGCAAAGAACAGGTTCGCGTTGCCGAGCATGCGCACGTCCTCGATCATCGGGTCAACCAGGCGACCCTGCAGGACGTGGAGCGCCCCGTCGCCAAAGTCTGGGGGCCCGCCGTCTCCGTTCAGCCGCTCGCCCGGGTCAAGCGGCGCGCTCACCGAGTCCATACCGACTATGACCAGGCGCTCGGCGCCCAGGTCGAGCGCCGGCTTGAGCGGCGTGTTCAGGCGCGTGCCGCCGTCGATGTACCAACCGGCTGCGCCGCGCGGCGAGTGAACGCAGACCGGCGGGAAGAAGATCGGGATCGCAGCCGACGCCCGCACGTGCTCGGGCGCAAGCCGCGTCTGATAGTAGGAGATGACGTGCGAGCGCCGCCGGGCCAGCGCTGAGAGGCCCTCCTGCGCGCCCTCGGCAAAGACCACCGTGCGCCCACTGGCGGCAGCGGTTGCGACCACCGCCACGCCGTCGATCACCCCCGACCTGACGTTGCGGTGCAGCCCGGACCAGTCGATCCAGCGCGAGAGGTTCTCGCGCAGCGGCTCAGGATCGAGGAGGCTGGGCACGCGCACCCTCGGCAGCGAGAGGATGCCGCCCGCGTAGCGCAGCGCAGTCACAGGAACCTGCCAGGCCAGGATCGGCTTGATCACCGCACTCTTCTCAACCGCACGCCAGATCTCGAGGCCCGCCTCGACAGCGGCGTCGGCGCCAAGGTGCCAGAGCCCGCCAAGACCGGCGGCGTTGAGCGCGCCCACCGATGAGCCGATGAACAGCGTCGGCGTCTCTCCGCGCTCGACGAGCGTGGGCACGATCACAGAGAGCGCGCCGGCCTCATAGGCGCCGCGGGCGCCGCCGCCAGAGAGCACCACGGCAACCGTGCCTTTGCCCTTGCCGTGGGGGTCGTTGCGTTTGTTCTTAGCTCCGACAGCCATCGCCACTCAAGGTATCGGCAGGCGCGGCGTCGAGCCGTAGGATTGCACGCACGGCAGCCCAGCCTCGACGCCCTGGCCTGGAGGCGCGCTGGCGATCTGCCGCCGCCGCGCGCCGCAACTGCCCACGCGGGTAAGCTGATGGCGATGAGAGCTCTCCCGCCAGGCGGCGCCCAGCGCACGCGTACCTCGCAGCGCCGGCGCCGCCGCCCTCGCGGCCTGGCCCTTTGCGCTCGCGCCTTGGCAGGAGCGCGCCTGCGCCTCCCCGCCGTCGGCTTGGCGCTTGCAGCAGCGTGGCTCGCCGCCGCAGGCGCGGCCTGGCCGCGCACAGCGACCGTGACCACTGCGACGGCGCCGCCGAAGGTGATCCCGGTCTACATCGAAGAGAGCCGCGCGACCTTTGAATCGCAGCTTAGGTCAGGCCAGATCAAGGAAGCGGAATTCAACAAGGTTGCCCAGCACCTGCATCTGCTTCTGTGGGGTGGCAAGCACATGCTTGTCGCCTATCCGGGTCACGAAGAGCCGAAGCTGCAGGCGATGCTGCTTGCCGCCGGCGTGCCCGTGACGATCGAGTACACGCCGGTGAAGGCGAAGGTCCATCACACCCTCCGCTACATCGCCGGTGCAGCGCTGATCGTGGTCGTGCTGGCTCTGATCGCACTGCTCGTGTGGCGCCGCCGCCGGCTTGCAGCGGCTGCGCAGGCAGATGGCGCAGCAGCGGGGGACATGCCCGCGCAGCGCTAGCAGTGCGGGCGGGCGCGTCTCCTCACCGTGTGCTTGGCACCTCGAAGCTCGCGCACGGCCGCGCGCAGGTCAGCGACCAGCAGATCGACCATGTCGCGTGAGAAGCTCTCCTTGACGACCATCCGCAGCACTTCGATGTGCTCGGCGTCGGGCGGCAGGGTGTAGGCAGGAACGATCCAGCCGCGCTCGCGCAGCCGACGTGAGAGCAGCGCGAGGTCGAGCTCGGCAGGGTCGCTGGCGCGCAGCGCGATGACGGGAAGCAGCGTGCCGTCGGTGACGGGCTCCAGCCCATCGATCTTCGCCGCGGCCGTCGCCAGTGCGGCTGCGTTCGCAAGGACGGTGCTGACGATGCGCTCATATCCCTCCCTGCCGAGTCGCAGGAAGTTGTAGTACTGCAGGATGACCGCGCTGCTCGGGCGCGAGAAGTTCAGGGAGTAGTTGGGCATGTCGCCGCCGAGGTAGTTGATGTGGAAGACGAGCTCCTCGGGCAGGTCCTCGGCGCTGCGGAAGACCACCGTGCCCATCCCCGGGTAGACGAGGCCGTACTTGTGGTTTGAGACGTTGATCGAGCGTACCTGCGAGAGCCGGAAGTCCCATTCCAGGTCGGGCCGCGAGAAGGGAAGGATGAAGCCGCCGGAGGCGGCGTCGATGTGAAGCGGGATGCGCCATCCCTGCTCGCGCTCGACCCGCGCGAGCAGCTCGTTGATGCCGGCAAGGTCATCCATCTGCCCGGTGAAGGTCGTTCCCAGCAGGCCCGCCACGGCGATCGTGCTCTCGTCGATCAGCTCCTGCACCTGATCGGCGCCGATCGTGTAGCGCTGCTCGCTCATCGGCGCGATGCGCGCCTCGACCTCGAAGTAGCGCGCGAACTTCTCCCAGCAGGTGTGGACGTCCGCGCCGATCACCATGTTCGGTCGGCTCGCGTCGGCGCCGGCTGCCCGCCGGCGCTGCTGCCAGCTGCGCTTGTGCGCGAGCATCGCGAGCAATATCGCCTCCGAGGAGCCGATCGTCGCCGTGCCCACGGGATTGGCGTGCGCGGGCGCATGGAAGAGGCGCGCGATCATCGACACCACGCGCTCGTGGATGGCCTCGGTCTGCGGGTACTCGTCCTGGTCGATCAGGTTCTTTGCGATCGTCTCTGCGGCAAGCGCATCGGCCTCCGGCTCCATCCAGGTCGTGACGAAGGAGGCGAGGTTGAGCGCTGGATTGCCGTCGAGGTTCAGCTCGTCATGGACCAGCTCATAGGCGGAGCGCGGGCTCATGCCCGCGGCGGGGATGCGGAACTTGGGCACGTCGACCTCGAACGAGCGCCCGGCGAAGGTCGGCGAGTGGACGTCTTCGGAATCGATCCTCAGATGGTGCATCGGTGCTCCTCTCTAGGTTGCTTGCAGCGCGCTCGGCGCTGCTTGGATGCTCGCAGGCTGCAGCGGTGCAACGGTTGCCATGATGATCGCCGATCGATCGATGGGCTGCCGCCTGATATAAATGAGATTCGGTCTCATGAAATTCAGGCGGGCGGCTGACATCTCACGGCCAGTCACACCACCGCGGCGCCTCGGCGGCGGCCTTGCGCTGCTGTGCGCGTGCGTGCTGCTCGCAGGCTGCGGAAGCGTGGCGCCCTCCGCTGTGGCGGGGCGGCTGCAGGTGGTTGCGGCGGAGAACTTCTGGGGCTCGATCGCTGCGCAGCTCGGCGGCGCGCACGTGCACGTGCGCTCGATCATCACCAACCCGGACACCGACCCCCATGACTACGAACCGACGCCCGAAGATGCGCGAGCGGTCGCCGGTGCGCAGATGGTGATCGTGAACGGGATCGGCTATGACGAATGGGCGCAGCACGTGCTCAGCGCGAGCGAAGCCTCGACGCGCAGCGTGCTTGACGTGGGCAAGCTGCTTCGGCTGAAGGTGGGCGCCGACCCTCACCAGTGGTACTCACCCGACTCGGTGCAGCGTGTCATCGGCGCCATCAGCGCCGAATACGAGCGGTTGGACCCTCGTTATCGCTCCTACTTCGAAGGGCAGGAGCGCCACTTCGAGACGGTCGACCTTGCGCGCTACCACGCGCTTGTGGGGCAGATCCGCTCCAGCTTCGCCGGCACCCCGGTCGGCTACAGCGAGTCCATCTTCACGCCGCTTGGCGAATACCTGCACCTGCGCTTGATGACCCCCTACAGCTATGCGAAGGCGGTCTCGGAGGGAACGGAAGTGAGCGCCTCAGACCAGCAGGCGGTCGAAGCGCAGGCGCGCGCTGGCGAGATCAAGGTCTGGGTGTACAACAGCCAGAACGCGACGCCGAGCGTGCAGCGCATAAATGCGATCGCGAGCGCCGCGCACATACCGATCGTCACGATCACAGAGACGCTCGCGCCTGCGTCAGACACCTTCGAGCAGTGGCAGGTGTTGGAGCTGGAAAGGCTGATCGGAGCCCTGCGCACGACGAGCGGTCGATGAGCTCCGAGCCTGTGGCTGAGCTCTCGGGGGCTGCGGTCCGGCTTGGCGAGCGGACGATCTGGCGCAACCTGGACTTCACTCTGAGCGCAGGCGAGCTGGTCGTGGTGCTGGGTCCCAACGGCGCCGGAAAGTCGACGCTGCTGCAGGTCATGCTCGGTCTGCAGCCGCTGTGCGCGGGCAGCGCGCGCGTGCTCGGGAGCAGCCTGCGGGCTCCCGAGCGAGGCCGAGCCCATTCGGCGCGCAATCTGCGTGCGCTGCGCCAGCGGATCGGCTATCTGCCGCAGCGGCGCGCCTTTGACCGCAGCGCGCGCGTGCGAGGGGTGGATCTGATTGCCCTGGGCATCGATGGGCGTCGACCCGGGCTGCCGCTGCCCGCGCTCTCCTTCATGCGTGCCGGGCCCTTCGCGCGCGCCCACGAGCGCCGCGCGCAGGTTCAGCAGCTGGTGGCAGCGGTCGAGGCCGGGGAGTTTGCGGAGCGCCCGATCGGTGAGTGCTCGGGAGGGGAGCAGCAGCGGCTGCTGATCGCGCAGGCGCTTGCGCACGACCCCGCGCTGCTGCTGCTCGACGAGCCTCTGAACGGCCTGGACCTCTCCAGTCAGGCCGCGGTGAGCGCGCTCGTGGGGCGTCTCTGCAAGGAGCGCTCGCTGGCGACGCTGCTGGTGGCGCACGACGTCAATCCGCTGCTGCCCCATCTGGACCGCGTGCTCTATCTTGCCGGCGGCCAGGGCGCGATCGGCCCGCCGGAGCAGATCATCACCGGCGCGAGGCTCTCCGAGCTCTACGGAGCACCGATCGACGTGCTGAGAACCACCGACGGTCGGCTGGTGGTGCTGGGGGGACCGGAGGCTCCCGCCCACCACCCGGAGCTCCTTCGATGAGCGCGTCAAGGGCGGCTTGACGATGCCGGCGCTGGCAAGCCCGTTCGCCTACAGCTTCATGGACAACGCGCTGGCTGCGGGCAGCGCGGCGGCGCTGCTTGCGGGATCGATCGGCTGGTACGTCGTCGTGCGCCGCGAAGCGTTCGCCGCGCACACCCTCTCCGTGATGGCCTTTCCGGGCGGCGCGCTTGCGGCGCTCGCCTCGCTGCCGATCGCGCTCGGCTTCTACATCGCCTGCCTGCTTGCGGGAGGGCTGATCGCGCTCTTCGGCCTGAGGGCGGGCGTGCGCTCGGGACCGCAGCAGAGCGCGGTGATCGGAACGGTGCAGGCGATGGCGCTCGCGCTCGGGTTCCTCGCGCTCTCCCTCTATGGCGGCATCCTCGAGAACCTCGAGGGGCTGCTCTTCGGCTCGCCTCTGGGCATCACCGGCTCACAGGTCCTTGTGCTCTTCGGCCTGACGGCAGCGATCCTGGTGGTGCTCCTCGCAGCCGGACGGCCACTGTGGTTTGCGAGCGTCGATCGCGAGCTTGCGCGAGCGGCGGGCGTGCCCACCGGTGCGCTCTCAGCGCTCTTCCTGGTCCTCGTTGCCGTGGCGGTCGCCGCAGCCGCGCAGATCACCGGCGCGCTGCTCGTGTTCGCGCTGCTGATCGCGCCGCCGGCAGCTGCGCATCTGCTCAGCCCGCGCCCGGCGGCAAGCGCGGCGATCAGCATCGTCCTGGCGCTGCTGTTCACCTGGCTGGGCCTGCTGATCTCCTACTACACCAACTATCCGCCCGGCTTCGTCGTCCCGGCGGTGGCGCTCTTCGTGTATCTGCTCGCGAGATTGGCGCGCGCCTGATGTTCGCCCACGAAGCGGTGCGCAACGCGCTGATCGCAGGCACGCCGATAGCCCTGGCAAGCGGCCTGATCGGCTGGTTCGTGGTCGTTCGCAGCGAGGTCTTTGCGGGCGACGCGCTGAGCCACGTGGCCTTCACCGGGGCTGTCGCTGCTGCTGCGATCGCGATCGATCTGCGCGTGGGGCTGTTTGCGGCCTGCATCGGCGCCGCGCTGCTGATCGCCCTGGCAGGGGTGCGCGGACGCGCCGACGATGTGGCGATCGGCATCGTCCTGACCGGCATTCTCGGCCTCGGCGTGCTCAGCCTGCACCTCCTCGCAAGTGGCGGACTGGGTGGCAACGGGACGATCGCGGCCCAGACGTTGTTTGGCTCGCTCTACTCCCTCTCGCGCTCGCAGGCGCTGCTGGGCGCGGCGATCGGCGCCGCGATCGTGATCGCGGCAGCCTTGCTCGCGCGCCCGCTCCTGTTTGCCTCCCTGCAGGGGGAGGTTGCGAGAGCGCAGGGGCTGCCGGTCGGCCTGATCGGTGCCTCCTTCATGGCCCTGCTCGGCGCCGATGTCGCCGAGGCAGCGCAGGCGGTCGGCGCGCTGCTGCTGCTGGGGCTGCTTGCCGGGCCGGGCGGCGCCGCTGCGCGCCTTACCGCACGGCCCTTTGTTGGCATGGCGCTTGCCTGCACGATTGCGCTGGCAGCGCTGTGGGGCGGGGTTGCCATCAGCTACGGCGTTCCCTCGATTCCGCCCGCCACCGCGATCATCGCGATCGTGGCGCTCGCGCACCTCGGTAGCCTGATGGCATGAGCACGGATGCCACCAGCTCAGACCTGAGGCAGGGACGGGCGCTGTGCGGGCGCACGACCGCCCGTGCCAGCCAGGCCGCGGGCGGGTGGGCGGAGCGCGCGGCGGCGCTGTTGCGCTCCGCGGGCTTCCGCGGCGGCGGCGCGCGCAGCGCGCTGCTGGCGCTGCTGGCCAGGGAAAGCTGCGCCCTGACCGTTCCCGAGATTGAAGGCGCCCTCAGCCGAAGCGGCCGTGCGGTTAGCAGGGCGAGCATCTATCGCATCCTCGATCAGCTGATCGAGCTTGGTCTGGTGGTGCGGGTCGCGACCGCCGGCACGACGGCTCGCTACGAGCGCGCGCGGGAGGGCTCAGCGCACCATCACCATCTCTTCTGCGAGCAATGTGGCGCCGTGCGACCGTTTGCGGACATGGCGCTGGAGCGGGCGATCAGCGCGCTGTCCGAGCGCCTTCCCTACACGGTCTCCGGCCATGAGATCCAGCTTTGGGGAACCTGCATGCGCTGCAGCCCCCCCAATCGCCGCCGCGCGGCCGGCGCCTCCCAGCAGGCCGGCTGACCCGGCTAGTCGCCGGCGCGCTCGGCAGCGACGCGGGGCGCCTTTGCCGCCAGCGGTGGGGTGCCCAGAGCGCTTGCCGCAGCACGCGCTGCAGCGCGTGCAGGCGCCACGTGGATGACCCCCAGGCGCGGTGCCCCGCCCAGGCCGGGCAGGCGCTCACGCAGCGCCGGCCGCTCGCCGTGGCGGCGCGGCGGCGCTGTCCCATCGATGTCCAGATGCGGCAGGAAGCGCTCCAGCAGGCGCGGCACATGCCAGGTGCGCTCGCCGAGCAGGTGCAGCAGCGAGGGCAGCAGCAGGCAGCGCACGACCACGGCATCGAGAAAGATCGCGCTTGCGAGGCTCAGGCCGAACTCCGCGATCACCCGTTCATCGCCGGCGATGAAGGAGCAGAAGACGCAGATCATGATCGCTGCGGCCGCGCTGATCACGGGCCCGGTCAGCGCCAGGCCCTCGCCGGTAGCGTGCCCGGCATCGGCGCCGTGGCGCCAGCGCTCGTGGATTCGCGAGATCAGGAACACCTCGTAGTCCATCGAGAGGCCAAAGACGATCGCAAATAGCATCACGGGCAGGAAGGACTCGATCGGCCCGCTGCCAAGCCCTGTGATCTGGTGCAGCCAGCCCCACTGAAACACCGCGACGACGATTCCCAGGGCGGCGCCGATCGAGAGCACGTTCATGAACGCCGCCTGCAGGGCGATCAGCCAGGAGCGGAAGACGAGCAGCAGCAGCAGGGCCGAGAGCAGCATCACTACGCCGATGAACAGCGGCAGCTTTTCGGAGAGCGTCTGCGCAAAGTCGATGGTTGTCGCGGTCATGCCACCGATGTAGACGTGCAGCGACGCCTTGCGCGCCAGCGGCGGGATCACATGCGCGCGCAGGTTGGCGACAAGCGCGGCGGTGCTTGCCGCCTGCGGGTCAGAGCGCGGCAGCACCGTGATCGCCGCATCCGCACCGTCTGCGCTGATGCGCGTCGCGCCGAGGCTTGCGACGTCGGGGGTGCGCAAGATCGCGGCGCGAATGTGCGCAAGCGCCACGTTGGCAGCCCCCTGGCCGTGCTTGGAGCTGAAGCGATCCCCAGCTGGATCGCTTGCGACGATCACGAGTGGGCCGTTGCTGCCAGCGCCAAAGCCACGGGCGATCATCTGGTAGGCGCGGTAGGTGCTCGAGCCCGGTCGACTTTCGGCGCCGTCTGTGGAGCCAAGCTGCAGGTCGGTCGCCGGCAGCGCAAGCAGCAGCATCACCAGCGTCCCGATGATCGCGATAGCCCGAGCATGCGCCTTGACGAAGGCGCTCCAGCGCACCCAGAGGACCGCGCGTCGCGGACGCTCGTGGGCCAGGCGGCCGCGGAGGCGCTCGAAGCTGCGCCTGGCCGCACCGACGTGGGCGATGCGATCGCCGGCAAGCGAGAGCAGCGCGGGCAGCAGCGTGACGGAGCTGACCATCACCGTCAGAACGCCGATCGCAGCGGCGATCGCGGCGCCCGAGAGAAGGCCCACGCCGAGCAGGAGCATGCCCAGGAGCGTGATCACGACGGTGGTGCCTGCAAACAGCACCGCGCGACCGGCGCTGTTCATCGCCGCGATCACGGCTGCGCTCGGAATGCCGCGGGCAGGGCCCGGGTCGGTGAGCGCGCTTCGGTAGCGGGTGACGATGAAGAGCGCATAGTCGATCCCGACGCCCAGTCCGACCATCGCGGCAAGCTCGGTGGCAAAGGCGGGGACTTCCAGCAGTCTGGATGCGAGCGCGATCAGCCCGATGCCGGCGCCCAGGCCGAGCAGCGCTGTCATCACAGGCATCCCCATCGCGAGCAGCGAGCCGAATGTCAGCAGCAGCACGACGATCGCGGCGAGCAGGCCGATCGCGGTCGCCAGGTCGACGCCGGAGCCCTGGGCGCTTTCGATCACATGCCCGGCGAGTGCGACCTGCAGCGCTCCACGCTGCGCGATCGATTCGGCGATCGCCATCACCTTCGTCACGGCCGCTCGCGGCGGCGCCGACGGCGTGCGAGCGAAGATCACCTCGGCGATCGCCGAGCGGCCTCCGGCGCCGATCGCCTGGCCCCCGACGCCGGGCCCCGCAGCACCGTGGCCGGCGGGCGGGAAGGGGCTGACCACAGCTTCAACGTCTTTGACATGCGCGAGGCGCGCCAGCATCGCTTCGATGCGCGCGCGCGTCCGCGGTGCGGTCAGCTTCCCATGCACGGCGTGCAGGACGATCTGGCTGCGTTCGCCGCCGCGTTCGGGAAACTCGCGTTCCAGAATGTCGGTGGCACGCTGGGCGCCGGTCCCAGGCAGCGCGAAGTTGTCCGAGTAGCTGGCGCCGAGCGTGCGTGCCAGCGCTACCAGCATGGCCACGCAGGCAAGCCACGCAGCGATGGTCACAAACGGGTGGCCAGTGGTGAAGGCAGCCAAGCGGCGCATCTTGCAGAGCCTACGGCGCTCGGTTAACGGGGCCTTAGCGTCCCCTCAGCGAGCGGACAAGTGGCTGGGTGCGCGGCCTGTCGCTAGCGCAGCGAGTAGATCTCGAGCGCTCCGTGCAGCCGGTGGTCGTTGGCGTCGCCGGTCGGCTCCACGAGGTAGCCGTCGGCGACGATCGGGCTGTTCCAGTGGCCCGGCTCGCCGGCCAGCTTGCGCAGCGGGCGAGGAGAGCTTGGAGCGTAGACGTTGATGTCGCCCCCCGCCGGGTCATAGACGTAGAGCAGGCCGCCCGCGAAGATCGGCGAGCTGCCGGGAGCGGCGTTCTCCCACAGCCTGTGCAGGCGCCCGGCGCGCAGGGCATAGGCCGCGGTGGCGGAGGCATCCGCGACGAAGACGGTCGTCTGTGCGCCGTGGCGCCAGACGCAGGGCTCCGTGATCAGCTGGTCGCCGCCCGGCGTCTGCAGCTGCTGGACTTCCCCGCCGAGCCGCTCGGGCGCCCCGGGCGGGTGACCGTCGAGCGCCGCCAGGGAGAGCACGCGCAGCTTGCCGTCCTTGCCGCCGATCAGCGCCTCTCCGTGGCCGAGCAGCGCCGGTCCACCCGAGCCCAGGTCGAGATCGCCGCTGTCGAGCGCCGCCTGATCGACGGGGGTGAAGGCCTGGCGCAGCGAGAGCGTCGGCAGGGAGAGCTCGAGCGCGGAGTCGCCGAAGTCGCTGCGCCCGTTCCAGGGCCCGTTGCCGGTGGCGACCAGAAGGCGCGTGCCGCCTTCCTCGACGACGGCGCCGGCGCGCGACCAGATCGCGGAGTCGCTCGCGCTGCAGCTTGCCGGCGCGATCAGGCGGCGGCGGCTTGAGCAGAGCGTGTTGAAGACGGCGCGGATGCGGCCGCTTGCACGTTCGATCAGGACGACGTGGCCCTGGTAGGGCGGGGCGTCGCCGTAGTAGCCGCCGGTGGTGACTATCAGGTAGGGGCCTGCGGCGCCCAGCGCGGAGGCGATCTTCTCGTGGGTGGGATCGAGCGTGACCGCGACCGGCCAGGACCCGGAGCGCACTTCGCTGCCGTCGGATATCCGCAGCTTGTGGATGCGCCCGTCCGGCGAGGCGGTGTAGATGTAGCTGCCGCTTGGCCCGATCAGCGGCGTTGCCGTGGTGATCTGCGCGGAGCCGGCGTAGCGGGCGTAGTCGGCCGGGGTGAAGGTCCAGAGGATGCGCCCGCTTTCGGCGTCGACGGCAACCGTCTTGCCGTAGGTGGTGGTGACAAATATGGCAGCGAGCGATCTGCCTGCGACCACCGCGTCGTGCAGCAGCAACGGCGAGGAGTCGACCGTCCCGGGCAGCGCGATCGTGCGCTCGCGCAGGTGGCCGAGCAGAGCTGCATCGATGCCCGGGGAGGCGCCCGTGGCGTCGCTGCGCTGCGGGTTGAGGCCGAACTCCCTCCAGTCGAGCAGCGCTGCCTGGGCGCGGGCGGGGCCGCCGATCGCGCTCAGGCGCTGGAGCGAGCGGCCGCGCGAGGCGGCCGCGCCGCTGGCGCCTGCGCCGCCGCTTGCCCCGCAGGCGCCCATGGCAAGGACGCACGCGAGCAGGAGATATCGCAACCTGCGCATCGCAGACATTCTCGCAGCGCGCGCGGCGGCGGTGCGGTGGCCGGCGAACAAGCCCAGACAGTGGCGCCGGGCGCCGAAGCAGCGCCATCCCTATGCTGGGGGAGATGGCCAAACGCCCGGCAGTAGGGGAAGCGGCACCGGATTTCGAGCTCCCGGGCACCGAGGGGACCTTTCGCCTCTCGGCGCACCGTGGCGAGCTTGTGGTGCTGCTTTTCTACCCGGGCGATGAGACGCCGGTCTGCACACGCCAGTTCTGCTCGTATCGCGACCGCGCCGAGGATTTTGCAGCGCTGCAGGCGACCGTGGTCGGGATCTCATCGCAGTCGCTTGACTCGCACCTTCGCTTTCACGAGCGGCACGGGTTGAACGTGCCGCTGCTGGCCGATATTGACGGCAAGGTCGCGCGCGCCTACTCGGCCTACGCGCCCCCCTTCGGTACGCGCCGCGCCGTTGTGATCGTCGACGAGCAGGGAGTCGTCCGTCATCGCCACGATCACACGCTCGGCTTGCGCTACCAGGGCGTGGATGAGCTTGCAAGCGCGCTGGCTGCGCTCGATCGCTGAGCGGCGGTCCCGGTCGGGGGCGCGCACCGCGTCGCTCGACACGGCCCGAGAACATGCGCTTCGAGGCTTCCGCGGGGACGGTTGGTAGGCTGCGCGGGACTAAACCGCGCATACAAAGAGAACGAAGCCGAACGGCGCTCTGCGGGCGCGATGCTCAAGCAAGAGAATCACAGGAGGAAGCAACAGTGGCGGCAGGAAGGAAAGCAGGCCTTGCGTCGGTTGGCCGGTGGATGTGCGCTGGGGCGCACGTGCCCAAGCTGACGGCGGCGCTCGTCCTGCTCTGCGCTGGCATGGTGGCGCTGCCGGGCACGGCGCTTGCACGCAACCAGGAAATCGGCTACAACGGTGGCGCGACGCTCACGGGAACGATGGGCAACTGCCCAGAAGGCCAGATCTGCCTGGCCTACGCCGCCGAAGGCGCCGCCTACGCGGTCCCAGTGACCGGCAAGATCACGCGGTTCTGGCTCGACCACTCCGCTGCGGGTGGCAGCGGCCAAAGCGCGGCGTTGGTCGTGGTCAACCCGCTTGGCGCGGAAGTTGTGAGCATCTCCGAATACAAGTCGCTCTCGACTGCCGCCGAAACCCAGGAACTGACGCTTGCCACCCCGCTTGAAGTCACCCGCGGGCAGACGCTTGCGGTCGCCGTCAAGCCGGCGACCGGCCAGCACGCCGACAACGTCATCGCTGCGGGCTCCTACTCCGGCGGCGAAGCCGCGGAATGTGCGCTGCCGACGATCGGAAGTCCGGTCACACCGGGGTGCTTCGCGTCTAGCAACACGAAAGTCGTTGCCGTCAAGGCCTACGTCGAAGACCTGATCAAGCCGCCAACGATCGTCGAACCCTACGAATCAAGCCACGTCGGCCCCTTCGAAGCGACGATCGAAGCGGAAGTCAACCCTAACGGCCAGGCGACGACGGCGCTTGTCGAATACGGCACCAGCGAAGCCTCGCTCTCCGATCGCAGCGCCGAAGTCTCGCTTGGCAGCAGCAATAAGCTGACGCTGCTCTCAAGCCGTCTCGAAGGCCTGCTGCCGGAAACCACCTACTACCTCCGCGTCTTCGCCAGCAACTACAACGCCGAAAACAACTCCGGCGACGAAGTGAAGGGTGGGGTGGAGTACTTCACAACCGGACCGGCGCCGGCACCGCAGATAGGCGCACAGGAAAACCCGACCGCGCTTTCGGGCACGTCTGCGACGCTCGCGGCGACTGTAGACGCCGAGGGCGCCTCGACCGAATTCAAGGTCCTCTATGGACTGGCCTCGACCTCGCTCACGCAGAGCTCACCGCCGACCGTGATCGCGACACACGCCAGCGAAGCGTACAGCCCGACGCTCAGCGGCCTTTCGCCCGGAACGGCCTACTTCTGGAAGATCGTCGCCTATCGCAAGGGCGTGCAGGCTGCCGAATCGCCGGTTCACGAGTTCACGACCTACCGTCCGCCGGCCGTCGCGCTCGGCTCGCCGAGCAACGTCGGCCAGAGCACTGCAACGTTGAGCGGCGTTCTCACCACGTACGGAGCCTCGACAACCTACCACTTCGAATACGGAGCAACAACCGCCTACGGCACCTACACGCCAAGCGCCGAAGTCGGCTCGGCGAGCGGCTCGAACGCGGTGCCCGTGGCTGCCAACATTAGCGGGCTTGCGCCGGACACCACCTACCACTACCGACTTGTCGCCGAAAGCGCGGGCGGAAGCGCGCAGACCGCCGACGGCACCTTCTCGACAGCCAGCGGTCAGCCTCCGGCGGTGGGCAACTTCAAGTTCACCGAGCTGGTCGCGTTTGAGGCGGTGTTTGACTTCACAGTCGACCCGGAGGGCTACGCCACGACCTTCTCCGTCCAGTGGGGGCCGACAATCTCCTACGGCAACACGACCGAAGGCGGCACGACCGCGCCGGTTGTCGGGCCGATCGGACTCAGCTGGGACGCCGAAGATGAGCTCAACCCGGGCACGACCTATCACCTGCGGGTTGTGGCGACCAATCGCTGGGGCACCACTTACGGGCCCGACGTCGCCTTTACCACGCCGGCGCTCGCCCTCACCTACCTGGTGCAGGAATTCGGGCTGCCTCGTGAACACGCCACAGTGGAGGTCAATCTCGCCGAACCGCTGCTGACGATCGGCAGCCGCTTCAGCTGCCCGCCGGCCTGCAAGGTGCAGGTGACGGTGAGCGCGCTCGGGCCGCACCGCAGGAAGATCAGGCTGGGGACCGCGAGCTTCAAGGTGCCGCGCGACAAGCGCAAGCACAGGCTTGCGATCAGGCTCTCACGGAAGGCGATCGCGCTCCTGCGTCATCACCGGCGACTGCGGATCAGGGTCGGCTACAGGATCGTGGGCGCCAGCCCGAAGTCCAATTCGAGCACGATCGTCTCCAACCTGACCCTGAAGGGCAAAGCCGGGCGCAGGCGCCGCTGAGAAGTGCGCACGGGGCCGTCTCCGAGGACCGGAGGGCCCCTCACTCGGCGCGCGCCGGCCGTGCGCGGCGCTCGATCGAGAGCTCAGCGGCGGTCGGCTCACTGCGCATCAGCGCAGCCGCGGGCGGGCTCTCCGCCGCCATGCGGGCGTGGTTTGCGGCAAGCTCTGCCTGCAGCGAGCGCTCGGGCTCACCCGGAGCCGGGGCAAGTCGCCGCCAGCTGCCATCGCCGCCGAGCTCCCACGAGCTTGTGTTGTCGGCAAAGCCGCGCTGCAGCGTGTCGATCAGCTGGGCCTGAAGCTCCGGCGCGGCGATCGGGACGGCGACCTCCACGCGGTGGTCGAGATTGCGCGGCATCAGGTCGGCAGAGGCGATGTAGAGCGTGCAGTCCTCGCCGTGCTCAAAGAGGTAGATGCGCGAGTGCTCGAGGAGGCGTCCGACGATCGAGACCACACGGATGTTCTCCGAGATCCCCTCCACGCCGGGACGCAGGCAGCAGATCCCGCGCACATTCAGGTCCACGCGCACGCCTGCCTGCGAGGCCTCATAGAGGGCGCGGATGCAGGGCACGTCGACAAGCGCGTTCATCTTCATCGCGATTCGCGCCCGCTTGCCGGCGCGTGCCGCAGCGATCGTACGCCCGATCTCCTCGAGCATCCCCTCGCGCAGGTGCTCGGGCGCGCTCAAGATGCGACGGTAGCGAAGCGGGTGGCCGTAGCCGGTCAGGTAGTTGAACATCTCCGCGATGTCCGCGCCGATCTGCTCGTCGGTGGTGAAGAGGCCGAAATCCGTATAGAGGCGCGCGGTCGCGGAGTTGTAGTTGCCGGTCCCGATATGCACGTAGTTGCGCACTCCCGTTCCCTCGCGCCGAACCACGAGCACGCACTTGACGTGGGTCTTCAGCTGCGGCTGGCCGTAGACGACGTGAACGCCCGCCTCCTCCAGCGCGCGCGCCCAGCGGATGTTGCGTCGCTCATCGAAGCGCGCCTGCAGCTCGACCAGCGCCACTGCCTGCTTGCCGGCTTCAGCCGCCTCGATCAGCGCCGGGACCAGACGAGAGTCGTCGCTGGTGCGATAGAGCGTCTGCTTGATCGCCAGCACATCGGGGTCTGCGACCGCCTGCTCGACAAAGCGCTCGACCGAGGTTGCAAAGGAGTCATAGGGATGATGCACGAGCAGGTCGCCGTCGCGCATTGCGCCCAGCACGTCCGGGCGGCGGCCCTCATGGCGCAGCAGCCGCGGGTGGGTCACCGAGGCCAGCGGCGGGAAGCGCAGCTGCGGGGCCGGCAGGCGCGCGACCTGGTCGAGCCCGCGCATGTCCAGCAGCGAGGGGATTGAGTAGACGTCGGACTCGGCGACCTTCAGCAGCGTTGCAAGCTCGCTGCGCAGGCGCTCCGAGCAGCCCGCACCCACCTCGACGCGCACGATCTCTCCAAAACGCCGGCGCCGCAGCTCATCCTCGACGGCCTGGAGCAGATCGGCGGCATCCTCGGATACCTCCAGGTCCGCGTCGCGGGTCACCCGGAAGCAGCAGCACTCGAGAATCTCCGTGCCCGGAAAGAGCGCGTCAAGGTGATGCGCGATGACCTCCTCGAGCGCCACCAGCGTCAGCGCGCCCTCGCTCTCCTCACCGCGCGCAGCCGACGCACCGGCGGTGGCGCTCTCCGCAGAGCCCGCATCCTCGGCCGGGCCGAGGTCGGCGCCGATCGCGACAAATCGCGGCAGATTCTCGGTCGGCACCTTCACGCGCGCGAAGATCGTCTGATCGCTAGCCTGGTCGCGCAGCAGCACGGCAAGCGACAGCGAGAGGTTCGAGATGTAGGGAAAGGGTCGGGCCGGCGCCACAGCCAACGGTGTGAGCGCGGGGAAGATCGCGCGGTGAAAGTGCTCTGAGAGCTGCGCGCGCTCGCTCTCGGAGAGCTCGGCGATCGAGGTGATGCGGATGCCCTGGCGCAGCAGGGCCGGCTTCAGATCCTGCTCGTAGCAGCGTGCCAGGCGGGAGGAGAGCTCGAGCACGCGGGCGCGAATCGCGGCGATCGTCTTGGAGGGCGTGCGTCCGTCCGGGCCCGGGTTCTCGACGCCGGCGTCGATCTGATCGTGCAGCCCGGCGACGCGGACCATGAAGTACTCATCCAGGTTCGAGGTGTAGATCGAGCAGAAGCGCACGCGCTCGAGCAGGGGCAGGCGCTCGTCCTCGGCGAGCTCGAGCACGCGCGCGTTGAAGTCAAGCCATGAGAGCTCCCGATTGAAATAGAGCGCATGGTCGGAGAGATCGATTGCGGCGCCCCGGGGGGCGGCAAGCGCCTCGGTTGCACCGCCTGCATCGCTCATCGACATCGCCCTCCCATTATGCGCCCTGGCGCGCAGGGCGCTGCCTCGTGCGCAGCGCAGCGAGCAGCGTGCGCCGCAGCGCCGACCGCTGATCCTCGTCGAAGCGCGTTCGCAGCTGCGCGAGCAGCAGCGCACGCTGCGCCTGGCACTCGATCGCGAGCGAGCCAAGCGCTGCACAGGTGGCGAGGTCGGCGCGCTCGGCGGCCGGCGGCACCTCCCCCTGCGCTTGGACCGCGAGCGCCTGACCGCGTTCCCTGGTGAAATCGGTGGCGTGCGCTCCGATCCGCTCGAGCAGCAGGTCGTAGTCGTGGATGGCGCCGGCAAGCTCCTGGATCGCGCGCGCGCTTGCCGCCGCCGCCTCTGCGTGCTCGCCGAAGCAGAAGCCGGTCAGCTCGAGGATGTAGCGCATGCGCTTGGCGGCGATGCGCAGGTCATGGAGCGCACGCGCCTCGCCGCCCGCAAGCGCAAGCGGCGCGAGCTCGAGCAGCTCCTGCAGTCGCGTGCTGATGATGCGCTCGGCGCCCTTGCGCAGGGACTCCCGAGCAGCAAGCCCGGCAACGGCGCGCGCTCGCATCAGCGCGCCTCCCGGGCGTGCTTGGCCAGTCTCTGTAGGCGTGCAGTCGGCTGCTTGCTCTGCAGCTGCGCCAGCGCGCCCTGCAGCCGCTGCTGCTCCAGTGCCCGCTGCTCCTTGATGCTGCGCTGAAGCGAAGCAAGGGCACGGCGCCCCGCGGGCGCGCTGAGCGCGAGGTGACGTGCGAGCAGCGCTTCGAGCACCTCGCTGTCGCGCGCGACCCCAAGCGCCGCAGCGAGCGTCTTCAGCTCCTTGGCGGCACGCCTGCGCGCACGCTCGGGGAAGCACGGGGCGAAGTCCTCAAGCAGCGAGCGCAGGCGCCGCAGATCGACGCGGACGTCGTGCAGCGCCTCGCCACCGCCCTCATGCAGCAGCGCGCGGGTGTGCGCCTCAAGCTCCTTGCAGCGCGCCTCCAGCACGCTCGCTGCCGCCTCGCAGAGGCGCTGCTGCGCAGAGAGCCCTGCGACCTGCGCGGCGCGCGCCATCGGTCGCGGCCCGCTAGCTCACAAGCGCTGGGCTGCCGACCGCGTCGGGATCGGCGAGCGCATCGACGACCTCGTCGGCCGGAGCCCTCGCCCCGGCTGCATCCCCTCGCGGCGGCGAGCTCGCCTGGAAGTCGGCAAGCGGCTCGGCGGCGAAGCGGTAGCCGATGCCAAAGTGCGTGTGGATGTATCGCCAGCCGGGCGAGGCTGCGCGCAGCTTCTGGCGCAGCTTGCGGACGAAGACATCCACGGAGCGGTCGCCGCGGACCATAACGTATCCCCACAGCCGAGCATAGATCTCCTCGCGCTCGAGCACCCTGCCCTGCGCGCCCGCAAGCAGCGCGATCAGCTCGAACTCGCGGCGCGTCAGATCGAGGCTGCGGCTGCGCACATACGCCTGAAAGCGGTCCGGGCGGATTTCAAGCTCGCCGTCCTTCAGCGCCTGCTCCTCGCGCGCGGCCCTGTGGCCCTCGCGACGGCGCGCGATCGCCTCGATGCGCGCGATCACCTCCTCGGGATGACAGGGCTTTGCGATCCAGTCGTCGGCGCCTGCGCGCAGGCCGCGCACGCGCTGGGCAACGCTTGCCTGAGCGGTGCAGACGACGAGCCCTAGCGCGGGGTAGCGTGCGCTCACAGCTTCAAGCCAGTCCCATGCGTGCGCGCCGGCGAGCGCCAGATCGACCACCAGCGCTGAGAGCCGCATCGCCCCGAGCTGCTCCGGGCTCGGGACGCGCTCGAGCAGCACGCGCTCGGCGCCGATCCGCTCCAGCCGCTTGGTCAAGACCTCCACAAAGCCACCATCGCGGTCAGCGACCGCGACGCGCCTGCCGCGCAGACCGCCATCCACGGGCGCCGGCATCCTGCCGGCGGCGATGCTCGCACCTTGAACGTGTGGCCCGAGGCTCATCTCTGCCCTGCAGTCTACGCTGCCCGCGGCGGTTGTGCATGTGCGAGCGGGCGCGGTAACCGGATCTTCACAGCCGCCTGCCGCAGATCCGCAAAATGGGCAGATCGCGGAGGCGCCTCACCCCTGCGTGCGGCGCGGTCCCAGCGGATGCGAGGAGTCAGAGAACTCGCTGAAGAGCCCGGTCACCACAAAGACGACCTGCTCGCCGATGTCTACGGCGTTGTCGCCGATGCGCTCCAGGGCACGCGCCGCCAGGATCATGTGCATGCCCCACTCGCGTGCGTCGGGGTCCTCGCCCGTCTCCAGCGCAAGGCGGAAGATCTCGCGGTTGAGCGCGTTGATCTCGCGGTCACGCCGCACGAGATCCTCGGCGAGGGCGACATCGCGGGTCGCGAACGCCGCCTTGGCCTGCGCGACCTCGGCGCGAGCGCACTCGCCCATGCGCAGCAGCCGCGCCAGCAGCTCCTCGCGCACCGGCGGGTGATGCCCGGAGAGCGGGATCAGCTTGGCGATGTTCACGCACTGGTCGCCCATTCGCTCAAGCGACTTGAGCACGTGCAGCAGCGCCGCCACCAGGCGCAGGTCGCCGGCGACGGGCGCCTGGAGGGCTAGCAGCGAGAGGATGCCCTGGTGAACCTCCATGTAGCGGCCGTCGATGCGGTCGTCGTCGGCGATCACGATCTCTGCGAGCGCGATGTCCTGATCAGCGAGCGCCCGCTCCACGCGCTCAAGCTGCTCAATCACCAAATCCAGTCCGCCGAGGGCGCGCTCCTCGAGCTCCTGCAGCTGCGCCTGGAAGTGCGGGCGCCCGTGCGGGCGTCTGGCCGTGGCCTCCGGCTGGGCGCTCGCCGCTGCCTCGGGACCGCTGCCCCACTGCGCTCCCTGCCCGAGCTCCCGGTCGCTATCCGAACTTGCCGGTGACATAGTCTTCTGTGCGGCGATCACGGGGCGTGGTGAAGATCTCCTGTGTTGGGCCCACCTCGATCAGCTCGCCATCCAAGAGGAAGGCCGTGCGGTCTGCAACGCGCGCTGCCTGCTGCATGTTGTGCGTGACGATCGCGATCGTCACGCGCGACTTGAGATCATCCAGCAGCTCCTCGATCCGCAGCGTCGCGGTCGGGTCGAGCGCCGAGCAGGGCTCATCCATCAGGATCACCTCTGGCTCCACCGCCAGCGCGCGCGCGATGCACAGGCGCTGCTGCTGGCCGCCTGAGAGCGCGAGCGCCGGCTGTGAGAGGCGATCGTGCACTTCGTGCCACAGCCCGGCGCTCTCCAGCGCATCCTGGACCCGCTGCCTGAGTCGCTCCCTGCGCACGCCGCTGAGGCGCGGCCCGGCGGCGACATTGTCGAAGATCGACATCGCCGGGAACGGATTTGGCCGCTGAAACACCATGCCGATCGCGCGTCTCACAGCGATCACGTCAACCGCGGGGTCGTAGATGTTGACTGAGTCGAGCAGCACGCGACCCTCCGAGCGAGCGCCCGCGATCTCCTCATGGAGGCGGTTGATGCAGCGGATCATCGTCGACTTGCCACAGCCCGAGGGCCCGATGATCGCGGTCACCTCATTGGCCGGCAGGTCAAGATCGATTCCCTTGACCCGTTCGGCCCTGCCGTAGAAGGCGCGCAGGCCGCGCACATGCACGCTCGGAGCAGGCCTGCTCGGAGCGGCGGGGGGCTGCTTCTTATCTGCCTGCACACCCGGCATGCTGACGGGTGCGGCATGTCGCTGTCGAGGCATCTCCTCCCCCAGCCGTCGCTGCTGAGCGGTATCGGTCACGGTCACCCTTGCACCTGCACCCTTGCAGAATACCCGGAAGACTGCTCACCCCACCCGCGCGGCCCGCGCTCCGTCTCTTCGCTTCACGGGACCTTTACAATTTCGCGCCGCGCGCTCGCGCGGGGCGCGCCTCGGGGCGGAGCGCCACGCCGCCCGCGACGCCGTCGGCGGCGAGCTATGCCGCCCGGGCGATGCGGGCTTACCCGAAGCGGCCGGTCACATAGTCCCTCGTGCGAGGGTCAGCCGGTCGCGTGAAGAGCGTCGCTGTGTCAGCGTACTCGACGAGGATGCCGGCGCGATGGCCTTCGCTGACGTCAAGGCTGAAGAACGCGGTGCGCTCGGCTACGCGCGCCGCCTGCTGCATGTTGTGCGTGACGATCACAATCGTGTACGTGCGCTTGAGGTCCTGCATGAGGTCCTCGATCGACATCGTGGCGACCGGGTCGAGCGCTGAGGCGGGCTCATCGAGCAGCAGCACCTCAGGCTCGATCGCGATCGCGCGAGCGATGCACAGGCGCTGCTGCTGACCTCCTGAGAGTCGCAGCGCACTGGACCTGAGCCGATCCTTGACCTCGTCCCAGAGCGCCGCATCACGCAGCGCCTTCTCCACGCGCTCATCGAGATCGTGCTTGAGCCCCAATATCCGGGGCGCCCACGCGATGTTGTCGTAGATCGACTTCGGGAACGGATTGGGTCGCTGGAACACCATTCCGATCCGTCGCCGCACCTCGACCGGGTCCACGCCGCCGGCGTAGAGGCTCTGGCCGTGGTAGCCCACGAGGCCGCTGACACGAAACCCCGGGACGGAGTCGTTCATCCGGTTGAGCGTGCGGACGATGGTGCTCTTGCCGCAGCCGGACGGACCGATTATCGCGGTGATCACGTTCTTCGGGATTGTCATGGTGACGCCGCGCACAGCGAGGGCATCGCCGTAATAGATGCTCACGTCGCGCAGGTCGAAGACAGCCTCAGCGGGCTCGGGCGACATCGACTGCCTTGCATCGATCGCGAACGGCACAGACGTTGTCCTGCTCGGGGCCTCGGCCCCGACCGGGCTCAAAGCCATCCCTTCATCGCTCCTTTCGCTCATGGTATCGCTAAAGCACGCCGAGCCTTCGACGCTGCCGGGCGAGCAAGGCCCTTGCGGTCAGGTTCCCGACAAGTATCAGCACGATCAGCACCAGCGCGGCCCCCCAGGCCTTGGCGTGTTCGACCGGAAACGGCGACTCGGAATAGCTGAAGATGTCGATCGGGATGTTCGGGATCGCGGCGCCGAAGACGTTGAGCGTGGTGTGGCTTGAGAATATCGAGGAGGTGAGAAGCAGTGGCGCCGTCTCGCCCGCTGCACGGGCGAGGGCGAGCACGACTCCGGTGAGGATTCCGCCGAGCGCTCCCGGCAGGACCACGCTTGTGATCGTCCGCCAGCGGCTGATCCCGAGTGCGTGTGCGGCATCGCGCAGATCCCTGGGCACCAGCAGCAGCATCTCCTGCGTGGTGCGTGTGATCACCGGAAGGATGACGACGGCGAGGGCGAAAGAGGCGGCGATGCCGCTCTGGCCGTGGGAGGCGACGAGCAGGCCGAAGACGAAGATCCCGGTCACGATCGTAGGCAGCCCGTTGAGCAGATCGAGCGCCAGGCGGACCGGTCGTGCTGTGCGCGGAGTTGAGAGCTCGGTCAGGTAGATCGCGATCAGCACCCCCATCGGAAGCGCCATGGCGGTGGCGACCGCCACCAGCAGCGCGCTGCCGATGATCGCGTTCGCGATCCCGCCGCCCGCCAATCCGACCAGTGAGCCGCCGGCTGGGTTTTCGGTCAGGAAGGAGATGCTCAGCTGGCTTGCGCCATGCACCGCGACGCTGCCGACCATGATCGCAAGGATGGCCACCGCCAGCATCGCCGCGGCGGTTGCGCTCGCGCGCATCAGCCGATCGGTGCGCCTGCGCCGGCGCAGACCGGGGCCCGGGGTCAGCACTGCGCCCACTTGGTTGGCCATCAGCGCACGGCCCCCTGGAGCCTTGCGTAGCGCCCGGCGATCAGCTGCGCCCCGATGTTGGCCATGAGCTCCATCACCAGCAGGATCAACGCGCAGTAGAAGAGAGACGAGACCTGAAGCTTGCTCACTGCGCCGATGAACTGCTCCGCGATGCGACTGCCCAAGGTGTCCCCGTTGGCGAAAAGGCTTGCCTTGATGGCTGTGCCGGCTCCGATCGTCTGGGTGACGGCGATTGCCTCTCCGAGCGCGCGGGCAAGCCCGAGGATCGTCGCCGCAATGATGCCGGAGCGGGTCGAGTGGAGCACCACAGTGCGGATCATCTCCCAGCGCGTCGCACCGAGCGCCAGGGCCCCCTCCTTCAGCTCGCGAGGAACATTCAAGAACAGATCGCGTGTGATTGCAGCGATGATCGGCAGAACCATGATTGAAAGCACTACTCCTGCGTTGAAGATGCCAAGGCCCGTCGTGCCCGGTTCCCCGAAGATGGCAGTCCAGCCCAGCGCGGAGTGAAGAGCGGGCTCGATCGTCGAATGCAGAAATGGCGCCAAGACGACGATTCCCCACAGCCCGATAATGACGCTCGGCACTGAGGCAAGCAGCTCCACGAGCGGGCCGATCACAGCAGCGAGGCGCCCTGAGCTGAGCATGCTGAGATAGACGCCGATCGCGATGCCGAGCGGTACCGCGATGAGCAGCGCTATCGCCGAGGTCACGAGCGTGCCATACACGAGCACGCCGGCTCCAAAGACGTTGGAGTCGCGTACGCCGCTTGAAAGGGACGGGTTCCAGGTAGTATGCCAGAGGAAGCCGAGACCGAACTTCGAGATCGATGGCATCGACCCGGCCACGACGCGATCGATGACCAAGGCGATCAGAGCCACCGCCGCAAGCGAGGCCAGGGCGGTCAGGCCGAGCAGGGCCCTGTCGCCGAAGCGATCCGCCATGCGTCGCAGCCCGCCGCCGGAGCGGCCGATCTGTCGCAGGTCGGCCTCCGTCGCGGTCGTTTCGGCATGCGCCATGGCAGGGCAGAGTAACATGGGCCCTCGCGCACGTCCTTGGCGCGTCACGCCGCGTTCACAAGTTGTTCACAGCAGGTTCACGACTAAGGAACAGGGAGCTCGCTCGCGCCCACCACAATGCGATCGGCGCGGCGTTCGGTTTGCGCCGGTTTACATAACATCGTTCCTAGGAGGCTCATTTGCGACTCAACCGGATCACCAGCCGCCACGGCGCGGCTCTGCTTGCCGCGCTTGCGGGCGCGGCTCTCATCGCCGCCTGCGGCAGCTCTTCATCGAGCGAAACGAAGAAGGCGGCGACCGCGAGCTCCTCGGCGCCGAGCTCGGCGTCCTCGACCGGGGCGCTGACCGGAGCCGGCTCGACGCTGGTCGCGCCAATGGTTGAGAAGGTCTTCGGGCCGGAATTCGAAAAGAAGACCGGCATCTCAATCACGTACGGCGCCGTCGGCTCAGGCGCCGGCATCGCGGCGATCTCGGCCAAGACAGTCGACTTCGGCGCCTCCGATGGCCCGCTGACACCCAGCCAGTCCAAGGAATGCAGCGGCTGCATCGAGATACCGTGGGCGCTCGCATCGACGGGCCTCTCCTACAACCTGGAAGGCGTCTCTCATCTCAATCTCTCCGGGCCCGTGATAGCTGAAATATTCCTTGGGAAGATCACAAACTGGGATGCGCCACAGATCGCTGCGCTGAACAAGGGTGTGAAGCTTCCAAATGAGAAGATCACGCCCGTCTACCGCAGCGATGGCTCGGGCGACACCTACGCCTTCACGCACTATCTCTCTGAGGTCAGCCCAGAATGGAAGTCCAGGGTTGGCTTTGCCACGTCCGTCAGCTTTCCCGTCGGCGAGGGCGGCAAGGGCAACAGCGGCGTCGCCGCGATCGTGAAGACGACCCCCGGCGCATTGGGCAACAACTCGTCCTTCTACATCAAGGAAACAGGCCTCAGTGGCGTGAACATTGAGAACAATGCGGGGAACTTCATCCCACCAGGGGTAGAAAACGTAGCGGCGGCGGCAAAGGCGATGCTGAAGGCCGTGCCCCAGCTCGATAAGCTCTCGCCGAGCACCGCAAATGAAATAGCGGACGCCCTCTCCGTGGTCAACTGCCCCTACCAGGCGCCCGCGCCCGGACAGCAGCCGAGCGCGCTCCAGCGCGAAGAGGCGAGGGCCTACCCGATTTCAACCTTCACCTATGTGCTGGTGAGACCGGGCAGCGCTGCGGACGCAAATGTGAAGAAGTTCATCGAATTCGCGGTTCAGCCATCGATTCAGGCGCTGGGCTCGCCGCTGGGCTTCTCGGTGCTTCCCCCGGCCGTCGTGCAGGCGGACACCGAAGCGGTCAAGGCGCTGTAGTCGACAGCGCCCGATCGGCGCATCTCGCTAGCGGAAGGGCGCCGCCGGCTTGCACCGGTGGCGCCCGCTGCGTCGTTGTGAGGCCCGGCGAGGGGCTCACGTGGCGGCCATCTCCGCCGCCGCCGGCGCCCAGCCGGGGCCGGCGGCGCGCGGGTCTCAGCTGCTGAGAAGGGTGAGTCGCCGCGCGCGCGGGGATACTCTGCGCTGCGATGTTTCGCCGCGCCCCCATCGATCGCACGCTCGCAGACCTGCTCGAGGCCCAGGCACGCAACGCGCGCGGCGCCGCCGAGGCGCTTGGGCGGCTGCTGGTGGCCCTGCCGGAGGTCGGCGAGCTGCCGGAGACGCTGGCCGAGCACGAGCGCGAGGGCGATCGCCTGACACGCGAGCTGCTTGCGCGCGCAAAGGCGCTGCGCCGGCCGCCGGCGCTGCTGCGCGGCATGGGCGCCGGAGCGCTTGCCAAGGTGCTCGACGACGTGGTCGATCAGATCGAGCAGGCGGGGGCATATCTGGAGCTCTACGGCATCGAGGCGCCGCTTGAGCAGGCCCAGCAGTTTGTCGAGCTCTTGGCCGCTGCCGCGCTCGAGCTTGAGGTGGCGGTCCGCGAGGTGCGTGCCGGGCGCCATCCGCAGCAGGCGCTCGAGGCGCTCGCAGGGCTTGAGCACGCCGGCGACCGCTTGGAGCGCGACGCGCTCTCCTCGCTGTTCGTGGGTGGGGTCGATCCGCTGATCGCGATGCGCTGGCGCGATGTGCTCAGCGCGCTTGAGGCGGCGCTCGATGATGCGCGTCAGGTCGGCTACCTGATCGCAGCGCTGCTGTAGGTGCCAGGGGCCGCTGTGTGCCCTCGCACCACGACGAGGGCGCGCCGTGCCTGTGAACGGCCGGTGAAGCAGGCGTGAAGATCTCGTCAACGACCCTTGCCTGCGGCGGCGCTCCAGCTCAAGCTGCGATGCGATGCCGGCGCCGACGATCCTTGCCGCTGGCGCAATCAGCTTCCTCCAGGCGCTGATCCTGGGCGTGCTGCAGGGCGCCAGCGAGCTCTTCCCAATCTCAAGCCTCGGTCACACGGTGCTGCTTCCAACGCTCTTTGGCTGGCATCGCCTCGTGGCTGTGCAGGCACAGGCGGGCAGCGCTCACGACTCCTTCTGGCTCGCCTTTTTGGTCGCCCTGCATGTTGGCAGCGCGCTCGGCCTGCTTGCGTACTTCTGGCGCGACTGGGTGGCGATCGCGCGCGCCTTCGCGCGCTCGATCGCGCGGCGGCGAGCGCAGGAGCCGCTCGAGCGACTGGCGTGGCTGATCGTCGCGGCATCGATCCCGGCAGGCGTGATCGCGCTCGCGCTCCAGAAGCCGCTCACGCGCATGACCGCCAAGCCCCAGGCCGCGGCGCTGTTCCTGATCGTCAACGGTCTGATCCTGCTCGGCGCCGAGAGCATGCGCCGCCGGGCGCTCGCGAGAGGGCGCGCTCGGGCGCGTGCTGCGGGCGGTCGAGCGGCGGGCGGTCGCTCGCTGCGCAGCCTCAGCCTGCGCGAGGCCCTTGCGATCGGCGTCGCGCAGTCCAGCGCGCTGATCGCGGGCATCAGCCGCGACGGGGTTACGATGAGCGCCGGCCTCTCGCGACGGCTGAGCCATGAGACGGCAGCCCGCTTTGCCTTTCTGCTGGCAACCCCGATCATCCTCGCCGCGGGCCTTTACAAGCTGCCCTCGCTGGTGGGCCCGGCGGGCGCGGGCATTCGCGGTCAGGCGCTCGTGGCCTGCCTGGCGGCCGCAATCACCGCCTATCTCGTCGTCGCCTTCCTCGTGCGCTGGTTCCGCGTGCGGACGCTTGCGCCATTCGCGCTCTACTGCCTGCTCTTCGGCGCGGCGATGAGCATCTACACCGCCACCTGAGCGGCCCTTACTTCGAGGCGCTGGGCAGCTTGCCGGCCGATTGCGGTCGCGGTCGCTCGCCGGAGCCCTCCAGCGCGGGCAGCGCCGCGGGCGCGCCGCCCTTCCAGGCGGCGGGAAGGAGGCGCTCGTAGAGGTCCGTGCAGAGGCCCTCAAGGCGCAGCAGCGGCGCGCGCAGCGGCGCCGTCCACAGCACGAGCGCCGCAAAAGCGCCTACACCCAGTCCGCCGAGGATGTCCGTCGGCCAGTGCACGCCCACCATCACGCGAGCGACGCCGATCAGCACCGCCCACACCAGCGCCAGCGCTGCCGCGGCGGGGCGGCGGAAGAGGGCCAGCGCAAAGAAGATCGCAAAGGCGCCAGTGGCGTGGTCGGAGGGGAAGGAGGCGTCGGCGGCATGGGCGATCAGCTTGTGGAATTCGTGCAGCACCACAAAGGGGCGCGGACGGTCCCAGATGTGGTTGATGATCTGGACGATCACCAGACCCAGAATCGTTGCGAGCCCGGCGAAGAAGAGGGCGCTGCGCTGCCGGTGCGAGAGCAGACAGCCGCTGCGAGTACGGGCAAACCAGGCGAGCGCGACAGCTCCGACCATCACAAAGATCGCGTACTGGGCGAAGAACTTCGCCAGATCGCCGACAGCCTTGTTTTCAAATGCGAGGTTGTTGAGCGCGTGGTAGACGCTGGTGTCCATCGAGACCTCCGCTGCGCCGGGCGCCGCCCTTGCGACGGCGCGTGAATGACCTGTGATCGACCTGTGAAAGCGTAGTGAAGCGGCCGGCTGGGCGCGCCGCTGCCCCGGTGGCCGTCATCATGGGCCCATGAGCGAGCAGCGCCCCACCAGCGGTCGTCGCCGACTTGGCCGCACGCCGCCGAAGATGTTTGAAACCCGCAGCGCCTCCTGGCAGGAGGCGGGCCTCGCGCATGAGATCGATCCGGTGCGCGCGCGCGCGGCGCAGCGCAAGCTTGCCGTGTTGATCGCGCTGCTCGCGGGGGTGCTGGTCGCCTTTGCCGAGCGCCAAGCGCTCTTTGGCGTCGGCGGGCCCCAGTGCCCGCCGGGCGCGCAGCACTGCATCGAACACCCGGACACCGCAGTGCGGGTGGCTGCGATCGTGCTCCTGATCGTCCTCGGGATCGCGGTTGCCCGCGAAGGCGGGCGGGCGCTCGGCCCGCTGCTGTTCCGGCGCATGGAGCCGGCGACTGCCGGTACGGTGGGCTTTCTCGTGCGGCTGGTCACGGTCGTCCTGGTGATCCTCGTCGCGCTCATCGTCGGCGGCCTGAACGGCAAGGAAGCGCTCGCGTACGGCGGCGCCTTCACGGCGATCCTCTCGGTTATCGTCGGCCTTGCCGCCCAGCAGACGCTCGGCAACCTCTTTGCGGGGACGGTTCTCCTGACCGCACGCCCCTTCCGGGTTGGCGAGCGCGTGCGCCTGCAGGGCGGCCCGCTCTCCGGCCAGCTCGAGGGGGTCGTGAGCTCGCTGGGGCTGCTCTACACGACCTTTGCGGTCGGCGGCGACCAGGTGATGGTGCCCAACTCCGTTGTGCTTGCGGTTGCAATCAGGCCGCTGCGCGCGCCCGACAGGGTGATGCTGCGCGCGCGCCTGCCTGCAGACGTCAGGCCCGCTCAGATCCAGGAGCGTCTCGAGCGCGAGCTCAAGGGGGCGCTGAGGGGTCCGGTCGAGGTGAGCGTCGAGGAGCTCGATCGCACAGGAGCGCTGCTGCAGGTGGCAGCCACGCCACGTCGCTCGGCGGAGGCGCGCAGGCTCGCTGCTGAGCTCTCGCGCCTGCTCTTCGAGCTTGCCGCAGGCGACGCCAAGGGGGCGCTAGCGGCGAAGCCGGTAGCGGAGGAATAGGAACGAGTCGGTGCTGTGCACGCTCACCAGGCTCAGGCCGACGGGCGGCTGCAGCACCTCCCCGCTCAAAATCGGCAGAGCTGCTTCGGGAAGCTCGCCGACCTCTGCCGGCACGCCCCGAGAGCCGGCCGGGCTGGAGGCGATGTCACCGCCGGTCAGCCGCGGCGAGATCGTCAGCAGCAGCTCGTCGAGCAGCCCGGCGCGCACCAGCTCGAGCGCCGTGTGGGGCCCTCCCTCGCAGAGCAGGAGCTTTACGCCAAAGCGCTCGCGCAGCTCGCAGAAGGCACCGATCAGATCCACTTGCGCGCCGTCGCTGACGCGCACATAGTCCACCTGCGCGCGCACTCCCGAGAGCGTCGCTTGATTGGCTGTGATGATCACGACATGGGCCTCAGGGTCTGCCAGCAGCGGAAGCTCGGGATCGAGCTCGAGCGAGGAGCTGATCACGCACGCAAGCGGTTCGGCCTCAAGGCCGCGGGCAGCTCGCGCGGCGCGCGCCTGCGGCTCTGCGACGATCCGGTTGTAGCGCTCGATCCGCAGCGTTCTGGCCCCGATCAGCACCGCGTCAGGGACGGTGCGCAGGGCGTGGAAGAGCTCCCGGTCGGCCCTGGCGCCGAGCGGCCCGGAGCGCCCCTGCTCGGTCGCCCGTCCATCCGCTGAGGCAATCATGTTGAGCAGCGTGTAGGGCGGCCGCGCGGAAGGCTCCGCCTGCGCGCCCGGCCCAGCGCGCGCGTCGCCTTCCTCAAGCGCGCACAGCTCGCTGTGAAGCTCCGCGGCGAGCTCTGCCGCGGTGAACGTCCTCACCGAGCCCGCAAGCGCTTCCACGCCCGCGCCATCCCCATTCGGCAGCAAGCGGGTGAAGGCGGTGGGCGTGCTTGCTGTGGTCAAACTTTTGCGTCTTCCCGGACGAGCGGCAGAGGTGAGAGGTTAGCGCCTGGGCGCGCCTTGGCGGCTGAGCGCGTCCGTCCCCGATTCCTGCTACGGTGCGCGCCGAAGTGGCCGGCTGCGGCCGGCTGGAAAAGCAGTGCGCGCTCTCGCAGGTCGGGGTGCTGTGGCAGCCTCCTCCGCGCAGCAGCAAGCACATGTCGTGGAGGAAAGGTAAATGCCGACAGGCACCGTGAAGTGGTTCAGCGACGAGAAGGGCTTTGGGTTCATCACGCCGGATGACGGCGAAAAGGACCTATTTGTCCACCATACCGGGATCAGTGGCGAAGGCTTTCGCACCCTGCGCGAAGGCGCCCGCGTGAGCTACGAGGCCGAAGAAGGCGACAAGGGGCCCAAGGCGGTCAACGTCTCGATGATCTAGGCGCGATGCGGCCCGCCTCAGACGGTCCCGCGCACGCTCGTCCTCGCCCGTGGGCGAGGCGTTGGTAAAGGTCTGACGCTGCGCAGCGCAGCGGCGGGCAGCGGTCGTGCTGCCGGCAGCGCCGGGTGGAGGCCGACGAGCGCGCCCAGGGGCGCCGGCTGCGGACCGCGGCGCATCAGAGGGCGCGGACGCTCTCATTGCCTCCGGGTCCTTCGGCGATGCGGCCGAGGATAGGCAGCTTGCGACTTAGTGTACGAGAGCGCGGTTGGCCTCGACGGCCGGCGGGCTGCTGATCATCCACCAGCAGGCGCATGGCGCCACTGTGGTGAAGAAAGCTGAGAGCAGCCCCAAGCCGCCCTCACGTCCGGGCGCAGGCGGCGGCCGCCTGCGCCGCCGTGCCTGCGCCTGCCACTAGGCTATGCGGCAAGCAGCGCGCAGCGCGTCCTTGCGGGGCCGCCTCAGGCGCTCCAGGCGGGCGACCGGCGCCGGTCAGCTGCGGTCAGAGTATGAGCATCGATGCAACCACGATTCCAGCGCCGGGGGCGCTGCGCAGAGGCAGGCGCGGCCGCGGCGTGCTTGCGCGCCGGCTTGCCCTCAGCGAGCGACAGCTGGCGGGCGGCGCGCTGCTGCTGATCGTCGCCCTGAGCGCGCTGATAGTGCTGGCAGCGGCAGGCGAACCGACCTTTCTCTCCGCGCCCGCGCGCTCCAACTACTTCCCCTCCTGGATGTCAGGTCCGTTGGGCGGGATCTGGACCGGCATCGCCTCCGAAGCGACGCTGAAGTGGCTCTTCTCAGGGGCGATCCTGCTCTCCTACGGCGCCTATGTGCTCCTGATCCGCCACGCCGGCGCGCTGCGCATGCGCACGCTGCTGGTCGCGGTCGTGGCGCTGCAGCTGATCTACCTGCTGGCGCCGCCGCTTGCGCTCACCGACGTCTTCAACTACCTCAACTACGCGCGCATGGAGATCGTCCACCACCTCAACCCCTACGTGACGATGCCGGTGCTCGAGCCCCACGGCGATCCTGCCTACGCACTCTCCAACTGGCACGGCTTGCTCAGCCCCTACGGCCCGCTGTTCACGATCTTCACATTCGTATTTGCGCACCTCTCTCCCGGCGCGTACCTTTGGATCTACAAGGGCGCGCTGCTGATCGCCGACGCGGGGCTGATCGCGCTTGTGGTCGCCGGCGCGCAGCTGCTCGGGCGCGATCGCCGCCAGGCGCTTGCGCTGGTTGCGCTCAACCCGATCGTGCTGGTTTGGGGGCTGGGGGCCGATCACAACGACTTCTTCACGATCGTCCTGGTCGCGCTTGCCCTCTACTGCCTGCTGCGCAGCGGCAAGGAGCGCCAGGCGCGCGCGCTGCGGCGGCTCGCAGTGGGCGGGTGGGCCCTTGGCAGCGCGGACCTGCTTGACGGAGGCGCTGGCTTTGCGCTGGCCATCGCCACAGGCATGAAGGCCTCCGCGGTGGTGCTGATACCGATCGCGCTGGCCGCGCTGGCGCGTGAGCGCCCGCGGGTGCTCGCGCTGCTTTCGGGGGTGGCGGTCGGCGGCGCGATCGCTCTGACGGCGAGCTTTGCGGCCTTCGGCGCGCACTTTCCCGATCTTGCGATCCAGAGCGCGCTTGTGACCGCGCTCTCGATGCCCAACCTGCTCGGCTTGGCGCTTGCTCAGGGCGGCGAGACCGCGACGCTGCACTCGCTGATCACGTTGGCGCTGGTGCTGGCGACCGCGGCGTGCTGTCTGCACGCCTACCGGAGCAGCGATCTGCTGGCGGCCGGAGGCTTCTCGACGATCGCGGTGATCGCCACCCTGAGCTGGGTGCTGCCCTGGTACATCGTCTGGGTCCTGCCCTTCACCGCGCTCGCGGGCTCGGAGCGCCTGCGCAGGGCGACGCTCTGGCTGGGCCTCTATCTGATCCTCACCTGGGTGCCCGTCGCATCGCAGGTGATGAGCTCTGTCGGCTTCCATCCCCAGCAGACCGCCGTCGGCAGAGAGCACGGCCGCGCGGTTGAAGAACTGCTCACGCCCTGAGGTGCCAGCGATCAGTCTGGGAGCGGAGTTGCGCCATCGGGGGCCACCGGCAGCCCCTCGCGCGCCCAGCGCACGATCCCGCCGCCCATGGTGTAGGCGTCATAGCCTGAGGCGCGAAAGGCTTCAGCCGCCAGCAACGACCTGACGCCGACCTGGCAGTAGAAGATAAGACGCGTCTCGGAGGGCAGCTCAGCGGAGCGGCCGGAGAGCTCGCCGAGGGGGATGTGCGTCGATCCGGCGATGTGCGCCTGGGTGCGCTCGTGAGCCTCGCGCACGTCCACGAGCAGCGTCGCCGGCTCGCTCTCGAGCAGCTGTGCGACCGCTGTCGGTGTCAGCTCGAGCGCTTGGGCGCCCGGCACAGCGTCCGTCTCACTGGCCATCGTGCTGCGAGCCTAGCGCGAGCGCCGCGCTCGCGCGCAGGCCGGAAGCCGCCCTCTGCGATCGCGGCGCTGTACGATCAGATTCGATGAGCGCGACAGAGACCGTCGGCGACGTCTACACGCTGCCGCAGGAGTACCTTGACATCTGTGCAACCGTGCGCCAGATCGCGCACGAGAAGATCGCCCCGCGCTCGGCGGAGATCGACGAGCGGGCCGAATACCCCTGGGACATCCGGCGCGAGCTTGCCGAGCACGACATCCTCGCGCTGCCCTTTCCGGCCGAGTACGGCGGCACGGGCACGGGCATCCTCGCGCTCAACATGGCCATCGAGGAGCTTGCGAAGGTCGACGCCTCCTGTGCGCTGATGCTCATGGTCCAAGACCTGGGCACGCTTCCGATTCGCCTCTTCGGCAACGAGGAGCAAAAGCGCCGCTTTCTCCCCGGGTGCGCGAGCGGCGAGCGCTCGCCGGCCTTTGCGCTCTCCGAGCCCGAGGCCGGCTCGGACCCGGCGAACATGAAGACGACCGCGGTCAAGGACGGGAATGAGTGGGTGATCAATGGGACCAAGAACTGGATCTCGAACCTCGGCATCGCCGACTTCTATGTGTGCTTCGCGCTCACCGACCGCGAGCAGCGCCGCTTCAGCGCCTTTGTGGTCGAGGCCGACCGCCCGGGCTTCTCGGTGGGCAAGCTCGAGCACAAGCTCGGGATTCGTGCCTCCCCCACGGGTCAGCCGATCTTCGAGGACGTCCGGGTCCCCGAGGAGAACCTGATCGGCGAGGTCGGTCGGGGGCTCTCGGTCGCGCTCGCGACGCTCGAGCGCACGCGCCTGGGCGCCGCCGCGCAGGCTGTCGGCATCGCCCAGGGGGCCTGTGACCACGCGCTTGCCTACGCCAAGGAGCGCGAGCAGTTCGGGAAGCCGATCTTCGACTTCCAGGCGATCCAGTTCAAGATCGCCGACATGCAGATGCGAACCGCCGCCGCGCGCGAGCTCCTCTACAAGGCGTGCGCGCTGGCCGATCGCGGTGATGCGCTAGCGGCACGCTACTCCTCGATGGCCAAGGTCTTCTGCTCGGACACAGCGATGGCTGTGACAGTCGACGCCGTTCAGGTCCTGGGCGGCTACGGTTATGTCAAGGACTACCCCGTGGAGCGAATGATGCGAGACGCCAAGATCACCCAGATCTATGAGGGCACGAACGAGATCCAGCGGCTCGTGATCGCGCGCACGCTGCGCTGATGCGCACCCTGCTCGCACGCGGGCGCGGGCACCTGCGGGGAGCTCTGCTGATCGCGCTCTTCGCGCTCTCCTGCGGCCTTGTCGTGGTCGTCGTGCTGCAGGGCTTCTCGACGATCGGGGCGGTGCGGACGACCGAGCAGATCGCGCTCGGCATCCTGATCTCGGCGTGCATCACCGCGCTGCTGGCGCTGCTTGCGGTCAGGCTCGCAGGCTGGCGCAACCCGGAGTCAGAGCGCGACTTTGAAACCGTGGTCCTGCGCTCGGAGCGCCTCGCGCGCGAGGGGCTTGCGGCTGAGCCCGAAGAAGGCGAGCTGCTCGCCCTGGACCCCTTGATCGACGATGACTTCGCCGAGATCGTGCGCGAAGCGCTCGACGACCTGCCCGATCTGCTGCGCAACTCGCTGCGACATGTAGCGGTCGTGATCTCCGATCGCGGCGCCAAGTACCGTGCCTACGGCCTCTACGAAGGCGGAACGGTCGCGCGCAACGACACGCACGACCGCATCGTGATCTTCCGCGACACGCTCAGACGCGACTTCGGCCATGACGCCGACCTTCTGCGCGACCAGATCACGCGCACTGTTCGCCACGAGCTTGCTCACCATGTCGGCTTCGACGAGCTCGGCGTCTCGACGCTCGATCTGTAGGCCGCGGCGTCCGGCCAAAAGCCGCGGCGCGGCCGCGCCGCGGTTGCGCGGCGGCGCCACGCGCCGCCCCGGCGCAGGTCGCTTGCGATAGGCTGGCGCGGGCGAGGGGAGGCAGCAGCGAAGCGCGCAGCGCTCGATAGCAACCAACAGAAGGAGAGTCCAACAGATGCCCGATGCAGTGATCGTCGATGCCGTGCGAACCCCGATCGGACGAGCCGTCAAAGGCTCCCTGCGCGCTGTGCGCGCGGACGACCTGGCGGCGGTGCCGCTGCGCGCGCTGCTTGAGCGCAACCCACAGCTCGCCTCAGAGTCGATCGTGGACGTGATGATGGGCTGCGGCTTTCCGGAGGGCGAGCAGGGCTACAACGTGGGGCGCATCGCGACGCTGCTGGCCGGCATCGACCACCACGTCCCGGCCACCACGGTCAACCGCTTCTGCGCCTCCTCGCTGCAGACGACGAGGATGGCCTTCCATGCGATCAAGGCGGGGGAGGGCGATACCTACATCGCTGCCGGCGTCGAGGCCACCTCGCGAGCGCGGGGCGGGGCGCCCTTCGAGTTCCACCCCAAGCTCGACGGCTCGGAGGGCTCGCTCTACAACGTCTACATCCCGATGGGCATGACCGCCGAGAACGTCGCCGAGCGCTGCAACGTCAGCCGCACCGAGCAAGACGAATGGGCGCTCACCTCCCAGCAGCGCGCCGTCGCCGCCCAGGAGTCCGGGCACTTCGACAAGGAGATCGTGCCGGTGCACGTGCCCGCACACACCGAGACCGACAAGGAGGGCAACGAGGTACAGGTACCGGCGGCGACCGTGACCAAGGACGACGGGCCACGGCCGGAAACGTCGATGGAGAAGCTCGCCGCGCTGAAGCCCGCCTTCAAGGAGGACGGGACGGTCACAGCGGGCAACTCCTGCCCGCTCAACGATGGCGCCGCCGCGCTGCTGGTGACATCGGCCGAGCGGGCGGCCGCGCTCGATCTGAAGCCGAAGGTCAGGATCCTCGCCTCCTCCGTGGCCGCGATCCGGCCGGAGATAATGGGGCTCGGCCCGATCCCGGCGATTGAAAAGCTGCTGGCGGCGACGAAGATGAAGATGAGCGACATCGATGTCGTCGAGATCAACGAGGCCTTCGCGGCGCAGATCGTCCCCTGCATGCGCGAGCTGAAGATCGACCCGGAGAAGCTCAACCCCTTCGGTGGGGCGATCGCCCTCGGTCACCCATTCGGCATGACCGGAGCGAGGATAATGACGACGCTGATCAACGATCTGGAGACGCTCGATGGCACCTATGGCATCGAGTCGATGTGCGTTGCCGGCGGCATGGGGATGGCGATGCTTGTGGAGCGGGTGCGCTAAGCGCCCCGCGCTGCGGCCAGGGCGAGCGCGAAGCGCTCGCCCGGCTCGCTCAGCCACGCGCGCAGGTCCAGCCCGACCGCGTCAAGCTCGCTGGTGACCCGCGCGCGGGTGAACTTGGCCGAGATCTCGGTGCGGATCTCCTCGCCGGGGGCGAAGTCGACGTCCATCGCCAGCGCTGCGATGCGAACGCGCTGGGCGCCGCGCGCGCGCAGGCGCATCTCGATCCACTGCTCGCGCTCGTCGTAGAGGGCGACATGCTCGAAGGAGTCGAGGTCGAAGTCGGCGCCCAGCTCGCGGTTGATGATGCGCAGGAGGTTGCGGTTGAACTGCGCGGTGACGCCCGCAGCATCGTCGTAGGCGGCCCGCAGCACCGCCGGGTCCTTGACGAGGTCGACGCCGATCAGCAGATGGTCGTCGCCGCGCATGGAGGTCGCCAGCGCAGCCAGGAAGCGCTCCCGCGCCTGCGGCGGGAAGTTTCCGATCGTGCCGCCCAGGAAGATGGTCAGCCTTCGCCCGCCGCTTGCTGGCAGCAGCTCGAGATGACGTTCGAAGTCCGCGATCACCCCGTGCACCTCCAGATCGGGGTAGTCGCCCGCCAGCTCCTGCGCGCACTCGCGGACCATCTTCTCGGTGCAGTCCACCGGGATGTAGCGGCGCAGCGTTCCCTGCGCGAGCAGTGGCGCGATCAGCAACCGCGTCTTGCTCGCGCTTCCCGAGCCCAGCTCAAGCAGCTCGGAGGCCTCTGTCAGCTGCGCGATCCGGCCTGCGTGCGCGGTCAGGATCGAGCGCTCGGTGCGCGTCTGGTAGTACTCGGGCAGCGTGCAGATGCGCTCGAAGAGCAGTGCCCCATGCGTGTCGTAGAAATGCTTGGGCGGGATCTCCTTGAGCGGCGCGGCGAGCCCTGCACGCACGTCCTCGCGCAGGCTGCGCGCCTCCGAGCCGTCGAGGTGGCTCTCGATCGCGATGCGTCCGCCCGCTGTTGTCCCCGCCGCAGCCATCTCATTCGGCCCGTCTCATCGGTCTCTTGCAAGCCGGGCCCCGGCAAAGATCTGCCGGCGCTCGGGAAGGTCCCAGTTGCGAAGGCTAACGCTCTTGAGCCGCTCGTGCGTCGCCCAGGAGGAGCCACGCAGGACGCGATAGCCGCTGGCGAAGAAGACTTCCGAGTACTCGCGATAGGGGTCGGGCAGGAAGCCCGGATAGCGGTCGAACTCGTCGGCCACCCATTCCCAGACCAGGCCGCTGTGCCCCAGCACGCCGGCAGCTGCCGCGTGCTCCCACTCGGCCTCGGTGGGCAGTCGGGCGCCGTGGAAGGCCGCGATCGCCTGGGCCTCATAGAAGGAGATGTGCATCAGGGCGCAGTCCGCAGCCGCTGTAGGCGCCTGCGGGTGGCGGGGGCAGGCTTGGGCGGCAAGCCAGCGCCAGCCCTCCTCGCTCCAGAGCGCGCGCCGTCGATAGCCGCCCGCGCGCTCGAAGCGCTGCCAATCGCCCACTGAAAGGGGGCGCGTTGCGATCTCATAGGGCGCAAGCGTGCGCCGATGGCGCGCGCGCTCGTTGTCGTAGGCGAAGCCCTCAGGGCCCGCGCCGATCAGAACCTCCCCGCCGGCCAAGGCGGTGAAGCGCAGCTCGCGCTGGCACTCGGCGATGCGCAGGTCAGGCGGCTCGCCCGGCGGCAGCTGCGCCGCGAGCGCGAGCGTCTGGCGCATCGTCTCGGCGTGCTGAAGCTCGTGGCGCACGACCAGCTCCAGAAGCTTGCCGTCGCCTGGGCCACTCATGCGCATCACCTTCTTCGAGCGCTCGCGCACCGCCGCCATGTAGGCAAGCGCTTCGTTGCAGTCCAAGAAGCCCGCCAGCAGGTCTTGGCGCGCCGCGCGCGGCGTCGAGAATGCGTCGTAGAGCTCGGCCAGGTCGGCCCGCAGCAGCCCCAGGCCGCCAAGGCGCTCGCACAGCCAGAGATCCTCGTAGGCGGCGATGTGGGCGAGGTCCCAGGCCGGCGGGCTCATGATCGGGTCGGGCGAGCGCTCGAGCGCCCGCGGTTGCAGATGGGCGATCAGCGCCATCGTGTGCCCGCGCGCGAGGTCGAGCAGCGCGATCGCCTCGAAGCTGCCGGCGGGCTCCGGCGGCAGATGCGCATCTAGCTGTCGGTCCGGTTCCAAGCGCTGATCACCTCCGTCTGCCGTTCGAAGCCGAGGATCGAGATCGCCGCAGGCGCCATCGCCAGCCGTGCGCCGCAGGCGACGGGCAGGTCGATCCAGCGGACAGCCAGCACGCGCAGGATGTGGCCGTGCGCGAAGAGCAGCAGAGCTCCCGATCTGCTGCGCAGCTCCGCAAGCAGCGCATCTGCGCGGGCGCTGATCGCCTGCGGCGTCTCGCCGCCGGGGGCGCCATCACGCCAGAGGCTCCAACCTGGCGCGCGTTCCTGGATCGCCGCCATCGTCAGGCCTTCAAATGACCCGTAGTCCCACTCCGCCAGCGCCTGGTGCTCCTCGGCGCCAGCCTCAAAGCCGGCCAGAGCGCAGGTTTCGCGCGCGCGACGCGCCGGGCTGTGGAGCACGGCCGCGGCGGAGATCCCCGCCAGGCGGCTTCCCAGCGCCCGGGCCTGCATGCGTCCCTGGTCGCTCAGCGGGATGTCGCTGTGCGGGCCGGTGTGGCGGCCTTCGCGGCTCCACTGCGTCTCGCCGTGGCGGACCAGCACGAGCTGCGTCAGCGCCCTGGCTGCTGTTGCCCCCGCGCTCAAGCGCGCCGCACCGCCTCTGCAAGCTCGGCGGCAGCGGGGCGATCGGCAAGCACGCAGAGACGATCGTGGTCGAGCATGCTGACCGGCGCCTGGCCGGAGGGCGCACCGAGCGCGCGCGCGAGCGCGCGCGCCTTGGCGGCTCCGCTTGCCAGCAGCAGGCACCCGCGCGCCCCTCGCAGCATCGCCAGGCTGAGCGTGACACGCTCTGGCGGGGGCTTTGGCGAGTCGAGCACCGGCAGGCACAGGCGCCCGCTCTGCTGCTCGAGCGCCGCGTGGTCGGGGAACAGGGAGGCGATGTGCCCATCCTCGCCGATTCCAAGCAGGGCCAAATCCAGCTGCGGCAGACCGTCCTGCCGTTGCTCCAAGTGCGCGTGCAGCAGCGCTTCGTAGCTCTTGGCCGCCTCCTGCGGGCCGCGCTCGCCCTCGATCCGCCGCAAGCGTGCGTTGCAGCCGTGCGCGCCCGCGAGCAGCGTCTTGCGCACCAGGAGAGCGTTTGAGTCCGGATCGTCCGGGCCCACACAGCGCTCGTCGACGAACCACAGCTGCACGCGCTCCCAGGGCAGGTCGCTGGCTCCGAGCAGCTCGTAAGCGAGCACGGGGCTGCGCCCGCCGCAGAGCGCCAGATGCACGAGCTGGCGGCGCGCCAGCAGCGCGCGCAGCCGCTCGGCGATGATCGCAGCGCACGTCCGTCCCAGCGCCTGCGCGTCTGCGAGCTCGCGAATGCTCGCGCCGCGGGTGGTTTTGATCGCATCGCTGCCGCACTGCATCGACATCCGCCTTTCCGATCGGCTGCTTCACGCCGCTCAGGCGCGCGTGGCGCTGCGCAGAGCTTGAATGTCTAGCACAGCGCCGCGCGGCGGCCCGGCCGGCGCCGGGCGAGCGCTCGCGCCTCAGGCGGGGATCATTTCGCGCGCCCGACCGAGCGCCGGCCGATAGGTCAGGTCGCGCAGCAGCGCCTGGCGGATTCCCTGGCCGAGGACGCCCCCCTCGCCGCGGGAGGCGCCGAGGATGATCCAGCGCCTCTCCTCGCCCTCGCGCGTGCGCTCATGCGCGTGCAGCCCGCCCGCGCCGCGGTCCAGCGACAGCGAGCGGCCGGAGGCGGTGCTCAGCGTCACGCCCGCAAGCCCCGGAGCCGCCTCGCGCGAGTCCGGCTCGATCGCCAGCGCGACCTCCTGGCGGCGGGAGCGCGCTTTGCCGGCCAGGCGGCTCGGCGCCGAGCCGTGCGTGGTCAGGGGTTCCACGCGCCACTGCAGGCGGCTTGCCAGCCAGCCCAGCAGGAGCAGCGCCGAGGCGCAGAAGTCGGGGTGATGACGGACCGTGACCGCCGCGATTGCGCCCAGCTCAGCGCGCCGGGAGGGCCGCGCAAAGGCTGCTGCGATGCGCTCACGCCATGGAGCGGGGCGCACCCAGGCCAAATCGACGACGTAGAGGCGCTCGGCCAGCGCGCAGGCGCCGTCAAGCGCCTCGCGCCAGATCGGCTCTGCCGCGGAGTCGATCAAGACGCTCTGCGCGAGCGGCGCGAGCGCGTCGATCGCCTCGCGATGGCCGTGCGGAGACCACAGCAGCGTCGGCACATCGGTGATCACCAGGGGGTCGACGATGGTCAGCAGGTCGTCCATGTGGCGCTCGCCCAGGCGGATCTGCACGCTCTCGTGGAGGAGCGCCAGCTCGCCCGGGGCGGGATCGTGCGCGGCAGCCACGTTGACGCGCGCCTGCAGCGAGGAGCGCCGGTGGTCGTAGGCGAGGATGATCAGCCGCGAGGGCTCATAGCGACCGACCTGGCGCAGTCGATTGGCGACCTCGCCCGCATAGTCGGCGTCGATGAAGCAGACCATGTTGAGCGTTCGCGCCGGCACGAAGCCGCCGTCTTCCATGTGGCGCCTGTGCACCAGCTCGCGCAGCGCCCGATCGATCGCCTCTGGCGTCGTGCGGTCCTCGCTCCAGAGCGCATCGGTCATCGCTGAGCCTAGATCGCCCGCCAGGAATGGCCAGGAAGCAGGATCCGCTCGGCGTCGGCGGGGCCTTGCGAGCCTGCCTCATAGGCGCTCGGCGCGCGCTGCGACTGCTGCCACGCGCTCAGCACCGGATCGCAGATGGCCCACTGCGCCTCGACCTCGTCGTCGCGCGTGAACAGGGTCGGGTCGCCCAGCAGGATGTCACCGATGAGCCGCTCATAGGCCTCCGGCGACTGCGAGAGAAAGGAGGTGCCGTAGTTGAATTCCATGTTCACCGGGCGGATGCTCATGCGCGTACCCGGGATCTTTGCGCCCAGCTGCAGCGACACGCCTTCGTTGGGCTGCACCGTCATCACCAGCTGATTGGGGCGCACGCCGAGCGAGCCCTCCTGTGAGAAGGCCAGATGCGGCACCGGCTTCAGGGCGACTGCGATCTCCGTGAGCTTGCGCGCCAGGCGCTTGCCGGCGCGCAGGTAGAAGGGCACGCCCGCCCAGCGCCAGTTGTCGACCTCCAGCCGCAGCGCGGCAAAGGTCTCTGTGCGGGAGCCCTCCGGCACGCCCTCCTCTTCGCGATAGCCTGGCACATCCTCGCCGCCGACATGGCCGGCGCCATACTGGCCGCGGGCGGAGATATCCGCCACCTCCTCCGGCGTGGGGACCTGGATCGCTCGCAGAACCTTGACCTTCTCGTTGCGGACCTGCTCGGCGTTGAAGATCACCGGCGGCTCCATTGCGACGTGGCAGAGCAGCTGCAGGATGTGGTTCTGGATCAAGTCGCGCAGCGCGCCCGCATGGTCGTAGTAGCCTGCGCGCGAGCCGATGCCGATGTCCTCGGCGGCGGTGATCTGCACATAGTCGATGTAGTTGCGGTTCCACAGTGGCTCGAACATCCCGTTGGCAAAGCGGAACGCAAGCATGTTCTGGACGGTCTCCTTGCCGAGGTAGTGGTCGATTCGGAACACCTGCTCCTCGGAGAAGACCGCAAGCACGCGGCGGTTGAGCTCGCGCGCCTCCGCCAGCGAGGTGCCGAAGGGCTTCTCGATCACCAGCCGCACCGGCGCCTCGCTCTGCTCGGCGAGTCCCTCTGCGCCGAGCGCCTCGACTATCACCGGGAAGAAGGAGGGCGCGGTGGAGAGGTAGTAGGCGCGCGCCAGCGGCTCGCCGGCCTGCTCGTCATACCTGCCAAGCAGCTCCGCCAGCCGCGAGTAGACGTGCTTGTCGTCAAAGGTTCCCGGCACGTAGTGGGCGGTCTTGAGAAAGGCGCTGAGCACCTCCGGGTCCGGAGCGCGCCGCGAGAAGGCACGGATCGCCTCCTCGCACTCGGCGCGGTAGTGCTCGTGTGCCTTTTCACGCCGTGCGACGCCGATCAGGTGAAAGCGCTCGGGCAGGGCGCCGTCATGGGCGAGGTTGTAGAGCGCCGGCAGCAGCTTGCGCCGCGCCAGGTCGCCGGTGGCGCCGAAGATGACCAGTGCGGTCGGCGCCAGAGGCAGGCGCTCGAGCCCTGCCGCCAGCGGGTTCTCGGCCGCGATCTCAGCTGCTGTGCCGGCGGCGGCGCTCACCAGCCGGCCTGCTTGACCGCGCGTGCAAGGCCGACGAAGCCGATCTGCATTGCTCGATCCTATCCCGCCACTGCAGCGCGTGCCATCAGTGCCGCGCCGCGGACGCCCGCAAGCGGGCCGGAGCGTGCGATGCGCACCTGCGTCTTTGTCCCCACCCCCTCGAGGACGAAGCGGCTTGCTGCTCTTCGCAGGGGCTCGATCAGGAGCTCGCCGGCGCTGGAGACGCCGCCGCCGATGGCGACCACCTCCGGATCGAAGATGTTGATCACATTTGCCACACCGACGCCGAGCCGCTCGCCAAAGCGGCTGAGCGCCTCGCGGGCGCGCTGCTCGCCAGCCTGCGCGGCGGCAACCAGCTGTGGGCCGTCCCCGTAGCCGCACGCTGAGGCGAGCGCAGCGAGCGCGCGCCCGGAGGCGAGCGACTCCAGCGAGCCATCACGGGGGAAGCCGGGTGAGGCGACGACGCGATCGCTGAGATCGAGCCCGACGATCATGTGGCCAAGCTCGCCCGCCGCTCCGCTGGCGCCCCTGTATGGCTGACCGTCGATCACTATCCCACCGCCGACGCCCGTGCCGACGGTGACCATCACGAGGCTGGCCGCGGCCAGCTCGCCCCGCTCGTCGTGGGCCTCGGCCAGCGCGGCGCAGTTGGCGTCGTTGTCGACATATGTGGGCAGCGACGCAAGCCGCGCTTCGAGCACGCTGCGCAGGGGCAGATCGGCAAGCGGGATGTTCACCGAGGAGCGCACGCGGCCGCTTGCAAACTCGACCACCGAAGGGATGCCGATGCCCAGCGCCCGCACCGCTGCTGCGGCGATCCTGACGCTTCGCAGCTGCCCATCGACCAGGCGCGCGATCTGCGCGATCAGCTGCTCCTGCCCGGAGCGATCGGTCGCCTCCTCGGAGATGCCCTCGATCCGCCCGCCGATGAGCGTGCCGACCGCCACCTTGGTGCCGCCGAGGTCGACGCCGATGAAGGCCTCCTGCTGGTGTGCGAGCCCTGGCATCGCTCAGAACATACCGTCACGCGCTCAGGCCGCAGTTGCTGTACGCTGCGCGCCGATGGCCAGCGCCGAGAAGAACGCACCCGCTCTGGCGCAGCGCAGCAAGCCCGATCGCAACCTCGCGCTCGAGCTCGTGCGCGTCACGGAGGCCGCTGCGCTGGCGTGCGCGCCGCTGGTCGGCAGGGGCGACAAGGAGGCCGCTGACCAGGCTGCGGTCGACGGCATGCGTCACATGCTCCACTCGGTCCAGATGGACGGCCTCGTGGTCATCGGCGAGGGCGAGAAGGACGAAGCGCCGATGCTCTACAACGGCGAGCACATCGGGGACGGCTCGCCGCCGGCCGTGGACATCGCGGTGGACCCGCTCGAGGGAACCGCGCTTGCCGCCAACGGAATGCCCTCGGCGCTGTCTGTGATCGCGCTCTCGGAGCGCGGCACGATGTTCAATCCGGGCCCCTGCGTCTACATGGAGAAGATGGCAGGCGCTCCGGAGATCGCCGACCTGCTCGACCTCGACCGGCCGCTCGAGCAGACGATCGGGCTGATCGCCAAGCGCAAGCGCTCAGACGTCTCAGATGTGATGGTCGTCGTGCTTGACCGCCCCCGCCACGAGGAGGGGATCAGGGCGATTCGCGAGGCCGGGGCGCGCGTGCGGCTGATCGCACACGGCGATGTCTCCGCGGCGCTGCTCGCGGTCACGGAGCGCTCGCCTGTGGATCTGCTCTGGGGCATCGGCGGCACGCCCGAGGGCGTGATATCTGCAGCGGCGGTCAAATGCCTCGGCGGCCAGCTGCTGGGCAGGCTCTGGCCTCGCAACGAGCAGGAGCGAGCGGCCGCGGTGGAGGCGGGCTACGACCTCGAGCGCGTGCTCGATCGCAACGACCTGGTCGCGGGCGAGGACGTCTTCTTCTCGGCCACCGGCGTGACCGACGGCGATGTGCTGCAGGGCGTGCGCTTCCCGACCGCGGGCGGTGCGAGCACCGAATCGCTGATCATGCGCACCCGCTCTGGGACGGTGCGGCGGATCAACGCCCAGCACGACCGCGCAAAGCTGCGCGAGCTGCGCTCGCCAGGCTAGTGCCGCTGCGCGAAGCGCCCGACCCTCGAGATCGCAAGAGGGACGCGGCCGCTCTCGCCCTTCAGCCGCGCCAGCGAGCGCAGGAATGCGCGCGTAACGAGCACGTGGATTCGTGATTGGGTCGCGTTGTAGAGGCGTCGCGATACGCGCAGCGCAATCGCCGGGTAGAAGTTGGCAACCTCGACCCTCACGACCAGCCGCTCCTGGCCCTGACCTGCGGGACGTCGCTGCACCTCGATCTGCAGGTGGCCCTCGTCGCGCGCGCCCTGCGCGCCGCCCGCCACCAGCAGCCCGCGCTTGATCCGCCAGCGCACCAGGCCGCGATCTGCGCTCAGCTCGTAGTCGGGCGCATGGAAGGCAAGCAGGCGCAGCGGCGGGGCGATCAGCACGACCGCGCGCTCGTCCTTGCCGTAGTGCACGTGAACGAGGCCGAGCGTCGCGCGTGCCAGAAAGCGCCAGTAGGTGCGTGCCAGGCGCTCCAGCCCCTGTGGGGACCACAGCTCTGCGAGCGCGCTTTCGCCAAGCAGCAGCTCGCCGCGCTGCACCGAGCGCACCGCGCCCGTGCGCTCGTCGGTGCGCGTCTCATCAGCAAATCGCTGCAGCGTGCTCCGCCGCCCGCGCAGGGGTGTGGCTATGCGCTGCAGCAAGCGGCCGCCCATTGGCGCACAGGCTACGCTGTAGCGATGAGCATTGACGGGTCGACGCCCGCTGCCGTCTCGCTTGCGCAGCTCGGGGAGGAGCGCTGGCGCGAAGCCGGTGCGGAGATTGCCAAACGCTTTCTGATCGCCCAGATCGTCGCTCGACCGCTTGCGCAGACCGCCGATCTGCCGCTTGGTCAGCTCGCGGAGCGCGGGCCGGTGCTTGCGCGAGGCCTGCTGCAGGCGATCGCGGACGATCGCGAGCTGCAGAGGCTCCTCACCGGGTCGCCTCCCGCCTGTGGCGAGCTGGTGCGGCTGAGCGCTGCAGGCGATGGGCAGGCGGTGGTTTCGGCCGCCGAGACGCTGCGCGGCGCCGTCTGGGGCTGGCTCCTTCGCTGCGCGCGTTCAGACGGGTGGGAGCCGGGGGCTGCGCTTGCCGATCGGCTTGCCTACGTCTGCGCAGAGCTTGCCCGCTGTGCGCTCGCAGCGCTCGCCGAGCGACCGCCGACGCCGGGCGCCCCCCAGTCGCAAGGGCGCTTCGAGACCGAGCCCGAGGCTCAGGGCCGGGCAGGGGAGCCTCGGGCTGAGCACGGGCTCGGCACGACGCTGCGGCTTGACCCGGGATGGGAGTTTCCCGAGGAGGCGGAGGAGCTTGCCGGGGAGGCCACTGAGATGCGCGACTGGAGCAGCGCGCGGCAGGCCCAGGGCAGGGGATTGGCAGGCTCGCTGTCCGCGGGCGGGCTCGACGGTGGGCCCTACGCGGTGCTGCTGATCGAGCCCTCCGATGCCGAGCGGCTCGCCGCCGCGACGGAGCCCGGCGTCTTCGACCTGCTGCTGGAGCGCATCGGCGCGCTGCTGGCGGGCGAGCTGCGCCCGGACGACCGCATCGCGCAGGAAGGTCGCGGGCGCTGGTGGCTGGTTGCGCCGCAAACGGACGCCCGCGGCGCACGCGCGCTCGCTGCGCGCCTGGCGCGTGCGGTGGCTGCAGCGGTCGGCGATCATGGCCAGCCGCTCGCGCTTGTGGTCGGCATTGCCGCCGCGCCCGATGACGGCACCAGCGCCGCTGAGCTGGCAGCGCACGCCGAAGCGGAGCTCTTCAGCGCACGTGCAGTCGGGCGGTCGCTTGCCGTCCAGCGCTAGCGTGCGGCCTGCGCCGGCCGGCTCACCACGGCCCCGTCCCGCCCGCTGCCTGGGCCTCCGCTTCAAGCGGCTGGCCTGGAGCGGGTGCAAGCAGCGCGCTCAGGGGCAGGACGCCAATGCGCACGGTGCTCGTGGCGCCGAGCAGCGCCGCGGTGTGCGCGGTCAGATCGAAGCTTGCGCCGTGCGCATACGGACCGCGGTCGACGACCGGCACGGTGAGGGTGCGCCCGGCGTAGGTGAGCTCCAGCAGCGTCCCGCAGGGCAGTGAGCGATTGGCGACACCGAGCAGGGCTCGGCTCATCCGCAGCCCACAGGCCGTCAGCCGTCCGTAGAAGCCCGGGCCGTAGATGGTGGCGAGAGCGGGGCTGTAGGCCACCACCGCGACGGCACCGGCGGACGCGCCTGCAGCCATGCTCTGTGCGCGGGCAGCGCGCGCACGCAGGTACAGATGGCCTGGCCAGGGCGCGCGCCAGCGCGCGTGAAAGCGCCCGTGCGCGCCCAGCCGCGCGCGTGCAAGCGTGCTCCAAGGTCCGCTGGGCGTCGCGGCGCCCTCCAGCAGCACGACTTCTCCAGGTGAGAGCCCGTGCGCCGAGCCCCCGAACGGGAGGCGCTCGCCGAGCATCACGATCGAGCGCAGGTGGAACTCGAGCGGGCCTTCGCTGACCGTCACGACGCTCGCGGTGCCGGCAGCGCCCGCCTGGCCTTCGCTGGCCGCCGGCTGCGGTTCAGCTAGCGCTGGAGCGGCAGCGCCACCTGAGCGGGCGGGCGCCGCGGTGGCCTGCGCCTCGCCCAGGGGTGACCATGCGGCCAGCCCCGTGATCATCGCGGCTGCGAGCAGGCGGATCTGCCGGTGCGACGGTCTGCTCGTTCTTGGCTTGCTCATGCTCTGCTCGGCCTGCGCTCGGCGGGTCGGCCCTCGCGGCTGCTTCCCATCGGCTTTCGCGCTGCTCCAAATATCTGCGCCTACGGGGTGAGCTGACGGGCTCGTGCCTTACGGCACTAGGGCTCCGGACGGTTCCCATTCGCCCCGCACAGCGCTTGCCGTGCAGTGGGTCCCCCGTCCCCGCGACCTGGGTCGACGGGGCTCGGCGGCGCCGATCATAACGGTCGGAGCTTCGGAATGCCGGCCGGCAGCACTCAGTCAGCCCCGGCGCGCTTGCACGAGGCACCCATGCATGCGCGCTGAGCGCGGCGCTGGGCTAGCGGCGCCCGAGCAGCCCGCCCGCCCGTCGCAGCAGGCCCTCGCCGGCGCCGAGCGCTGCGCGCGCCAGCTCCCCGGCCGCCTCTCCGGCCACCTCCACCAGCGAGGCCACCAGCTCCGCGGAGCTGGGAGGCGCAACTTCGGCAGCCAGGTCATCAGGGGCGTCGTAGCCCTGGCGCGGCGCCGAGGGGCGCGGCTGCGCTCGCTGCTGCGAGCCTGTAGCCCCGCTCTTCGCGGGGCTCGGCGAGGCGCCTTGGCGCGCACGGCCGACGCGCCTCGTTCCGCTGGCGCCGGCCGCAGTCGGCGTCTTCGCCTTCGCGCGTCGCCTGCTTGGGGCGGAGGAGCCCTCGCCGACGGCCGCCGTCTGGCGCTCCGTCGCCTGCGCCCCGGCTGCCGCCCGCACGCGTCGGGCCGACGGCCGTCCCGGGCGGCTGCGCGGGAGCTTGCCGAGGACCTCGCCGTTGTCTGGATGCTCTTCGCTCATCTGCCGCAATGATCGCGCAGATTGCTCGCGCATGCGCTGCCGATCCGCAGGATTGGCCCCGAAAGGAGCAGAGTTCGCGTTAGCATGGTAGTGCGCGCCGCGCAGAGCGCTGCGCGCTAAGAATGAGAAGCATCGCGTCGGCCGCTGCCGGCGCTGCTGGTAGGACAAGCCGAGGACTGTGCCTGAAGGCTCTGCGACGGAGAAAGTGAGAGTGATGTCGGTAGCGGAATTCCAGGAACTCGATGAGATCAAGGGGCTGCTGGCAAAGGGCCAGCAGTTCGGGGTGCTGACCTACGCAGAGATCGTTGCCGCCACCGCGGACCTCGATCTGGACGAGTCGGACATCGAGGAGCTCCACGGCTTCATCGAGCGTCTGGAGATCGAGCTTGTCGAGGACATCGACCCGGCTACCGCCGCCGCGCTCGAAGTCGAACGGGCTCCCGACGGCAGGAGTCGCCGCAAGGCCAAGACCGCGCTCGACCTCAAGCCGGACATGACCACCGACTCGCTGCAGCTGTTCCTCAAGGACATCGGCAAGGTGCGGCTGCTGACCGCCCAGGAGGAGGTCGACCTCGCACGGCGGATCGAGCGCGGCGATCTGGACGCCAAGCAAAAGATGGTCGAGTCCAACCTGCGGCTGGTGGTCTCGATCGCAAAGAACTATCGCAACCAGGGCCTGCCGTTTCTCGACCTGATCCAGGAGGGCACCCTCGGCCTCGTGCGCGCGGCGGAGAAGTTCGACTATCGCAAGGGCTTCAAGTTCTCCACCTACGCGACCTGGTGGATTCGCCAGGCGATCGCGCGCGCGCTTGCGGACAAGGCGCGCACGATACGCATTCCCGTGCATGTGGTCGAGAAGCTCAACAAGATCGGGCGCGCCGAGCGCAAGCTGGTGACCGAGCTGGGGCGGGAACCGACGCCCGAGGAGATCGCGGCGGTTACCGACATCGACCCCGAAGAGGTTGATGCGATCCGACGCTCCGCCCAGGCGCCGGTGTCGCTCGAGAAGCCGGTCGGCGACGAGGAGGAGTCGGAGTTTGGTCAGTTCATCGCCGACGAGCGTGCCGAGTCGCCCTACGAGCGCGCGGCGGAAATCCTCACCAAGGAGGCGCTGCGCTCCGCGCTCGAGAACCTCTCCTATCGCGAGCGTCGGGTGCTCGAGCTGCGCTACGGGCTGGGTGGCGAGCAGCCGCGCACGCTCGATGAGGTCGGACGCACGTTCAACGTCACCCGTGAGCGGATTCGCCAGATCGAGAACCAGTCGCTGAAGAAGCTCCAGACGCTCGCCGAGTCTCAGAAGCTGCGCGAAGTCGCCTGAGCGGCGGGTAGATCGTCCAGCTTCCGCGCCGGCGCCTCAAGAACGCGGCCGCCGCTGCCGATCGCAGCCGCGATGTTCGAGGTTCAGGAGGCACTGAGAAAGCTGATCGCGCGCGGCGGCTCGGATCTGCATCTGAAGGTGGCCGCGCCGCCGCTCTACCGGATCAACGGCGAGCTCTCCGCCCTCGACGGCGAAGCTGCCCTGAGCGAAGAGGAGACGCAGGCGGCGCTTGAGGCCGTGCTTCCAGACGACTTCAAGCGGCGCGAATTCGCCGAGGAGAACGAGGCTGACTTCTCCTTTGAGATCAAGGAGCTCTCGCGCTTTCGCGTCAACGCGTACCGCCAGCGCGGGATGATCTCGCTTGCCTTCCGCGCGATTCCCAACGCGATCCGCACGATCGAAGACCTCCAGCTTCCGCCGGTGGTGCGCGAGCTGGCCGAGGAGGAGCGCGGCATCATCCTGCTGACCGGGACGACGGGGTCAGGCAAGTCGACGACGCTTGCGGCGATGATCGACCACATCAACGCGACCATGGCCAAGCACATCGTGACGATCGAGGATCCGATCGAGTACGTGCACATGGACAAGCGCTCGGCAATCAACCAGCGCGAAGTCGGCATGGACACGGCTTCCTTCGGACGCGCGATGCGACGCGTGCTGCGGCAGGACCCCGATGTGATCCTGATCGGCGAGATGCGCGACGAGGAGACCGTCCGCGCGGCGCTCTCAGCCGCCGAGACGGGGCACCTGGTGCTCTCGACCGTCCACACCCTCGACGCCTCGGAGTCGATCAACCGCATCCTTGACTTCTTCCCGCCCCATCAGCACAATCAGGCGCGCTCGATGATCGCCGGGACCCTGAAGGGCGTGATCTCGCAGCGGCTGGTGCGCTCACGCGACGGCGGGAGGGTGGCGGTCTGCGAGATCCTGCGCATGACCGGGCGTGTGCACGACATGATCAAGGATCCCGAGCAGATCGGCAAGCTCCGCGACGTGATCTTCAGCGGCTCCTACTACGGCATGCAGACCTTCGACCAGGCGCTCTTCAAGCATGTCAAGGCCGGACGGGTGGAGTTCGAGGAGGCGATGCGCATCGCCACGAGCCCGCACGACTTCAAGCTGCTTGTCGAAGCCGACGGCAAGCGCGGCACGACGATGGAGGACGTCGAGCGCGCTCAGAAGGAAGCCGCGGCCACGGCAGCGCCGACGGGCCAGCCCGCCCACGCCACCGCGGTCGGCAACGGCAACGGCAACGGCAACGGAAACGGGTCCCATGCCGCCTCGGGCCTGGTCGCGGGCGCCGCTGCGGCGATGCCGCAGGGGCCGCCGCCGGCCGGGCCGCCTGTGGTTGCGCCGAGCGCAGCTGCTGCCCCGACACCGGCCCAGGCGCCTTCCCTTGCGCCACCGACGCCGGTGCTCGCCGCTGCGCCGGGGCGCCCGGCGGCCGCCTCTATGCCACAGGCGCCTGCAGCGGCGCCGGCGCCGCCGGGCAGCGGCGACTCGGCCACCGCCCTGCCTGCGGCCGCCATCGCCGTGCCCGGGGCCTCCCCGGCGGCCCCCGCTGCCCCCGGCAGCGGCGCAGCCCCGGCTGCGAGCGCAACCGCGCAGCTATCGCCCGGCGCCGCCCCGCCGCTCGCCCCGTCCGCAGGCGCCGCCTCCGCCGCTCCGCTTGCCGGCCTCAGCCCCGGCGCGGCCCCGACAACGCCGCCCGAGCAGGCGCTTGACAGCGCCGCCACGCCGCCGATCACCTTTGGCGCCTCGCCTGCCCTTGCGGGCGCCCCCGCGTCGGATGCCGGTGCGCCGGGCGGTGGCCTGACCCCGGGCGCAGGCGCGTAGCAGATTCCGACTCTGCGCCGTCGCGCTCTGCGGGCAGGACATCCTGGGCCGCTCGCCTTGCGCCATCGCCCCGGCTCGGCGAAGGCTTGCTTCATTTAGTAAAGTATGGTCTTAGATGCCTGTCGATGAGAGCTGTCCGGTCTGCAAGACCGCGGAGATCGTCTGCACCAAGTGGACGTTGCTCATCGTGCGCGAGCTTGCGGGCGGCAGCTGCCGCTTCTGCGAGCTCGAACGCGCGCTTGCCGGCATCAGCCCGCGCACGCTTTCGCTGCGCCTGCGCGAGCTCGAGCGCGAGGGCGTCGTCGATCACCGGCGCGAGGGCGATCCTGGTGGTCGTGGCGCCTATCTGCTGACCGCGAAGGGCGAGGCGCTGCTGCCGATCATCGCCGCCATGCGCGAATACGGCGAACAGTGGCTTGCCGAGCTGCCCGACTGCGGCGATCGCCCGGCGCGGGCTCCGCGCACAGCCGGCGCGCGAGCGCTCGAGGCCGCCTGAGCGCTGCAAGGCCGGGTGCGGCGGGAAGGATCTGGGCGGCGCGCGGCGAAGCGCGCACTGTGCGCTCCAAGCCGCTTGAAGAGGCCCTGATCGACTTTCTCGAGGAGGCCGCCCGCTATCTGCAGACCGATGTTGAAGGGGGCGCGGAGGTGCCGCTCGAGCTCGAGCGCCGCGGCTCGCGCTCGCGCCATGCGGCGCTCTACTGCTGCCGGCCGCTCACGAGCGAGTACATCGGCGAGCGCTGGCGCGCGCTCGCCGGGCTGACGAGCTATGCGCGCGCGACCGCTGCGGTCGAACTGATCCCCGGCCTTGAGCTCTACGTCGGCGATGATGGGCGCGGTGGTCGCTGGGAGGCTGCGCGCCGCGGTCGCCGCGGCCTTGCCCAGGTTGCGCTGTGGATGCTCCTGGAGGAGGTGTTCGCTGAGCAGACGGACTTTATCCTCCACCGCGAGCGCGTGGAGCGCGCGCTCTCGGCGCTGGAAGCGCGCACAGGCGGCTCGGGCGGGGGCGCCGCTGCGATCGGGACGCTTCATGGGGTGATGATCGCGGTGCCGGAGATCGCGCTCGCCGGCGGCCTGTCGATCGCACGCGCCGATGCCGCAGTCGAGGCTCCTGAGGAGCTGCTGCCGACCGGGCCCGACGACGGCACGGCCCCATTGCTCGTCATCTACCGCGGCAGCGAGCAGGAGCGGCGCAGCGCGCAGCAGCGGGCGCGCGCGGCCTTCCAGGAGCTGCTGTGCGCGCTGCGGCTCTTCGGCGACGGTCGCGTCGCGCTCGGCGACATCGGCTATCTGCGCATCGCGCAGGGACGCTGGCGAGCATTTGCGACAGCGGGCGCGGGGCGCCCGCACGGAATGCTCGTGATCCGTGATGGCCAGGAGGACGAGCTGCGCGCGTTCTGCTCGCTGATCGCGCGTCGGCGTCCCGCCCAGGGACCGATCGCGTGGGCGCTAGCCCGCTACGAGCTCGGCTGCGGGCGCGAGAGCGAGGCGGAGGCGCTCAGCGACTACCTGCTGGCACTACGTGCCCTGCTTGAGCCGGAGGGTGACGCGCGCGGAGCGCTGGCGGGTCGACTCGCGGCGCTCTGCGCCAGGCGCGAGGAGCGCGGCGAGCTGGTCGAGCTCGTCTCCGGAGCGCACGCGCTCGAGCGCGCGGTGATCATGGGCAAGACCCGTTTGAGCGCCGCGGAGGAGGAGCTGGTGCGCATGCTTGCCGGACATCTGCGCGCCCTGCTTCGCGACGTGATCTGCGGCCATCTGGAGCCGGGCCTCGCGCAGCTTGCCGACGCGATCCTCGCTGCCGAGCTTGCCGAGCGCGAGCGGGCGGTGCAGGAGAGCGGCGAGCAGGCCGCGATCGCCCCGACGATCCGCCGCGCGCGTTTCGATCGCCGCAAGGATGCGAGCGTCGTGCCGGAGCCGACGATCACCGCGCCCGGGCGCTAGGGCTGGCCTGCTACCGCCCCACCCGTAGGTCACTCCCCTGCGCCGAGGAGCCTCTGCGCGAGATCGGCGAGCGCCCGCAGGTCTTCGATCTCCCCCTCCACCTGCGGCACGCAGATGGGCGCGCCCTCCGCCAGGGAGTCGCAGAGGGCCTCGACCACGGCTGCGTCGCCCTGTGCGAGCTTCGCAAAGTCTGAAAGGTTGGCAGCGAGGCGTGCGCCCATCTTGACTCCCGCCACGCGCGCCAGGCTTGCCCGCGCGCGCGCCTCCGACAGCGATGGCGCCTGGCCGCTGTGGACGCGATTGACCACCAGGCCGCCGTAGGGGAGGCCGAGGTCAAGCAGGCGCTGATGGAGCGCCTGCGCCTCCCGCGCCGGGCCGTGCTCGGGCGTGGTCACGATCAGGAAGGTCGCGTCGTCCTCACGCAGCAGCGCCTCGACGGCGTGTGCCCGAGCGCGCAGCGGGTCCCCGGCAAGTGCGATCACGCGCAGGAAGTCCGCAAGCTCGCTGACGACCTCGAGTCCGGTTGCGCGGGCGAAGAGCGCAAGCAGGATCGCCGTGGCCGAGGAGAGCGCGCGTGTTCTGATCGCGCGCGGCAGCGCGCGCGCCACCGAGCGGGCTCGCCCACCGCCGGCGGCGGGCGCCTCATCCTCCTGCACGCCGGCGGCGGCTAGGAACATCGCGATCGCGCGGCTCTCCAGGAACGATGCCAGCTTGGCGGGCGCTTCCAGGAAGTCGATCGCGTGCACCGCCGGGGGCGTGTCGAGCACTATCGCCTCGAAGCGCCCGGAGCGCGCAAGCGCATAGAGCTCCGCGACCGCGGCGATCTCCTGGGAGCCTGCCTCGCCGGCGATCAGCTCGCGGTAGACGCGGTTGCTGCGCACAGCTTCGCGCGTGCGCCGATCCGGGGCAAGCTCCTCCACCAGGCGATCGAAGGTGCCGCGGGCCTCCAGGGTCACCGCCCACAGCTCCCCGGCGAGCTCGATCCCCGCCGCCTCCAGCAGTGCGGCCGGCACCTGCAGGGGCGCTCCGGCCGCCTTGGGGCCGGCGGGATGGCCGGGGCGCAGCCCGAGCGCTCCGGCCAACCGGCGCGCGGGGTCGATCGTGACCACCGCGACCCTGCGGCCCTCGGCCGCCAGCCCCAGCGCAAGCGCGGCGGAGACGGTCGTCTTGCCCACGCCGCCCGGGCCTGCGCAGATGCAGATGCGCTTGCCCTCCAGGCGCTCGCGCAGCTGCCCGACGCCGTGCGCAGCGCGCGCAGCCGCTCGATCTGCGCGCTCGCGCTCGCCTGCTGTGCCTGGCGCCATCGCGCCGATCCTAGGCCGCCGCGCGCCGGGCGGCCTCATCGGACGCCCACGCCGATGCTCGCCCTGGCGCCCGCGGAAGCGCGCGCGGGCTTGCAGGAATCCGCTATCGCCCTGCGAATAACCTCACCGATGGAGCTGGTGCAAAGCGGCAGAGAACGGAGCAAGGCTTGGGCGTCAAGGCGAAGGTCATAGCATTTGCAAACCAGAAGGGGGGCGTCGCCAAGACGACGACGACGCTCAACCTCGCTGCGGCCTTCGTAGAGGCCGGACAGCGCGCGCTGTGCGTGGACATGGACCCGCAGGGCAACCTCACGATGTCCCAGGGCATCGACCCCGACTCGCTGGAGCGATCGATGTACGACGTGCTGGTGCACAGGCTGCCGATCCGCGAGGTGATCCGCAGGCGCGAGGTCGACATCGCGTGCGCGTCGATCGACCTGGCCGGCGCAGAGATCGCAATGTCCACGATGATTGGGCGCGAGCGCTCGCTGGAGAAGGCGCTGGAGCCTATCCTCGGGGAATATGACTTCATCTGCATCGATACGCCGCCGAGCCTCGGCCTGCTCACGATCAACGCGCTCACGGCCGCGGACAAGGTGATCGTCCCGGTGCAGTGCGAGTATCTGTCCATGCGCGGCCTGATTCAGCTCCAGAACACCCTCGCGATGATCCGCGAGAACCTCAACCCCGATGTCGAGATCGAGGGCATCCTGCCGACGCTCGTCGACTCGCGGACGGTGCATGCCAAGGAGGCGATCGAGATCCTTGAGGAGAACTTCGGCGATCGCGTCTTTGCCTCGCGCATCCGCAAGACGATCCGCTTCGCCGAGGCGCCTGTGAAGGGGATGTCGGTGCTGCGCTATGAGCCGGACGGTACCGCCGCTCAGTCCTATAGAAAGCTTGCGGAGGAGGTGCTTGCAAATGGATCCTAAGAGAACGAAGCGGGCGAGCATGCGCGAAGGGCCGCTCGCGGCGCTGTTCCGGCGCACCGACGAGGAGGAGCACGTGGCGCCCGCGCCGCCCTCCGGGGAGCCCGCGAGCGCGGGCGGCGCCGAGGACCGGGGAGACGCCCTCGGGACGCCCGGCCGCACCGAGCCCGCGGCGCAGCCGGCGCAGACGCGCGCGACCGCGGAGGTGGCAGCCGCACCGCAGAGCGCTGGGCAGGAGGCGCCGAGCGCGCTGCGCAGCCCGCAGGAGCGCCTGCGCGAAGTCTTCTCCGAGGAGATCCCTGAGAACATCATGGAGCGGGCCGCCACGACGGCGGAGCGCGCGCTGCTGCAGGAGGGCGCAGCGGACGCAGGCGCAGCTGGGGAGCGGCGGCGCGACGCCAAGCCGGTGCTGCGCGTGATCGGCGTCGGCGGCGCCGGCGTGAACGCGGTCAACCGCATGGTCGAGGCCGAGGTGGCGGGTGTGGAGTTCATCGCCATCAACACCGATCTGCAGTCGCTGCAGCAGTCGACCGCCGATGTGACGCTGCAGATCGGCGAGAGCGCGACCGGCGGCCTGGGCTCGGGTGCTGACCCCGGTCTCGGGCGCCAGGCGGCCAGCGAAGAGTACGACCGCATCAAGGCGCTGCTGAAGGGGTCGGACATGATCTTCGTGACCGCAGGCGCGGGCGGCGGAACGGGCACCGGCGGCGCTCCGATCGTCGCTCGCATCGCCCGCGAAGTCGGCGCGCTGACCGTGGCGATCGTCACCAAGCCCTTCGGCTTTGAGGGCTCGCGGCGGATCAAGCAGGCCGAGGAGGGGATCGCCGATCTCGCCAAGGAGGTCGACACCCTGATCACGGTTCCCAACGATCGCCTGCTCTCGGTGCTCGACCGCCAGACGACGATGGTCGACGCCTTCCGTGTCGCGGATGACGTCCTGCGCCAGGGCGTCCAGGGAATCTCCGACCTGGTGACGCTGCCTGGCCTGATCAACCTCGACTTCGCCGACGTGCGCACGATCATGTCCAATGCCGGCAATGCGCTGCTCGGGATCGGGATGGGCGTCGGCGAGAATCGTGCGATCGAGGCGGCGCAGCAGGCGATCGCCTCGCCGCTCCTGGAGATCTCGATGGACGGCGCGCGCTCGATCCTGCTCTCGATCACCGGGGGTCCGGACCTCTCGCTGTGGGAGGTCAACGACGCTGCGCGCGCGGTCTCCGAGGCGGCCCATAAGGAGGCGAACATCATCTTCGGGGCGATGGTCGATGAGAAGCTTGACGAGCAGGTCTGGGTGACCGTCGTCGCGACCGGCTATGGGCGCGACTCGCGTCTGGGGCGCGCGGAGCTGCGCGAGCCGGCCGGCGAAGTGCGCATCCGTCGCACCAGCGCGCCCGGAGCGCGCTCCTCCGGCGCTGCGGAGCGCTCCCTTGCGGTCGGCGAGCTCGAGGTGCCCGAGTTCGTTCCGCGCTAGAGGCGCGCCGCAAGGCGCCTGTGGGGCGCAGTGATCGCCGACTCTTCAGCGACGATCGGGTGCGAGCGGCGCGGGGTGATCGCTGCCGGGCACCCGTTGAGCGCGCAGGCGGGCGCGGATGCGCTGCGTGAGGGCGGCAACGCGGTTGACGCAGCGCTTGCGGCACTGCTCGTCTCCTGTGTGGCCGAGCCGCTCCTGACCGGGCTTGGCGCCGGCGGCTACATGCTCGTCGGCGGCCCGGGAGTCGTGCCGGAGGTGCTTGACTTCTTCGTCGCCGCCCCGCCGCTGCGCAGCGACGCTGCTCACGTTGAGCTCCAGGCGGTCAACGTCTCCTTCGGCGACGCCGAGCAGGTATTCCACGTCGGACCGGCCTCCTGCGGCGTCTATGGCGTGCCGGCAGGCATCTGCGCAGCGGCTGAGCGCTGGGGCAGCATGCCGCTGGCGGAGCTTGTTGCTCCGGCCGCAGAGCTTGCGCGCAGGGGAGTGCCCCTGAACTCCTCCCAGGCATACGTGGCGCGCATCCTCTCGGAGCTCTTGCGCTCAAGCAGCGAGTGCGCGGCGCTGTGGGCGCCCGCCGGAGCGCTCCTGCGCGAGGGCGAGGTCTTCCGCAGCGAGGAGCTTGCGCAGACGCTGCTGCTGCTGGGATCGGAGGGGGCGGAGCCCTTCTACCGCGGGGACATTGCAGCGGCGGTCGCTGCGCATGTCGAGGCTCGCGGCGGCGCCCTCAGCAGGCGGGCGCTAGCCGAGTATCAGGCGCAGCTGCGCGCTCCGATCTCCTGCCGCTACCGCGGCTGGCAGGCCTTCACCAACCCGCCGCCGGCGGCGGGTGGGCTGCTGCTCGCCTATGCGCTCGCGCTGTTGGAGCGTCGCTGTGCGCATCCGAGCGCTGCGGATCTCGTGGTGGTCATGGAGGCGGCGCAGGCGGCACGCGATCAGCGCTTCCTCGCGGGGCTATCCGAGGAGGGCTTTGCCAGGCGGCTGCTGGAGTCCGCCGGGGCCCGGCTGGGCGGGACGACGCATGTCGCGGCGATCGACGAGGCGGGCCTAGCATGCTCGATGACGACAACCAACGGCGAGGGGTCCGCGGTGGTCGTTCCTGGCACCGGCATCCACCTCAACAACATCATGGGCGAGACCGATCTGAACCCGGGCGGCTTCCACCGCCATCGGCCGGGCGAGCGTGTGCCGAGCATGATGGCGCCGACGCTGCTGCGCGACGCAGAGGGTCAGCTGATTGCGCTCGGCAGTGCCGGCTCCAACCGCATCCGCTCCGCGATCCTGCAGACGATCAGCGCGGTTGTCGATCGCGGGATGGGCGTCGCGGAGGCTGTCAACGCGCCGCGCGTGCACGCGGAGGAGGGGCTCGTCTACTGCGAGCCGGGGATCGCGCTCGGTGAGCTCTCAGCGACGCTGCCGGCAGAGCGGATCGTCACCTTCCGCGAGCGCAACCTCTTCTTCGGCGGCGTCCAGGCGGTCGCGCTGCGCGCCGGTCGCCTTGAAGGCGCCGGTGACCCGCGCCGCGGCGGCGCGGCTGTGCTGCTCTGAGCCTGCGCTCAGCGCAGGGGCTTGCGCGCGCAGAGGACCAGGTTGTAGAAGACCCCTGCCGGCATCATCGGCTCCAGCAGCGCGCGGTCGATGCCCTGCAGCAGTAGGTAGCCGCGGTAGGCGTACTCGCGCCAGAGCCGCGGCACCGTCTCCGGGGTGGCGCTGGCCTCGAGCGTGCGATTGGTCCAGCCGAACCAGTTTGCAAGCAGCTCTTCGCCGCGCACGCGGACATCGCAGAAGCCGGCCTCCCGAGCAAGTGCCGCAAGCTCGCCAGGAACGAAGGCGTGCACGTCAACGAGGCCCTCGAGCGCCTCCTGAGCTGTGGCGTCCTGCTCGTGCGCCCCCTCCTGGCGGCGCGGGCGCGCACGCACCAGCGCACGCCACAGCGGCGCCAGGCGGCTGGCCCCGCGCTTGGGCACGCTCGCGATGCGGTCGCCGAGCAGTGATGGCTCGCCCGCGAAGAGGATCATGCCGCCCGGCGCGAGCACCCGCTCGAACTCGCTGAAGGCGCGCGCCAGGTCCGGGATGTGGTGGAGGATCGCATGGCCGAGGACCAGATCGAAGCTCTCCGCCGCGAACGGCAGTGCCTCCGCCGAGCAGGTGCGGGTGCGGACCTTCAGCCCCTGCGCGCGCGCGTTGCGCGCAAGCGCGCGCAGCATGCCCGGCGCGATGTCGGTGCATGTGAGCGTCTCGATCAGCCCCGCGCGCAGCAGGTTGAGCGAGAAGTAGCCCGTTCCCGAGCCGATCTCGAGCGCCCTGCCGAAGGGCTCCGGTGCGGTGCCCAGCGCGCGGCGGACCTTCATGCCGACCTGGCTTTCCCCGAGCGCGTCGAAGGAGATCCCCCATTTGGCGTCGTAATGATCGGCCGCGACGTTGTGGTAGCGCACGTTGGCGGTGCGGATCTCCTCGGCGCTCAGCGTGCTCGCCCTGCTGCCCATGGCCGGATCATGTCAGAGTTGCCCGGCAATGCGCAGAGCGCCAAGCAGCGAGACCAGCGTCGATGGGCGGCATCAGCCTGCAGCGCCGGAGCGCTTTCTGCAGCGCAACCAGCCGCCCGGGGTGCCGCCGCTGGCGCTGACCGGTGAGCGCACGCTGCCCGACGTCCCTGCCGAGAACTACTGGTTTCGCCGCCACCTGGTCGTCTACGAGTGGATCGCAGCGCGTGTGGCGGGGCGAAACGTGATCGACATGGCCTGCGGCGAGGGGTATGGGTCGGCGCTGATCGCCGAGCATGCCGCATCTGTGGTAGGGGTCGAGGCCAACCCCGAGACCTACGAGCACGCCCGGCTGCGCTACCGTGCGCCCAACCTGCGCTTCGAGCGCGACCTGATCGAGACCTTCGCTGAGCGCGCCGAGGTGATCGTCTGTCTGCAGACGATCGAGCACGTTCGCGATCCCGAAGGGGTGCTTGCCCACTTTGCGACGCTTGCGCAGGAGGCGTTTGTCTCGACCCCCAATGTGCTCACGCTGGCGCCCGCAGGCGCGCAGCATTCCGGGAATCCCTTTCACCTGCGCGAGTACACGCCCGAGCAGTTCAGTGCCCTCTGTGCAGGCGCCTTCGCCGAGGTGCACATGCTCGGGCTCTACCACGCGCGCAAGCTGCGCGCGCACGAGCTTGCGTTGCGTCTGGGCTTTGAGCGCGCGCATCGCGCCCTGCGCATGACGCGCCCCTTCTACGAGCGCTTCACCCCTGCGATCTCCACACGCGACTTCGCCCTGCGCCAGGCACGAGCGCCGCGCGAGCTTGCGCGCAGCCTCGACCTGATCGCCCACTGCCGGCGCTAGCGCATGCACGCTCTCCGCGCGCAACGGCAGCAGGGCGGTGCCGGCGAGCTGGCGATCGTGCTGCACGCCCACATGCCCTACGTCGAGGGCTACGGCACCTGGCCCTTCGGTGAAGAGTGGCTGCACGAGGCGATCGCCCGCTGCTACCTGCCCCTGCTCGAGCTGCTGGAGGAGGGCGCGCCGCTGACCCTCTCGCTGACGCCGGTGCTCTGCGACCAGCTGGAGGCCCCCGGCCTTGCCGATCGCTTCAAGCGCTTCGTGAGGGAGGTGCGCGCTCACACCCACAAGGAGGATGCCTGCGGGCTGCGCGCCGCCGGGCAGCCGGCGCTGGCGGCCGAGCTGGAGCGCTGCCAGCGTGAGTACGAGCAGGCGGTCGCGCAGCTTGATGCCCACCAGGGCGACCTGCTTGCGGCGCTCGGGCCTCACGTGCGCTTCACCTCAGCCGCTACGCACGCGATCCTGCCGCTGGTGGCAAGCGACGCGCTGGCGCGCGTGCAGGTCCAGAGCGGGGTGAGAGCGCACCGCGCCCGCTTTGGCGCCCACTGGCGCGGCGGCTTCTGGCTGCCCGAGTGCGCGCATGCGCCGCACATCGAGCCGATCCTCGCCGAGGCCGGGGCGCGCGTCGTCTGCGTGGAGTGGACGCAGGCGCTCGGCGCGGGCGCCATCGCGCACCTGCGCCCCTACGCCGGCGTCGGCGGGCTCGTGCTGGTCCCGATCGATCGCCTGCTCATCGACCGCGTATGGGGCGCGCAGGGATACCCCGCGCATGGCGTCTACCGCGACACCCACAGACGCACTGTCCACAACCACAACCCCTGGGCCAATGACGGCTCCGCCTACGATCACGACCGCGCGCTGGCACAGGCGCAGCGCGACGCCCGCGACTTCGCCGGCGCTCTCGCAGAGCGGCTGCGCGCAGGGTGCGCGGCGCTCGGAGAGGGTGCACTCGTCGTCGTTGCTGCCGATGCGGAGCTCTTTGGGCTGTGGTGGTATGAGGGCGTGGCCTTCCTGCGCGCGCTTGCTGCCGAGTGCCGGCAGCTGGGGCTTACGGTCGCCCATCTCGATCAGGCGAGCGCGCTGTCGGCGCCGCCCGCGCCGCTGCCCTCGGGCGCCGAAGGCCAGGCGCAGGAGGAGGCGCGCGCAGGCTGGCCGACCAGCTGGGGGACGGCCGGCGACCTGCGGACCTGGTCCACCGCCTGCGCGGAGGTGCGGGCGATGGCATCCGCGACGCGCGCGGCTGAGCTTGAGCTGCTGCGCAGGGGGGCCGCTGCCGGCGGCGTGGCGCTCCGTGAGCTGCTCGCGCTTCAGGCCAGCGACTGGGCGTTTATGGTCGCGCGCGGCGAGGCGCTCCCCTACGCCCGTGAGCGCTTCGCCGGGCACCGCCGCGCGCTTTGCGCCGCGCTTGCCGGCGCGCCCGGGCCGCCGCCGCGCAACCTCGCGCGCTTTGCCGACGTCGCGATGCTCGAGCTGCCCTGACGCAGGGCGCGCCGACCTCAGCGGTCAAAGCGCAGCGTCTTGGGCGCCGCGCGCATCCGGATCACCCGTGCAGGCACGCCCGCGGCGACGGCATTGGCCGGAAGATCTCGGGTCACCACTGCGTAGGTGCCGATCACGCTGTTGTCGCCGATGCTCGCGCCGCGCAGGACGCAGGCGCCATAGCCCATCCAAACGTTGTTGCCGACGTGCACGTCGCGCATGTAGATGCCCTGCTTGCGGATCGGTCGCTCGACATCGACGACCCCGTGATCAAAGTCGATCAGCATCACCCGATCGGCGATGATGCACTCGCGCCCGATCGAGATGTGCCGATAGGCGGAGATCGTGCACTCCTGGCCGAGGACGCTCTTGGCGCCGATCAGCACCTCGCCCTCGTGCACGCGCACCTTCGTGCCGTCGCCCAGCCAGCTCCAGCGGCCCAGGTGCAGACGCGCATGCGGGCCGACCTCAAGCCGCACGCCCGGGCGGATGAAGCAAGGGCCTTCGCTCTGCAGGCGCGAGCGCAGGCGCAGCTTCCAGTAGAGGTAGCGCGCAAGCAGTCTTGCATGGGCGGGCGTCAGCATGCCTTTGGCGCGAAGGAAGGACAGCAGCGCGAGCGCGCCATGGCGCCTGCGCAGCTCCTGTTCGCTTCCCGGCGAGCCTGCCACGGCGCCCGATCGTAGCCGCGCGCGCCGCTCGGCATACTTCACGCTCATGATCGAAGCTGCCGGCCAGGAGCAAAGCACGCTCGCCGAACGTCTCCGCGCCGGCGATCGCCGCGCCCTTGCGCGCGCGATCACGCTGGTCGAGAATCGCGCCCAGGGGGCGCCTGCGCTGCTGCGCGAGCTCTACCCGCATACGGGCGCCGCCGCGATCTACGGCTTCACCGGCCCGCCTGGCGCGGGCAAGTCGACCCTGATCGGGGCGCTCACGAAGGTGCGCCGAGAGGCCGGCCGCTCCGTGGGCGTGCTCTCGGTGGATCCCTCCTCGCCCTTCACCCACGGCGCCGTGCTGGGCGATCGCATCCGTCTCTCCGAGCACTTCCTGGACCCAGGCGTCTTCATCCGCTCGATGGCCAATCGCGGCGCGCTCGGCGGCCTCTCGGAGGCGGCGCTCGAGACCACCCTGCTGCTCGACGCCGCCGGATGCCAGGAGATCTTTTTGGAGACCGTCGGCGTCGGCCAGGCGGAGATCGACATCATCGATCATGCCGACACCGTGATCCTTGTGTTGATGCCCGGGTCGGGCGACTCCGTCCAGGCGCTCAAGGCGGGCGTGATGGAGATCCCCGATCTGATCGTTGTGAACAAGGCCGACCATCCGCTCACCGACACGCTTGTGCGCGAGATCAGGGGTGTGCTGGCGCTCGGCTCCGAGCAGCGCGAGGACGAATGGCGCGTGCCGATCGTGAAGACCGTCGCCGCTGAGGGCGTGGGCGTGCAGGAGCTGCAGGAGCTGCTCGCAGCCCACCGCGAGCACATCATCGAGCGCGGGCTGCTGGAGCAGCGGCGACGGCGCAACCTGCGCAACGAGATTCTCGCCCTTGCTGCGGCGCGCATCCGCCGGCGGCTGGAGGCGAGCCTCGCCGAGCGCGCGGATCTCGGTGAGCTGCTTGACGCTGTCGTCGAGCGCAGGATCGACCCCGCGTGCGCAGCAGCGCAGCTGCTCGACGAAGCGCCCGGCGGCTGAGGGCGCCACGAGGCCGAGCGTCCGTGCGCAGCTCCTGGCGCGCCGCGTGCGTTAGGCTTCGCGCCCCGTGGCTTTTGACTACATGAGGCTGGCCGACCGCTCCTGGCCGCTGCTGCGGCGGCTGATGGCCGGGCATGTGGCGGCTTACCGCGCGACCGGTGGGCTGATCGGGCGGCGCTTTCTCGGCTTCGGGCCGGTGCTGCTGCTCGATCATGTGGGCGCCAAGTCGGGCAAGCGCCGCACCACGCCGCTGCTCTACGCGCGCGACTCCGACAGCTTCGTGATCGTCGCCTCCAAGGGCGGTCATCCCCGCAATCCCGCTTGGTATCACAACCTCCTTGCCCACCCGCAGACCTCCATCCAGGTCGGGCGCGAGCGCCTGCGGGTGCGCGCACGCCCGGCACAGGCGAATGAGCGAGAGCGCCTGTGGTCGCTTGCCGTCAGCGTCTACCCGACCTACGAAGCCTACCGCCGGCGCACCGACCGCGAGATCCCGATCATCGTGCTCGAACCCGCCTGAGCAGCGCTGCAGCGCACGCTCGCGCCCGCCGGCGTCGCCACGCTCAGCACAGCGACCGCGCCAGCTCGACCAGCAGCCGCACGCCGAAGCCCGAGCCGCCCTTGGCGGCGTAGGGGCGTCCCAGGTCCCAGGCGCAGCCGGCGATGTCGAGGTGCGCCCAGGGCAGCGAGGAGGTGAAGTGCGAGAGGAATGTGGCGCCGACGATCGTCGAGGCCTTGCGGCCCTCCGGCGCATTGTCAAGCTCGGCGTAGCGGCCCCTGACCAGCTCCTCGTACTCCTCGTCCAGGGGCAGGCGCCACAGGCGCTCGCCGCTGCGCTCTCCTGCGGCGATCAGGCGCTCAGCCAGCTGGTCGTCGTTTGCCATCAGCCCGGCGAAGGTGGACCCCAGCGCGATCGTCACGGCGCCGGTGAGGGTGGCGACATCGACGAGCAGCTCAGCTCCCAGCGCGGCCGCATGGCAGAGGCAGTCGGCGAGCACCAGACGACCCTCTGCGTCGGTGTTGCTGACTTCGATCGTCCTGCCGTTCATCGCGCGCACGATGTCGCCCGGCTTCAGCGCGCGCCCGCTGGGCAGGTTCTCGGTTGCGCCAAGCACCGCCAGGACCGCGATCGGCAGCTGCAGCCGCGCGATCGCGCCGATGGCGCCAAGCACTGCGGCGCCGCCGGACATGTCGAACTTCATCTCCGCCATTCGGGCTCCCGCCTTCAACGAGATCCCCCCGGAGTCGAATGTCACCGCCTTGCCGATCAACCCCAGCAGCGGTGAGCCGGGCGCGCGGCCGCCCGCTGGCTCGTAGCGCAGCGTGATCAGCGCCGGCTCCTGCTCTGAGCCCTGTGCGACGGCTGCAAAGGCTCCCATGCCGCGCTCGAGGATCGCCGCTCGCCCCTCGACTTCGGCGCTTATGCCCGGCACGCTCGCAGCCAGCGCGCGGGCGTGCTCAGCGAGCGCCGTCGGGGTGAGGTCGTTGCCCGGGCGGTTCTGCAGCTCTCGCGCCTCGTTTGCCGCCTCCGCCGCCACCTTGGCCGCCTGCAGCGCGGCGGTCAGCTGCTCGCGCTCGCCCTCCTCGCCGGAGACGATCAGCGCATCGAGGTGACGGCGCGTATCGCCATCCTCCTCGATGCCCGCCCTGTAGCGCTCAAAGCGGTAGTCGGCGAGCGTCACACCTTCGACCAGCGCCCGCCCGAGCTCCTCTGCGGTAGCCCGCGTGCCCTCCGGCAGACGGATGCAGAGCGTCCGGCCTGCGAGCTCGATCGCTCGGCGATGCGCGAGCGCCGCGGCCACGCGCATGCGCTCGCCTTCCAGGCGCTCGCGCTCTCCCAGCCCGACGAGGAGCCAGCGCCGGCCCTCGGCATGTGTGTGCGCGAGCGCCTTGAAGCGCCCGCGCGCCTCGCCGCTTGCGATCAGCGCGAGGACCGCGTCGGGCAGCCCCGCCGGCGGCGCGTCGCCCTCGAACAGGCCGACTGCGATCGCCTCGGCCGCCTGCTCCGCTGCGGGGCTGCTGAGAACGGCGAGATCCACTCTGGAGCGCCACAATAGCTGCGAGCGCACCGAGAGCGCTAGCATCCGCTGCCGGGAGGCGCGCTGCACGCGCAGGTCGTTCGAGCGAAGAAAAGGAGATTCAGCGACATATGAGGATCGTCCCTGGAGAGAAGAGCAGTGATCGCGAGGTGCACGGATGAGCGGGACCGTGATCCTCTCAAGCGCAAGGACCCCGATCGGGAAGCTGGGCGGCGGGCTCGCATCGCTTGAGGCGACCGAGCTCGGCGGCAGGGCGATCGCCGCTGCGCTCGAGCGTGCGGGGGTCTCCGGCGAGCAGGTCGACCACGTGGTGATGGGGCAGGTCCTGCAGGCCGGACAGGGGCAGATCCCCTCCCGCCAGGCGCAGATCAAGGGCGGCATCCCCAAGGAGGTCTCAAGCGAGACGATCAACAAGGTCTGCGCCTCCGGGCTGCGCGCGGCGGTGATAATCGACCAGGCGATCCGCGCCGGCGAGGTCGAGCTGGGCGTCGCCGGCGGCATGGAGTCGATGTCGCAGGCGCCCTACCTTGCGCCGAAGGCGCGCTTCGGCTATCGCATGGGCGATGCCCAGCTGCTGGACGCGATGATCAACGATGGCCTGCGCAACCCCTTCTCGGGCAAGCAGATGGCGATCGAGGCGACGGAGGTCGGGGACGAGCTGGAGATGACCCGCGCCGATCTGGACCGCTGGGCGCTGCGCTCGCATGAGCTTGCCATCAAGGCGATCGACGAAGGGCGGCTGGCGGAGGAGATCGTGCCCGTCGCGGTGCCTCCCGCCAAGCGCGGCGGCCCCGAGCAGCTGATCGCCCTCGACGAGAGCCCACGGCGCGATACCTCGCTGGAGAAGCTTGCGGCGCTGCCCGGCATCGCCAGCAGGGAGGGCTCTCACACCGCGGGCAACTCGCCCGGCGTCAACGACGCGGCGGGAGCGCTCGTGCTGGCGAGCGCGCAGTGGGCCGCCCGCGAAGGCAAGGAGCCGCTGGCCGAGATCGTCGCCCACGCGCAGTCGGCCAACGACTTCGCCTACCTCGCGACGACGCCGGCGAGCGCGGCCGAGAAGGCGCTCGCGAAGGCCGGCCTGAAGGCCTCCGACATCGACCTCTGGGAGATCAACGAGGCCTTTGCCTCGGTCACGCTCAACTCGATACGCACGCTTGCGATCGATGAGGAGAAGGTCAACGTCAACGGTGGCGCGGTGGCTCTCGGCCACCCGATCGGCGCCTCCGGCGCGCGCATCATCGGCACGCTCGTGCTGGAGCTGCGCCGGCGCGGCGGCGGCTACGGCTGCGCGGCGATCTGCTCCGGCGGCGGTCAGGGCGACGCGCTGATCGTGAAGGTCTAGGCGCAGCGGTGGCCGAGAGCCAGGCGAGCAGCGGCGGGCGCCCGATCCGCGTGGTCGTGGCCAAGCCCGGCTTAGACGGTCACGACCGCGGCGCGAAGATCATCGCCCGCGCGCTGCGCGACGCCGGCATGGAGGTCATCTACACCGGCCTGCACCAGACCCCGGAACAGATCGTTGCGACCGTGATCCAGGAGGATGCCGACGCGATCGGCCTCTCGATCCTCTCCGGCGCGCACATGACGCTGGTGCCGCGGGTGATGGAGCTGATGCGCGAGCAGGGCGCCGAGGACGTGCTCGTGACCGTGGGCGGCACGATCCCCGCCGAAGACATCCAGCCGCTCAAGGAGCTGGGAGTGGCGGAGGTGTTCACTCCGGGAACGCCCACGCAGGCGATCATCGACTTCATTCGCGAGCGCGCGGTGCGCCGCGATGGCTAGGGGGCCTGCGCTTTAGGTGCGCGCCCCCGAGCGCCGCGTCCTCCGGCCGGGGCGCTGCCCGTCGCCCGATCGCCCGATCCAATAGGATTGCGCCCGCGCCGGGAGGGGAGAGGGCCGTCGCCGGCGTGCTGCCCTAGGATGCCGCGGGCAGGGCAAAGACGAGAGCACATGCACTACAAGCAAGATCCCCGAAGGAGCCAGAGCAGATGAAGATATGCGTCCTGGTCAAAGAGGTCCCTGACGCAGCCGTCGAAAAGCGGATCGACCCCGCCACCGGGAGGATGGACCGCAGCGGCGAGAAGAACCTCAACCCCTATGACACCCACGCGATCGAGGCGGCGATGCAGATCCGCGAGGGCGGCACGCCCGTCGAGGAGATCGTGGCCGTGACGATGGGCCCGGAGAGCGCGGAACGCACGCTGCACAAGGCGGTCTCGCTCGGGGCAGACCGCTCCGTGCACATCTGCGACGATGCCCTGGCGGGCTCGGATGTGGCGGCCACCGGCTACGCCCTCGCCCAGGTGCTCAGGGGCGAGTCCCCGGACCTGGTGCTGCTCGGTCAGCAGTCCGACGACGGCGAGTGCTACACGATCGGCGCGGTCGTCGCCGAGCACCTGCGGATGCCATCGCTGACGCAGGTGATCAAGATGGATGTCGAGTCGGACGCGCTGCGCTGCGAGCGTCAGGCCGAGTACGGCTACGACACCGTTGCGGTCAAGCTGCCGGCGGTGATCTCCGTCGGCGACGCGATCAACGAGCCCCGCTACCCGTCGCTGAAGGCGATCATGGGCGCCAAGAAGAAGCCGCTGCAGCGGCTCTCCGCCGCCGAGGCGGGGATCGACCTCGCAAAGGTGGGCGGCGAGAGCTCCGGCGCGCACTGGATCGCGGTGATGCCGCCGCCGCAGAAGCCGCCCGGGGAGATCATCGAGGACGAAGACACCAATGAGACGGTCGAGAAGATTCTCGCCTGGCTCGAGCAGCGCAAGCTGATCTAGCAGATTGGAGACCAACTGATATGTCGAACATCCTTGTCTACGCCCTCCACTACGAAGGGCAGATCAACAAGAACTCGCTGGGCGCGGTCTCCGAGGGAGCGCGCCTGGCGGCGGAGCTGGGCGGCGAGGCGCATGCGCTGCTGGTGGGCGATCAGGCCGGCGAGGAGCTGGCGGGGCCGCTCGGCGCCTACGGCGCAAAGAAGGCGCTGATCGCCTCCGGACCAGAAGGGCTTGCGCAGCCGGTCGTCGACGCGATGGCCAAGGCGATCACCGATGGCGGCTATAAGTACGCGCTCTTCGGCGGCGGCCTGCTCGGCTTTGAGATCGGTGCGGGCCTGGCCGCACGCCTCGGCGCGGGCGTCGTGATGGAGGTGACCGGCGTGCGCGTTCAGGAGGGCAAGCTGATCGCACAGCGGCCGATCCTCGGCGACTCGGCGATCTCCGAGATCGAGTTTCGCTCGCCCGTCGGCATCGTCATCGGTCGCCTCAATGCGTTTGAGGCCAAGGAGAGCGGGGCTGGCGCCGCCGCGGTGCAGCGGATCGACTATGAGCTCTCCGCGCACGCCCAGCAGGCGACGATGGTCAAGCGTGGCGAGCAGCGCGGCGCGGATGTCGACATCGAGGGCGCAGACATCATCGTCGCCGGCGGACGCGGCCTGGGCAAGCCCGAGGGCTTCCAGCTCTGCGAAGACCTCGCGGCGGCCTTCGGGGGCAACGCAGCCGTGGCGGCGACTCGTGCGGTCGTCGATGCCGGTTGGTACCCGTACGCCGCGCAGATCGGACAGACCGGCAAGACGGTCTCGCCGAAGCTCTATCTGGCGGCGGGCATCTCGGGCGCCATCCAGCACAAGGTCGGCATGCAGTCCTCGGAGAACATCATCGCGATCAACAAGGACTCGAATGCGCCGATCTTCGAATTCTGCGATCTCGGGATCGTCGGCGACCTCAACAAGATCGTTCCCAAGCTGACCGAGGCGGTGAAGGCGCGCCGCGGAGCGTGAGCGCCAACGGGGCCGGCAAGATGAGCGAGCACAGCAAGAGCACTGCGCCGGCGGCCTATCCGCCGCCGGTGGACTCGCGCAAGGAGTTCATCAAGCGCTCCCTCGACGGCGAGGACGAGCGCATCGACGTGGGCGTGGCGATCGTCGGCGGCGGCACCGCCGGGCTGGCGTGCGCCAACCGTCTGCTCCAGCTGCTCGGGGAGGATGCCGAGACGCTCGAGCGCCTGGGCGAGGTGCCCGTGGCGGTGATCGAGAAGGCCAAGTCCTGCGGCGGCCACAATCTCTCCGGGGCGGTGATGCGACCCGGCCCGCTGCAGGAGCTCTTCCCGGATATGACAAGGGAGCAGTGGCGTCAGGAGGGCTTCGCCTTCGGCGAGGTCACCAAGGAGGCGGTCTACGTGCTGACCGGCCCCAAGACGAAGATCTCGGTGCCGATCCTCGCCGTGCCCAACTTCAAGAACCACGGCAACGAGGTCATCTCGGTCTCCGCGCTCGCCCGCTTCGGCCAGCGGCAGGCCGAAGAGGCGGGTGCGTACGTGCTCACCGAGACCGCCGCCACACAGCTGATCGTCGAGGAGGGCGCGGTCGTCGGCGTGCGCTCCGGCGACAAGGGGCGCGGCAAGGAGGGCGAGGAGCTCTCGAACTTTGAGCCCGGCACGGACATCAAGGCGAAGGTGACGGTCCTTGCCGAGGGCTGCTGGGGCCATCTCACAGGCGCCGCGATCAAGGAGTTCGATCTCGCCCGCGGCCGTGAGCCGCAGGTGTGGGAGCTTGGCGTCAAGGAGGTCTGGAAGGTCAGCAAGCCCCTGGACCGCGTGATCCACACCTTCGTGCAGCCCTGGCCGCTGAAGGTCGCAGCCAAGTACGGGCAGCTGGGGGGCACGTGGATCTATCCGATGAAGAACGAGAAGACGGGCGAGGACCTGGTCTCGATCGGCTTCGTCGTGGACCTCAACTACCGCGACGCGACCACCTCCGCCCATGACCTGCTCCAGACCTTCAAGACGCATCCGCTCGTCCGGGAGATCCTCGAGGGGGGAGAGCGGGTCGCATGGGGCGCAAAGGCGCTGCCGGGTGGCGGCTGGTGGTCGATGCCGAGGCTCTCGATGCCCGGCGCGGTCCTGATCGGCGACGGTGCCGGGATGGTGGACACCGCGGCGCTGAAGGGCGTGCACCACTGCATCCGCTCCGGGATGCTTGCCGCCGAGGCGATCTACCGCAACCTCAAGTCCGGCGAGCCGCTCGAGCGCTACGGAGAGGCGGTGGCGAGCTCGGCGATCGGCGAGGAGCTGCACCAGGTGCGCAACACCCGTCAGGTCTTCCAGAAGGGCTTTCTGTTCGGCAGCCTGATGGCGGGGCCCTCGATCATGTCCAAGGGAAAGTTTCCCCCCGGGCGCCAGGAGTGGCACCGCGATGACGCCGAGCCGATGTTCATCGGCGACACCAAGAAGGTCTACCCGAAGCCCGATGGCAAGTACACATTCGACAAGCTCTCCTCGGTCTTCATCACCGGCAACGCCACCCGCGACGATGCGCCCAACCACATCCGCCTGCGCCGGAACGTTCCGCGCGAGGTTGCAGAGACGTGGGTCTGGATGTGCCCGGCTGGCGTCTATGAGATTCCCGAGGACGCGCCCGCGCACGGCAACGTGGAGGTGACCGTGAACTACACCAACTGCGTGCAGTGCGGGGCGATCACCGCCAAGGGCGGCAGGCTGACGCCGCCGGAGGGCGGCGACGGGCCGCTCTACCAGATCACCTGAGCGCCCTGCGCAACAACAGGGCCCGGCCCGTGTTATCGAAGAGTCGGGGCGAGAGCCGATGTTTCTGCCAGCGAGCGACCCCCTCATCCACTCCTCTCTCGGCGCGCCTGCGCCGGCGCTGAGCGCACGCGTCCTGCGCTGCGGCAAAGCTGCCGGCGCAAGCGGGTGGTCGGCGACCTTCCTCGGCCAGATGTACGCTCTTGAAGGAGCGCAGCGGATGGCGATGCGCGTCACGCTCGAAGAGCGCCAGGCGGGGTCGCGCACCTTCACGCCTGTGTATGCCCCGGGCCTGGGCGGCTGGCACCCCTCGGCGCCCTCGGTGCGCGTCTTTCGCTACCTGGCGCAGGTCACCAGCCTCACCGGCCCTGCCGACTACCGCGCGCTGATCGACTTCCGCTGGCTTGCGCTCGGCGGTCGCGTGCTGCGCGCCGCCCGACGTCGCACCCCCGAGTGCGCCGTCCCGGCCGCCGTGGCGGGCACGCGCCGCTCTCGGGCGGCGCTGCCGCGCGCCCGCTCCGCGCGCGGGCGAGCCCGCGCCGCGCTCCGTGCCCGGGCTCTCTAGAATGGATGCATATGAAGGCGGAGCTGCATCCCGACTACGTCGTGGCGCACGTGCGCTGCACCTGCGGCAACGAGTTCTACACGCGCGCGACGCGCGCCGAGTATCACCTCGAGATCTGCTCCAACTGCCACCCCTTCTACACCGGGCGTCAGAAGCTGGTTGACACCGGCGGTCGCGTCGAGCGCTTCCAGCGGCGCGTGGCCAAGGCGCGCGCACGCGCCGCCAAGGCGACGCAGGGTGCCTGAGCGCCGCGGTCGCTCGTGCGCGCAGCCTAGACTGAGGGAGCGATGATCGAGCAGCTTGTCGCGCAGATCGAGGCGCGCTTTGCCGAGCTTGCCGAGCTCCTGCAGGACCCGGCGGTGATCGCCGACCGCAGTCGCTACGCGGAGCTGGCGCGCGCCTACCGCGAGCTTGAGCCGGCCGCGGAGCTGGCGCGGCAGTGGCGTCGCGCCAACGACGACATAGCCGGCGCGGAGGAGCTGCTCGGCGAGGATGGCGCCGATGCGGAGCTGCGCGAGCTCTTGCGCTCCGCGCGCGAGCGCGCAGCCGACCTTGCCGAGCAGATTCGCCTGGCGATGGTCAGGCCCGACCCCAACGACGAGAAGAACGTGATCGTCGAGATTCAGCCCGGCGCCGGCGGCGAGGAGGCGGCATTGTGGGCGGAGGACCTCTACCGCATGCTCACGCGCTATGCGGAGCGACGTCACTTTGCAACCGAGCTGCTCGCGGCCGGCGAGGGGAAGTACACCTTTGCGATCAAGGGCAAGGGCGCCTACTCGGTCTTCAAGCACGAGGGCGGCACGCACCGCGTCCAGCGCATCCCCGAGACCGAGTCCCAGGGTCGCATCCACACCTCGACCGCGACCGTCGCGGTGCTGCCTGAGGCCGAGGAGGTCGAGGTCGAGATCGACCCGGCCGATCTCAAGATCGACGTGTACCGCTCGACCGGCCCCGGCGGCCAGTCGGTCAACACGACCGACTCAGCGGTCCGCATCACGCACAAGCCGAGCGGGATCGTCGTCTCGATGCAGGACGAGAAGTCTCAGCTGCAGAACCGCGAGCGGGCGCTGCGGGTGCTGCGCGCGCGCCTCTACGAGCGCGCCGTCGCAGAGCAGCAGGAAGAGATGGCCGCCGACCGGCGGATGCAGGTCGGCACGGGCGATCGCGCAGAGAAGATTAGGACATACAACTACGGTGAGCGGCGCGTCACCGACCATCGCATCAAGCTGACCACGCACAACCTGGATCAGGTGCTGGCGGGCGAGCTGGATGAGCTGACGGCGGCGCTCCAGGCCGCCGAGCGCTCACGGGCGCTTGCCGCCCAGACGGCGCCCGGCGGCGCGGCGGAGGGGCGCGAGGTTGCGGCCAGCGGCGCAGCGAGCGCACGTCGCAGCGCCCCGGAGAGTCGATGAGCCCAACGCGCGCGGCGCTCGCGGAGGGGGCGCGCGTGCTCGCCGGCACAAGCTCCAGCGCGCGGCTCGACGCGGAGCTGCTGCTTGCGCAGTCGCTCGGGGTCGCGCGCGAGCAGCTGCTTGGCGGCGTGGCGGAGGACCTCGCCGCAGGGGAGGCCTGGCGACCAACCTACGCGCAGCTGCTCTCTCGCCGTCGTGCCGGCGAGCCGCTCGCCTATCTCATCGGCAGGCGCCACTTTCGCGACATCTGCCTCGCTGTCGATCCGCGCGCGCTGATCCCCCGCCCGGAGAGCGAGCTCTTGGTCGAATGGGCCCACAGCCTGCCCGCCGGGGCGCGGGTGCTCGATCTTGGCACCGGCTCCGGCGCGCTTGCGCTCGCGATCAAGCAAGAGCGCCCCGATCTGGATGTGAGCGCCAGCGATGTGACGGCAGACGCCCTGGCGCTGGCGCGAGAGAATGCGCTTGCGCTGGGCCTGACCGTGAGCTTGATGCACGCCGATCTGCTCGCGGGCGTCGGCGGTCGCTATGACGCCCTGATCTGCAATCCGCCCTACGTTGCCACACGCGACCGTGCCCAGCTGGCGCCCGAGCTCTCCTATGAGCCGGCGGTCGCGCTCTTTGGCGGCGAGGATGGCCTCGCGGTGATCCGCCGCTTGGTGAGGGAGCTCGCGCGCCGCCAGGACTTCGCGCAGGTGGCGCTTGAGATCGGCGCCGGTCAGGCCGCAGCCGTCGGCAGGCTGCTGAGCGACGCAGGCTACGAGGTCCGTGCGTGCCTGCGCGACCTGGCCGGGCGCGAGCGCGTGCTGGCAGCAGCGCGCAGCAGCGGCCTGGGGGCAGGCGCGTGAGCAGCCCCGGCGCCGGTAGGAGGACTGAGGCGCGGATGCTGCGCGTCGTGGCCGCGCACAGCGCCGATGCGATCGGCGCCGAGGGCGCAGAGGCCGTGGCCGCGCTTTGCTCCTGCATCGGTGAGGGTGGCGTCGCGCTGATCCCGACCGACACCGTCTACGGCCTTGCCTGCGACCCGGACAGCGGCGAGGCGCTCGCGCGCCTCTACGAGATCAAGGGCCGCCCGCCCTGGCGCCCGGCGGCGGTCATGTTCCCCACCCTGGGCGAGGCCTATGCGGCGCTCGGCGAGCTGCCCGCCCGTCTGCGCGAGGCGCTTGCGCGCCTGCTCCCAGGGCCGGTCACGCTGCTGCTTGAGAACCCCGCGGGCCTCTTTCCGCTCGCGTGCGCTCCACAGGACGCGCTCGCGCCGCCGGCGGGAGCCGGTGCGATTCACGCGGCCGATGCGGCGCTCGGCATCCGTGTGCCGGCGTTTGCGGGTGGCCCCGCGGCGCTCACGCAGCTGGGTCGACCGCTGCTGCAGTCCTCAGCCAACCGCACCGGGGGCGCCGACAGCGGCAGCCTCGCGCAGATCGACCCGCAGCTTCGCGCGGCAGCTGACATGGTGCTGGACGGCGGCGCGCTCCCCGGCAGCGCCTCGAGCGTGATCGACCTGCGCCGCTACGCAGCCGAGGGGCGCTTTGAGCTGCTGCGCGAGGGGCCGCTCGGGCGCGAGCAGATCGCGCGGCTGCTCGATGCTCCGATCAGCACCCGCGCTGAATCGACCGACGTTCACCCTGCAATCGCGCCTGAATTCGGCCATCCCTTGTCTATCTGAGCTGCCCCGGCTTCGATGGAGACCGTGATCTACCCCGGAAATAGTGGACTCGCCTTTCTGGAATCCTCCGGCAATCGACAAGGAGGAATCCGATGCCAAACAGCTATTCCGCCGAGGTCCGCAGGCAGGTCGTCGACCTGGCCCGATCGGGCACCAGGGTCGCGCAGCTGGCCGATGCATTCGGCATGCGGCAGACCACCATCTACAACTGGTGCAAGCAGGAGCGCATCGACCGCGGCGAGGCGCCGGGGCTCAACACCGAGGGACAGATGGAGCTCGCTGCCGCCAAGCGGCGCATACGTCAGCTTGAGACCGAACTGGCCCTCTCGCGGAAAGTCAATGAAGTCTTTCTCGACCAGAATCTTGGCCCAAAACCCGGTCTCCGTCGAACCTAGGGCAGTCCAGGGAGCTTCGGGGTCGTCAGCCGTCGGCAAGGATGGGCGATGGCAGCCGGCACCGGTTCCGCGAGGAGAGGGGGCCGGGTGGGCACCGGACCGGCCGGCACGTGGGGTGGGGCACAAGTCGCCGCCAGGCGGATAGCAGCACTGTCTTGCGGGGCCACGCTGGCGCCTACTCGCGTTCCATAGCGACACTACCGTGGCCGCCGCGAAGGCAATCTCAGACTGCTCCTCTCCGCGATGGCGGTTGGGCCAGCGTGGCCTCGAGGATCAGCACGATCGCGCACGCGAGTGCCCACAGCTGGGCGACGAGCGCCCACAGACGCTCTTCGAGCCCCTGGTCGCCGACGAACGAGCTATGCAGTACAAACGTGACAATCCCAGCAACCGAGAGCACCAGAGCGCCGTTCAGCACGACTCGCGCCAGCCGGCTCGGCCACGCCGACCGGGCCAGCGCGAAGCCGCTCAGCAGGAGGGACACCTTGATGCCGAGGCTCAGCCATATGTGGGCGTCGAAATGCCAGGAGATCGCGCCCGCGGCCGCGCGTGATCTGCACGCGGCGCTCGTGATCAGCGAGCAATCCATGCGCAAGGGCCCGACGAGAATCGCGCACATTCCGGCAAGCACGAAGCACAACGGCATCGCCAGCGGCCAGCTCCGCGTAAGCAGCGCCGGTAGGAGTGCGACGGCGAGGGCGATCAAGCCCAGTCCCCAGACCGCCATAAACGCCGTGAAGATCCAGGGGTGTGCTGCGCCTTGCCGACCGAGTTCGCTTATGTACTGGCGAACCACTGAGTAGTGAGGTTCGAGTGCGCCCGCGAGCGCCCATCCGCCGACGAACACGAGCTGTGCGAGGATCGAAGCCCACGCGAGCAACCACGTACGGCGGCGCGCAGCCTCGGGCAGCGGTGGCCACCCTGCCGGTCTGAGCCAGAGCGCGAGGTCGCGCAGCACCTCCCCGGATCTAGCCGGGCGCTGCGCTGACGCGCGTGGGCCAGCCTTGGCGGGACTCTCGATACCACCCAGCGGCGGGGAACCGCCGCGAGACGCTAGCTCGATGTCATCAGCTCGACGCGGTTGCCCCATGGATCTTCCATGTAGAAGCGACGAGTCCCTGCCAGCGAGTCGTCCCACTGAACCTCGATGCCAGCAGCGCTCAGGCGCTCCGCGAGAGCGTCGAGCTCTCCCGCATCGATGCGGAACGCCGGATGGGCCTTGACCGCAGGGACGAAGTGCTCGCTGACGCCGAAGTGTAGCTGCTGTCGTCCGACAGCGAACCACACCACACCGCGCTCGCGGAGCGGCTCCGGCTTCTCAATCTCGGCGAGCCCCAGCAGGTCACCGAAGAACCAGCGGGCCCTGTCCTCGCAGCCACGCGGGGCGGCCAGCTGGACGTGATCGAGCGCAACGACGCCCATGAAGACCTCACGTTACATGAGCCGGGCGGCGCGGCAACGACGCTGCCGCTCCCGCCGCGCACTTCCACCGAGCCGAGACCAGCTTGCGGCCGTTTCTCCTGCCCGCATAGGGTCCATCGCGGTGGCCCGTCAACGAACGCCACGCGACACATCACCTCAGCGCTGAGAGCGCCAGCGCGGGCACGCACACGACCGGAAGGAAGTTGCAACGGCGGGCAGAGGAGCTCGGCTCTCTGGGTAGCGATCAGAACGGCTCCTCTGGGAGCTCGACCCTGCCCTCGGGCCAGTCCGCTCCCGCTGTGAGCGGCTTCCACATTGCGAGCATGGGCATCTCGATCACGCCCGAGGGCTGCTGCGCGAAGACAGGCCCCTCGATGAGCTTGAAGCCGAACTTGGCGTACAGGCGGACGTTTGCCGGCGAGCAGAAGAGCGTTGCTCGCTCGGCGCCAAGCTCATTGGCAACTTGGAGCACACGCTCGATCAACAAGCGCGCAAGACCACGTCCACGAGCAGCACGAGTAACGATCACCCCGCCGATCCCGGCCACCTGGAGCAGTGAGTCACCAACCCGCACATCGGCGAGAAGGAGTCCAGCCAGTGCAACCAGAGTCCCTGCCTCATCGCGCAGTCCGAGCCTGTGGGTGCTCGTTCGCCAGTGCAGAGTTTCGCCGACCCCGCCCCATGGTTCTGGCTCTCCCGCGATGACCTGCCGCCAGTCCCGGTCGGTCACCTTCGCCAGCTCGACCAAGCGCATCGACACACGGTAGCGGTTGGCCACCGGGGGTCCGGTGCGGCGTTGGCGTGACTCCGGGAGGGGCCGCGCTGGACGCCGAGCAAGTGATCGCGTTGCGCGATTCGATGCCGTCGAGGACCCCGAGTCGGCCCTCCGCGCCTGGTTGATCCCAGCCGGGGTCCCGACCAGCTCAGACGTCGGCGACGGTTCGTGTACAACAATGGCGCCGTGGACGACTCCGGCAGCGATAGCCTGGATGAGCCAATCGAGGTCGTGCCGCACGACCTCGGGTGGATCGAAGACGCGCGACGGGCCGCCGACCAGTTGCGTGCGGTTGTCGGTCACCTCGCCAGCGGCGTCGAGCACATCGGCAGCACGGCCGTACCCGGGCTCGCGGCGAAGCCGATCGTGGATCTCGCGGTGGCGGTAGAGCCCGCCCATCGCGAGGAGGCCGTCGATGCTCTGCAGCGACTCGGCTACGTGGATCTCGGTGAGGCGGGCGTTTCCGGACGACGCTACCTGCGCTGGCGCCGCTCGCCGCCGGCGGTCAACGTGCACCTCATGGCGCCGGGCAGCGCGCTTTGGATCGAGAACCTCCTGCTGCGCGACTACCTGCGCTCGCACCCCGACGCGGCTGCTGACTATGCGGGGGCCAAACTGTCGGCGGCCAGTCTGCACCCGACGCTGCTTGCCTACTCGGAGGCCAAAGCCGACCATGTCCAGCACCTCCTGATCGCCGCCCGGGAATGGGCCGCCGGCGCTGGCTCACCGCGCTCGTCGTAGATAGTTCGCTGGTCTCCACTCGTGTTTGATCATCCGCCACAGCCACTCGATCCCGGCCTCCGCGGGAGCATCGCGCCCGTCCGGTCTCTCGCCCACGAAGCTATATCCGAGCTTCGCCGGGATTCCGGCGCTGGCCTCGCTTGCCTTGTCGTGGTGGATCTCGACACGCTCGATGCCGGGCAGAGCGAACGCGGCGTCCGTGAGCATCCACGCCACCCGCGTGGCGAGGCCCCGGCGCGTGAAGGCGGGGTGAATCCAGTAGCCGAGCTCGAGCCTGCAAGGCCCGATCCGGCGATGAAGCCCGCAGCTTCCGGCTACGCGATCAGCGACGAACACGCCGAGCATCACATCTCCACCTCCGAGCCATTCGCGCTCGCGCCCGGCGAGCATCGCCTCTCGCTGCCCTGGCGGCGCTTTGGCACGCGCAGCTCGATGCTTCAGGCCCTGGTGTCCCAGGGGCGCTCACGGTAGCCGTTGCGGGAGCCCTTGCGCTCGGTGCTGACCTCTCCATATCCGGCGTGCCGTAGGGCTTGGGCATCTGCGGACATCAGCGCTCAGCAGATGAGTCTTGAGCAGCGAGCGCAAGGTGCCGGGGTCAGCTTGCTGGCGCTTGAGCGCTCAGGAGCTCGGAAAGGCTCATGCTGTGGAGCGCCGGCCAAGAGTGGTCATCTCCTTCGTGTGGTTTGACTTGATCCACGAAGGATCCCGAGATGGCCGCGCTGAGTGCCGGCCGCTGCGCGAGGGTCGGGTCGTACACCACCTGCGTGGGCGCTAACCACGGGCGCGCCCTGCTAGCCTCGAAGGGCGCTCGCGACTGGCGCAGTCAAGGTGGGTGCAACCACCGGGGAGCGGGCGTGCCTCATGGCTTCGACAGCAGCCGCGCGCCTGGGCACAAGCAACGACCAAGCCAAGGAGCGCCGATGTCCAGCAACGCATCCACGACCCTTCCCGAGGACTTCTTCAACCGGCCGCTTGCCGAGGTTGACCCCGAGATCGCAGCCGTCCTGCGCGGCGAGCTCACGCGCCAGCAGCAGACGCTCGAGATGATCGCCTCGGAGAACTTTGTGCCGCTCTCGGTACTCGAATGCCAGGGCTCGGTGCTGACCAACAAGTACGCCGAGGGCTACCCTGCTCGCCGCTACTACGGTGGCTGCGAGTGGGTGGACATCTCCGAGCAGCTTGCGATCGACCGCGCCAAGGCGCTCTTCGGCGCCGAGCACGCCAATGTCCAGCCGCACGCCGGCGCGCAGGCCAACGCCGCCGTCTACCACGCGCTGCTGGAGCCGGGCGATCGCATCATGGGCCTCTCGCTCGCCCATGGCGGCCATCTGACTCACGGCATGAAGATCAACGTCTCCGGACGGCTCTACGAGCCGGTTCCCTATGAGGTCGACCGCGAGAGCTCGCTGATCGACATGGATGCGCTTGCCGAGCTTGCGCGCGAGCGCCGCCCGAGGCTCCTGCTGGCGGGATGGTCAGCCTATCCGCGCGTGCTCGACTTTGCCCGCTTCCGGGAGATCGCCGATGAGGTCGGGGCATACCTGATGGTCGACATGGCCCACTTTGCCGGTCTGGTGGCGGCCGGGCTGCACCCGAGCCCGGTTCCCTACGCCGACGTCGTGACCACCACCACCCACAAGACGATCGGCGGTCCGCGCGCGGGGCTGATCCTCTGCCGCGAGGAGCTCGCCAAGCGGATCGACTCGGCGGTCTTCCCCGGCCAGCAGGGCGGGCCGCTGCAGCATGTGATCGCCGCCAAGGCGGTGGCGCTCAGGATTGCCGCCAGCGAGCAGTTCGCAGAGCGCCAGCGCCGAACGCTCGCGGGCGCGCAGATCCTGGCCGAGCGGCTGCAGGCTGGCGCCGATCAGCACGGCGGGCGGCTGAAGGTGCTGAGCGGCGGCACCGACGTCCACCTCGTGCTCGTCGACCTGCGCGAGCTCTCTCACGAGCTCACCGGCCGCCAGGCCGAGGATCGCCTGCACTCGATCGGGATCACCGTCAACCGCAACGCGGTGCCCTTCGACCCGCGCCCGCCGATGCAGGCTTCAGGGCTTCGCATCGGCACCCCCGCGCTTGCCACGCGCGGCTTCGGCCCCGCGGAGTTCGAGGAGGTGGGCGAGCTGATCGCCGAGATGCTGCTCAGCGCCGACGAGGAGGCGCTCGCTCCGCGCCTGACCGAGCGCGTGCGTGCGCTAGCCGAGCGGTTCCCGCTCTACGAGACCCTTGCGCAGGGCGCTGCCGTGGCCGGATAGGGCGCAGCGTGGCGCTCCTGCAGGCTCCGGCCGGCAAGCGCAGCGCCGATCGCCGCCGCTCCTGCGATCCTGTAGGCGAGCGTTATGCACCCGACCGAGCTTGACGCGCTCTTTGCCTTCCTTGCCGCCGCCGCGCTGACGGCGCTGCTGACGCCGCTGACGATGCGCCTGGCGCGCGCGCTGCGTGCGGTCGACCATCCGCGCGAGCGCGGCCTCTCGGATCGTCCCGTGCCGTTGCTCGGAGGTCTGGCGATCTTCGCCGGCGTGTTGGTGGCCGGGCTGATCTGGCTGCCAGCGCGCGAAAGCGACGGGCCGCACTGGTATGGCGTGCTGCTGGCGGCCGCAGTGATCACGCTGGTGGGCGCGCTCGACGACCGCTTTGACCTGCACCCTGCGCTCAAGCTTGCCGGCCAGATCCTCGCTGCGATCGTCGCGGTCCACTACGGCGTCGTGGTCAAGGACATCTCGGTCCCCTTCGTCGGGCTTCTGCAGTTCCCCCACGAGGGGCCTGCGATCACGGTTGTGGGGCTTGTTGCGCTGATGAACGTCGTGAACTTCTCCGACGGCGTGGACGGCCTGGCCGCGGGCGTCTCCGCGATCGTCGCCGCTGCGCTGGCGCTGATCGCGATCAGCCTCTTCTACGAAGGCCACCATCTGCCAAGCCTTGCACCGGCTGTCTTTGCGGCGCTGATCGCCGGCTCCTCGCTCGGCTTTCTGGTGCACAACTTCCCGCCCGCGTCGAGCTTCATGGGAGACTGTGGCGCAAACCTGCTCGGCCTGCTGATGGGCTGCCTGGCGGTCGAGGCGACGGTGAAGACGGAAGTCGTGATCTCCTTTGTGCTGCCGCTGATCCTGCTCACGGTGCCGTTTCTCGACACGACCTTTGTCGTGCTCAAGCGGCTGAAGTACCGACGCCCGATCTACGCCTCCGACAGCGAGCACTTCCACCACCGCATGGCGCGGATCGGCTTCTCGCCGCGCAAGACGATCGCCTACCTCTATGCGTGGACGTTGATGCTCGCGGGTCTGGCGCTGGCGCTGCGCTTCATCCCCTACAGCAACCATCACGGGCAGTTCCGCACAGGGTGGACGCTGCTGCTGGCGGCGATCGGCGCGATCGTGTTCGCGGCCTCGATCTATCTCGTCTATCTGCTTGAGATCCTCAAGTTCCGGCGCCTGGACGCGCTGCGCCTGCGCCTGCTGCGACCGAGTGCGAGCGAGGGCGAGATCGAGCGCGACCTGCAGCGCGACCTGGAAACCGGCGAAATGGCGGTGGTGCGGCCGGAGCTGCTCAGGCGAGCTCCGCCGGGACGGCGTCCAGCGCCGGCGTCCGGCGAGCGGGCCGACGGCGCCCCTGAGCCGATTGCCGAGCAGTGCGCGCAGCCGGCCGGGCAGGGCGTGCGCTCTGCCGCTGTCCCTGCGTCCGGGCGGCCCTCCGTCGGTCCCGCAAGCCGGGTCGGCCCGCAGCAGCGCCGCTGAGCAGCCCTCTGCCCACCAGCCTGCCGGCTCCGAGCAGCGTTCTGCGCGTCAGCGTCAGCGGCGCCTTCGAGAGTCGCAGCCCCGACCCGATCAGGCGCGCGGGCGGCTCTGCGCTGTGGGCAAGCTTTCTCGCCAGGCCCTGCAGTGGCATCTGGTCGGGCAGGGAGAGGCGCGCCAGGCGCCGTGCGACCGTCCCCAGCTGCCGGTGCAGCGGCCCGCTGTTGTAGGGGACGCCGTAGCGCTCCAGGATCGCGCGCACCTCGACGGCGATGTCCGCGTAGCGGTGGGCCGGCAGCTCGGGGAAGAGGTGGTGCTCGATTTGGTGGCTGAGGTTTCCGGAGAGAACGTGCAGCAGCGGGCCGCCGCTGATGTTCGCCGAGCCGAGCACCTGGCGCAGGTACCACTCCCCGCGGCTCTCCCGCGCGCTCTGCTCGATGCCGAAGGCCTGCGTGCCGTCGGGAAAATGGCCGCAGAAGATGATCGCAAACGCCCAGACGTTGCGGGTGAGGTTGGCGCTCAGGTTGCCCGCAAACACCGCCGGGGCAAGCGGGCCCGCAAGCGCCGGATAGAGCACGTAGTCCTTGAGCAGCTGGGCGCGTGCCTTGGCGAAGATGGCGCGCGCGAGCGGCAGCTTCTCGCGTGCGGAGGCCTCGCCCGCAAGCACGCGCTCGACTTCAAGGTCGTGGAAGGCGACGCCCCACTGGAAGAGCAGCGCGAGCAGGGTTGCGTAGAGGGGATTGCCGAGGTAGTAGGGGCGCCATGGCTGGCGCTCTGAGACGCGCAGGATGCCATAGCCCAGATCGCGGTCCTTGCCGACGATGTTGGTGAAGGTGTGGTGGATGTAGTTGTGGGAGTGGCGCCACTGGTCGGCCGGGCAGACGGTGTCCCACTCGAAGCGCTCGCCGATCAGACGCGGGTCGCCCATCCAGTCGTACTGCCCATGCATCACGTTGTGGCCGATCTCCATGTTGTCGAGGATCTTTGCCAGCGAGAGCGCCGCCGTTCCGGCAAGCCACGCCGGCGGCAAGAGCGATGCGTAGAGCATGCCCCGACCGCCCAGCTCCAGCGTGCGCTGGAGCGCGATCATGCGCCGTATGTAGTTGGCGTCACGCTCGCCCAGGTCGGCGCGTACCCGCTCACGCAGGGCGTCAAGCTCACGGCCGAAGCGCTCGATCTGGGCGGGCGTGAGATTCGGGAGGCCGGCCCTCGGCGCTGCGGACGCCTCAGCGCCGCCCCGCACGCCGGCGCCCCCATCGCTGCGCTTTGCACTTGTCTTGGTCATCGAACCTCCGTTCCTTCTCTACAGGTCAAGCTCCAGATCGCCCTCGGGCGCGCTCACGCACAGGCGTACCAGCTCCTCCTCGGAGCCGGAGCGGGCGCCGGTGACGATGTTGCGCACAACGCCCGCACGCTTGCGCGTGGCACAGGTGTTGCAGATTCCCATGCGGCATCCGAAGGGCGGCCTCAATCCGGCGTCTTCAAGCTGCTCCAGCAGCGGCATGCTGCGCGCGCGAAGCTCGCGACCGCTGCGGCGCAGCGTGATCGTCGCGCGCAGCGCGCGGTGCCGATGCTCGCCCTCTGCGCGGGGGCGGCCGAGCGCGGCGAAGCTCTCGCACCTGGGCGGCGCGAGCCCCATCCTTCTGCAGGCGTCCTGCACCGCTGCGATCAGCGCCGGCGGGCCGCACACAAAGCACTGCGGCGATCGCAGCGCCGGCAGCACCGCGCGCATGTGCGCCGGGCAGAAGCGCCCCTCGAGCCTGCCGCCGCGACCACGCGTGTAGCCGCGCGCCACGGTCAGGTTGGGGTTGGAGCGCTCGAGCTCTGCGAGCTCTGCGCGGTAGAGCGCATAGGCGGGCGAGCGCGCGTAGCTGATGAAGGCGAGCTGCCCGTCGTAGCGGCGCTCGCAGAGCGTCCGCAGCAGCGCCAGCGCCGGCGTTATACCGCTGCCCCCGCTCACCAGCACGATCTGGTCCGGCAGCGCTGCGGGCAGGGTGAAGTCACCCTGGGGCTCGCTGAGCGTGAGGACCATTCCCGGCCGCAGCTGCTCACGCAGATAGCGTGAGACGCGTCCGAAGGGATGGGTTGAGACGGTCAGCTCCAGCTGATCGCGCGCGCGGCGCTCCGAGCAGCAGGGCGAGTAGGGGCGGGTCAGGCGAACGCCGTCGATCTCGACGCTGAGGTTGATGTACTGCCCGGCGCGCATTCCGCTCCAGCGCGCATTTGGCGAAAGCACGAAAGTGACCGAGCGTCGCGTCTGATGCCAGACGTCAGTGACACGCGCGCGGATCTCGTCGCGCACCGAGAGCGCATCGATCAGCTCGCTGTAGCGATCGACGCCGTAGGGGTAGGTGAGCGCCGCCGCAAGCGGGTTGCGCAGCAGCACCTGCCCGAGCGCTCGCAGCGATGTCTTGGGAGCTTCTGTGATCGACGTCGCGATCGGCCTTTCCGATGGCGGGTTTCCTGGCGCACGGCGTGGCGCTCCCTCTCAGCGTATCCGCTCACGGCGCGCCCGCGGCTGGAGGCGCTCTCGGTGTGGGCCTCAGAGGCTCAGCATGCGTCGATATCGCTCCAGCGAGGGACGCAGGCCGTGCGCAGGGTCCGCACGCGGCTCTTCCCGGCTGGGGTCGGCAGGCTCGGTGAATGAGAAGGGCTGATAGAGCGTTGCGCACTGCGCAGCACGTGCGGGCAGTCGCTCCAGCGCCCGCCAGGCCCCATCGAAGCGCTGCAGGTGAAAGCGCATCGCGCCGCGGTCGAAGCGCCCGCCGAGCTCGCCCTCGACGCCCTTGAGCATCACCACCCAGCCATGCGCGATCGCGGCGTAGAGCAGCGCGCCGTAGCGGGCGGAGGTTGCCACATAGGCGGCGTCTGCGCGTGAGCGAGGCGCGATCGCGCCGGCGAGGCCGTCGGCCAGGTCGACGATCCGCCGCCAGAGCTCGGCCGCCTGGAGCTTCTCCGCCGCGACCGGCTCCGCCTGGCGCGCGGCGATGATCTGCCTGAAGTCTTCCGCCAGCTCCAGGTCGCAGCCGCCCAGGTATTCGTCGCGGGTCCAGGCCAGCGCACCGAGCCGGTGAACGGTGCTGTAGTGGCCGTGCAGCACGCCTTGCGAGGAGAGCAGCGCCAGCTCACGAAAGCGCTGCTGTGCCGGTGCGCTCAGCCCGAGCTGGGCGGCAAACGCAAAGAACAGCTCACGCTCGGGGCCGTGCGCGGCCGCAAAGCGGGCGAGCACATAGGTGTTCAGCGCGCACCAGAGCTCGTTGGCGATGTAAGGGCCGTTCCAGCCACCGCCCCGGGCCCAGGTGAAGATGCCTTTGAGCTGGGGTCTGCCGATCAGGTCCGCGATCCCGATCGGCGGCGGATCTGAGCGCAGCTCGGAGAAGCCCTCGATGACGCCGTGGGAGATGTAGTTGGGATATGCGCCCTTGCCCTCGTACTCACGGGCGCACTCCACTTCGACGACCTGCTGCTGAGGGCCGATCCCAAGTGTCGGGTTGAAGGGGACCGTGCGCCAGAAGTCCCCGTCGGTGTGCTTGATCGCAAAGGCAAGCAGCGGGTGAGGGGCTATGTGCTCGGCAACCGCCAGGTAGTAGGAGGGGCTGGTGGCGAAGCCGTCGAAGGCCCATGTGCGATACACGATCAGCTTTCCGCGCTTAACGCAGGCCTCCTCGCGCAGCAGCGCAAGCAGCGCCAGATGGCTCGCGGGCCCCTTTGTGATCGGATCGGAGCCGCTGTGGTAGGGCAGGTCCTGGAGATAGACCTCGCCGGTGCGGATGACCAGCCCGTCCAGGTCCGGGAAGCGCTCGAAGCATTCCGCGAGCGCGATCCTGATCAGCTCCCGGGTGAGCGGCGCTTCCAGGTCGATCACCCCGCCCGGGCCGAGCAGCTCTGAGCGGTGTCGCTCCAGCAGCGCGGTCGGCAGCAGGACCATTTCGGTGTGGTAGAGCGCCTTCAGGCCGGCTGCGTGGATCGCGGCCGTGCGCTGCGCGATCCGCTCTGCCGCGCGCTCCACCCACGAGCGCGCTTGCGAGCCGGCCGGAAAGGCTGCGGGGCCGGGAAGCTGCGCGTAGGTGATAGCCGCGGTCGGCGGACGCCAGTCGGCGACAACCTGGTGGGTGAAACCCAGGCGCGCAAGCGTGCGCGGGTCCTGGAAGGCGCTCTGCAGCGCGCCCTGGCCGGGGTTGTCGAAGACCGCGTTCAGGCGCAGCGGCAAGGGCCGCTGCAGCGCCCGCCCGCCCGCGCCTTGGCCCTGCGGAGCAAGCGCGCGCTGCGCCCCGCACCCGGCCACCGCCAGCGCGCCCGCGCCGGCGGCCAGCCTGCCGCCTCGCTGCAGCAGCTCGCGGCGGGTGTAGCGCGCGCTGCGCTGAGGGACAACCCTGCTCATCGTCCGAGCGCGATCGCCACAAAGCCGGGCAGCGAGCGCACAGCGTGGGCGTGGGAGGTGGCAAGGATGCCGGCTGCTGCGGGCAGGTGGAAGGCAAGCGCATAGGCGCAGAGCGCGAGCGTTGCCGCTCGCAGCGCACGGCTGTCGGAGAGCGCGGCAAAGGGGAGCGCCCACGATGCATACCAGGGCAGGAACCATGCGCTGGCAAGACACATTGCGATCGTCGCAAAGCCCGCGCAGGTCACCCAGTCGCTGCCGCGCGCGGTGCGCAGCAGCAGCGTCGCGGCGCAGATCGCGAAGGCTGCCAGAAAGAGCGCGCGCCACCAGGGCGGCGTTCCGTGCAGGCCGAGCGCGGAGGCAAGCTCGGCAGGGAGCGAGTGCGGCGAGACAAAGGACTGCTCGGCGCCGAGCGCGCCGAGGAAGCCGAAGGCGTGCGCGCCGAAGGCGGGCAGGGCGAGGATCGCGCCGGCGAGCAGCGCCAGCAGGCTGAAGCCGATCAAGGCGATGCGCTCGCGTCGATCCAGGCGGCGGCCGGCCGGCGCCGGCGCGAGCACCAGGAAGGGCAGCGCGGCAGCCGCCGAGAGCTTCAGCGCGGCCGTCCCGACCAGCGCCCCGGCGCCGCCACGCAGGCGAGCGCGCCGGGCAAAGACCAGCGCCAGCGCAAGCGCGTCGCCTGCCAGCAGCAGCGTGTCGTTGTGGTCGCCTGCGAGCGTCACCTCGAGCAGGGCGGGGTTCAGTCCCACGAAGGCGGCGATCGAGCGTCCGGACTGGCCGCGTGCGGGCGCAGCGTGCGCGAGCAGCGCGACTGCGGCAAGCGCGGCGGCAGCTGCAAGCGCCTTGAAGGCCCACAGCGCCGCCTGCGGCGCCAACAGCGCAAGCGGATAGGAGAGCAGCGTGAAGAGCGGCCCGTAAGGGGTGTGCTGCCCGGGCCATCCGACAAGCGCGAACAGCGGGTCGCCAGCTGCGCCGGTCAGTGCATGGGAGTAGGGGTCGAGACCGTGCACGGAGCCCAAGCGCCCGTAGGCGATGTAGCCGATCACATCGCGCGAGAGCAGCGGCGGCCCCAGCGCCAGCAGCCCGTAGCAGGCGCATATCGTCGCCCAGACCGCACGGGCGGGCAGCGTGCGGCGGCCGACGAGCACCAGCGCGTAGGATGCCCCCAGCGCGAGCGTGAGCGTCTGGAAGCTGCCGGCGCCGATGCGCACACCGAGCGCCTGCAGGGGGCTGGCGAGCCATTTTGGCCACAGCCCCGCATCGCCGGGCAGGAAGACGCCATTGCCCGCCCCCGCCGCCCCCGCTGCCAGGCCCACGCAGCAGATCAGCACGCCAAGCAGCCCGGCGCTGCCGGCAAGGGCGCCGGCCGGCGTGCGCAGGGGCGCCCGCTTCGAGCGCAGGGGGCCGCCCGTGGGCGCCCTTCGCGCCTCGCCTGGCATGGTCGCGGCCGGCGCCCGCGCCAGGGTCCGATCGACGAGGATGCTCTTGCTCTCGGGTGCGATGGCACCATTCTTACCGCCCCACCCGATACGCTTTGCAAGTACTCAATGGCCGGCAGGCGGGTCACCGGGCGCGCTGCCGTACGCTTGCGCGTGCGGTGCGCTCGATCGCCTGCGCCACAAGAAGCCGATGCCGAGGTCATGACCTTAATGTTCACGTGCAGGTCGAGCGCGACGGAGCGCAGGGCGTGAGCGCGCTGCTTGCGGCGCTCGGGCGCGCGCGTCGCCGGAGCGCTCCCTCCGGAGCGGATCGACAGGGCGCGCGCAGGGTGCTGATCCTCTCAGCAGACGTCGGCGAGGGCCACGCGGCAGCAGCGCGGGCGCTCAAGGAGCAGCTCGAGCGCTCCGGCGAGCCCGTCGAGGTCAAGATCGTCGACGGCCTGGCGGCGATGGGACGACCGCTGCAGATGGTCGTCGAGGATGGCTATCGCGCCCAGCTGCGCTTCGCCCCCTGGACCTACACGCTCGTCTACAACATGCTCGAGCGCGTGGCCCCGGTGCGCTGGATCTCACGCGAGCTGCTCTATCTGGTCGGCTCGCGGCCGCTCAGGCGCTGCATCGAGGAGCACGATCCGGACGTGGTCGTCTCCACCTATCCAGTCGTGACCGTCGTGCTGGGGCGATTGCGCCGGCTCGGCGTCGTCAACGTTCCCGCAGTTGCAACGATCACCGACCTGACGGGCCTGTTCTTCTGGGCGCAGCCTGGCATCGACGTTCACCTCGTCTGCTATGCCGAGTCCCTGCCCGCGGTGGAGCGCATCGCCGGGCGCGGCAGCGCCCGCGTCGTGGCGCCGCTGATCTCGGCGGAGTTCCTGCGCCCCCGCTGCCCGATCCGCACGCGCGCGGCGCTCGAGCTGCCGACCGAGGGTCGCATCGTGGTCGTCTCAGGCGGCGGCTGGGGAGTGGGGGACATCGAGGGCGCGGTGCGCGAGCTCTGCCGCGTCTCGGAGATCTCGGCGATCGTCTGCCTGGCGGGCCGCAACGAGGAGCTGCGCGAGCGGCTGCAGAGCCTCTTCGCGGCCGACAGTCGCATCCATGTCTACGGCTTCACCGATCGCATGCCGGAGCTGCTTGCGGCGGCCGATGCGCTTGTGCACTCGACGGGCGGGGTGACCTGCCTGGAGGCGCGGGCGACGGCGCTGCCGATCGTCTCCTACGGCCTTCCCGTCGGTCATGCGAGCCTGAACACGCGCGAGATGGCGAAGCTGAAGCTGCTGCGGCTGGCGAAGGACATCGGCGAGCTGCGCGCACACGTGCAGGAGGCCTTAGCCGCTGCGCTGCCGCTCGGGGCGCGCCTACGCAGCGGGCAGGATCAGGCTGGGCTGGCGGGGGAGCATGCGGCAAGCGTCGTGCTGCACCCACCCCGTCGGGTCCGATCGATCCCGGCGTGGCGCCTGCGCGCCGCCACGCTCGGCGCCCAGTCGGCGCTGCTGCTCGCCGGCGGCTTCGGGCTGATGTCGACCGATGACGTCAACGCGGTGGCCGCGCTGCTGCTGCGCGTGCACGGGCTGACACGGGTGAGCACGCCCACCAGCGATGTCGGCGTCGTCGTGCGCGTCTCTCAGCGCGAGCTGCTGCCGATCGCCGAAAGGCTGGCGGCGGACGGCGAGCACGTGACGCTTGCCGACGGCGCAAAGCCTGGGCCGGCGCTGCTCGCGCGCCTGCGGGCGCTCGGCGAGCAGCTGCTGCCGGCGGTGCCCGAATCGCGCGCGCCGCTGCGCTGGGTCGGAACCGACGGGCTTCTGCACGCCCAGGCGCGGGCGCTGGGCATACGGGGGAAGATCAGATTCCTTGCACCGCCGGGCGGCCTGATCCTCGGCCAGCTGGTTGAGGTGCGAAGCGCGGGCGATACGCCGGTCTACGGCACGCTGCGATGGCGCGCAAGCGGTCCGCTGCCCTCGCGCCTGCCGCTCTCCGGCGACATCGTCGTCGTCGAATCGCCGCCCTCGGCCGGCTCGCAGGCCGCCGGCGTTGTGCGCCTCCTCACCTGGCTTGAGCGCGGGGGTCGCAGCGCCGTCAGCCTCTCCTCTCTGCTGGCGGTGAGCAGCTCCGGCGAGTCGCCCTCGACGAGCGCGAGCAGCAGCGGCGAGCGCGCCAGTGCGCCGGCGGCGATCACAAGCACTGCCAGGCAGAATGCAAGCGGCGCTCCGGCGGCGGCGGTGGTCGGGAAGCGCTCACCCAGCAGCAGCGGCGCAACCACCACCGGCACGACGGTCTGAGTGACGAAGACCACCGGCGCGACCTGGATCGCCGGGCGCGCCTGCAGCGCGCTGGTCTCGCTGAGCGCGCCGACCACGGAGGCGGCGGCGGTCGAGAGCGCCCACAGCAGGGCGGGCAGCAGGTGGCCGCTGCGCAGATCGTCCTCTGCGAGCTTCGTTGCGATGCCGCTCCAGGCGAACCCGAGCCCGGCGCCGAGCATCGTGATCGTCGCGCTGGTGCGCCCGAAGGCAAGCAGCACGTAAGGGATGACCGCGATTGCCGCCAAGACGCCGAGGACGATCGTCAGCGTGAGCACATCCGCGTGCCCGCTCGAGCGCGAAGGCGCGGTCAACGCGATCCCCGCCACGGAGAGGATGATCGCGCCCATCGCAAGGTGCTCGCGCCGCCCTGCGCGCTCGTGGAGCATGCGTTCGGCGGCAAGCACGAGCACCAGCAGCCCGGTCGCAAGCGCCGGCTGCACCACGATCAGCGGCGCAAAGACGAGCGCGAGCACCTGCAGCGGCCAGCCGAGCATCGACAGCGTCACTCCGAGCAGCCAGCGCGCGCGTCGCACCAGCCCGCGGAAGAGGGTCGGGCGCAGGTGATGGTGGGCAGGGGCGTTGCGGGCCTCGGTCGCCTGGAAGGCGACGCCTAGGCTGTAGAAGGTGGAGGCAACGAAGGCGCAGACGATGCCGAGAAGCAGATCAGGCATGTGCAGGGACGATCATGGCAGCCGCTGAGCAGGGTGCCAAGTGTGGGCCTGCAGGAGCGCTGCTGACGATGGGCGCCGCGGCCGCGGCGGGTGCCCATCTGCTCCCGGCGCTCGCCTCCTGCCATCCCCGCTCGGGGCGGCCGCTTGTGCCCGCGCTGCGCGGGGCGCTCGGCGTCCGCGATCGGGTCACCAGCAGCGGCGCATTTGCGCTGACCTTCGATGACGGGCCCCATCCGCTGGGCACGCCGGCGGTGCTTGAGATCCTCGCTGAGGCCGATGTCAAGGCGACGTTCTTCCTCGTCGGTGAGCAGGTGCGCAGGCATCGGACGCTGGCGGAGGAGATCATTGCGGCCGGCCACTCGGTGGGCATCCACTGCGACCGCCACAGGAACCTGCTGGCGCTGCCGCCGTGGGCGGTCCGTGCCGACCTGGAGCGTGCCGCGGCCACGATCGAGGAGCACACGCAGCTGCCGCTGCGCCTCTACCGGCCTCCATACGGCGTTCTCAGCGGCGCGGCGCTGCGCATCGCCCGCGCCCGCGGCTGGACCACATATCTCTGGAGCGCTTGGGGCAAGGACTGGCAGGCGCGCGCCACAGCCGAGACGATCGCGGCGCTGCTGCTTGGTGCCGCCGAGCCCGGCGGCGTCGGCCTGCTCCACGATGCGGATCACTACAGCGCCCCGTGCTCGCATCGGCGCACGGCGGCGGCGCTGCCGCTGATCCTCGCCGGTCTGGCCGAGCGCGGCCTTCAGCCGGTTGCGCTCGGCGATCGGTGAGCGCTGTACGATCTCGGTCGATGCCCGCCACCGCGCCTGAAGCAGCGCTGAAGCCGGAGGCCGAGCCGCAAGAGCGCTTCAGAGCGGGCGGGCGCCGCCTCCTTCGCCTGCGCGCGGATGCGCCCGAGCGTGGACGTCCGCGCATCCTTGGCGAGGCGCTGATGATCGCCTGGCTTGCCTGGATCTACGATCTGCTCTCCAACTACGCGCCGCTGCGCGCTCACGAGGCGATCGCCAACGCCTGGGGCATCTGGCACGCCGAGCGAGCCCTTGGCATCGACCCCGAGCTGATCCTCAACCGCTGGCTCTCCGCCCATCACACGCTCGGACAGATCGCCTCCTTCTACTACGACAACGCCCACTTCATCGTGACCTTCGGGCTGCTCGGCTATCTCTACCTGCGTCGCGCCGAGCTCTACCGGCCGCTGCGCAGCGCGCTTGCGCTGGTCAACGTGATCGGCTTTGCGGTCTTCTGGCTCTATCCGCTGGCGCCGCCGCGGATGCTGAGTGCGCCCGGCTTCTACGACATCGTCGGGCACTCCGACACCTTCGGCCAATGGCATACCGGAGCGCTCGCCCACGTCGCCGACCAGTTCGCCGCGATGCCCTCGCTGCACGTCGCTTGGGCGCTGTGGTGCGCAGTTGCGATCTGGCGCAGCTGGCGGCGCCCGCTGGGCCGCTGCCTCGCCGTCCTCTATCCCGCGCTCACGACCCTGGTGATCCTTGCAACCGGAAATCACTTCGTGCTCGACGGGCTCGGCGGCGTGGGCGCGCTCGCGCTCGCATTCGCGCTCGAGAAAGCGCCGGCGGCCCTCTCTCCGATAGGATCCAGGCTGTCTCTGCGCCGAGCGCATGCGCCTGGCGCAATGGGCGCCGTCTTCACGCGGCCCGCAGGGCGCGCGCACGACGGCCCATGGGCTACGATTGCGCGCCCCAAGGAACGGCTCCTGGGCAGCGCGAGCAGCCGCGATGAGAGCACCGACGACAGGACATAGCGACATCTGGATGCCCTCGGCAGAGCGCCGAGCCGCAACAGCGGCGGGGCCACACGTGCCGCCCGGCCGCAGGGAGCGCCGGTGTCGATAGGCGCACAGAGGCTGCGCACAGGTCGCAGCAGCGGGCCGGCGGGCTATCTCGATGTCCTGGCGGCCTCGCTTGGCCTGGTGCTTGGCCTAGCGATTGGCGCGCCGACGCTGGGAGTCGCCGTGGGGGCGGGCGCATGGCTGTTGCAGCGGGTGCTCGCGCACGTCGACCGCGGGGTCGTGATGCGCGCACAGGAGCCCCGCAACCGCCTCGGGCTTCATCTGGCGGAGGGCTTCGGACGCATCTGGCTGCTTGCCGGGGCGATCGTCGCGGCGGGCGTGATCGGAGGACGTCCGGATGGGCTTGCTGCCGCAGTGCTGATCTGCGCCTGCTACTCGGTAGCTTTCGCGGTCAAGGTGATCTACGGGCCGCCGAGCACGCGCGCGAGGGGGCAGGCATGAGCCGCATTGCGCGCATGAGCAAGACGCGCAAGGTTCTCTATGGGATCCTGCTCGTCTACGTGCTCGGGCTGGTCGTCTTCGGGGTGGCCTTCGGCGTGCACGGTCACAAGAACGAATCGTTCAACGTCATTGACGCCTACCACCTGGTCACCTGGTTCAAGATCGTCGGCCCGATCGAATTCAACAAGGGCGTCCTCTACCTGCTGATCGCCGCCGCGCTGACGGTAGGCACGATCACGTGGGCCGCCTATCGGATGGAGTCGCGACCCGGCCGTCTGCAGACGGCGGTCGAGTGGGCCTACGACCTGACCACCCGGATGACGCGCGAGAACATGGATGAGCAGATGGCGTTGCGCTGGTTCCCCGTCGTCGCCACGCTCTTTCTCTTCATCCTCTTCACGAACCTGATCGGCTACATCCCGTTGCCGGTCGACACCGTTGACACGTTCAACCTCTTCGGCCTGCACGTCCCCGCCTTCCAGATCTACGCGGCGGACACCAACGTGGCGGTTCCGCTGCTGCTGGCGCTGGGCGTCTTCATCGCCTACAACTTCGAAGGGATTCGCCACCAGGGCCCGATCGGCTACCTCAAGAGCCTGATCCCGCAGGGCGTGCGCGGCGCGATGCTGGCGCTCATCTTCCCGCTCGAGATCGTCTCCAACTTCCTGCGCCTGCTCTCGCTGACGATCAGGCTCTGGGCCAACCTTTTGGCCGGTCACCTGCTGATCGACTTCATGTCCGGTGCGCTTGCGGTGCTGCTGGGCTTGCAGATCCTCGGCTGGTTCACGCTGCCGATCGGGGTGCTGATCTACATGTTCGAGGCAGTCTTGATCGCCGGTCTGCAGGCGTTCATATTTGCGATCCTTGCCGCCATCTATCTGGGCGGCGCGGTCACCAGGCACTGACAGCGAGACCACTTATATGCAGCGAAGAACAACAACAAACGATGCGCAAGCACGATCAATGAAGGAGAGCGAATAGATGGTGACTCATGTTCTGCAGGCGACGCTCGTGGGTGTCCTCCACCCGCTGCTCGCGGCTACCGGCGGTGTTGCCGAAACCGCCAAGGAAGGGCTGCGCTCGGTGGCGCTCGGCGTTGGCGCCGGCGGTGGGGCGGCGGGCGCCGGCGCGGGCATCGGCATGCTCTTCGGCAAGGTCATCGAGGCGATCAGCCGCCAGCCGGAGATGCGCGACGAAATCACCTCGATCCAGTGGCTGGGCTTCGCGCTGACCGAGGCGACCTTCTTCTACGGGCTCGTCGGCGGCTTCATCGCCTTCTTCCTCTAGGGCGATGGCGTCCTCCGCTCACATGCTGCTTGCGACCAAGAACAACTCGTGGCTGATCACCCCCAACGTCGGGCTCACGATCTGGACCCTGGTCGTCTTTGCGATATCGCTGTTCATCCTCAGCAAGCTCGCCTTCCCACGCATCCGCGAGGCGCTCGATCGCCGCGCGGCGATCATCAGCGAGTCGCTCGAGGCCGCTCAGCGCACACGCGAAGAGGCAGAGGCGCTGCTGGCCGAGTATCGCGCCCGCATCCACGATGCGCGTGATCAGGCCGAGGAGATCGTCAAGCGCGCCCGCGAGACCGCCGACGCGCACGAGGCACGCGCCCGCGAGGCGGCCCAGAAGCTTGCCGAGGAGGGGCGGGTGCGAGCCGCGCGCGAAATCGAGGAGGCCACGCGCCGAGCGCTTGCGGAGCTGCGCAAGGAGGTCGCCGACCTCACCGTGGTCGCAGCGGAGAAGGTCACGCGCAAGGCGCTCGACAGCGGCGACCAGCGCCGGTTGGTGGAAGAAGCGCTCTCCGAGCTGGACTTCGGCGCGCTCGCGGGCAGCTCGGCGGCGGAGGCGGCGAACAACTGATGGAGGAGCTTGCGCGCATCTACTCGCGCTCCCTCTTCGAGGTGGCCGATCAGGCAGGCAAGCGCGAGCTCATCCGCGAGCAGCTCGGCGAGCTTGCCGACACGCTTGCGGGAAGCCGCGACATGCGGCTGTTTCTATTCTCGCCGCACTTCTCCACCGAGCAGAAGAAGGCCGGGCTGGAAGATGCGCTGGAGGGCGCGGACCCCGACTTCCTGCGCTTTCTGCTGCTGCTGATCGAGCGGCACCGCATGCCCGTGCTGGGACGCATCCGCGAGGAGTATGAGCGTCTCTGCGCCCAGGCCGAAGAGCGGCTGTCGGTGGAGATCACAAGCGCTGTCGAGCTTGACGCGCAGCTGGCACAGAGCCTGGCGGCGCAGATCGGGCGCCACACGGGCATGCGCGTGGATCTCAAGAGCCGGGTTGACCCCGCGATCATCGGCGGCCTGGTGCTGCGCGTTGGCAACTCGATACTTGACAACTCCATTCGCACACGGCTTGAGCGCTTGCGGCGCGAGGTGGCAAGAGCCGCCTGAGAGCGCGCGCTTCGGCGCGACGCACACTAATCTCATGTAGAAGTCCATCGACCCAGGAGCAACATGCAGATCAATCCCGACGAGATAACAAAGATCATCAGGCGCCAGATCGAAGGCCTGGAGCAGGGCCCGGCCGAGCTGACGGAGGTCGGCACCGTCATCTCCGTGGCGGACGGCATCGCGCGCATCTACGGACTGGAGAGCTGCATGTCCTTTGAGATGCTCGAGCTGCCTCACGGAGTCGTCGGCCTGGCGCTGAACCTGGAGTCCGACAATGTCGGGGCCGTGCTCTTCGGGCCGTGGGAAAAGGTCGTCGAGGGCGACACGGTGAAGCGCACCGGGGCGCTGCTTGAGATCCCGGTCGGCGACGAGCTGCTTGGGCGCATCGTGGACCCGCTGGGCAGGCCGCTTGACGGCAAGGGCGAGATCGCCGCAAAGTCAACTCGTCCGGCCGAGTTCAAGGCGCCCGGCGTCGTGCAACGCCAGCCGGTCAAGGAGCCGATGCAGACGGGCTGGAAGGCCATCGACGCGATGATCCCGATCGGACGCGGGCAGCGAGAGCTGATCATCGGCGATCGCCAGACCGGCAAGACGACGATCGCGATCGACACGATCATCAACAACCGTGAGAGCGACCTGCACTGCGTCTACGTCGCGATCGGCCAGCGGATGTCGACGGTGGTCGCGCTGGCCAAGACGCTTGAGGACCACGGCGCGCTGGAGCGCACGATCATCGTTGCCGCCCCGGCCGATGAGGCCGCGCCGATCAAGTTCATCGCGCCCTATGCGGGCTGCGCGATGGGCGAGCACTTCCTCTACTCCGGGCGCCATGCGCTGTGCATCTACGACGATCTGACCAAGCACGCTTACGCCTACCGGCAGATGTCGCTGCTCCTGCGCCGTCCGCCCGGCCGCGAGGCCTATCCCGGCGACGTCTTCTACCTGCACTCGCGGCTGCTGGAGCGCGCGGTCAAGCTCAACGACGAGCTCGGCGGCGGCTCGCTGACGGCGCTGCCGGTGATCGAGACTCAGGCGGGCGACGTATCGGCATACATCCCGACCAACGTGATCTCGATCACCGACGGGCAGATCTTCCTCGAACCCAAGCTCTTCTACGCCGGCGTGCGCCCGGCGATCAACGTCGGCATCTCGGTCTCACGCGTGGGCGGCAACGCTCAGCTGGGCTCGATGAAGAAGGTTGCCGGAAAGATCAAGCTCGAGCTCTCGCAGTTCCGTGATCTGGAGGCCTTCGCGCAGTTTGGCTCCGACCTCGACGCCGAGACGCAACGCACGCTCGCCCGCGGTCAGCGACTGGTGGCGACGCTCAACCAGGACGAGCGCGCGCCGCTGGCAGTCGCCGACCAGGTGGCTCAGATCTTTGCCGCCACCGAAGGCTTTCTCGACCGCCTGCTGATCGAGCGCGTGCCCGAGTTCCTCTCCGGCCTGATCGAACGCATCCAGGCGACCGAGGCACAGCTGCTCGAGCGCATCGGCCGGGGCGAGTGGAGCGACGAGATCCAGGCGCAGCTGCGCGAGGCGGTCGGCGCCTTCGCGGCTGACTTCGGCTTTGATCTCGACGAGGAAGGCCAGCCGCTCTCGGACGAGGAGCCGCCCCCGGCGCTCAGCCCCTCGCGGCGGCTCGACGAGGGCGAGGGCAGCGACGAGGGCGGCCCGCAGGGCGCAGGCCCCGCGGCCGAGCCCGAGGCCCGGGCGCAGGCACAGCCCGCGGCGGTCTGATCGAAGAGCGAGGGCGCCTCGATGCCGCAATCGCAGCGTGACGTGCGCAACCGGATCGCATCGGTGCGCAACATCCAGAAGATCACCCGCGCGATGGAGATGGTTGCCGCCGCGCGTCTGCGCCGCGCCGAGCAGCGGATCACCGCGCTGCGCCCCTACGCGAACGCGATCGCAAGGATGACCAGAAAGGCTGCGCAGGCGAGCGGCGCGGGCACCGCGACACTGCCGCTGCTTGCGGAGCGCGACCCCTGCGAGCGTGTTGCAGTGCTGCTGGTCACCGGCGACCGCGGCCTTGCTGGAGCGTTCAACTCGCAGGTGCTGCGCGCCGGCCTGCGCACCGCCGAGGAGCACCGCAGCCTGGGACGCTCGGTCTCCTTCTACGCGAGCGGCCGACGCGGGGTCTCCTCGCTTGCGTTTCGCGGCACAGAGCCCGAGGGTGCCTATGTCGGCTTCTCCGATCGCCCCAGCTTCTCGGATGCGCGTCGCATCGCCCAGGACCTGATCGTCGCCTACAGCGATCGCGCGGTGGACCTTGTCGAGATTGTCTACAACCGCTACGTCTCGCCGCTGGTGCAGGAAGTGCGCCGCGAAGTGCTGCTGCCGGTCGCTGCGGCGGCGGTCCTCGACCAGGCGCCGGGTGGGCTGAGGGAGGAGGAGCACCAGCAGGATGGTCGCCCGACGCCCGTCGACTATGAGCCCGACCCCGCCGTGATTCTGGCGCGCCTGGTTCCCGACTATGTCGAGGTCTCCGTCTTCCGCTCCCTGCTTGAGTCGACGGCCTCCGAGCACGGCGCGCGAATGACGGCGATGCGCAATGCGTCTGAGAATGCCGGCGAGCTGATCGGCGATCTGACGCTGCAGATGAACCGCGCTCGCCAGGCGGAGATCACCCAGGAGATCCTCGAGGTCGTGGCCGGCGCGGAGGGACTCTAGAGACGTGGCGGTCACCCAATCGCTATAAAAGGCTCTGCCGCCTGCGGAGTTGGGGTGGGCTAGAGCGGGCGGCGGGCGCAAGCAAGCCAGAGAGCTAAACGAAAGAGCAAAGGACCAACAGATGCAGGCAAGCCCAACCAGCTCGGCACAATCGGCCGACGCAAAGAAGACCAACGGCTCCAAGCGCAACATCGGCACGATCGAGGAGATCCGCGGCGTCGTGATCGACGCCGTCTTTCACGACTCGCTGCCCGAAATCAACCACGCGATCGTGATCGAGCGGCCGGCGATCAGCGCCGAGGAGGAGGCCGCGGGAATCTCGGCCGAGGCGGGCGGCAACCTGCTCTACTGCGAGGTTCAGCAGCATCTGGGCGATGATCGCGTGCGCGCGGTTGCGATGGACACCACCGACGGCCTGGCGCGGGGCATGGAGGTCATCGACACCGGCGCTCCGATCAGCGTGCCCGTCGGGGAGGCGACGCTCGGGCGCATCTTCAACGTGCTGGGCGAGCCGATCGACCTCGGCGCCGCGCTGCCCAAGGATGTGCAGCGGCGCTCGATCCACCAGCCTGCGCCATCCGTCGAGGACTTGACGCCCACAACCGAGATGTTCGAGACCGGCATCAAGGTGATCGACCTGCTGGCCCCCTACGCGAAGGGCGGCAAGGTCGGCTTATTCGGCGGCGCCGGCGTCGGCAAGACCGTGATCATCCAGGAGCTGATCCACAACCTCGCCAAGGAGCATGGCGGCCTCTCGGCTTTCTGCGGCGTGGGCGAGCGCTCGCGCGAGGGCAACGACCTCTGGCTGGAGATGAAGGAGTCGGGCGTGCTCGACAAGACGACGCTCGTCTTCGGTCAGATGAACGAGCCGCCGGGTGCGCGCATGCGCGTCGCGCTCTCCGGGCTGACGATGGCCGAATACTTCCGCGACCAGGGTCAGGACGTGCTGCTGTTCATCGACAACATCTTCCGCTTCGTGCAGGCCGGCTCCGAGGTCTCGGCGCTGCTGGGCCGGATGCCTTCGCAGGTCGGCTACCAGCCGACGCTTGAGACCGAGATGGGTGGCCTGCAGGAGCGCATCACCTCGACAAGGACCGGCTCGGTCACCTCGATCCAGGCCGTCTACGTGCCGGCAGACGACTACACCGATCCCGCCCCGGCCTCGGTCTTTGCGCACCTCAACGCGACGACCGCGCTCTCGCGCTCGATCGCCGAGAAGGGCCTCTACCCGGCGGTGGACCCGCTCGAGTCGACCTCGACGATCCTCAAGCCCGATGTCGTCGGAGCGGACCACTTCCGCGTCGCAAATGCGGTCAAGGAGGTTCTGCAGCGCTACAAGGAGCTCCAGGACATCATCTCGATCCTCGGCATCGACGAGCTCTCCGACGAGGACAAGCTGACGGTGCAGCGAGCGCGCAAGATCGAGCGCTTCCTCTCCCAGCCCTTCCACGTCGCCGAAGCCTTCACCGGCACTCCCGGCGCCTATGTGCCGATCGCAGAGACGATCCGCGGCTTTGACGAGATCATCGCGGGCAAGCACGATGAGCTCCCCGAGCGCGCGTTCTTCCTCAAGGGGACGATCGACGAGGTGCTTGCGGACGCCAGGCGTCAGGCCTAGGGACGGCGATGGCCCACGCGCGCTTCCCCGTCGAGGTCGTGACGCCCGAAGGCGAGGCCTTCGCCGAGGAGGTCGAGATGGTCTCGACGCGCACAGCTGTCGGCACCATCGGCATCCTCGCGCGGCATGAGCCGCTGCTGGGGCTGCTCGAGCCTACCGAGCTGCGTCTGTACCGCTCTGAGGAGGAGATCGTGCGCTTCGCGCAGGCCGAGGGCTACATCCAATTCCAGGACAACCGCGCGCTGCTGTTGGTCGAGGAGGCGATCGCGCCCGAGGCGCTCGATCGAGATGAGCTGCAGAGCCGGCTCACCGAGGCCAGGTCTGCGCTTGAGCGCGCGCCGGAGGGCAGCGAGCAGCAGGCGCGCGCGCGGCGTGAGATCCGCCGCTGCGAGGCGTTTCTGGCGATCGAGCCCTGAGCGGGCCTCTCTTGAGCACCGGCGAGCACAGCGCGCGGCAGCGCGCAACCATCTAGCCTTCGAGCAGCAGATGGCAGAGCGCGCACCGATAGCCGTGGTCGGGGCCGGGTATGTCGGCCTTGTGACTGCCGCAGGCTTCGCCGAGCTGGGCAGCGCCGTGCACTGCGTGGACATCGATCACGAGAAGGTCGCGCTGCTGCAGGCCGGTCAGGTGCCGATCTACGAGCCAGGACTACAGGAGCTGCTGGCGCGCAACCGCGAGCGGCTGCGCTTCTCTTCCGAGCTTGGCGATGCGCTGGCAGGCGCGCAGCTGGTCTTTGTCGCCGTGGGGACGCCGCCGACGCACTCCGGCGACGCCGACCTCTCCGCGGTGCATGCGGTCGTCGAGTCTGTGTGCTCCGCGCAGGGGCCCTCGGCGCAGGGTCGCCACGCGCTGGTGATGAAGTCCACCGTCCCCTGCGGCACGGGCGCGGCGATCGGACGTCTGCTCGGTGATCGGCGCAATGGCTCGATCGCCTACGTCTCCTGCCCGGAGTTCCTGCGCGAGGGCAGCGCGGTGGAGGATTTCATGCATCCCGATCGCGTTGTGATCGGCGACGCGGGCGATTGGGCGGGCGATGCGGTGCTCGAGCTCTACCGGCCGTTGCTGGAGCGTGCCGGCGCACGCGGCGGGCGGACGCTCGTGCGCACCGATGTCGCCAGCGCAGAGATGATCAAGCTGGCTGCAAACGCCTTCCTTGCAACGAAGATCTCCTTCATCAACGAGATCGCAAACGTCTGCGAGGAGACCGGCGCCGACGTGCTGGAGGTTGCGCGCGGAATGGGGCTTGATCGGCGCATCGGGGCGGACTTTCTGAGCGCTGGCATCGGCTACGGCGGCTCCTGCTTCACCAAGGACGTGAGCGCGCTGAAGCTGCTTGCGGGCAACTCCGGCTACCACTTCCAGCTGCTCTCGGCGGTGATCGAGGTCAATGAGCTGCAGAAGCGGCGCGTGGTGACAAAGATCGAACGCCACCTGGGCGCTCTTGCGGGCAGCAGGATCGCGCTCTTGGGCCTCGCGTTCAAGCCCAACACCGACGACATGCGCGGCGCTGCCTCCGTTGTGCTGGCATCCCGCCTGCTCTCCGAAGGCGCGCATGTCAGCGCCTACGACCCCGTCGCCAGCACGCACGCGCGCGAGCTGCTGCCGGCGGTCACCTACGCGCCGAGCGCGCTTGACGCCCTTGAGGGCGCGGAGGCGGCGATCCTGGTGACCGAGTGGCCCGAGCTGGTCGCGCTCGATTGGCACGCCGCCGCCGAGCGGATGCGCGGGCGACTGGTGATCGATGGGCGCAACGCGCTCGATCCGCAGCGGGTGCAGGCGGCGGGTCTGACCTATGAGGGCATCGGCCGTGGTGGCAGCGCAGCAGCACAGCGAGCTGGAGCGAGCGCTTCAGCTGCGACCGGAGCCGCGCGGGCGACGTCGCTTGCCCACGCGGCGGCGAGGCGCTAGATGCAGGCGCTGATACTTGCCGGCGGGGAGGGCACGCGGCTGCGGCCGCTCACCTCGACCGTGCCCAAGCCGGTTGTCCCGCTGCTCGATCGACCGCTGATCGCCTACATGCTCGACTGGCTGGCGCGACACGGGATCGACGATGTGATCATGTCCTGCGGCTTCCTGGCCACGAGCGTGCGCAACGTCCTCGGCGACGGCTCCGCCTACGGCCTGCGACTGCGCTTCGTCGAGGAGCCCGAGCCGCTCGGCACCGCAGGCGCGCTAAAGCTTGCCGAGCCGCTGCTTGCCGATCGCTTCCTGATGCTCAACGGCGACATCCTGACCGACATCGACCTCTCCGCCCAGATCGCGCAGCACGAGCGCAGCGGCGCGCGCGCCACGCTCGCGCTGGTCGCGGTGCCCGACCCGACCAACTACGGGCTCGTGCGTCTGGCCGCGGATCGCTCGGTTGCGGAGTTCGTCGAGAAGCCGAGCTCGGACAAGGTGGTGGAGGGCTCTGCGCAGGCGGGCGAGGACAACCTGATCAGCGCCGGCGCTTACGTCCTGGAGCGCGAGATCCTCGACCTCGTGCCCGCCGGGCGCAATGTCTCGATCGAGCGCGAGATCTGGCCGCAGCTGGTCGGCAACGGGCTGTTTGGCTATCCCGGCGCAGGCTATTGGCTGGACATCGGCACGCCCTCGCGCTACCTGCAGGCGACCTTTGACATCCTCGAGCGCAATGTTCAGACGCCTGTCGCCGAGCGTCTCGGCAGCGACTTCCTGGCACTTGCCGACGGCGTCGAGCTTGCTGGGCGGGCGATCCCGCCGGCGCTGCTCGAGCGTGGCGTGCGCGTCTGCGAGGGAGCGCATGTGGGCGCGCTCGCCTATCTGGGCTGCGACGTCACGATCGGCCCCGGGAGCGCCGTCGAACGCGCGGTCGTGCTCAACGGGTCGAGCATCGGCGCCGGCTGTCGCATCGCCGACTGCATAGTCGCCGCAGGCTGCCGGGTCGGCGACGGCGCGAGCGTCGGCGGCGAAGCTGTGCTCGGCGAGGGTGTGACGATCGGCGCCGACAACGTAATTGCGGCGGGCGCGCGAATCTTCCCGGGCGTCAGCCTCCCCGATGGCGCCATGCGCTTCTGAGGGCGCCCGCCAGGCATCCACCGGCCGCCAGGCCATATGATGCCTCGCCACGAAGGCGCAAGAGCGGAGAGGTGCAACGTTGATGAGCGAGGCAAGCGGAGTTGAAGCATCCGGGCGCGGCGGCGATCCCCCGGCCGTCCTGCATGCGCCCTCAGCGCTCAGCCGCAAGGACATCGAGGGCGTCGACAGCAGCCGTCAGCTCGACGACGTCCTCGCGCTGCCCGACCAGCTGCGCGATGCGCTCTGGCGCGTGGAGGCGGCGCAGGTTCCTGAGCAGGACACCGCAGCGGGCATGGTTGTCGCGGGGATGGGCGGCTCGGGCATCGGCGGGGCGCTCGCGCGTGCTGCGCTCGCCGACCAGGCATCGCGCCCGATCTTCGTGACGCGCGTCTACGGCCTGCCCACGTGGACCACGCCTGAGACCACCGTGCTCTGCTCCTCCTACTCGGGCAACACGGAGGAGACCCTAGCCTGCTACGAGTCCGCCGGCGCGCTCGGCGCACGGCGGGTCGTCGCCACCACGGGCGGGCGCCTTGCCGAGCTGGCGCGCGCCGATGGCGTGCCGGTGATCCCGCTGCCAGGCGGGCTGCAGCCGCGCGCTGCGGTCGCCTACATGATCGTCTGCTCGCTCGAGGTCGCGGCGCTATGCGGCGTGGGTCCGCGCCTGACTGCCGAGATCGACGTCGCCGCCTCGCACTGCGAGACGCTTGTTGCCGCCTGGGGGCCAGATGCGCCCGAGGACTCGGAGGCCAAGGCGCTGGCGCGCGCGATCGCAGGGACGATCCCGGTGATCGCAGGCGCCGGCCTGACGGCGCCGATCGCCTATCGCTGGAAGACCCAGATCAACGAGAATGCCAAGCAGCCGGCCTTCTCCCACGAGCTGCCCGAGCTCGACCACAACGAGCTGGAGGGATGGGCCGGCGCTCGTGCGCTCGGGCGCTTCTGCGCGGTCTTTCTTGACGACTCCGATGCGCACCCGCGCATCAAGCAGCGTCTGGAGCTGACCGCGGCGCTGATCGGCGAGAGCGCCGAGCGCTCGCTGCGCGTGCAGACGCGCGGCGAGAGCGCGCTTGAGCGCGTGATCTCGCTGGTGCTGCTCGGCGATCTGGTCTCGCTCTACCTGGCTGTGCTGCGCGGCGTCGATCCCGGGCCGGTCGCGATGATCGAGCGGCTGAAGGCCGGTCTCTCCTCGGAGTGAGGCTGCCGGGAGCGGCGTAAGGTTGACACTCACGTGCTAAGGTAGCCGCTCATGGCAGAGGTCGCACGCGAGGCGCTGCAGATCAACGACGCCGCCCGCTCGACGGGCTGGTCGGCCCGCATGCTTCGCTATATCGAGCAGCTCGGCCTGGTTGCCCCCCCGCGCTCCGCAGGCGGCTACCGACTCTACCGCGCACAGGAGCTTGCGCGGCTGCGCGAGCTTCGCGAGCTGATCGGGTCCTTTGACCTCGAGCTTGCCGATGTCGGCTTTGCGCTGCGGCTGCGGCGCGATCGGCGGCTGCGAGCGGCGCTTGAGGCCTTCTTCGGCGGCCGACCAAAGCCGCCGGGAGCGCTTGGCGGCGAAAGCTGGCTGGACTATGAGCAGCGCCGCCATGAGCAGCTTCTCAAGCGGCTCGGGCGGCCGCCCGGGCGCAGGGAGAGCGGCGGCGGCGCCGTGCGCAGCCAGCGGGCTTCGATATCGATCGGAGAAATCTCAACCACAAAGGAGCATCTATGAGCCAGAGCGCAACGCTGGCAGGGCAGCGCATCGAATACCGTGTCAAGGACCTCGAGCTGGCGGAGCTGGGCCGGCGTGAAATCGCGCTCGCCGAGCACGAGATGCCCGGGCTGATGGCTATGCGCTCCGAGTACGCGCAGGCCCAGCCGCTCGCTGGCGCGCGCATCACCGGCTCCCTGCACATGACCGTTCAGACCGCGGTGCTGATCGAGACCCTGCGTGCGCTGGGCGCAGAGGTCCGCTGGTGCTCGTGCAACATCTTCTCCACCCAGGATCACGCCGCGGCTGCGGTTGTGGTCGGGCCGGAGGGCACGCCCGAGGAGCCACGCGGCGTGCCGGTGTTCGCCTGGAAGGGGGAGACGATCGAGGAGTACTGGTGGTGCACCGAGCAGGCTCTGCGCTGGCCTAGAGGCGCGGATGAGGGCGGCGGCACCGCCGGCCCCAACATGATCCTTGACGATGGCGGGGACGCGACGCTGCTGGTGCACCGCGGGGTGGCCTATGAGCGCGCACGCGCGGTGCCCGACCCCGCGGACGCCGACTCTGAGGAGGCGCAGGCGCTGCTCGCCCTGCTCACAAGGACGCTGGCCGAGGATGCGGGCCTGTGGAGCGCCATCGCCGAGGGCATCCGCGGCGTGACCGAGGAGACGACAACGGGTGTGCACCGTCTCTACCAGATGACCGAGGCCGGCGAGCTGCTGTTCCCGGCGATCAACGTCAACGACTCGGTGACGAAGTCCAAGTTCGACAACCGCTATGGCTGCCGTCACTCGCTGATCGACGGGATCAACCGCGCAACCGACGTGCTGATCGGCGGCAAGGTTGCCGTCGTCTGCGGCTACGGCGACGTCGGCAAGGGCTGCTGCGAGTCGCTGCGCGGGCAGGGGGCGCGGGTGATCGTGACCGAGATCGACCCGATCTGCGCCCTCCAGGCGGCGATGGACGGCTTTGCGGTGAGGCGCTTGGAGGAAGTCGTCGGGGAGGCGGACATCTTCATCACGGCGACCGGCAACCGCGACATCATCACCGCCCAGGACATGGCGGCGATGAAGCATCTCGCGATCGTCGGCAACATCGGTCACTTCGACAACGAGATCGACATGGCCGGGCTAGCCCGGGTGCCCGGCATCAGGCGGGTGGAGGTCAAGCCCCAGGTCGACCAATGGGTCTTCCCTGACGGCCACGCGGTGATCGTCCTCTCCGAGGGCAGGCTGCTCAACCTCGGCAACGCGACCGGCCATCCGAGCTTTGTGATGTCCAACTCGTTCACCAATCAGGTGATGGCGCAGATCGAGCTCTTCAACCATCCCGAGCGCTACGAGCGCAGGGTCTATACGCTGCCCAAGCACCTCGACGAGCGGGTGGCGCGACTGCACCTGCGTGCGCTGGGCGTGCGGCTGACCGAGCTGACCCCGGAGCAGGCCGCATACATCGGCGTTCCGCCCGAGGGGCCCTACAAGCCCGACCACTACCGCTACTGAGGCGCCGCCCGCAGTGGCCGCAGGCGAGGTCGCCCGCGCCGGCGAGGAGCGCATTCGCTGGGCCGGCGCCCAGATGGAGGTGCTCGGGCGCGTCGCGGCGCGCCTGGCAGAGGAGCGTGCCCTCGCGGGCGTGCGGATCGGCGCCTGCCTGCACCTGACCGCCGAGACCGCGAACCTCGCGCGGGCGCTTGTCGGTGGCGGCGCCGAGGTCATGCTCTGCGCCGCCAACCCGCTCTCCACCCAGGACGACGTCGTGCGCGCGCTCAACGCTGGCGGCGGCGTGCGCGCGAGCGGTCGGCGCGGCGAGAGCGCACGTGCGCGCCTGCGCGCCCTGCGCGCCGTGCTTGCCAGCGACCCCCAGTTGATCCTCGACGACGGCGCGGAGCTGATTGCCGGCGCAGCGCGCGCACGTGGGCGGCAGCGCTCGCTGCTTGCCGCCGCGGAGGAGACCTCGGCAGGGCTGATCACCGCGCGGGCGCTGCATGGGGAGGGTCGCCTGCCCTGCCCCGTCTACGCGGTAAACGAGTCACGCGCGGAGCGCACCTTCAACGACCGCTTCGGCACCGGCCAGTCGACGCTCGACGGCATCCTGCGCGCAACCAACCTGCTGCTTGCGGGCAGGACGGTGGTGGTGATCGGCTATGGTCCGACCGGGCGCGGCGTGGCGCTGCGGGCGCGCGGAGCCGGCGCGGTGGTGATCGTATGCGAGGTCGACCCGATGCGCGCGCTGGAGGCGCGGATGGAGGGCTATGAGGTCCTGCCGGCGCTGGTGGCGGCGGAGCGCGGCGACGTCTTCATCACGGTCACGGGCTCCCGCAACGTGCTGCGCGCCGAGCACTTCGCGCGCATGCACGACGGCGCGGTGCTCGCGAACGCCGGCCACTTCGATGTCGAGATATCGCTCTCGGATCTCGGCGCCGCCGCGCGCGAGCGCGAGAGCGTGCGTCCGCTTGTGGAGCGCTACACCCTCGCCGACGGCCGCCGGCTGAACCTGCTCGCGGAGGGGCGGGTCGTGAACCTCGCCGCTGGCGAGGGCCATCCGGCGGCGGTTATGGACATCTCCTTTGCGCTCCAGGCGCTGTGCGTCGAGCGTGCCGCAAGAGCGAGCGAGCCGCTTGCGATCGGCATCCACCCGGTGCCTGAGGAGATCGATCGCGCTGTCGCCGCGCTCAAGCTCGCCGCGCTGGGGGTCGAGATCGACGCTGAAAGCGACGAGCAGCAGCGCTACCGAACGCTCTGGGAACGTTAGATTTAGCGCCGATGAGAGCGATGGTGCTGGCAGCCGGGCTGGGGACGCGCCTGCGCCCCCTGACCTACGCGATCTCCAAGCCGATGGTGCCGGTGCTCGACCGCCCGGTGATGGCGCACATCCTCGACCTCCTTCAGGCGCACGGGATCGACGAGGTGATCGCAAACCTCCACTACTTCCCCGAGCCGATTCGCGCCTGCTTCGGCGAGCGCATCGCCTACAGCGAGGAGCCGGAGCTGCTCGGCACCGCAGGCGGCGTGCGCGCCGCTCGCGACTTCTTCGCGGAGGAGCCCTTCCTCGTGATCTCAGGCGACGCGCTCACCGACATCGACCTCTCCGCGCTGATCGCAAGCCACCGTGCCCACGGCGGCGTTGCCACGCTGGCGGTCAAGCGCGTTACGGACACGCGCGAGTACGGCGTCGTCCTGCACGATCAGGACGGTCGCATCACCGGCTTTGAAGAGAAGCCCGACCCCGAGCGGGCTCGCTCGGACCTCGGCAACTGCGGTATCTACGTCTTCGAGCCGGAGATCTTCGACTACTTTCCCGAGAGCGCCTTCGCCGACTTCGCCCACGACGTCTTTCCCGCCCTGCTCGCCGCCGATGCGCCCTTCTTCATCCATGAGATCGGCGAGTACTGGAACGACATCGGCTCGCTTGCGGAGCTGCGGCGCGGCACCTTCGACGCGCTCTGCGGCGCGCTCAGGCTGCGCTGCGACGCCCGGGAGATCGCTCCCGGAGTGCGTGTCGGTGAGCGCTGCGTGCTGCCCGAGAGCGTGCAGATCGAGCCTCCGGCGCTGATCGGCGCCGGCGCGAGCCTCGGCGAGGGGGTGCGCCTGAGCGGACCGGTGGTGGTGGGCGCCGGCGCGGAGGTCGGCGCCTGGTCCGCCCTGCGCGAGACGATTCTGATGCCCGGCGTCCACCTGCCCGAGCAGGCGATCCTGATCGGCGCGATCGCCGCCGATGCGCCGACGCTCGCGCGGCCGCTGGACGTTCGGCCGATCCGCCCCTGAGGCGGCGCGATGCCGTCCTAAAATGAGAGCGTCAATCCCTTCTATCCCAGGAAAGGGGGATGAAATGCAGATTGAGCTCAAGGGTCGCAATGTCGCGCCTCCGGAGGAGCTGCGCAGCCATTTGGAGCGGCGTCTGCGCAAGGTCGCGCGGCAGGTATCCGATTTGGCGCGCCTCGAGGTCGAGGTTCACGAGCAGCGCAACCGGCGCGTGGCTGACCGCTACGTCGTCGACGCAGTCCTCTATCTCAAGGGCGTGACGCTGCGCGCAAGCGATGCCTCCGCCGATCTGACCCACGCAGTCAACCTGGTCGTGGACGAGCTTGCCCGCCAGGTCAAGCGACGGCGTGAAAAGGTCCGCCGCCGCCGCGAGCGCGCGCTCACCGTCTCGAGCCTCGAGCCTGCGCCGATCGAGACACCGCGCCCCAGTCGCGGCGTTCTGCTTGCCTTCTAGTCTCGCTGTAAGGCGCGCCCGGTGCGGTCGGCCGACCGCACAGGGCGCGCCTCTCTATGCTGCCACGGCGTGAGCACAAGCGAGCTGGAGGGGGCGATTGCTGCGGTCGTGCGCGCCGCGCTCGCCGAGGATGTGGGCGCTGGGGACGCCACGACGCAGGCGACCGTGCCAGCGACGCTGCGCGGCAGCGCGCTGATCGTGCAGCGCGAGCCGGGTGTGATCTTCGGCCTTGCCGCCGCAGAGGCCGTCTTTGCAGAGCTCTCTGAGGAGGTTCGCTGCGAGCGGCAAGTGAGCGAGGGCAGCTGGCAGGAGGAGGGCGCCACTGTGCTCGCGCTCGAGGGCCCTGTGCGAGCGCTGCTGACCGGCGAGCGCACCGCGCTCAACCTGCTTGGGCATCTCTCGGGCGTTGCCACAGCGGCGGCGCGCGCGATGCGCGCGGTGGCGGGCACTCGGGCTCTGATCGTCGACACGCGCAAGACGACGCCCGGGCTGCGGGTGCTGGAGAAGGCGGCGGTGCGTGCGGGTGGTGCGGGCAATCATCGCCGTGGTCTCGACGACGCGGTCCTGATCAAGGACAACCACATCGCAGCCGCCGGCTCGATCACGAACGCGATCGCGCTCGTGCGCGAGCGGCGGCCGGATCTTGCCGCGACGCTGGAGGTCGAGGTGAGCAGCGCTGCGGAGCTCGAGGAGGCCCTTGCCTGCAAGGCGCCGCGCATCCTGCTCGACAACATGAGCGATGCCGAAGTGCGCGCGGCGGTGCTCCGCACCGAGGGGCGGGCGCTGCTTGAGGCAAGCGGCGGGGTGACATACGAGCGGCTGCGGTCGCTTGCTGAGACCGGGGTAGACTGGATCTCGATGGGTTATCTGACCCACTCCGCTCCCTCCCTTGACCTCTCGATGAAGCTGGCCGGCTGAAGATGGCGCGCGTGATCGCAAGCGAGCAGGCGCCTGCGCCCGGCCGGCTGGAGCTTGCCCAGATCGAGGCGCTGCCCGCCCCTCGTGCGCTCGGGGAGCAGGAGCGCCGGGCGATGCAGGAGGAGGTGCGCGCGCTTGCCCGTGAGCATAAGGCGCTGATTCTTGCCCACAACTATCAGCTTCCGGAGGTTCAGGAGGTCGCGGACTTCGTCGGCGACTCGCTTGCGCTCTCGCGGCAGGCCGCACGCGCCAGCGAGGAGCTGATCGTCTTCTGCGGGGTGCACTTCATGGCCGAGACGGCATCGGTGCTGTGTCCGCAGAAGACGGTGCTGCTGCCCGATCCGCGCGCGGGCTGCTCGCTTGCCTCCTCGATCGACGAGCATCAGCTCGAGGCCTGGCGTCAGGAGCACCCGCGGGCGATCGTCGTGATGTATGTGAACACGAGCGCGGCCGTGAAGGCGCTGACCGACTACTGCTGCACATCGGCGAACGCGGTCGATGTCGTCCGCCATGTGCTTGCTGAGCACGGCGAGGACGTGGAGATCCTCTTTGGGCCGGACATGTGGCTTGGCGCCTACGTCGAACGAGAGATCGGCAGGCCCCTGCACGTCTGGGACGGCGAGTGTCATGTGCACGCCGGCATCCGACCCGACCAGATCGAGTCGCTGCGGGCCAGCCATCCTGGGGCCGAGCTGCTTGTGCATCCCGAGTGCGGATGCACGACAAGCGTGATGGAGTACCTGGCGGCGGGGGACATCGATGGGGAGGGCGTCCACATGCTCTCCACAGGCGGGATGCTTCGCTTTGCAAGGCACGCAGCCGCCCGCAGCGACCAGGAGCTGGTCGGGATCGCCGCAAGCGGGGATCCCTCAGCGCCGCGGCCGGTCGGCGCAGGGGGGAGCGAGAGCGGCGCGGAGGTGATCGTTGCAACGGAGGTCGGCATGCTCTACGGGCTCCAGCAGGCGGCTCCCGGAATGCGCTTCATCCCCGCCAACCCGCGCGCGGCGTGCGCCTTCATGAAGGTTGTGACGCTGCCGCGCCTGCTCGCGAGCCTGCGTAAGCTCCGCTATGAGGTGCGCGTGCCCGCCGACGTTGCAGCACGTGCGCGCATTCCGATCGAGCGCATGGTCGCGATCGGCTGAGCGGCGCTCAGAAGTCGCTTGCGGAATGCGGCCCGACGCAGGCGACCGCCGGCTCGAGGATCAGCGAGCTTCCGATCGCGCGCAGCGCGTGCGCGTCGACGGCGTCGACCGCCGCGATCATTGCCTCCGGATCGGGCTCTTCCCCGTGCACGATCACTTCTTCGGCTGCGCCTCTGGCCATCGCCGAGCTGTTCTCGAAGGCAAGCGCCAGGCGCCCGGCGGTGTAGGCGCGCGCCCGCGCCACCTCCTCCTCGCTCGGCCCCTGGTCGGCCAGCTCGCTGACGATCTGGCGGATCAGGGCGTAAGCCTCGATGCACTGCTCCGACTTGAGCCCGGAGCCGATCTGCAAGATCGGCACGTCGGCGTAGCTGTGGGCAAGCGCATAGACCGAGTAGCAGAGGCCGCGGCGCTCGCGCAGCTCTTCGAAGAGGCGTGAGGACATCGAGCCGCCGAGAATCGTCGCGAAGACCGCCGCTGCCGCCCGCTCTGCGCGGGTGCCTGGTGGCTGGGCGCTGCGATAGATCAATCGCAGGTGCGACTGGTTGGTGTCGCGCTCGCACACCAGCTTCTCAAAGCGCGGCGCAGGCGCCGGCGGGAAGGGCTCGCTGAGCGGCAGGTCGGGAAGGCGACCGAGCAGCTCATCGAGCTGCTCGGGGGCTGGCAGGTGCTCCAGGTTGCCCGCCAGGAAGGCGCCGCCGCGGCGTCCTGACCAGCGCCGCTGCCTGAAGGCGATCACCTGATCGCGCGAGAAGCTCGCGATGTGCTCCACCGGGCCGAGCACGGTGCGCCCCAGCGGGTGCTCGCCGAAGGCCGCCTGATCGATCAGATTCTCGGCGATCACCGCCGGCTGGTCGTTGGCGCGGTTGATCTCCTGGATCACGACGCCGCGCTCGCGCTCGAGGTCCTCCGCGGCGATCCGCGGCCTGCCGACAAAGTCGCTCAACAGATCGATCGCGCCGATCGCCGACTGCGCGCGGACGGTGATGTGGAAGGCAACCAGGTCTTGGCTTGTATAGGCGTTGAGCACACCGCCCATGCCCTCGGCTGTGCGATTGATCGCCTGGTGGGTGCCATACCGCTCGCCTCCCTTGAACACCAGGTGCTCGAGAAAGTGCGCGATGCCGTTCTCCTCCGCGCGCTCGCAGCGCGCTCCGGCATCGAAGGCGAGCAGCACGCTGAGCGCGCTTGTGCCGGGCACGGGCAGTGGGAAGATGCGCAGGCCGTTGCTCTGCAGCTCGCGGACGCTCTGCTGTGCGGTGCTCATGGGCGCTCCTCTCTGGATCGATCGTTAGGCTGCCTCGCCATCGCCTGGGGGCAGGGTTCCAGTGGGAGGGTAGCCAGCGGTCGACCACTACCCTGGCAGAGATGCAAGAACAAGGAGACCCGCGGCAGGGTGCTCGGGGCACGGCGGCCTCGGGCGCGCTGCGCTTTGTGCGCAGCTGGGCGGAGGCCCTGATCGTGCTGATGGCAGTGCTGCTTGGCGGCATCTATCTGGGCGGGCATCCCAACGATCTGCCGGGCTTCCTGCGTGAAGCGCTGGCGTCGGGCGGGGCCGGCAGCGCAAGCGCAGAAGCGATCGCGACGATCGAGCACGACTACTACCGTCGCGTGAGCCCTTCCTCGCTCGTGAGCGCGTCGGTCGCGGGCGCGATCGCCAGCCTCAACGACCCCTTCTCGCACTACCTGAGCGCTGCCGAATACCGCTCCTTCGCCACCCCGAGCAACTTCTCCGGGGTGGGGCTGGAGGCTGCGGGCGGTCGTGAAGGGCTGCTGATCGAGCGCGTCTTCAATCCCTCGCCGGCTCAGCGGGCGGGTCTGCGGGCGGGCGAAGAAATCATCGCGGTCAACGGTCGCGCGCTGCGCGGCATTCCGGCAGAATCGGCGCGCAACATGATTCGCGGGCCGGCCGGCACCTCGGTGCGGTTGACGTTGCGATCGGCCGGGCGCTCCCACACGCTGACGCTCACGCGTGCGGAGATAGCCGAGCCGGTCGTGGCCTCCGGCATGCAGAGATACCGGGGCAAGAAGATCGGCATCGTCTATCTGGCGAGCTTCAGCGCCGGCGCGCACGGCGAAGTCCGCGAAGCGGTCGAAAGGCTGCTGCATCAGGGTGCACAGGGGCTGGTGCTCGATCTTCGTCACAATGGCGGCGGCCTGGTGGCTGAAGCGCAGCAGATCGCAAGCATCTTCATACCCCATGGCGAGATCGTCTCGATGCGCGGGCGCGTGGTGCGCCCCGTGACCCTCTATGCGCTGGGCGACGCTATCCCCACCCGGATACCGATGGCGGTTCTCGTTGATCACGATACGGCCTCGGCGGCGGAGATAACGACCGCGGCGCTCCAGGACGATCATCGCGCGACTGTCGTCGGCACCCACACCTTCGGCAAGGGCGTGTTCCAGGAGCTGCTGCCGCTGGCCAACGGGGGCGCGCTTGACCTGACGGTCGGCGAGTACTTCACCCCGGACGGGCGCAACCTCGGCGGCGGCGGCGTCAGGGAGGGCGCGGGGATCACCCCGGAAGTGCGTCTGCCCGACTCTGAGGTCGACACCGAAGCTGGGCTTGCGGCGGCCCTGAAGGTGGTTACGGCGAAGCTGTGAGCGAGGCAGGCAGGCCTCTGCGCTACGGCTCCGAGCTGGTCTGCGCGCTGCAGCGCCGCGGCCGCTTCCTGGTCGGCAGCCCGGCATTTGCGGCGCGCGACGCCGATTGGCGCGCTCGCAACGCCAACGCTCAGCTGAGCATCGGCCCGGCTCGAGCGCTGCGCGGCCATGCGCTCGAGGATGGCGACCTTGCGCTGGTGCGGGTCGAGCGCGCTGCGCACGCGAGCGTGATCGAGCGCATCGGGAGCGCGGAGGACGCGGCGGCGGCGATCCGGGCACTGGCGCTCGATGCCGGGCTGGGCCGACCCTTCGATGCGGCCGCTGAGCGCGAAGCAGCGGAGCTGCGGCGGCGGCCGCCTGGCGCTGTCGCTCACGGTGCGAGGGTCGACCTGCGCGCGCTGCCGACCTTCACGATCGACCCGAGCGATGCGCGCGACTTCGACGACGCGATCTCGGCGACGCAGCTTGAGGGCGGCGGGACGCTGATCTGGGTGCACATCGCCGATGTCGCGGCGTATGTGCGGCCGGGCGGCGCAATCGACCGTGCCGCGCAGGCCCGGGCGTGCAGCGTCTACCTCCCCGGCGCAGTCGAGCCGATGCTCCCGGAGGTGCTCTCCGCAGACCTCTGCTCGCTGCGGCCCGGGGTGGAGCGCCCCGCGATCAGCGTGGAGCTTGAGGTCCGCGAGGGGATGGTCGTCCGCAGCTCATTCAAGCGCTCGCTGATCCGCTCCGATGCGCGCCTCGAGTATGAGCAGGTCGACCGCGTCCTCGGCGGGAGAGAGCGCCTTGAGGGGCCGTTGGCGCCGGCGCTCGCACTCGCGCACCGCGTGGCCTGCGCTATGGCAGGGCGCCGCAGGGAGCGCGGCGCGCTGACGCTCTGCTCCTTCGAGCCGGAGGTACGAATTGATCGAGCCGGCGCGGTGACGATTGCGATGCGTCGCAGCGGCGGCTCGCCGGCCCACGGGCGCGGCGAGGTCGACGCGCGCGGCCTGATCGAGCAACTGATGATCGCTGCCAACGAGGCCGTTGCCGGACACCTCGCGCGTGCGCGCGTGCCCGCGCTCTACCGGGTGCACGAGCATCCCGAGCCTCCTCGCGTGGAGCTGCTGCGCGATCAGCTGGCGAGCCTCGAGCTGCCGACGCCGCCGCTCGCGGAGGTGATGACGCCCGCTGACGCCGGGCACGCGCTGGCGGAGATCGCCCGGCTCACCGACGGACACCTGCGCGCCTTGGCAGGGCGCAGCGCGGGCGCTCCCGCGCTCGCCGCCGGGCGCACCACGGCAGCGCTGCAGCTGGCGCTCGGCGCCCTGATCCTGCGCAGCCTCAGCCAGGCCTTCTATTCGCCGCGCAACATCGGCCACGCTGCGCTGCGCTCGGAGGCATATTGTCATTTCACTTCCCCGATTCGCCGCTATCCCGATCTGATCTGCCACCGAGCGCTGCTGGCAAGTCTCGCGGGAGCTGAGCTTCCGCAGGCGGCCGGGCTCGCGGACCTTGGCGCCTGGTGCTCGGAGCGCGAGCGCGCCGCGATGGCGCTCGAACGCGAAGCCGACGCGATGGCACGTTGCTTTGCGCTCGAGCAGGCGCTCGCCGGCGGCGAGCGCGAGCGCCCCCTGCAAGGAGTCGTTGTCGGGGTGATCAGTGCGGGCGCCTTCGTCGCTTTCGGGCTGCCGGAGAATCGCGCCTTGAGGCCCACCGCCGAAGCGGATGCGCCACCCTTTGAAGGCCTGCTTGCGCTGCGCCAGCTGCGCGCCGCGCAGCGTTCGGAGGCGGGCCCAGGCAGGCCCGCAGCGGCGGCCCGCAAGCTGCGTGGCGCCGGCGTGCGAGCTCACTACGAATGCAACGCGCAGGGCACGATCCTGCATGCAAGCGGCGCCGGCCGATCCGTTCGCATCGGCGATCCGTTGGCGGTGCGCGTGGGGCGCATAGAGACGCTGCGCGGACGCGTCGAGCTGCTTGCTGTGGGCGATCGAGAGGACGCCGAGCGCGGGCGCTCAATGTCGTCGGTGCCTGCCGGCGCCCCTGGCGCACGGCGAGCGGCCGGCAGGCGGGGAGCGCCGCGGCGGCGCGCCCGCGCCGGTGGCGGGCGTTAGTGTCCAGGCGATGACCAAGCGGCACAGCAGCGCGCGCGGGGGCAACGTGGCGACCAACCGCTCAGCGGGCTTTCGCTACGAGCTGCTCGACCGCTTCGAGTGCGGGATCGTGCTCGTGGGCAGCGAGGTCAAGTCGCTGCGCACCGGTGGCGCCCAGCTGAAGGACTCCTATGCGGTGATCAGCGACGGCGAGCTCTGGCTGCACGGCGTTCACATACCGCCCTATGCTCCGGCTGCGCGCGACAACCACGATCCGGAGCGCCCGCGCAAGCTGCTGCTGCACCGCTACGAGCTCGAGCGCATAGCGGTCCGCGTGAAGGAGCGGGGGCTGACGCTCGTGCCAACCAGGATCTACTTTGCCGGCAACCGCGCAAAGGTCGAGATTGCGCTTGCCCGGGGCAAGGCCGCCCACGATAAGCGCGAGGCGATCCGCGAGCGCGAGATGCGGCGCGACATCGAGCGCGGCCTGCGCGAAGCAAGGCGCTGAGCGACGCCGGCTGCAGCGCCCTCTCGTCGCTGTAGGCGCCTTCAGGCGCCTACAGGCTGCTGAAGGAGTGCCCTTCGGCAAAGAGCACGTGCGTTGCGCCCATGCCGAGCACCAGCAGCACGAGCAATGCGATGTAGGTTGCGCCGATCAGCGTGCGCCCGCCCGGCGAGACGGCGTAGTAGGCGCGCACAGCCTCGCCACCCCGGGTGCGCTCGCGCCAGCGCCTGTAGAGGTCAAAGCCGGCGATGATCACGATCAGCAGCAGGATCGGGTTGGAGTCGGTGATCAGCAGCGCGATCAGGATGCCAAAGCCCGCGAACCACATCCACGGCCACATCGCCGCTACCGCTCTGCCGCCGTCGAGCGGCGTGACCGGGATCAGGTTGAAGAGGTTGATCAAGAAGCCGAGATAGGCGGCGGCAAGCAGCAGCGGGCTGTGCAAGAGGGAGCCTGCGAGCGCGACCGCGCCGGCGCCCAGTGAGCCGAGGATCGGCCCCGCCAGGCCCACGCGGGCCTCTGCCGCGGCGTCCTCGCCAAGCGAGCGGGCGGCGATGAAGGCGCCGAGAAAGGGGACGAACATGGGCGCGCTGGCGTGCAGCCCCTCGCGGCGCAGCTGGATGACGTGGCCGATCTCGTGGATGAAGAGCAGCGCCACGAAGAGCGCCGCAAGCGGCCAGCCGAAGAAGAGAGCGTATGCCGCCACTGAGACCAGCGCGGTCCCGGCCGTGGCAAGCAGCTTGAGGTTGGGCAGCGCGATCAGCAGCGCCTTGATCGCCGCAAAGAACTTCGCCGCCACCGCTGCGAGCGCCGCGAGCGCGCTTGCCGGGCCTCTGCGCACGCCGCGACGTGGCGGCGCCTGATCGCCGGCCACAGCGTCGATCGGCGCGAGCGCCGGCTGGCGATCGGCGATGGGATGCGCGCCGATCGCAAGCCCGTTGCTCTCTGTGAGCTCCTGGGGCCTGGCCAGCGGGGGGCTGTAGAGGTTGGGGCGATGGTCGTCCATGGCCTCATTCTCGCACGCGCCATTAGCGCTCTCTAAGGATCGCTCCCGCTTGCGCAGCCTCCTGCATTTGTCGCAATCTGCGGGGTCGGGTCGGCGCGCGCCCTTGCAATCCGGATGCGAAGGCGTATGCTGGATGACAGACGCGGCAGGGGCCGCAGAAGAGCGAGGCCAAGAGGTGTAAGGCCGCGCCACCGGAGCGAAGGGCATCGCCCTTCCCGGTCCTCGCAGCGGTCCCGGTCGCGTCTTTATGCACCCCGGCAGTGCGTTGCGCGGTTGCCGTGCGGCAGCCGCTCTCTGCTCGCCGGCTCCACGGGCGCGTGCTACAATGAGCACATATCCCTGGGGACGACAGGCTTCGACGGGGCCGGTTCGTGGGGATGGTTGCGAGTCGAGGTTCCGGGTGGCCTCGTAAAACCCCCGGAAAAGAACAAGTGCGAGCTCTCACGAGCACGCCCTCGCCGCCTAGCATCTAGGTAGAGCGAGGTCTCGGCCCCCGCAGGCCTGCGGCGGGGATCCGGGATCAGAAAGCAGGCTCGCCCGGTGAGGATTGCTCCCGCCGATCCGGGGACCTTCAGGGGAGCTGGTCCTTCGCAACCCGGCCGGCGAGGCGAGCGGGGGACGAGATCAGAGCGCCGGCTACGCTCGTAGAAGCCATCACTCATGCGGCCTCGGACGCGGGTTCGACTCCCGCCGTCTCCACCTCGAGAGGTCTTCACGTTTCAACACGGGACCTCTTCACGTTTGGGCCGCCGGTGCTCGCGCCGGCGGCCTGCTCGTCCGAGCTTGGGTCTCGATCGGCAACCTCTGCTGAGGGATTGCCGTAAGCCAAGGC